>JAAUXT010020427.1_pt1 | contig 28923 bp, 36 predicted proteins | sample 7278171 | NCBI WGS metagenome assembly JAAUXT01 (sample SAMN14350112, study PRJNA611818) | marine sediment metagenome | isolation source: surface marine sediment (1.8m) | place: French Polynesia: Moorea | collected 2018-08
AGCCCAGTCCTGGAGCCTGAAGCAGCCCAGTCCTGGAGCCTGAAGCAGCCCAGTCCTGGAGCCTGAAGCAGCCCAGTCCTGGAGCCTGAAGCAGCCCAGTCCTGGAGCCTGGAGCAGCCCAGTCCTGGGGCCTGCTGTGGAGCCGCTCACCGCCCAAGTCGGAACGGGGCACGAATGTCTGTGAAACCTCCGAAAGACATTCACTCCCTTTGCGCGAGAAAGTGGCACCAGGGTCAAACACGAGACGGAGCTTCAGCTGCGCCTTTGTCGTTCCGCCCGGGAAGAGAAGACAGCGGCGACTGTGTGGGAGGCGGCGCGGGGGGAGCAGCGCCGCTTTCATCTCCGAGTCGCGACCCCGTCTCTCACTCTGCGACCTGTATCCGTGAAACCTCGTGCCGCTTCAAGACCTCAGAACTCCACGTCAGGCTTCAGTTGGCCCAGTTCTCGGTGTGGCCTGTTGAAAAACTGAGAGGTCTTGTTTTGTGTCAGTCGATTCTGTGATCAAAATCTGCACACCAGGGTCATTGACTCACACGAACCTCCACGCAGGTTCACAGTGAGTCCGGTTCACCTCCAGCTACGAGTTCAATTCAAGCTCGGAATCCAGTTCATTCACATTCCTGCACTCGGTCCACACCAGTCCGCTGGAGCCTGGTTTATCCTGTGCTTCGAGAGAAAATTCTCACCACGCGTGAAATGCATAAATTGTGAGTGGATGTCGGGGCTGGGCGGCGCTCATGACACTGCGCTGCGACCGGCGCGAGAGGAAATCTCACTCGACTTGAGCAGGAAAGACGACCACGAAACAGTGGCTGAACGGACTGACAGAAAGTGAGTTCTGCACTGGCAGCGGCTCAGTTCAGGTTTGAAAGCCGGGTCCGCATCAGGCACGGCGACTGCAGACGGATCGTGCTGTGTTTATGTGACATTTATGGCGATGCTAAAGACCATGTTATCCTTGGAAACACTGTAAACTTACACTCGGTGTTGCCAGGATTTGCTCTTTCTCGCGGACGCAAGCAGCTGAAATGGCCTCCAATCTGATCACGGGACATAAAACAAAATGAAAAGCAGTAAACGGAAGGTAAACGCGGAGGAATGACGCAGGGCGCTTTGACACGAAAGACGACACTTGCGCTGTGATACGACTGCATCGAAAAGTCCTTTGAGCCAAAAGAACCTCGTGCGTTTGAGTGTGATTTTTCTCATCTCAGCGTTTTTCTTTCGACATTTAGCATCAGCTCTCGGCACGAGAGCTGCGACAGGGCGACAGGTGGTGCACACAAAACGCCACCCACCCACCCACACCCACTCATGACTTCTGCAAATGCAACACAAGGATAACTTGATGACTTCTGAAGAAAAACCGTGTGTGCATCTGTGGTAACGCGACACATCCTGAACGAGTTTCTCTTCTGCTACTCGAGGAAGGATGTGTCTGCAGGAATGGTGTCCTCAATGCAGCGAGTTGTGCAACTCAAGCTCAGTGCGGTGCCTGGCGAAGCTCGAGGCGCATCCGAGTCGAGGCATCGTCCCCAAACGCGATAGTTGTGTTACGTCCAAAATGTCAGTGCGTCTGTGCGCAAAGGCATGTCGTGTCCAGTGACCAGCAAACACTGTGTGGCCAGCAATGCCAACGAGTGAAGACGGGAAAGAACAACGAGCTTCTTGCAGGAGGACTACATTAGGGCGCTGGTTCTGGCCTGACTTGCGCGGGAGCAACATGCATTTTTTATCCACGTGCACCACCCGACCAACCTTGACGAGGATCAGCCTCTCTTCCACCACGAAACTTGCACGTTTCGAACCTGACCCAGTTTCCGCAGCCCAAATCGGAGAAATGAACGATCTGAGGGAATCCACTCCGCGTGCCGGTGCAAGAAGCACGCTTCAACTGGCAACTTGTCATTGACACCTTTGCAGTACATTTCGCACATTTCTGTTCCTGCGCTGCACGTGGCGCTGGAACACCTTCTTCATCAAACGAGACAGGGGCGCGGGCGGGTGATGGATGTGGACGTAAACTCAGCCTGCACACGCACGATCAGTGTGTGTGGCACTGTGCATCGCTGGGATTGCGCAGATCTGTTCACTGCCGCAACAATATTTTCTCCGTGAAACTTGACAGACCCGACACGATTCCTGGCTGCGGTGTCGCGTTCCGACTGCGAGGCCGGCGCTGCCGTCAACACCATCAGCGCGTTCGCTGCGGATTCAGCAAAGCTTGAGCCAAACATAGAGAGGACGCTCTTTGTTTGGGAGTGACGTACCCCTCCCCCGACACACACTGGTGCACAGCAGGCGAGGCGTCGTGAAGGGAGAAGCGTTTTTGTTGAGCGACAGTTGTTGTTGCCACAGAGGGGCGTGTCTCGCGGGGCTGTGGGTCGAGGCGTCGCTCGGTGCTGCAGAACTTCGGGTCTCAGACGCATCCAGTGAGCACCCGGCCTGAGCTTTTGCACTTTCGCCTGATTTTCAATACCATTGATTACTTTTTGCCTTGGCGTGCTTTTAGCAGTGGAAAAGGCCGTCGTGTCAGGTGGCGGGTGCACTGTCAGACATGGAAGAATCTCTGTCTCGAAACAAGGTTGAGCCAGAGGCATTTCGTGCCCAGAAAATCAGGTTTTCTCTGAGCAGAACTTGTTTGGCTTCACCATTTGAACCAAGAAAGATCAAGGCATTTGAGCGTGATCCTTGGTGTATCATGTATCACAGGCAGCGCTGCAGATATGTCTTTTCTGACGAAGTACAAAGCACTGAGAGGATTGACTGTCGGGCTGCAGTTGATCTGGACGGACAATCCAGTGTTTGTTCTTCTTCGTGATTGGAGCGCAGGCAGCTTGGACACGACGACGGGGTTCCGGTGCGTTTCGCAGTTGCGAGCAGAGCTGAACCTTTCAGAGCCACACCGGTCTGATTCCACGGCTCCGTTCTGCTTTGCACGGATGAGAACCAAAAAGCGAAGCCCGCTGGTGCAATGATGACAGCTGCAGGTACGAGTGTTTGCACACGCGACGCCCCTGTAGCTTTTGCGTCCCAAGACTCGACGAGCAGCCGAGGTATGGGCAAGCGGCAATCAGGAGCAAATGCGCTTCCTCTGCCAACCGACGCCGCCCAAGGTCGGGGCGCACTCGTCGTGCCGCTGCCTAATACTCGCCGTTTCCTTCTCGAGTCTGCGGCGAGGTCCTTGCATCATGGCAGGTGCAGCCTGGTCTGGCAACTTTTCCTTTTTGTGCTGCAACTCCCCTCCACAGAGTCACAGAGACGCCTGCTTCCACCATTTTTAGCCCGAGAAGAATTGATTTTTACAGTTTTCTTTCCTTGGTCTTTTCTTTCCTGGTTGCGTGTCCGCTCACGATTTCTGTGTTCAGCGCGCGCACGAATCTGCGTGAGGACGGCGCTGCAGACCCGGCCCCGGCCGCCGCGAGTATTTGTCTGCAATCAGCACAAGCTTCACACGTCGACACATCAATAGTTCGCTGCCCCCTCCCCTACAGCGCAGCTGTCCAAAGCTTTGTGGAGCAAAGAACAAGAGGAAGAAAGTTCATCACACTGCTCAGTGACCAATGACGGACTCACAAGTTTCATTCAGAGTGCAGATCTCGCGGTGGTGAGTGACCTTCAGTCAGCACAGCATTCTGCCACAGATTCTGGCTTTTCCTCACGCCTCAAAGCCGCGGAACATTTACAAGCAGTTGGTGTCAGGAGCCAGACGGGCTCAGTCTGGACATAAATCCTCTCGAATCCGTAAAATCCTGGATGCTGGGATCATGTGATATCTTCAAAAAATTCAAAGGAAATGAGTCTGTCTTTCGTTTGCAAATGACGTTTGCTTTTTGAAGACTTGACAAATTGACTTCGTGGCCAAAGTTGCGAACAATTGGCACAGATTTCTGAGGTTTCAGAAACCATTCTGCTGACAAGGGTCGTCATGCCGTGAAAATCACGTGCAAATGAATCCGATGTCAAAAGCAGAATTGGTCGCCCAGCCTGAACACTGTGTCCCGGACACAAGGACGAGCTGCACGAGTTGAGCGCGGGGGTTCTGTAGCGACAGAGCGCGGGGGGAGACTCGGTCCCGACGCTCCCCGAGCCGCGCGCGTCAGGGCGGGCCGAGCCGCGTGCAAGTGACACCAAAATCACATTGCAAACGGAGAACGTTTTGTCCGTGCGAACCGCCCTGCCCGCGATGCCAACAAGACAAACAGCTCAAACGACGCTCATAAATCAAGTGCCTTGTCAGGGAGCTTTTAGACTGGCCTTGTAAGAAAGTGATAAATTCTCATTTCCATTCTTATGGCTTGCTTTTTCTGCTTGGTGCCGGTTTTTTGACTGTGAAGTTGGTGGTAGGAAGTAGCAATGAGATGCGAATAGCAACGCAGCTGTTGAGGAGGACGCTCGAAGCGCGTAACGCGGGTCGTGAAGGAGATGCGTCTTCCCTGACAACCATGCACAGCTTTGTGTCAGCAAATCAGCCGCTCAAGGAAGAAGAGGAGACAAGTGGGTCTGTTTGTCTTGTCAATGCTGTTGTTGATTCAGAAAATGGGTACATTCCAGGCGCAATGCAGGTTCAAGGCTGAGTCGAGAGCTGCGATGCTGCGATATCCCTCGAAGGGACCAACTCGCTGTTTTAGCAGCCATGAAAAATCCAGGTCGCAGCTTCTGATGGTGCGCGACCAGTGACGGAAGCTTCGTTTTCTCAGGGCCAAGGGTCTTGGGTCGTCGGTGCTTCCACGGTGCTGCACCTTCCTCGGCTATACCTCGGGTTTGTTCAGCTGTCGAGGCTGTTTTGCAGCAGTCGGTCATGAATCTTGCTTCTTTGTTCTTGCTTCACAATGCTGTCCTTCGAATTGCACAAAACCTGCGATGAATACGTACCACTTGCATGTTGAAAACGCAGTCGAAGCTTCATTGCGCATCACTTTGGCAGGAGAGAACACCCGAATGGACGAACATCTTGAGTTGTCACGGCATTTCATCGCGGTCGGGTGTGACTGGCGGGTTCTGCCTCCGGCTGGTTCAGTCTGGCTGCCAGCAGCACCTTCTCTCGCACTGGATGTGTCGTGCGTTTCGTGATGCGCAAACCAAATTACCCTCGTGGAGGTGCAGCTGTGTTTGTCTGGACGGAGAGGTGCCCTTCAGCCACAAAGCAGGACCGCGCGCTGGCGCGGTTTGGTCCATCGTCAGAACCTTCACGAAGCGGAGCGGACACGTTCTCACCGAGCACAACGGGGCCCGATCCTTTTGCTCAACCTGAGGTTGAAAGCGAAACCCCTGTTTTGCGTCACGAAATTGAGTCTGAAGCGTGAATGGCGGGACATTAGGGTAATTTATAGTTGCATGGTGCAATTTGCAACTTCCTGCAGTAGGTTGCACGTAAAACATCGGTCAGTGCCTTGTAACGGGTAATTTGTCCTGTACAGCCCTGTGAAACTCACACGATCCGTCTGCAAAGCTCCCGTTTCGACGCTCTCAGAGCGCCTTGGGCGGCGCGGGAGGCTCAGGTCGCGGCTGCTGGCCACGTCGTAGAGCTGGGTGGATAATGTGCGCGGGACACCGAGGAACATTGGCCCGAGACGGGGTTCCCAGGCCCCGCTCTGTTCGCTACTCTGATGCCAAAGTGACGTCGTTTTGCTGTTTCCAGCGACGTGCGTCAGGGGGAGGAGGCGCCGGATCAGTTGGCCTGAAGAATATGGCGTGTCCAGAAAAGATTGCAGCGAGGGAAGGACGCGCATGATGGGAATAGACCGAGGTGTTTGGGTTCGGCGGTGATGCCTCCGTCTGCCAGAGTAACTGTAATGTGTTGCGTGACACCACAACTGACGTCTTGGAGTTGAGCTTGTTTTCTCTGACTCAAATTTCCAATCAGCAATTTTCGAAATCCTGGCACAGACGTTTCAACATTTGTGTGAAGATCAAAAGACTGGGACTGGATCACACAGATAAACGGTGTTTAAATCGACGCGCCGCTGATGCCCCGTCGCCAGCAGGTGCAGAACGGTTGAATCGGACCGACCCGTCGCCCTGTGACCCACGCAGAACCCATGAGCACAACGGAGCAGAACCAGGTCCATCCCCGACCCCTTCTAATGTTCCACAAAGCGTTGGTCTCTGTGTCTGGCAAGAACGCGGACAAATGATCTCTGGTTGCAGTGAATTTGTCAGCTTCGTCAATGATCCGACGTACCCAGAATAGATCTGCCGATTGGCAGAAAGAAGGAACGGCTTGTGCTCAGATTGTGCACAGCTGGAGGTGTCAGGAACCGTGGCGTCTGGCGGCAGATGTGGATATAGACAAACACAGGCGAGTGAATGAGTTATCTGTGTTCACCGGGTGTTGCGGGAATTTTATGCTTGCTCTCTTGCCTGATTAAAATACAAATTGCGAAATTAGTGATGCTGCCTGGTGCATTGACAATCAGCCGAGCGCTGCTCTGAGCTCGAAACACACGCAGCCGTTCTCGACCGGTCTGAACAACGAACTTACCTTTATCACACGAGACCAAACCAAGTTTATCCATCTCCCAAACTGGTCTCGTGTTTCCAGCAGCTTTTGGACGCCGTGGAGAATGTGGCATCCTGGACAAAAACAATGGATGGAAAAGAAAAGATGACAGAGACCTTGAAGCTGCCGCTATTTTCCTCCACAAGTCTCCTTTCATTCAAGGAAAAAACACAGGAAAAAACACGTCGACTGAACACTGCGCCTTGTTTCCTCTTCCCCCGAACACGGTCGTGAGGAATGAGTTTTTCAGGCACTTGTGACATTTGTTTCGTTCGCAGATACGTCAAGAGAAACGGGCGTCTCGCAGCATTGACGGGAAGAACAATGCGCATCCGCAGAGGCAGAGCACAGCCTCTCCCCTTTCCGCCAGCTCAACCCAGAACACAGATCTGTTTTTATGATAAGGTGGAGGTTCAAGGTGCGAGCATCGGTCCAAATTCCCAGGAATATTTGTGTGACGAGTTACCCCCGTTCTGCTACTCCCTGGTTATGACTGCGTCGTGTTTTCCTGCATTGGTCGTTGTTTCTTGACACTGTAAGTTCTGCCCTCAGGAGGAGCACTGACCCTCAGGCCAGGTTCACCCTGGTATGACGCGTTGCGCCAGAAACGTCAACGGCGCCGCAGCGTCACCAAGTCAACTGGGCGCTCGTAAACGAACGGAGGTGCGACACACTACGCTGCAGTGTCAACAGGCGGACCTGAGCGTCTCAATGATCTGCTCGGGCACCGTCCCTTTGTGACTCGGGCCCCTGTTTGTTTTTCATGATGCTCTGAAGCTCGGTCTTGTGTGTTGTCCTTCTTCGCACACTGCTCTGAGGCGCTCCGAACCCAGCGTGTCACGCGGACTGCTCTCCCGGCGGAAGGTTCGTGCTGCTCCGGCGGCGCCTCCGTCTCCTCCTCCTCACGGAGCGAGCACAAAGCCTCCTCGCCAACTGCACAACTTGACCCAAACCCTTCATTTCAGTCACAACACGGGAAATGTTCACATGAATGGACATCCATTTCCGAAATGAAAATTCAATTTGCCTGGAGGACCTTCGTTCCGAACCACCTGTTTGTAGAATTGATGACACTAAGGACTCGAGTTGACTTTATTGCAGATAGCAAAGCTGCAATCTAAACTGAGCGACACATAATTCACACGTTGCACCGTCGGATCAATATTTCATTCACCGAGAATAGGAATAGGAATGGTCAATCAAGCTTGAAGCATGAAATATTCAGTAAATAACAGGAGATCTGCGTGAAGAGGGAGCCGTGGCGGACGGAAGGCGCAGTCAGCAGCAGCGGATCCAGGCCCCGCGTCCTCCATCAAGGCTTCCGGCCTCAACAACTCGGGGGTCACAACACAAACGGCATGACAAAAACATCATGATGTACGTTTGTTTTCCGGGGCCGAAGGAGACAAAACCTTGGTTCTGTTGGTTGTGATCACTCAGAACTTCAACCATTGTCCGCTGCCTCTGCTGTCTGATTGGTCGGAATGACATTGCGTTGTGTTTGAGGAGGAATCGTCCGAAGAGCGCGCTGCACCGGACCGACGGTCCGATAACGAGCGCGTTCCGGGAAAACTGAGCATCTGATGCCTCCGAGACCAGAGCAAACGACTTTGCACTGCCCTATCCATGGTGGTCAAAAACGGCGGCCAGTCAAGGTTTTGCACCACAACTTATTAACGAAATTGCCTTCGACTGGTAGATCTAATTTTATTCAGATTTGATCAAACACGAAGGTTTTATACAGACAAGGATGTTTGCCGAATAAACGGAAAGTGAATCGTCGTAATTGCTTATTGACTGCGTCTCGAGTCAACACTGAGGCTGAATGAAAACCTTCCATCAGCGCGACGCAGTGTGCGCCGCGACGGGGCGACACGGGCCATTGTCGACCAGCGGCGCGGGTCACGCGGGGTGCGTCACGTGACGCCGCCCTCTGACGTCACGGGCCTCACACGTCAGTCGACGCAGCACTCGTTGACGGATGCGTGACACAACACAAGACGCACCCGGGGTGAACAGGCCTTCCTGCGCCGCATTTTTTTTCCAGCAACTTCCCTCGAAATGAGCAAAATGAAATGAGAGGCAAAATTGTCTGTTGGCTGGTCCGCCGGTTGCTCGAGATGAAATGGATGGTAATTGTGAAGGACAACATGAATTCACAGCCAGAAAGGGGGCGAAATGTGCAAAAGGGAAAATCTTGAGCAGTCTCTACAAGATAACTCCGTAGCCCTGAAGGGTGGGGCTGATGCTCCGAGTTACTCTCGTCGTAACAAGCTGGTGGCACCAAATTCACGAACGATTCACCGATCAAAGAATTATTGCCGTCAGGACCGTTGGGAAAACGAGAGTCTTCAGCATGCAAGGAAAACAAGTCTGTATAGGACTGACCTTGGTGCAGAAAAGGCGAAACAAAACGCACGCAGTGTCGTTGATGTTATCTTGACACGGCAGGACACAGGTGTCGATTGGGAGTCAGATCACACTCACTCCGCCAGTGATCAATCAACTTCCCAAGTTGAGGCATGAAAATTCACAACGAGCCCACTCATTTATTAGCTGGTTTGCAGACTGACCTGTCCGCAAAGCAAACCGCGGTGTCCTCACCCTCGATGAGCGTTAATTGGAAACATGGATCGACCGACCATGTCATCTCGCAAACTTCACTCCATTTCATGGCATCACCGGCTGCTTGTGAGACCAATGCATCTCGAAATTTGAGACGTTTCCACGTCCCTGGTTGGTTGTGGGGGCGCTCCCACCGTGTCAGCCCGGCGACAGGTGTGAGATTGGTGCGGGACGCGCTACGCGCACCTCGGGGCCGCGGGAGCCCGAGCCGCCCCCCGGCGCGTCCTCCGGGAGGGACGACACCACGGCGGCGCTAATTGTTGATCGCATAATTGATGAAGCCTCATCAAGCCGCGCGAGGAGACGAGCTGCGGCTCCGAATCCGGCGACTTCCGGTTGCGATCGGGGCTCTTCCGATGAGATGGTCTTGCGTGGACTCATCTCACAGGCATGGGCACGTCCCGTTGTGGCTCAGTAGTCTCGTGTGAAATTGCAATGCCGGCACCTTCGTACGCCCACAGACAACGTGTAAGTTGCCTGGGTGTTATGGATTGACACCTCATTCACAGCATCATAACATCGATAGAGGAGATGATGATACATTATCCTCGAGTGAACTGAGCAATCTTCCTGATGCGGGGCTGCAGAACGAGTTCTTTATCACCAGTCAAAGGTCGGCTCCGAGTGGGTCCGAGCACTGCTGCCTCGCCAGGGCCTCTTCTTTCCACGTAAACCCGTCCGAGTCACAAGTTGTGATTGGAGAAGCTTCCCGCGATGAAGTTGGAGCTTTTGCCACGTTATCGTGTGTGTCTCAAGTTTTTCGCACCAAACATTCCCATTTTCATAAACATTCTGTGTCTTTCTTCCCTTCGACACAGTGCGAAATGAGAATACCACAGGAACAAGACATCAGAACACCATGCTGGAAAACTTGTGCACACGATGGACCAACAACGTGCGGCTGGTAGACCCAGGGGACGCAAGGACCTGACTGTGGGTGCGCCAGGAGAGTCCGAGCTTCTCTGCGATGTTTCTTTTGCTCATGAAAGGAATTTACAAGCGTGCTTCTGGGACTCGCGGTTCGTTGAGAAAGAGGAAAGTCCGACAGGTGGACAAGGATGCCGTTGGATTGCAATGTGTAGACAAAAAGGTTTCTCCCGGGGTCGACTCCAATTTGGTCAAATTGCGCAGCTCTGGCTGCGTGGTGCACTGCTTCCGCCCCCCGCACGAACAAACCCACGGCTCTCGAATTCCTTTTCTTCTCAATGCAAATTGTGTCTTGTCTTCCGAAAATTGTACACGAAACAAACTGTCAACACCCACAGTCCTCAAAGAGCAATTCGAACCTTGGGAATTTGATACTCGCAGTCGCTCAGAACCAATGGACCGAGTGAACAGATTTGGCATGGCTAATTTGCTATTTCACGGTTGTTTGCAGAAAATTCCTGGAAAGAAAACCTGAAATTGAATCATTTTCGAGTCGAAAGCATTGGACCCAATGACAAGCTGACTGCAAAAACCCTGTCCGAACCTGGACAGGTTTTCAGAGATTCCTTGCACAGCATCAGTCCATCTATTTCTATTACATGTTTCTCCCGAGCGAAGCATGGCTGATGAAAACGGGGTTCGGGCCAAATTCATAACCAATCATTTTGTATTGATCGTCGAGCTAAGTGATCCTCCCCGCCTGATTGAGGCAGAATTCCGCAGGGACGAGGCCGGCACTTTTCTCCGCACGCTCTCAGAGTTTGGGTCGTGTTTTTTATCCGTATCAATCTGTCTTTTTTTTGGCCACAAAGTTTTGATTGTCGCCAAATGTCTTCAAAATTTTGAAGAACGTTTTCTGTTGAGTTTCTCACAGGAGAGATCTCCATGGAGATGCAGACGCTTCGTGCCTGAAGAAGCACAAGAGCCGGGATTCAGTGAACAAGGCAACCTTTGATTTCCTGATCGCTACTTGAAAGTAAAAAATTTCAGAACCTCATGCCCAAGAGCAGGCGCACGCAGCACATCCTGACTTGCTTTCATTGAAACTCCAACCTTTTCACTTGTCTTTTTTTTGGAAAATCCAAGGTTGACTCTGTATGGAAGGAACAACCGAAGTACATCCCCTTCGAAGGTGACGAAATAACATGCACAGTTCCGTCAGTTCTGACAGTCGTACACAAGCACCGCCAGCACGTTGGCCGGGTTCGCACCCAGCGTGAACCCGGCATCTCAAACACCGCGAACAAATTTGCCGTCGAGTGAGTGGACGGACAGAGCTATAGATCAGCACGGATTCGATTTGCTCTTCATTCACCCGCGCTCAACTCAGATGAGTGAGTGCGGGGAGAGTACAAAGCCAGAGACATGTGACGCAGCGTGGGTCCACATCAGAGACGCACCATTGACAGCGCTCGGCTGAACCTCTTTCACACCGGGTCCGGTCATACCGGGTCCGCAGCACCGGTTTGCAGTGTTGTACAAGAGACGTTGTCCTGTTCAGAAATTGTGCGGGATGCAACTCCCCTTGCAAAAATGCACGATTGTGTCCGGTCGCAGAAGAGGACGCTGCTGCAGTTAGACGCGAGGTGGGCGTACCTCCGCTCGGAGGGGAGAGGGGTGAGCGGGGTCCGTGCACGAGATAGATTGAATGATGATTGATTTTGAAGTTTCATGGGACAACAGGCCGTGGGATACTCACTCAAAACCCTCTGCGAAGCACACACCAGAAGCGCCGGCTTTCTTGTCACACCACACATTGCAAACACGCGATAACGTGATTTGTGCGACTCTTGGATATGACAGACTTTTGCAGAGCAGAATTCCATATCCAGACTGCAATCTTGTAGGCTGACTGATCAAAGCACACTCCATCTGATGGTCTCTCCATCAAAAAGGTCCCTGCGCAGCAAAACACCGAAAGGGACAGTGACTACCTCCAGACATACTTTTCAAACATAAGCTCAATTTGGCCTCGCCTCTGGAATTGTTTGTCATTCTCATGGAGCTGTATGTCCCAGACACAGCGAGCGCAAGGTTTATCCTGGCTGGCGGTTAGTGTGCGTCTGGATCGAAATTAAACGAACTTTGCACAGTGTGAGCAAAGAACCTGAATTCCAAAACAGGTCCCTGACGACTGGAGAGCAAAGAACGACACAACATGCAGTCTCGGCAGTCAGGCGCTCACTTGACGTGGTTCTCTCTTTTTCTCTCTGTCTGTCTCTCTTTGTTCTTGTGTGTGTTGACTTGGGATTGGGGGTTCCAGTCCCCAGAATTTGGAACTTGCAGGTCAGAATTGTTACCATTCAATGTCTGACCTGTCCCACGCATCTGGGAGTGGTCTCTCCACCCCTCACTCAAAAACTTGGGACAAGAAGTCTCGTCCCACTTTTCAAACTGTTCGGAAATCATTGAACATTTTGTTGGGCAGCAGCAGCGATCTCGCGTTCTGTGATCTCTGATATCTTCCTGTGCTTTCTTTGTACCTTGTCCTTACAGCTCTTGAGTGTTGGCGAATGGCTCTGTTAGTGCGCGGCGGTGTGGCGGCTCTGGTTTATTGTTCTCAGTCTTGTCATCACCGGGAATATCCGCAGCATCATAAACACTCAGTGCGCGGAGGAAAAGGCGAACGAGTTCCCGCCCTGCTGCAGCCGAGCAGACCGAGGCTTGAGACGCGCCCCTCCTCGTCACAGGCGGCGCTGCGATGACCTGGACCAAGTGACCTGCACACGACGCGTCCAGGCCGAAACAGGTCGAAACCCGGACGCGATCACCTTTCATCTCAGCTGTGGATAAAAGGGTCCCGGGACCTTGAACAGGTTATTTGTTCCTAAATGGAGCAGGAATTGACCGAATTACCACAGCACGACGACATTGGTGACACGAGTAGCTTTTGTGGAGGTCAGCGCACAGTGGCGGATCCTCAGGTTTGACGCCACGTTGCAGCTCTTGCCATGTGGCCATCTCTGATCTTTAGTCAATCGTAAGGCATTGACCATGACATGAGGCTCCTGGACCACTTCCACCTCTTTTCAACAACTGGTTCGCTATAACTCCTACAGGGAGAGAAGAGTCGTTCCCATCCTGAAGATTGGCTCAGCCGGACGTGACGTGACGTGACCCGACGCGAGGCGCGCGTCAGGCCGGGACGCTCTGCAGAGCCGTGTCCCTCAGCGACGCTGTCGTGTCAGCATTTCGCTGAATCTCACTGGAAACTTGAAGTGCACATCTTTTGACGTGATGCCTCTGGCGTGACACTTGCTTCAAAGGAGAGAAAACACTGCTGCGTGAATCTGAAGCGATGAATCTGATTACCGTCGCAAAACCCTTGCACGAGTCCGACAATTTCCGGGCAAACCTTGGTCTTAATCCTGGGCAAAACTACACCAGCATTTCAACACTAGTTTACGGCAGGCGGTACAGGCTGTGACGGTGACTACTGTACCCACCATGCACCAGTGTCTTGGAGTACATGGACAAGATGGGAGCTTCGCGAAAAATCGTCAAAATGATCAGAAACATCAAGGGAGAGAACGGAAGAGGAGGAGACACTCGTAGATTGAACTGTTTGCGAGCTCAACGTTGAGTTGTTGGCGCAGGGAGGAGGAGGGCCCAGAGGAGTCAGCGGATACTCCCCGGGCGCCGCGGCCTGTCAGTCACAGGGAGCGTGGACGCCACGATAGCGCGCGCCGCTGTCAATCTCCGGCTGTGTTCGGGGCCCGACCGGGGAGGCCCGGCTCCCAGTGCGCCGTGCGCTGCGTCCCTCCCTCCGCACGTCTTTGATGCTGCGCCGCAAAGTCACAGCGGTGCGCATTGGCAAGAACGAGTGCAAGGTCGGTTATCGCATGATGAGGCCCGAGTGAAACAAGCCTCGGACGACACAGCGCCACCTCGCGCCTGGTCTCACGGAGCTGCGAGGCCGATGTCTCGTGGTCGCTCACCTGAGGGTTCGCCTCCGGGAGGGACGACGCTGCGACGAATGCGCGCTTTTCTCTCTGGCAGATCAACAGGCATCCAAAAGGTCACGTCAGCCGTTTTTCTTGAGCAGTGCCAGAATGAGCAGGTCATCTTTGCACGAAGCGCAAACATTCTTCCGCGGGATTCCGGTTGCTTGTGCAACTCCCCTGCAGGCACCACCATCTGCAGGTTCCCGCTCACAAGTCGGGCGGCTGAACTCCAGCTGCGCGCCGGGGCAAAAATGTTCTGTTGTGACAAAGTTTGTTTTTGCTTCAATTGAGGCGCATGAATATTTGATGGCGTGTGAGATGGGAGTTGTGTGTAGATCAACAAACTTCCATTTGATGAGGCAGGTTCAGTTTATTGCACCTGTCCGCCCATACTAATTCCGTTACAAGCCTGCAGAGACCTTGAGTGCCGTCCAAACCGTGCATGGAAACCCGGGAAAGGTCCATGTCCAACAGAATGCGTCAACCGCTGTGCTCCGCTTGGGTGTTGCTTGTTGACAGCCTCTGCACGATGGGTTGGCGAAGTGAGCTTTGTAGCTGCAAGAGGAAAAGGAAAAAGTTCTGTGATGCCTTCTCCTTGGTTTTCCCTGTCCGGTTTTTTTTTGACAAACTGCGGTTTTCATCGGATGTGACCAACAATAACGCTTCACACAGCTCGTCTTCCGCAGTTGTGAGAACGCTGAATCTTGACAGCTTGGAACCAAGTGAGCGCAGGACGTGTTTTGACGGGGACTGCGGGGAGCCTCGTATCTGAGCGAACTGCGGGCCTCGCCAGGTCCTGGATTTATTCTACCTGCCGGGAGGGGAGCGAGATAGAATCAGCTCAATTTGCGGGCGTCGCGCGGGTCGATCGAGCTCTGCGTCCGATCGAATTGACAAGTGATCTCGCATTAACCAGTCTCGCCGTGTCGATAATACTTCCTTCTGCAGGGAAATGTATCTCGAGTCGGCAGTTCCGGTTTGAGCCCCAGAATCCATAGCTTGCATGTCGAGCTGCGTTCTAATCTGTGCTCACAAATCAATTCGGAGAGAAAGCTCAACAAGGGGATTTTTGTGTTCCTTGGCAGCCGTTGTTGTGGGTGTGTGTTTTCTGGCTGAAAACTGTGCCATTGTGGAGTCAGCATCACCTGCTGATCACAGGTGGAGCAGGGGAGGCAGGCCCCAGGTCCTCCAGTGTTGTGTGGTGACCGTACTCTCACGGTCTCTCACGTTGAACTTCAAAGCCTCGTCAGCGGAGTTCCTGGTGGGAGCCTCTCGGGCTGAAACACGGACCAGCTTCGCCTGCGTTGCAAGACGTTGTTTAAACTTACAGCTCAACTCTCCCTCCTCAAAGTGCACTTGCTTTTCTTGCTCTCATAAAACTGAGCACTGCGCAGCACAGTTGGTTTGACTGGACTCGCCACTGTTGATGATTGATCCCATTGCAAATGCAAGTTTTCTTCAGCTTGAAAATGCTCAGCATTATCAATTCGCAGTGGCGAACCTGCACGTGATCAGGTTTATGTGTGTGGAAGAAACAGCATTCGCAGGACTTTGGCTGGAAGCGTTTATGACCTTCGTTTCAAGATAAGGAGCCAATTGCTCTTGGCTTTCCTCCTGCGTTATTGATGATCTGATCGAAAGAATCAAAGGTGACTGCTGTGTGCTATAGGGCTCTCATGGACACACAGGCTTGTTTCACACTGCGTACGTCATTGCATTGCATCCTGTGCAAAATGCGCGCTGCAAAATGCGCGCTGTGGGGACACAACGCAGGGCGCTTGTGGTGTGAACAGACCTGGGTCGGGAGAGCGCGGGTCCCCGAGCGCTTCGGGATCGCGGCTTCAGCTTCAGCATTCTGGGCTGCGGCCACTCCTGAGAATTGATAGTCAAAACAATTTCGGTCGGCGTCTTTTTCAAAGGTATCTGGCTGTGCTGATCTCGGACCTGCGACCCGTGGGGCCTGGGCCTCCCAACCTCCCGTCCTCACCCCGTGAAAAGGGAACCCGGGAGCTTTCCATGTGTGGCATGACAATGGTGTCCGTGGTTGTTGTTGGGTTTCACTGAGTCCAGTCTCCGTGTGCCACGATCCTGTTTGGTTTGTTGGGGATCCCGACATTTTGTCAACAAACAACAACAGATTCCAGACTTGACAGCACGCGGTTGGTGGTGATGAGACAACGCGGAGCAGCCACGTGAGGCTGCATGCTTCCGGTCTCGTGAACACTCGAAGACGACACTGGGGAGATTTAACAGAGGGGCTGCAGTTCCACTGTTGCAGCATCACGAACCTCAATGAGCCTGCAACCCGACCACGGTGGCTGGATTCGTGTCCGCTCTGCGGGGACGGTGCTGTGTGCCCCCAGGTGAAAACAGTATGAGCAGCAACAGCGATTGCTGAACAACGTTCATCTTTGATGCTGAGTGGCTCATTAGGAGCGGAACTCTCGCGCGGGCGGCGAGGACGGGACCGGCTCCGGGCTCCGCGGCTCCGAGGCGCAGCAGGGAAACCGCCGTCGCTAACAGCGCAGGACATCAATCAGCCGTTTGAGAGATACCGTCAACCAGGCTCTTCCAAACGAACCTGATGGGACGTTTTGGTATCCGCAGTCAGTTTGACTCGGAGTCGTCCAAATTACAGTTCAGCTGGGAGGGAAGGGAGGTTGATTTTTCACAGCAGGCGGGTCTGGTCTACTGTGTATTTCGCAACCCTTCCAAAGTGATGCCGGGCTTATATCTGCCCATATTCACCAATGAACACAGAGCTCCAAATGGCCTGATAAGGGACAATCAGTAAAATGGGCACCGAAGGCCGCCCCCTCAGAAATCAAATTACAAGTCAGGTCGGCACTGCCGGCTCTAGCTTAGATTCTATCAAGGGAAAACCCTGCGAAAAATACAGACTTCTCAGTCTTCTGTTTTCGGGTTTGTTTCTGTTAGAAACTGCGTCAAGTGGTGGCAGAGGCCCGTGAGGGCTGCACACCTGCGTCACCCTCCCACAGCACGCACTGGTCACCATCTCATCCGAACGTGACACGTATACGTTCTCTAGAATCTACCCACGTGAGCAAACTTGGAATATCACGTTGTGAGGTGAGGCTGTCCTGATTCACAAACCAAAAATTTGACAGTCTGCATTTCACCATCAAAAGGATTGTTCGGCCAACCGCCTCTCCTTGGGTTTTCCGTTGGGCGACAGGTTTCGGGGAATTTGTCCTTCTTATCTGCACCTGTTGTGCTTATCAGCCAGGAGAGAGAGAGAAAAGCACCATTACGCAACACTGCACTGTGAAACGTGTGCCCGAGACGGAAGAGTTGTGGAGCGACCGCTCCCTCTATTCTGACGCACGACAGCGTGTAATCGCTGATTCTCGTCGGACGAAAGCGAGACGCCTTGCACGGGACGGGCGCAGTTGCAGCGCGAGTTTCGATCAGTGTGGAAGTGAGTGAGTCCAGATGGTGCGGAGCTTACAGCACCAGGGCGGGTTCCCGTGTTCTCCTGGCTGCCGGGTGCGCTGTGCAACATGAGCGTCTCCAGCGCGGGACTTGACGCAGAAAAGCAGCGCCGGCGGGAAGCTCCAGTGAACCGCGGCTGAATCTACCGACCAGGATCCGGAGCTGGTGACGGCGGCCGCACGCCTTGTGTCTTTTATTGGTCGCGGCTGACGAGCTCGACAACGGAGTGGCGTTATTATGCAGCTGTGAGTATTTGCTCACAATCGCTGGCTCTGTGGGGTCAGTGAGCGAGCCGAATAGCTTTCTGAAAATTGTACGAGAACTCTCCAGTTCTTGATCGCGGACAATCAAACCAACAACAAAATGTTCTTCAGGTTGAGTGAGCAAGTTCTTGAATGCAGGTGCTGCGCTGTTCCAATGCGTGAAGTTTTTCTTGGCACCTCTTCCCAGTTCGCAGACGTCAGTTTGTTGCCGTATCAAATTTTGTGTTTGTGTTACTTTCAAGGAAATTTGTAGATCTAGATCCAAATCTGTTCTGCAGAAACGTTCGATGCCTTCGGCTTGTGTCTGCAACTTGTGTACGCTTCCAGGGCAGGTTCAATGCCTTCCATTTCCAAGACTGATACAGAAGCAAGACAGTTGCTGCACACGACAACAAGACTTCTTCTGAATCTTCAGGTCGAAACCACGTTCACATGTGGGGTCCGTCCTGAGCTTCACCCGACCCCAGACACCTGCAAGGCGCTCTTTACCTCGGCTCAGACTGAAACCGCAGCTCTCGCCCTCTGGTGCGAACTTTGTGATCGGATGCAGCCACTGAAACTATAGAAATGCGTTTGCCTGCACGAGTTGGAGTCTGGAGGAAATTGACAGATCAGCAGTCGCGTTCTCGGCGGCCGCTCATCTGTCTGGCGCGGACACGACGGTGTCCATCATGGTCAGATGTGCGTCTGGGTTGAGGCTCTCACTCAGTCAGTGATTGTCCATTTTGGAAATTCCGAGTATTTTTGCTCCGACCAACGAACAAAAGCAGACTGCCTGGCTCGCTCAGTTTGGAGAGCGTATTTTTTTGTATGCGACGAGATAGACTGTGGAGTAGGTCTCGGAGAACGCCGCAGCGAGCAGCCGTTTACAGGACGGAATGGCTCTCGTCGTGTTGGAGGAGCGCCCTCCAGGTTTTGTGGTCAGCAGAAAAGCGGATTAGCCCGGGTGCTCGACGCGCTCGAGTCGCGCCGTGAGTCGCGCTGATGAGGCGAGGGAGGTACTGCTTCGTTCCACTTCACGTCTCCGGGTGTTGAGGCTGCAGCGCCGTCCTTGAGGCCGGGACCACAATGTACAGGGTCGGTTCAAGGTGCGGAGAACGAGCCTGGAACTCGCTGCGTTGACGAGGCCCTGGATGTTTGACTGTGCCGGGTGAAGGCGCCGCCGTCTCACCGAGGGAGCGGCCTTGATCAGGACATCTCGTTCCGCTGCGTCAGGACGCGTCCATTTGCCTCAACAACTTCCACTTCCACCTCGCACAGATTTTGCGTTGCAAGATCTTGAGTGTTTTTGAAACATGCCACGTAATTCTGCTCGTTTGTACCCAAGGATTTGCCATGTTGTGCTTGTGTTGGCACCAAAAGTTGCAATTTTCTTCGGTGCCCACGCAGAAGTCGCGCTGCTGTGACACACCAGGGTGAAACACCTCAGTTGTTGTTGAAGGATTCAAGTACTTGATCATGACTACCGCTCGCAGCCGCGTTGCAGAAGCCGAACCGAACCCACCCCTTCACGATCGTATTGACGAGTCTATTTTTGAAGACATTCGGGGTCTTGGGATTCGTACTTGGAGTGGTATTGATCTGGATTCAGTGAACGGCGCACAGATATTCACAAAAGGAGCCTCTCTGTGCAATGTCTGCCGTGAAATTCGGGGGTGCTGTCACGGCGGCTGCGATCAGTGACCTCCGCCTGCGTCAATTGAAATCACAAAACACGATCGACCGACCGGGAGGCGGCGGGTTCAGGCGCATCAGTTCGGGTGACGGAACTTGACACAATCAGGATCTGGAAGTCATTGTAAAGGCTCAATTACAGCTGTAGATTCCGTTTCACGTCAAAACGCTGCAAATTGTCCCAAGCAGAGAAGCTTGTGTTGAGGCTTTTCCCATGATGCAGAAGCAGCGCCCTTGGCAGCGGCGTCCTCCCTCCTCAGTGCGTGTATGCTCAGCTGTAAGCAGCGCCATGAACGCACTCGGTGACACGTCGGATTACGACCCGATGCGCGTCTCCTCTTGATTTCCCATCCACACGACAGACACCAATTCACAAGGACAAAGGACTCACGAAGAGGAATTGGAAATTTATGCCAACGACTCAAGCACTGAGGGGCCCGCTAAGCCCCAGCTCCATGTTAACGAGGCTTTACCTCAAATCATGAGCGCCCCAAAAATTGTTGAAGTGCACTTGTAAGTGCTTTGTTGACGGTGTTTGGAAATCCCGCAATGTAAAAACAAAGCCGCATGAAGATTGTGCGATTTTGTTATCATGTGGATGTCGATGGCAATCTGGATTTCAATATTTTTCTGCCAACAGGAAAAACCGCGTGACCAGTGTGGACTCGGGAGAGGCCGAACTCCCAGAGTGGGCCTTGCTGTTCTGGTCCATTTTGATCCCATGTACTGGAAGCACTTTTCTCCAGAACAAGGGGCAGATCTGTCTGGGTGGTTCGCACCTGCGAATGTTTGATTCATGTGCCTCACCGTTCCAGAAAACGTTTGCTCCAGCGCCGCAGTTTTTCAAGCGGCCGACATTGTTGTGATGAATATCCAGCTCGTGCAGACCAGAATGCACCCGGCAAAACATGAAATGTCCCTATTGTCGGAGAAACTACCAATCAATAACACATAAATACACCAGTTTTAGAGCGAAAAAATTGCCATTACGTACCAGGACACAAGATGCTGTACAATCATGCAGCGGCATAAAAGGCTCCAGAGGAATCAAACTGGTTTGTTTGAAAAAGCAGTGAAAAGCGCTCGTTAGACAAACAGGGGCTGATCAATGGATCAGTGTTGTTTTCTGCTGCACCGAGAGAAAATTACGCGGCAGTGAACGGGCAGAATTGGTGTTGCTTCGTGGCGCTTGATGTCGGTCGGTGAGGCTGGAGGCGTCGCGCCGTGCTGCCCGCGCACGAGTGTTGGGATTCCACAGGGTCGCGATGAGAGGCGCCGTGTGAAACAAGCAAAAGAGCGACTCTGGATAATGGGATGGAGACACAATGCAGGACTGAACTGAGATGATTTTTTCTCGAAGGAGATTTTATGAAACACACAACTCATGAGAAAGCTTTCAGAGCAGCCTGAGAGCATCTCACAAGCTCAAATTGACATTTGGGTTCAGACCTGATTCAGCTTTTGAAATCAGAATCGAGAAACTCAAACGACATCCTTTGAAATCCTCTAATTGCAAAAGTTTCAAGTTTCTTTTTGAATTTTTCAGTGACAGCATGCTGTCATGGGGGAAATGGGGTGTTGACGTTTTACAGTGGAGATTACTTTGCTCCAATACAAAGGCCCCTTCACATTGAGATTTAGTCATGTTACTTTCCTCTGCTGGTCATGGTTTTTGCAAGCCGCCTTGACAACAGCCGGTGTGAAACTGACATGGGCGGCAGCAGCATATTTCTTGAGGTTGATGTTTCTGTTAGCGTCGTGTTCGCAGCAACTGCGCAGTGTGATCGGGCGCAGCTCCGCCCCGCCCCCGCCACACAATGACCCCGACCCCCCCCCCTGCCCCGACCCGATTCGACCCGCCCCGCCCGCCTAGCCACACCCACCCCTGCCGCACCCATCGGAGGACCTGAGGGTGGCCGTCGAATCTCTTCCTCATACCGCGTGTTTGGCCACGAACTACAAGTGTGGTTTCCACACACGTGTTGTTCAGGACAAAGAATTTTGTCAGTGTGATGGTGGACAGGCTGTTGTCATGGAAAAACGTCGAGTACACAATTGGTGTGTATAAGTTGCGCAAGGCACGTGAAAATACAAACACCAGCAGCTGCGAAAACGATGGCCATGACTCAATTGGTTACGAGAACGACCGTTTGAAGATGTCAGCGAAATCGAAACGCTGTTGCGTTCACTACAACTCTCGGCACTCGAAGTCACCGAACCAGGAGCATGAGTTGTGTGTGCGGACCCCGCCTGGTTTGCAGTGCTCGACTTGAGACGCAGCAGCAGGAGCGGCTCTCCGCCTCCGGAACAGGTAGAAAAGGAAACGTTTCCTCTCAAGCCGCGCGCCCTGTGCGCCGGGTCTGCCACGCGTCGGCGCGCCGTCCTTGAAGTGACAGAATCAGAGCTGCGCGTTCTTTCCTTCAGAACTGTTGAACTGTTCACCTGTCGGGTCTGGTCTCTTTTTAAAAAGCCGGAAAGAGAACCACCACTCTTCACGAATTGCGTGGAGCTGAGCTGACATTTTCACAATTCATATATTCAAGCATCACACCAACTTATTGGAACGTTGGCTCCAGCGACCTTGCCACGGAAGAACATTTGGCGGATTTTATTGTTTCAACAAGTGGCCCTGTGTTTGTCTTTGAAGAGAAAAGGGGACAGACAGACCCTCCCACAACAGCCGCTCACCCCTCTCGGTGAGGCCTCTTCACCCCGCACTTCCTGCAGCACCGTCTTTGTCACCTGAGTTTCCGGGAACCTTTCCCCGTGAAAGCGTGTGTTAAAACCAGCCTCAAGTAATGGCTTTGATTCCTCCTTTGACACGCGCTGCAGTGGGTGTATGATGTGGGTGTAGGTAGAATGTGCCGATTCTACCTGACAGAGCCGTGACAGACTTCAGCAGGCAGCTTCTCTTCCTCCCAATATAAACGTTCCTGCCTCACAGAGCGACTCACCCGTCGTGCGCGTCTCTGAGAATAGAATCGGAACGTCTCCGACTCGACATTCCTTTCGAAAGAAACGAACGACAACAGCCGGGAGTGCGTCTGTGGGGAGAGTGGAGGATTGATGTTGATGAGCTGGTGTTCAGGGAGCGTCGGGTTCAGGCTCGTTGAGGAATATTTTCACACACACCTGTATCCAGGCAGTTTGGACTCACAGAATTGCGTTTTTCTTCGAAAAGAAACTGATTGTGTTGTGCCGACACGGGGACTCAGAGTGTACCTCCTCAACAAAGAACGTGTGTTTTGAGGACTCCATGACGTGGACAAACACGGATCTGTTCTCCATCCAAGGATACGGTTTGTGTGAATACGACCAGCAGCAAAACTAGACCCGTCAGTGTCGCGCTCGGACTCTGGGCGTCACACAGAAGTGCCGCGAGTGTCGGATCTCCCGGTTGGTCGACTCGGCGCGTGGTTCAGCTCGGCCGTTGGGCAGCTGGGACTGCGCGCGCCTCCGAGCGGTGATGCCGTGCGAGGCGCGGCCGCGCCCGCAGCCCAGGGACCCTCCGCCCGTCCACTTCGCGCGTGTACAGTACAACACCCTTGTTTCCTTCCAGATGTGACTCTCCCGTTTCAGCTCTTTTCGTGGGGCTTTGGAAAACCTCCTGACATTTGTTCTTGGAAATGTCAGACATTGTCAAAATCACCACGAGACAATTTGTGTTTTCAAAGTTCACGGGTTTCCAACCTGACATTCGACTAAAAGCATCTGAGTGGTTCCTGTTCTTTTCAAAGAGGTTTCGAGCTCGTTGTGGATCTTTTGTTGACCGTCGCTTCTGATATTTCGCAGGAGTGGAATTTATTTACTGTACAGATCACAGGGAGCAAACCCGAACGCGTGGGTGTTCCACTGAATTGTCCGAATTGTCGTTTTGGAACATTCGACAAAACCTGAAAGACACGAAACAAAAGGTCAATGCTTCAAGACTGGAAACCTGATCGTGTAGTGACTCTTTTTTTTCGTTGTCTTTGCGGTTTCTCTGGCGGATCGAGGATTGACGCCAAGCCTTGGAGGACGCGGACAGAAGAGGTCAACTCCAATTTGATACGTTATGAAGCAAAAACAAGAGGGAACAAACAGCTTTGTTCAGGTGCCCCTTGGATCCGCCAGAGTCAAGCAAGGAAATATGATTTCCAATCTACTCCACAGAATTTTCCCGTCCACGAGACATTCATGTCAATGAGCCAGGCATCTACAATAACATGACAATTAGAACACTCCCAGGAACAACAAGTGGCACATGCGCAATAAAAAGACAGCTGTTGCGGAGATATGCAAAGTCGTGAGAACATCGGCCGTCTGAACGCTTTGTTCCCGGTGTGTGTTCAATGCGCAACGGATCAGTGTTGGAAGCCATTGTCGCTCAAATCAAGAGGGACGAACAGTCGCTGTATCTGCACGGGACGTGTCAAACGGGCGGACACACAACTCTCATCTAACTTTGACCATTTTTTTCCGATGATGAAGAAAGGGATGAATGGACATGCTTGAGTCTGCTATGAAAAGTTTGCTTTGTCTCCAGTGTGAATCGCCTGCTGATTGAGGGTCAAGTCTCGATTAACGCGTCTGTGTGTTGGTTTCGTCACAGGAGATGGTGAGTGTGGAGAGCTTCATCGACCTGGTGAAGAAGAGAGACATTGGTCGCATCAAGTTCGCCATCCGAGAAACCAACTTCAACATCGACACCAAAGATGAGGTGAGTTCATTATTCTTGACACGTAGTTTCTTGAAAGCAAGTCAAGTCTCGTATTTGCCGTGTTATGCTTGCCGGAAACAAAGAAAAGAAGAGCATGATCATAGAAAACTGACAAGACGGCTTCATCATTTGGCAGATGACACAGCTGTTCGTCTGAAATTGACCGGAGCGCTCACCGTGTTCCCCATTCACGTTTGACAAAATACGGACGGTTTCTTGACAAAATGCATTTCAAAGTCACCTGATGGAACTCAGGCCTCTGTAAAATGAAGGAACGGAAAGCAGTGGAGTGCTCCGTGTGGATGTGAGGTTGGGATGCGCAGAATGCCTCCGAGGCTTTGACGGGAACGCAAATAGCTTGACGTGGGAGGCGCTTGTTGCGGATGTGAGCGCTGCTGTCACACAACACATCTGCGCGTCTGTGTTCCTCACATAAACGGTGATTGACTCGGGAGCAGCGCGAACGAAGCACGAGTGACACGAGTCGTGTGTTCTGGTTTGAAGTTTCGCTTTCCATTCAAGAAAAGAAACAAAAACAGACAAAGGAAAATTTGGGTCGGACCTCTTTCGTAGAGCGCGTTGGAATGAAAGGCACGACGCTCCTGATCCACTCAAAATTTTCACTGACACTGAAATTTTTCATCACTGATCTTCTTGCACCCTCAATTGTCAATATGCAACACATGGTCTGCAACAATTTGCAAAAAGTGGCTCAGAATTACAAAGTGAAGCAACAGATTCAGAGCTTCAAAAATTTTGTTCAAGTTTGGTATAGCAGTTTTGTATTTTCTTACATTTTTCTTGTTTGATTCTGAAAAAGCTTGTCCATGTGAATTATTTGTTGGCTCCTGCACAATTTTGTTTCATAGAAAGATCCAGGAATGAGCTTTTGTGATGGACAAAATAAGATATATCTCTTTACCACTTACAACTTCTTGAAAGTCAGGAATTGAGCTTTACCTTAAAATTACAGCTTTTTCTTGGTTATCTTTCCTTTCAACATTTTGGAATGTTTTTTGATCGCCAAGCTCACAAATATTCATGACTCTGCTCGAGGTGGACACTCTGTCAACCATGGACAAAATGCCATTTGCACATGGGTGTCCACGGTAAAGAGAGTCTTCTGTATGAAAAGTGTGCCTGGTATGTGGTTCTGCCACAATCTCGCCAAGGTTCCAGATGTGGTGTTCTGGTTGTGTTCAGCTTTTGCCGTGAACAGCCGCAGCACTTCGTTGAGTTTCTCACTCCATGCACATGTATGTACATGCAGATCAAACTTGTACGTTCGTAGTCTAAGCAGTTGCTTCAAACTTTCCACCCGATTTTGAACCAGACTCAGACTGCGTCCTTGTGCGAAGGTCACCCGATTCCACTTCCTCAAATGTTGCAGCTCGAATTTCCTCAACTGCTGAATATTTAACACATTCTTGCCTTTTCCAATTGAGTTTGAATGGATCAAACATGCAATCTTCTAGTCGTTCATTTTCGGCCTGATCGCACTCGATAAAATTCCGGGAATCCAAGGAAAATCAGTGCCTGAAAGTAGGTCAGATGAGCGGAGCTGGGTCAGCAGGCCCTGGTGGGTTGACCGGGGCAGCTCTGTCCCCCGCCGCGGAAACACCATCACGGAAGGTGTGCAACTTCCAAATTGGGTTGCGCTTCCCACTCGTAAATCGTGGTCGAGTGTTGAACAATCAGGATCGGACAACAGCGCGAGAACCGGGAGAGATTGGCACATCAGATGCACCTTTTCGGCTGTGTCTGAGGTTTGTGCAGAGGAACGAAAATGACAGACAAGGACCAGAACACCATGGTTCTTTGGTCATGGTCAATACTCGTAGAACAATCCGAGCAAGTTGCTTTGTTCACCAGACCCCGGATTTTCCTTTTGGTGAAGAAATTTGGGCGAAATGGAAGCGTTTGCAGCGTGTAAGGTTGCCAAATGCTGGCAAAATTTGAGACCACTCCCAGTTCTTCCCCTTTGGAGACCTCCGGATCCAGGAAATGAGCGAAGGGCCGCAGTTGGTACCAGCAGCTTGAGCCGCACCAGGTCCTCGGCTCTGCGGGAATTGAGCTGATCCGAACCGGAGGACGCAACCCGCGCCCGCGGAACTGGCGCGACTCCGACAAACCCGGCTCTATCTGTGTCAACTGGGAAGCAACCGAGAAGGAAATTTGATTGTCCGTTTCCAGGAGGCGAATTCACGGCGGAGTCGGGCGGAGCTCGCTTTGTGCGCCGAGGAGGCGCTGCCTCCATTCTGAGACGTAACCTGGTTTAGGGGGGAACATGAAAAGCGTTTTTGCACCATTTTGTCGATGTCGTCTTGCGTACTGAAACCGACTGAGAACATGTCTGACTCAAATCGCGCGATTCGAGTCGGTCTGATTCGGCTGCCGCAGAAGAAGCGGGAAAAGCCTTGCGGAGATGCGGGAGGATTCTGAATCCGCACAGTTTCTCGGCTTTCATTATTTTGTTGCGACTGAAGCACAATAATCCAATGATTCTTTTGGGAGACAGGTACTCTGTGAAAACGCAACACCGCTTTCACTGGTCCCAGCGAGCTCTGGCAGGAGACAGAAAATCTAAGACAAAAAGGCACGCTGTATCGGCAGGCGAAATTGGTTGCACGCAACACCTCCGCAACAACTGTGTACTGGAGATCAGTTTGGGGCAAAAACATCTCAATTCAGATTGGCAGAACCCCAGATATTTTATGCGGACTTGGGCCAACGACAAAAGTTGCAGCAGGCAGAAAAAAAGGAACAGCAAGCAAAGAAACAACCCCGCAGTGCACTGACTCAGCAACCAGCACAATGCAGCTTCGAGCACGTGCACCTCAAATCAGCTGCGCACCTGCCAAACCCGGCGCCAAACGAGAAACTGAGGGGCACGACTCGGCAGGAAACCACCGTGGCAGTTTTATCAAAGGCAGGACGTGTGAACGCGCTGACGTCTCGCAGTGCTCACGAGGAACGAGCAGAGGAGCCGCAGACGAATCTAATTACGCTCTCAAAACTCTCCAACTTGACAGCGCACTTGACGGGGTTCTGGGCTGATCCGCCGCCCGAATCGGTGTTGCTTGAGCCTGCAGTGTGCAGACAGTATTTCGAGCAGCTGAGGAATCTCATTTCAAGTCTTCCATGTCAGAGCCCCGCCTGTTGTGGAGCCAGATCACGTGACGCGCGCGTGTGGAGAGGGCGCGGTCTCAGTTCAGATTCAAAAGAATTCCGAGACATGTGACGAGTTCCATTGTGACAAAATTAAACTGTCACGTGTGTGGAACCAGACAGGCGCACGAGGATTGAAAGCTCTTGGGCTCGAAAGCAGCAGTGGGGCACACATGCGTGGCGGTACTTCCGGAAGAGAATCTGCTGCAGCTCGTGTTGTCGCGTCTGAGGAGCTGGATCCGCGCCGTGAGGAAGCGCAGGAAGAACCCATTTGATCTGTCTGGAAACTGTGAATGGTTGGTTGCCTCTCTTGAAAAGGAGGGTTCGACACGCGTCTGAAGAAACCCGGCGGCAGAACAGGGAGGCAGCGGGGGAATGCCGAGCGTGCTTCACACGGACTGCTTGGCGCGTTCGTCCTGCGCAGGCAATCGGCGCTGCGGAGCTGCAGGAACGCGCATCCTGTCCTCTCTGGGGACAGCGCCAACACGTCCGCCACGCAGCAGGCCTGAACACACAGGCATGATTGAAAGAAATGGCAGTCAGTGGCAATTTTCACAAACGCGGCGCACCCCTTCTCTGCACTGGGAGCTTCGCTCCTCTCCATCTTGATCAAGAACCGGACAGAAATCCATACTTCGTATTGATTTCCAGGCATTTTTCCCCTTTGTTTTGTGTCCTTGCGTGTGTGTGATTTCAACATGGAGCTGCATGAAACCTGCCAAAAGCCCGAGTGAGGTGATTGCGTGGTGCCCAGTCCTCAGCGAACCGACCGACTGCGCCCAGCCTGCGCCGCAAGGAACACCCGATTTCTTGACGCCCCTGAGGAATCAACTTTCCGCCCACACTGCTGCATCGCTTCAAATAAGTACAAAATTCGGAACCCTTCCGTCAGAAGCATGTTTCACATTTATCTGCAGCAGGAACAGGTAGAAGCTGTCGGGAACTCGCAGATCAAAGACGCCGTCGGCTCGCGTCGCACCTCGCGCACCCAATTCAGGTCATTATCGCGCGGCGGGCGCGACGCCGCCCGGGGCGACTGACCTCCCTTCACACGCAGATCTCGTTTGTCGACGCCCGCGAGCGACGCTCAGCGTCTCTAAACTCACTTGATGAGCGCTTCGTTCCCTCCTGACGAAGTCAACGCAATGCCTTCCAGCGCACATGCCATTTGTAACTCCGAATTTGGCAAACCACCCATCGACTGTGCTGGAACAAAACACAAAAGGCGTTCAGTGGCTTGCGAAACGAACCACTTCTGAGTACAAATGCTTGTAGCCACAGGGCATTTGGTCGATTTGGACAGAGGTCGTTTGGTGGCGCTGGACACCGGAACCAGGTCGTGTGACACCGAAAGCCAAAGAGCGCGCAGTCCGAGACAAGACGTCACGACAGTGGATAACCACGCGAAAGCAAGTTGGAAAGATGTTGTTGAAGCAACTGTCGTCAATGAGAGCACAGAAAAAGAAGATCACGCGTGGTTTTCGTGATTTCCAGAGGTAAATACCAAAGACGTGATAGTCTTGTCGGACGATGCAGGCGACAACGAAGCGCTTCTTGATTTGACACACCGGTAGATGTAGCCTGCAGTGGAGGTGGCTTGATCAGGGGTGGGGTGGAAGACAGTTGCGTGTTTTCCCTTCCTCCCTCCCTCCCTCCCTCCCCCCCTCC
>JAAUXT010113097.1_pt1 | contig 28915 bp, 19 predicted proteins | sample 7278171 | NCBI WGS metagenome assembly JAAUXT01 (sample SAMN14350112, study PRJNA611818) | marine sediment metagenome | isolation source: surface marine sediment (1.8m) | place: French Polynesia: Moorea | collected 2018-08
CCCCCCCCCCCCCCCCCCCCCCCCCCCCCCCCCCCCCCCCCCCCCCCCCCCCCCCCCCCCCCCCCCCCCCCCCCCCCCCCCCCCCCCCCCCGCGGCGGGCAGGCCCTGCACATGTGGGCCGCTTTGTTCCTTCTTGCGGGTTTTTTCTTCGAAGTCGAGCCAAGGCTCCTGCTCTGTGGGAGTACAAATGCATGGGAAAAGCTAGCCGAGCTTTGCATCCGCCAAGTTGTTCAGTGGCCGTCATGGACAAAGCTAACAAGATAATAACTGAATGGATTCCACACAAAATTGAATTTTCATTGACGCAGGAACCGATGGATTTTTCCACGCCAAGCCTCCCTCGCAACTCGCTGCATGTGCAAGTGACACAGAAGCCGAAACAACTAAGGCGTTGATAGGTCTCCCGTTAACGTGCTGCTGGAAGGTAGGGGAGCGTCGGGGCCCTGTGTGTCGCGGCCCAGCGTGAATTGACCCTGCTTCCTCGATATTTTCAGGAAACTGGGGTCAGTTTCACAACCCTGGCTGGGAACAGGAGTATTTATTTGTTGGTTAAAACGAGCAGAGTTCGAAAAGAAAACCCTTAGTGTGAACATTTCTCTTCGTGTTTCAGAAGACCCCAGGCCCCAAGGTTTCCACCCCTGAAGTTGTATGACGATGTTTGCATGTTGCTCGCGTCATCTTGTCACTTGAGTGAATGCGATGGAGAAACCAAGTACCCGTCGAGAACTGTCCGAACCTTTCCACGGACAGCAACATTCAAATGTTGGAAAACAAAAGTTTGTGCTTGTCGTGCGTTCAGGTCTTCGCTCTTGTCGAGGGTCCGTTCAGGAAAGAAACTCGTGACAACTCGGTCTTGTGGAGCACAAGTGCTGCTTCTTAAACTGGCGTCTCGCCTCTCATGCTCTTTGGTCACAGTCGGGTCCTCACTTGGACAGATCTCCCCCACTCAGACTCACAACACCCCAAAGTGGCTGTTCTGGCTCGCTCTCGAAAGGGTTCAGCTTGTGGTTTCCCTTCTCCTGGCTGGAAATGTTCGTGCCCTTTTACCTTCGGGAGTGCTCCTTTTTTGAATACACTGACGAAACAACATGTGGGTGTTGCGCGCTGTTTTCGCAATTTGCAGCGCGAGGGCGTGGTGCAGTTTTGAGACGTGTACTCGTTAGTGCTCCGTTGACGGGAGGAGCTGTTTCCTCGGCTCGGGTCATTACAAGATCCTGTGCACTGTTTTGTGAAACACGCTGCCTCGCCACGTCTACCCTGCGGTGCAACGTAAAAACACGGCTGACCTGTGACATCCAAGTTCCAATTTCACCAAGAGAAACCGAGCGAGGTCACACAATTGCAGGGGCTGTGCTTATTGGACACAAATTCACTTCGCAGCCACAACCCAGGTCTCTTCAGAAAATTGAGAAACTTTGAAGACCATCTGGGCAAAGAATCGGCAAGACGTTTACAATGACGACCTGAGAAAGACAACATGGGTGGGAGATATTTTTCAGCGTGCGGCATTGTCTGGATGTCCAATTACGGTGATGGATGAAAATACCACGACCGAGGGTGGTAACCCGAGGCATACTAATCAGGCTCCGCCAAAGCCGGCACCGCGCCGGCGCAGTCACGCCTGCTCCGGGGAATCCACACGCAGGAAAGAGACGTGGACAGGTGAAGGCATGGACAGGTCAAGGATCTTGTGATAGCAACGAAAACTTCAGTGTTTGGAAGCCAAGATCGTAATCTCCAGTCAGAGTGACCAAATGCAACCAAGATCCAAAACGGCTGTGGTTCCTGCCTCCCCCTCCAATTCTCTCACTTGGATGCAATTCCAAACTTTGTGCAGTTTCTCAGCTTCTACTGCCAGTTTCTTGCTCGCAAGTGGCTTTCTGCATGTTCTGCACCGCTGAGTGAGAAACTGCCTGCATGCATTAGCTGAGACACCGGAGTACAAATTTCTTGCTTTGAAGTGTGCAGCTGAAAGCACCAAACGGACGCACAGAATATCTGATTGTTCTTGTGAAGCCTCACAAGTGGTTCTGAAACGGCAAAGAATTTTTGGAGTAAATTGGGACACCCCTTGTTTTGTTGAGCAGGCACTTACTAAATATGAAAACTGGGCAACCCGCAAAGGAAGCCTGACACAGAATTGCAGAATTCAAACCACTTTACTTGCAGCGAATCATGAGTATTATGTATAAACAGGCTTTGCAAAAATACAAATATCAACCACATTGACAATCAACAAGCAATTCACAAAAAAGTCTGCAAGAATGGGAAATAGCCATTTCAGTGCTCAAGTGCACTGTGCTCAATCACTCTTACTTGCTTCTCCAATAATATGTAGAGCATGTTGTGGATTTCAAGACACCACCAAAATGAAATCTTGACACCCTAATTTCAGGTCTTTCCAACACAATGTACCACGGCCTGAAGGTGCCAAATATGAGTGTCTCTCTTCATGCAGGAACAAACGGTCAGTTTCGGGCAGAAGTTCTGAGTTCAGCTCGATGATCAAACAAACAGTTCAATGAAACAGGATGATCCACTGACGGAGGAACACTGCAGAAAAGTGCAGTCTTGCCTGTGTCATGCAATTGCACGCAATGTGTGACAGAAAAATTATTCTAGATTCTTTTTGTGTTTCCATGTGCATTTCCAGGAAAAAGTGATTCCCTCTCGTGTGGTCACCAAACATGTCAGCACCAAAATTGAAAATTTGACCACAAATTATATTCGGCGGATCGATGGGCGGGTCACTTTGTCACACGCAGGGTTTGCAAGACCTGCCTGTGTCACACACACACAAAAAAACTTTTGTAAACTGTTTTCCAAGACGCAAAACACATTTGACAGTCTGCAGCTGAAAAATAACATGTTGCTCATCGCCCGGCAAAGAAGAAGGAGCAGTAATTAGCTGGATGATAATTGGGCGCGGAAGGTGCCTGGGTGCGACAGCCACACAAAAGATGGAAAATTACCGAGGGAGAGCGCGCTGCTTCACATCAAGCGTCACGCGCCGCGCGGCGTCGTCACCCAGAGACCACGACAACAGACAGAATTCTACAGGACTGCAGCGTTCAATAAAATGGAATTGTGCGTTGCGGCTTGTTCTAGCGAACAGCAGCAAGCTTGTCCCGGAAAAATTGGTGAATGGGCCAAAAGTATAGGCTTGGACACTGCAAAAAGGTGTGTCATCCAGCTGAAAAAAAGTTATCCTGAAAATTTTTGGCCATCTCGAAACTGATAAATGAGGAAGAACAGGAGAGATCAGTTGCGCGGCTACAGCGCTGGCTGCGAACAGACCAAGCGTCCGCATTCAAGCACCAAGGCACTGCCTGGAGAAGTGACTTCAGTCTCATGGACTGATCTGAGAATTCAAAACTACATGAACAACACTACAAGTCCCAACAAGAAGATACAGATGACATTTTCATCAAAACATGCGCTCTACAAAGCCGACCAACAGTTTGCAGGGGAGCCCCAAAATGTCAATTTGACAAAATGTTGAAGACGAGAAAATCCACTCGTGCGCGCTGAACAAACTTCTCTTTCAAAACGTTGGACTGATGGGTTGTTCAATTCATGACAAGAAGACCACGGATTCTCGAGGCGGACTTCAAGCTCTAAAAATTTTAGTGATGTCCGGGTTCATTCACGCCGAGGGACGGATTACTGGGAAACCATGTCACTCTTGAGACATTTTTTGTACAGAATTTTTCGAGCTGACGAGAAAAATTTCAGTGACAAAAATGTTGTCAAGCTCAGAGAAAATAGTTTACTTCCATCCCTTGGAGTGAGTGAACCCACGTCCACCATGGTGCTTTGTGAGGAGTGCACGACTGGGAGTTGATGTCACTATGATTTTATTGGTTTCAACAGAACGCGATCTGCAAGCGAGGCAGACCACGCATCGATTTACCATCTCAACACAAATTTTAACTCGTTGTCTTGGTCTGCACCTGTTTGTCTAACTTTCGCGCTGATCAATAACAAGTTTTCGAAGAAAAACAGATTTGTCCACACGAACCTTTCGGTTTCTGAACAATTCTGGAATGTAGTTGAACAAAGAAATCGGTCGTCAACGTTCTCAGAAGAAGCAATCGTTTGAACCAGTTGTGCCTACGAACACTTGTCAATGCAAGAGCATCCTCGTGTGAAAATCTTTGAAGAACATTGATCAGCTGCACCTGTCGTTTGTTGCGTTCAGCACTGTGTGAAGACTTCCTGCAGCGGAGAAAGACCTCCAAGGCGTCAAGGAAACTTGCAACGAAAAGCAACAGGTCCCAATGTCCCAACCTGCAGGTCATGTTCACAACGTCCGTCTTCAATGCATCACAGTCATCGTCCACAATCAAAGAAAGCTTCCATGCAGGACAAGCTTCGAGTCTTCCAGAGAACACTGCACATGTGTGTTGTGTTGTCACAATTTTCATCAAGATGAACAAACAATCAAACAGGAGTTTCCAGTCCTTTGATTTTGCTCCCGTGGTGGGATGGAGCGTCCCCGCTGACGGGCGAGGTGGAGTAGGGCGAGTACGTGGAGCCCGCCAGCGCGCTCTTTTGTCTGTGGGAGGGAGAGCAGGACGCGCTGCTGCTGCCCCCGTCCGGCGGCTCCCGCACTCCGGGGCGCAACCCGCCGTTGTCGCTCACACAACTCATGACGCGGCCGTTCGTCGTACACAACCGCGATTTGTCCACAGTTTTCGCGAGGCGGTCCAATGAGGATAAAGAACTCGAAATATACTGAGAGTTTAAATTGTCTGCTGAGAACGGACTGAGGGCACACTCCACGTGCGGTGGGGCCTTGATATCCGGTTTGTATTTGAGCAACGTGTTCTTGTCGCTCGGATGCCGTGAGGTCGTGGAACACGCTCCACTTCCGCCACCACAGTTCCTCGAGTCCAGCAAGTGGTCTGTGCTGTGATCGTGTGATCCTGTAGCCCTATTACCCTGGGGCTGTGGAGGATGGGGGTGCTGAGGGTCCTTCACTGGTTCGTTGTCTAAAGTCGATTGAGGGCAGCACTTGATGTCACGTCTCTTCATCTCGAGCCTGAGGAAGATGACGCCGCAGATGACGATGATGACGGAGGGCCAGAGCATGCTGTGCAGCACGTCCTCCTTGGTGTGCATCTTCTCGAGGATGACGTGCTTGAGGTTGTCGGTGCTGTAGTAGCAGTCGAACTGCTCCTCGCCGCGGGATCGCCACGTGTTCTCGTACTCTTTCACGGCCTTCCGGTTCTCCGCCTCACTCTTCCGACACACCGCGAATGAGCACTGCAAGCGCAAAATCAACAAGGTGTCAAGGATCGAGTCAGTCATGGTCGACGCACAGGCATGGCTGCAGGGACGGACCCGTGGTTTGATCAAATATCCCCAATCCCAGGTGGAGGGTGATTGGAACTTTCCTGAATTAGTTTTGAAACTGAAGAAATAAACACTTTGCAACCGACAACGCACATTTTATGAGGAACAGAAAAACAGGAGTTTGACAGACTTATGCCCACCGTTCAATTCGGACCGTCCCTCGGGTTGTTGAGAACAAGATCCTTGGCTCACAGACATGGGTAAATTTCTCAACAGGCTTCACATTTATGTTGAATCCAAGATTTGTGAAACTCAATACCAAGAAAACCAACCTGTTGTTTATCTTTGTGTGCGCGCTTGTGTGTGTGTGTGTGTGTGTGTGTGTGTGTGTGTGTGAGTGAGTGTGTGTGTGTTTGTGTGTAAATCGTGAGTGTGTGTGAACCGTGAGTGTACGAAAGGCGAGTGTGTGTGGGGGTGTGTACACACGGGATCGAGATCTATGTTTGTCAAAAAATCGCCGATGTTTCCTTTCAGCACCTCGGCAACGGACATCCCACGCAAAGTGAACATGATTCCCCGTCTCCACTGCAGATGGAAAAGGACGGAATTGGATCCACCGAACCGACATTGTCGGGCACATTCCCAGGGAACGTGCACCGTCTGTTTCCCGGCAAGTACTCTTAGATTTCCGCACTCTGGAAAGTTGCAGGTTTGAAGGAGAACGCAGGACTGAGAGCCATTTTTGAGTAAAAAGAACGAAACTATGACAACTTGAACAGCAAGGGAAGCCCTGTCATCAACACACGGTAAGCAGACCACTTTTGACCAGCACAGGTCGTGTTCACCACGAATCTGCTGAAGAGCTCACCCATTCAGAGCGGAATTTCCACAGTGCGCTCATCTGAGTTAATAGAAACGTCTCTCTGTCTGATGGATCCGCTTTTAAAGAAACTAGTTTCTCCTTCTCTGAGATTTTCAAAGCCTGCAAATGCATACAAATGACACTTGAGAATTCGGCACCAACTACATGCGCGCCAAAAATTGAAAACGGCTTCTCATTTGTTGCCCCGAAATCAGGTTGATGCGAAAATGACAACTCCACCAATCTCACGCACACGATTGTTCTCGTCGTCTGGTTGATCAAGTGGAAAACGCATTCGCATAATTTTCGAGAACTTCAAGCTGGTTTTGAAAGCTTAGTTGTGCGATCCACTTGGTTCCTCCATGTCATTCTGTTGTTTTCTCGACCGCAACACGTTTTTGGGGACCGTGCTTGGTCAGATGCGAATTCACATTGGTATCGTGTCTGCGCTGTCACGGACAATGGCTTGTGTTTTTCACTCTGGGAAATCTTGATCTCGCGGACAGTGGACACGAAAGCTGAATGAGTGGCGCTCAAACGTCTTGTGCATCAAGCTGTGGTCCCTGAGAAGGAATTGCTCCCGTGGGTTTGAATTCGAGTTCCTATCGCCAAGGTCGCTTTGATTTTTCACCGCATCGAGCAGTCTCCACCGACTTAATTCTGCAACAGATGCGTCTTGAAAGTCTCGTCTCAGAGGAGTGGTGACCTTCAGGGCGAATTCTCATATACGTCTTAAACTATTTACACCAAATCAATGAATGAGTGTGAAAGCTGACAGCCCAACGCATTTGTGCACTGTCAGATTGTGTCATGGGAGATGTTCTTCTCACAGGGCCAATTTTTCAGGTACTTTTCTCACATCTTGGGGATTTTTTTCACTGAAAATCTTTTACGAAAGTCCTACGATGTCTAATTTGGAACAGATCTGTTGAGCTGAACCCCATGCAAAGTGTTTGATATGACTTCTTTTCAACTTGAAAGCGGACGTCTCCGTGGCCCTTGACGGGTGTATCATCTTGAGAGTGCGTCCATTTCGGAACCGGGGACTGCATTGAAAGGCCGCTGTCATATGAACATGTTTCTCGGAATTAAGTCTGGACTCCTCCAGATCGATAGCGGACCGACTTGTGGAAGCAAATGTGTTTGTTTGCTTTGTTTATCGTTGTTGTTGACAGTGAATAGAGGTTTGGTGCACCTCCAACAACCGTCATTGTTGTCGGTTGATTGACTCTATCTTTGTGCGCAAACTGCTGCCGTGTTTTCTGCTTGCAGTGATGGTGTGTACAAAACCGCTCGCCCCCTTCGCCAAGGTCTTGACCCAAAGGAACCGAAATTTTCAATTGGTTTCTTCTGGAAACTTTCCCCCTAATTTGTGTGTCGGTAGCAGCCTGGAGGGGAATAAAATCCGAGAGAAGATTTTTTGTGACACAAAAAATTTGTTAGCCTGTGCAACGAAAGAAAACGCTTGTCAAAAACCGAACTCCATGGCACGAAAAAGATTATTCTGTGAGAGCTATCCGCAGAACACTTGCAGCTGCAGAATACTCACGGATTTTCCGTACTCCCCGGCCGCCTGCAGACTGTCAGGATGGATGAGGCCGTCGTGCCGCTCTCCCTTGGCGTGGAACTCAACGTTCACCTTGAGGCAAGGGAACTTGGACGCAACGCACGCACCAGACTTTTTCTCTGTCTTCTTGTTCTTCGTACCGCTGCCGCAAAACGTGCACGAGATGTCGTTGACGTAGAACAGATCCTTCACCTGCAATGAACGAGAATTAGCGTTCTGACCTCGGGAAGTTTCAATTTCACAGAAATACAACGTTGTCCAGCCTCAGGCTCCGAAGGAAGAGTCTGCTTTTGAATCCGCTTTCTGACAACTGACTGCATTTGATGTCATTTCACGCAGTTTTACCAAGCAAGAAGTGCTGGACACCAAAGGGAAAAGGTGGCAGTTCGGGTTTCATTAGTGCACTTTGGAAATTGGGTGGTTCGTTGTATGATTGGCTGTTTTGAACAAACTAATCTGTGGTCTCAAGAACAAGAACATCGGAAATGACTTGAATTTCCGCGCACATGGCTTATTCCAGGAATTGTTTTCTTGTGGCCATTTTCTGTTTGCTTTGCTCCCAAATGAAGTTTTCTCGAGGTCAACCAGGACACCGAAGTGTATTGAAATCGTGACCAAGTTTCGTGGATGGCTCACCCGGCACCTGGTGGCGTGGTAGCCCTTGGCGAGCGCGTACTCGCGCACGATCATGACGCCGCACGCGACGAGCACGCACACGCAGATGATGACGATCGTGACGAGGATGCAGTTGCTCGCGCGCGTCTTGAAGTTGTTGGCCGGGGGTCCGTTCGGCTTGGACGCCATCCCGAGCGTGAGCGCCGTGGCAGCGATCGCCTTCGACTTCTGATCCCCTGACGCGAGGGCGATCATGATGTTGTCCCGCGATTTCATATTCATGATTCTTCTCGGAGTTTTCAAATTGTGGTGCGCAGAAGTGTGGTTCGGCAGAGGTGTGGTGGAATGGTCTGACTGGCCTGGCACGATGAACCGGAAAACGGTCACCTGGGGGTTTCCTTCGGTGTCAGTCTGGTGCGCTCACTCAGGTTCGTTGTCTCCATCGATGTGTTGTGGCAGTCCCACGCTCACCTTTCTCTGCTGTAATGCACGCAGCTGCCGGGCGTGAAAAACAGGAAAGCAAACGCCATTTCTGGATCTCGCGCATGCACCGTCATCAACACTTGCAGCTGTTGGAGTTCTGAAAGGAAAACAGACACCTTTTGACTTGTGTTGAAATAATTCAACGATATGTTTTGCAGTGCGTCCGTGTCTATTTTGTGTGAGAATACCGAATGCAGTACCAGACTCAAAAGCTGTGGTGTACTGTTATGTTGCAGTGAAGTTCATGTTTCCACACACGCACAAACGAAGCTGTCAAAGTTGAGGCTTGTCGGTTCAACGCTGTTCCGGAAGCGACAGTTCGTGAGCGGAAGCCGCGTGGAATGTCGTCCCGCAATCAGGTTCTCAGGGCCAAAACCTCCCTTTGTTGCACAGAAGATCTTGAGAATGTAGAACTTAAGAATCTGCTGAACTTTTCCGAATCCGCAACGAGCGTAAGTTTCTTCACCCAAAAAATGAAACAAAATCGTCATCAATGCATCTTGAATTGGCAGCTTGCAGAACGGTCTTTTGCCTGACTTTTGGGACTTTTGCCTGAAGTGCTGATGCCAGAGAATAATAACTTGAACCGGGGCTTTTCAATAGAAACATTGTAATTTTGCATCTTTTTCAAAGCTAAATCGAGGCTGTGGTGTTGAGAGTGTACAATCATTCCAGAAGCTCATTATGCGTATCAGTTTTATCTGCGAGCCCATTCGTACAAATGAAAGTCTGTTCGCAGACTACGGCAGAATTGACGCGCGCGTTCTATTGACACAGGCCTCATTGGAAACACCCTGTAACTCCACAAAAATTGACCCACGCTCTTGAATACAAAGCTGTTTGCGTTGTGCACGCAAAATTCCACAGCAGTCCGCCGACATCGCCTTTTGTGAGTGCTTCCTGTGCGACCACAGGGCCACGAAACAAACGAACTGAAAACGTAAAATGGCTCCACGAAGTGGAACTTCGCAGAACTTGTTGCACTTTTTCAACTGACACGTTGTTCGTAAATTGTCTGCAACATTTCTATCTCATAGCGAAATTCAATTATTGTTGTTATGACTGGTGAATCCCTGTTCCATAATTTTGGTGTCTGTCACCAAGTGTGGCTGACAAAGGGCCGCGTTGAAAGGCTTTCCGAACTCAGTGAGGTTGAACAAGGCGTCTACCCCGCTGGTTTGAGTTTTGTCCACGCGCGCTATTTACGGAGCGTTGACCGAGTGGTCAGTCGTCCACGGTAATGAGTCACGCTGGTGTTTGACTTGCTGAAACTGAACAGGTTTATTCAACTGAGTAAATCAAACGGTCAAATCAACATTTCTACATGTCGGCGGTCACTGTTTGTCATGGAACTGAACTTCAAACTTGACTTTCTTCACCTTGGATGACCCTGTGTCGACATGTTTGAGAACATCAACCAACTTTTGCGCACCAGATTTCTCTGAAACAACTGTCAGTTTGAGTGGTTCTTGGTCATGCTCAAATTTGGAATGGACAGGCCTGTCGTCACCGATGGCTGCTTTCTCAGCAGATTGAAGCAAATGTTCGGCTGTTCTCTTGTACGCACGTACTGCATCTGATCTGTGCCCAGTTCTTTCTTTGACAACTTGCTCCTCAACCCCATCATTGAACATTCTGGTGGCTGCTGACACTCTCCAAGAGTGATTTGTGAATTTGCCTTCCCTCCCGATGCGGGCCATCAAGTTGCCAACACACTTGCTGAGGACATTTATGCCGACAGGCTTGTCCACATACCAACATTGAGGTGTTCTCTTAGAGACTGTTGCAGAATACTTGTACAGCGCATCACACTTGCCTTCTTTGGGTAGGAGGCCGACATATTTCTGGTACAAGTGCACAATGTTGCAGTCTTGGTTTGAATGACCGTATGCTCGAACCACTTTAGGCTGGTGTTTTCTGTCACCTATGCCACCTTGATTTGTTTTTGAGTGGAAGTCTTCTCTGTATTCCAAATACCGCACCCCTTTCTCATTTTTTTTCATCACAATCTGCGGTTCAAAACCAGGGGCACGCAACGCCCGATGCTCTTTGCCTCCTCTGAGTGCAAATGTGAGGCCAACAAGGAAAAGAACTGTGTCTCGCAGTTGATCTGGTGATTCTTCACCCAAGATGTGCATCCCCCACAAAGTTTCCTCATCCTCGAGAGTGATTGGCTCTGCAGCCTTTATGGGTTTCGTGACACGGTCAAGAGATCTTCTCTTCATGAGGTTGTCGAGCATGTTGCGAATACAGCAAAATGTTGGGTCATCTAACAGTTTCCAGGTTTTTTGCTGACGTTTAAAATGCAGTTGGAGCATGACCACAATGTTGTACAAGGATGGACCTGGATATTCACCACCATCGACACGATGTACTCAGAAAGAGACAAATTGAATTCTTCAAGTGATCAACATCTACCCCTGGATCAAGAATGTCACTCTTCTCAATCTGTTCACCACCTAGACCTCTCTGAATTCGACCTGAACGCCAATCGCAATACATTTTGACTGCCCAACCGATTTTTTTTGTTGGTTGCGGGAGCGAATGTTTTACCTTGCATGTTTCAAAATTCTGACTCACTGACTGGTTCCTTGTGACGTGACACTTCTTCTGGTTGTAGAGATGAGTTGGTCAAGGTGGAAACATTGCTTTTGTTGTCTGAATCCAGGTACGGCACAAGTCCTTGGGCGTCGTCATCAGAATCGGGTTCGCCCGGAATGTACTCCTTGAACTCACGATTAAAGGCACTGGAGTCTTGAACAACATCATTGTCATCCTGAGCACAGTCCTGGGAATCTTCCGAGTCGTCATCAGTGAGAAGGGTTGTGTTGGAGAGCTTGAAATTCGAAGTCGTCATCTGTGTGTCGACCAACGTCTGCGTCGACGTAGAAGCACTGCTGTAGAACGCAGTGAAAACAAAATTAAGAGACCGATATCTTGGAAATATACCAGTAGAAGGTTGCACTGAATCATGTTTTCCATTGCCCAACACAAATTTACATGCGATGTATTGGTAAAGCAATGATTCTTACTCATTTTCTGGATCGAAGCAAATTTCCCGCAAAGTCGAATCATGGCTGACACCCGTGATGTCGACTTGCTCGTCGTCCGAAGAATCGATTTCAACCACAAAACCACCTCCCGCACGTGAAGACATAGTTGTATTAGTTGCAACAAAATTAATTCAGAACAAAATCATGAAAAATTTGGAAGAGAACTGATTTGAAACACATGTTAATGCAGCAAACACCAGAGCCGAAATGCACTGGTCGTCACACACCGCCGATCACGCGACTGTGTCTGGCCTACATCCACATCGATTCCAAGATAAGAGTAATGCCTCACAACATGAAAACACTGCCAGCTGACATTGAGAGCATGTGAAACATGATCCGCGCGTGGACAAAACTCAAAACAGATGGGTAGACGTGACTTCAACGACGTGCGCAGTGCGTCGACGTGGTCATCCGCTCCACTCCATCATCGACTTGTCATCTGCGCATTAAAAACCATGATTTGTACAAAATTGCTCGTCCACGCTCTCGAGCTAAAGCTCTCGAGCGCAAACTCGCGATTTTGTACTCATCATGGCCTTAAAACACGCGCAGAAGACTCGTCAACCACGGCGTGGACCGAACTCCCGGTCGCCCCACTGCCCGCGGCGGTGAACCCTAACGTCGGAATGAGACGTTTGCCTGAAGTGCTGAAGCCACAGAAAAATAACTGGGGCTTTTCATCGTCGGCAACATGTATATTTACTGCTGTGCGGTTTTTCCTGTGTGAGTTTCGTTCTCGTACGATGTGCATTCGCGATAGAAGATCAGCGTCAGCGTCAGCGTCAGCTCTGCCTGATCACACGCTGTTTTGTCTGGTTTTCGTTTGCATCTCACGTTCTTGGTTCAGCAGCGCAGCGTTCACGTTTGCTTGTTTTCTCTTTTTCTTTGTGTGTCTGTATTTCAAACGCAGAGCGCATCAACTTGCCTCCGTTCTTGCCTGTGTCTCGGTCCTCCTGCTCTTCTGTTGTCTGCTGCACAAAAGCCCATGCACCTTGTGCCCGTTTGGCCAGCAACGCCCTTGTGAGCCATCAAAACTCTCAACCTCTGATAAACCAAGTTTGCAGAAAGACTGCTAGTTATTCAAGGGGTCGGATTCCACGCAATTGTGCTTGGTTGATTTTTACAAGGGCCGGCCAAGGTGTCAACTGGCAACAGGCAATGCCGTAAAGCAATTTAAATGATTTTCATCACTTGGCTTCGACTGGGGAATTTGCGTCACACTTTGCAGGTGCAAAATGTCAAGAGCAGCAGACTGACCACAACAAGATGAAGCACGGCCTTCAAGTTTGTGAGCAGATCCGTCCATCTCCAACTCTGTTCGCAGCCTTGTGTCGGTCAAAATCTGCGGACATGCGAGTACTTTACCGAAGAAGGACCTGACAACATCGGCACAGGAAAAGTTGTGTATTCACAACCTTTTGTTCTCGTTACATTGAAGTCCGGCAGCAGGCAAGAAGAAGGACTTCGGTGTTCGGCTTTCGCATGGCTATTGCCAGTGCCTACAGGTGACATTTCAGAGATAACCTACGACGCTCCATGGCCAACCCCCAAGTTGCACTCTGAAACAAGGATAGGCTTCAAGACGCGTAAAAGTGCCTTTTGGTCGTCGTTCTGCTGCAACATGACGTCAACTGTTTCGGAGGTCGTTCACTCAGCAGGGAAGGTCCATTATGTGAACTCTTACAAGCCTGCAGCGCTTTCAGCTCCCTGACTTCCACTCCCAAGATGCACGAACAAAACTGTAACCCGCCTGGGACTGAGGTTCCACTTGGCCCTTCAGAAGATTTTCCTCTCTAAGAAAACGTACATTTCTGTCGAAGGGAATAAATCCCATCAATCATGGAAAAGGTGTCACTGATAAGTAGAGAGAGAGAGAGAGAGAGAGAGAGAGAGAGAGAGACGGACAGATGAATGGCTGGAAATCATGCTGCAACACAAATCCACAGCAGAATAAAACCCAGGAGAGCTTTACCGAAACGGTTTCAAATCGTGGTGTCACAGGGGAATCCAAGACACGTTTTTTTTCCTCCAACACATGTGAGAGCTGTCAAACAAGGCGAGTGGTGACTTGCCTCTTGACGCAAGAGACCGGAAGAACGTTGACTGGATACTTGGAGATTTCATGTTTCTGACTGTTCCGGTTCTTCACGAACAACACAACATTCAAACGATTTTGACGAATTTCAAACTGAGGCAGATGCTGAGGGAAACAAAAATCCTACTGCGGAGAGGGCAGTGCGCTGGCCAGAATATTGCCATGATTTTTCCACGGTCAGATTTCTCTTGAAGAGCAAGACAAACATTGTTGGATATGAAGCTGTCCTTCCGTGCTTAACACAGCGGTTCGAGGTGGACCGTTGCGACATTTTTGGCTTCATTGTGTTGTGCTTTCCACACAGTATTTCCAAAAAGACCCTTTTGTACCTCTCTGTGTGAACAGGATTTGGCGTGCGAAGATTCGGGCAGCATGAGGATTGAGGTCGACAGGGATCGGTCCAAATCATCTCTTAATGAGGGGTCGTGGGATGCGGCTTGTGTGCTCGTTGTGCTGAGCAAAACCGCCTGAGCCATGCAAAGAAAGATTTACGCGTTTTGCCTTCTGCTTTGCAGCGACAGTCTCACAGAGCGCAAATATCAGACCATATTCGGCGTCGAGTAACGTTTCTTGTTACACACTGAATTAGGCTAAATAAATGGGTCATCAGCGGCATCCAAATCAGATTGTTCATCCCTGAAGCCCTGTTAGGTGGGCACAACTAAAGAGAGCGAGATTGTGTTTGTGTTCATCTGTCGTGGTGCCCTGTCCGGTCAGAGTGGATCCAGCTTGGCTGCCGAATCGGACGTAAGGAGCTCATCCAGGCTCCAGGTCCCCGCGAAGCCTCAGGGAAACGTGCCGACTCGACAGGGCAACTGACGGCAACAAGAACTCCCAAGCATTCTGTGTCTGACCTTATTTTTGTTTGTTTTTGACAGTTTGACACAGCGGCACCAGCATGAGCCGCGCTGTGTGAGTTTCAGGACGTTTCACCGAAGCCAGCCTCTCCGTGATCAAAACAAACTGTGGTTAGAGTGCGTTTCAATTTGGTTTGGCCAAAACAGACACGAGTGGTCAATTGCAGCGGGACAGGGACGGGTCCCTTGGGCCCCTGGATCAGCGCTCGCGACTGGCTTGGTAAGATTGCGTTATAAGGATCTATTCATCTGCGCCTGTTCCCCGTGGGTGAGTTCACAATCCAGCGCTGTCTGCCTCCATGAACGTCAATTGATCCGGCGCTTCAGCCCGCATTAGCGTTCTGTGCGCTGATTCCTGCTCGCCTGCGTGACTCCTCGCAATGCGCCGCGGTCGGTCCGTCGGTCGTCGGCCTCTCTCCGCTTCTGCCCGCTCCGCCGTCCGCCGTCCGCCTGGTCACTGTGGGACCTGAAGCTCTTGCCGCACTTCAGAGAGACTCAACTCGCGCAGACCTTCACCTCCCCAGCCTCCCCAGCTCTCGTTTTTGGATGTTCTTGAGGATGGCCTTGACTGCACGAAACAAGTTTAGCTGTTGGTCTGAACGAATCAACGCTGTTGTTGACACAAAGACGGAAGTTCAGAAGTCAGGTGTTTGACCCAAAAAGTGAAGATTTTCAGAAAAGGCAGCTCGGAGCAGAACAAAGAGGCTTCTTCAACCAATTGCGAATCAAGTCTTGCAAAAAGAAGACGCTCGGAAAGCTTCGCTCGCAAGATTTCCTCCCTGATTTCCTCCGCACAAAGCCACTCTTCCGTGTTCGCTTTGTGCGGAAACAGGTTAATGGCAAACAAATCAACCGAAGATCCAATGAAATTTGACCTCGTTTTCTTCCACATTTCGGTTTTTACGAACGTACTTAACGTTTGGAAAATTTACAACCCACAATTATCTACTGATTTTCCACAGATTTTCTCCATTTTCTGAATGTGTTCTGATTTCCAAACGTTCATCCTCAGCTGTCTGATCAGGCCGGGCATAGGCTGCTCAATCTGCAGAGACAGCACGAGTTCTATCGTCAAGCAATGTCCTTCTGCGTGAAATAATAAACCTGACATTCGGTCTGTTGCATTCTGTTTACTTGTGATAGATTTCTTGTGTAAGGCACGCCAAACTTGACATTACCCATCCCTCGGGGGTATTTTTGTTCCGCCATTTACGCTGCAAATTGACGAGATAGAATGTCCATCCGTCATCACGAGGCTTGTTATGCAAACTGAGCTGCGCGGGCTCACAACACTGCAGGTGCGCTCCGCGCTGCAGAGGCTCCGACCCGTGGAATGTGGCTGAATAGAGATAGACGTGGAGAGAACAACGCTCACGAGTCCATCACAGGCGAAGGCATGACGGGACGCGGGAAGGATCCGCACAGCACATGTGGCATCAGCTGACCAGTGCGTCAAAACATTGAATCAAGTTCGAGTGTGTGGACTCGCCCAATCGCCATGTTGCGTGTTCGTCAATATTGACAAGGAACCAGAGGTAATTGAATGGCAGACGCATGAAACACTCAGAATTTGTCAATCGTGCACCTATCTCCCGAACTGCCACATCGACGAGGCAACGTGGCGCTCCAGGTCTTCAGATCAAGGCTCAACCTTGTTCATTCGTCACAATGTCCAAAGCCGCTTTTCCCCGTATGCACTAAACTCCTAATCTGGGAAACATTAGGAACCACGGAAATGAGTTGCGACTGGGGAATCTGGGGCCCGGCTTCACGCTTTACGCAAATGCATTAACAGGCCTACCCAGTGAGTTGGAACTCCCAGTGCTTTTTTCCGCATTTTGTCTCCAACTTGTGAATAGTTTTGCTGAAATCTTTGCAAATTCGAAAAAGCCGTTCCAATGGTGGGATCAGGTGTGTTCAGGATTGTGTTCGAGTGCATGCACACGGCGCCTTGTTCCACTGTTGGTTCGGTTGAGCTCGCCTGATCTCCGTGGCGTGTCAGACGACCATCAAATCCGCAGTCTGTCTGTCCGCACACAGTGCACCATTATGGCACATCAGACCAGGCCTCATCTGGCCTTCAGCCTTCCACTCTTCCGTTTTAGCACCTCAACTTACAGCAAGGTTGCGTCGAGTCAGAAATTGTGGTCGCCATCGGCAAGATTTGTTGGAGGGTGGCGTGTTGTCTCTCGTTCCATGAAATTGGAAAAGAACGTTTCTCAATTTGGAAAGGAGAGTTTGTGTGGACTTGGACTCCAATTCGTTTTTGGTCACCCCTGCTCTGCTCCGCAACACACCTCAATACGCAACCAGTTTGAACGGACCTGCGGCACACACAACAAATAATTTGCACAGCGACTGGTGAATCTAAATGAGGAAGGAACCACGCTCCGATTTCTGCAATTCATGAAACTGTAAACCGGCAACTGTTTCCGTTTGTGTATCAAAAGAAATATTCACTCAATAAAGTTACATTTTTATTTCCGGCAATAAATGAGCAATCTTGTGCATAATCTCCACAATCCTGCGGGTTTTCTGCGGGATGAATGGAGATAAAAGCTGCATGTATGGGAGTCGGGATGGATGTGGGTCGTCTCGCGGGAGCGGCTCCGGATTTGGGTCAGTGCCGCCAACCTCGCTGCAGCGCGGCACAGAAGGACCCTCGACAGATGGAGTGGAAAAACATTTCCACAGACTGAGGGGGATTTCAGCTGGATGAGGCTCTCTCAGCATGTACTTTTGGGGTGAAATTATTAATGTTTTCTGCAGCAGGAGTTCTTGAGAACAGAAAGCCATGGTCTGTGCTTTCAGTTGAATGACAAGTTCTTTGCAGCCAAGAGAAGCCAGCGTCGGAAGGCAGCCGAGAGGAAGGGAGCAGCGGCTACACGAGGCTGGATTGGTCACAAACAGCTCCGGGTTGTGGACAGATCATCGCGGTCGCGTGACCCGTCGAGAAGCAGAGAATAGACGCGCATCGAAAACGACAAATTGCGTGCGAAGGATACATCCATAACCGACAACCATTAGTTGTCCTATCGACTGGGAAGTTTTGTTGGTGATGTCTCAAAGAATCGAGTCCTCTGTAATTTACCGGTGCACAAAATGTTGCTGTCGCTTCCTGTCAACACAGCTTGCGAGATTTGCTTTGGCAGATCTGTTGTCGCGCGCCGTCCGGATACCCTCTCCCCTCGAGCAACAGTTTGAGAACAACGCAGGACTCGGCTCGAGACTGCCACTCGCGCGTCTTTCCGTGGGCTTCTGGGAGCAGCGAGGTCTTTAATCCACTTCTACTTGCCAACGCCCATTTGTACACACGTCTGTCAAGGGCACGTGAACATCAGACGGAAACAAGGCGACACTCTCAGGCAGCGCCTTTTGAGTGCTCCTTTTATCGCTACGAAAACCTGCAGTGGGTGGTGCAGGGAAGAGTCTCTTTGAAGTCAAGGGCAGCTTGAATTTATAGTGGTGTCCCGCTAGCGAGACGATCAACCGAGACGATACTTCGGAGACATTTTTCTACTAGAAAGAGTGTACAGATCAAACCCAATTTTTTGTGGGTATGCTTGAGATGTGTGTGTACCCTCGAAAAAATTAGGCATTGATCTGAACCCTCAACTTTTTTTGCTAATGTTTGAAGTATCGTCTTGGTTTGCAGCTTTGTCTGACTGAGACACAAACCAGGACAGTTTATCTTGATTCAGTTAATTGTCTGAGACTGCTGACAATGACAGGTTACACCAACTTCACATAACATTCAAAGCTAAGCGACCAAAAAATATCTGCACCAAAGCAATTGGAGCTCATAATTAATCTGGCTTTGAAAGAAGCAAAAAACAAACCAAGATGCAATTTGAGGGACTTGAGCTCAAGAAAAATGAGTAACTTTCGATTGAGTTAAATTGTCAAAATTCTGGAGATATTAGCTGAACAAGAACGATTTGTTCATCAGTTTGATGGAAGGAAAGCCTCAGATTATTGAATTGCACATCCCAAAAATAATTCCCAAACTGTGAAAATAGTTTTTCAAATCCAAATATACCAAATGTGGTGTCAAAAATTCAACATATTTTGCTGGATAGATGCAGCAGCAAATTTGACCAAAAGACACGTGAGAAGAATTGATAAATGACCTCAGTCAGTGTCACTGTGCAGTTCCCACCTGTCACAAGGGAAACGAACAAACCGAGACGACACGAGTGTCTCGCTCGCGGGACATCACTGTACGAAGACTCCAGCTCCGGAAGTTTCACACTGTGTCCAAACAAGGTGCATGGCTGTGTGAATAAACAAACCTGAACCCAAAGTTTTGGGGAAGCAAAAGTTGATTTTGTGATGGCCGTGCAAAAGGGATTTTCCTCTTTCGGGCGTTCCACGCTTGTCCCACACAACGATTTCATTTCGTTTGAATTTTATCCAGCTCAGCGGAGGCCTGATTAGTATGCAGCTCTGGAAACCAATTTAGAGAGCAGCTCTTGGCATGTAACACACATTTGGAAAGTGATGCCCACACAGACAGTGAGGCGGAACAGCTCCGCGCCGTATTCTGTGTGTTCGCTTGTCGTGGGTTCAGCACACTTGAAACAAACACGAATGCGGAGGCATGGTAACTCGTTGGTACAGAACAAGAGAACATCCATTTGGGCCACTTATGCGAGGTGAAAGCCAAATGACCAGGAACAAATTGACAGTCTTGCCCCGAAACACACCCACTCGTATATTTGTCGCTGTGCATTTGCAAACAGCAGTGAAATTCCAATGCTCGAAGAGATTTGGGGAGTTCCGTCTGCCCGTCTTATTGCTCCCTCATTGTCCCTTCATTCCAAAATACTTCCATGAAACAAGCACAGAGAATCTCTGATTTGAAATGAACAAAAGGTCTTTTGGGGTTCGACAGTAGAGACGGACTTGTGATCTTCAGAACCAAGTCAGACTACGACAGCAGTGGAGCACGCAAGCATCTGTTGGTTGTTTGAACCAGAGTCCTCCAAACAAGCTTTTGTGAATCTGAGGCACATCTGCATCTCGCGTCATGCCTCACTTTCCCCGGTCTTCTCATTTCCATATCAGGCATCAAGTACTTTGCCTCCTGTCCGCATTGGAACCGCTTTAATCCTCACCACCACAATTAATGTACAAACGTTCTCTCTCTTCCTGGCAAACAGTTATCACGAACAGAGAAAGCGCATTGCAGTCTGTGCAATCAGTTTCTCTCAAGACTATTTGTTCCACGGCGCCTGTCTGTAGCCGTTTCGTTCTTCAACACAAAGTCTTTACCACACCGCTCACTTTGCCAAATCTCAGAGATATTGTGATATTATTTTGAAATGGTTTTCGAGACTCATGCAAAAAAGAGTGACACAAACCGTTGACTTTCAGTTTGGTGTTGTGTCTTCTTTTGGCGTTCAGGGCGAAACAGGCGCGTGCTGTAAAGTGCTCCAGCTCGTTCTCGGCAATGAATTTTCAAGTGCGCTGCTCACAAACGTCTGTTTGTCTTGGTGAAACACTTGCACAACCGAAGACGGCGACCAGGCTTTGCTCAGACTTGAAGACACGGTCTCGCGCTGGACTCTGTCTGGCCTGAGGTTGATTTCCGCAGGTTCTTCGCAAACAAGTCCCCCAGGACTATCATGGCTACAATTGTCGTGCGCAATACTCGTGTTGTCAACAAACGTTTGCTTGAGTGAATCATCACATCAGAATATCATAAAATGCATGAAGCACTCAACGCGGCCCGAGACCGATCAGTCAAGTCGGGGACAGGCGCAACCTTCGATCGCCCGCGCCAGAACAACGCGCTGTAAAACATTTAATCCGGCAGAGCTCGATCTGATTAGCTCCGCTGCAAATTGATTCAAATATACCAGGTTCCAAATTGCCTCCGCTGATCAGAACACACGTCGATCTGCAAACTGAGTCTCGGTGCAAGTTCCCATGGTCTGAAGGCGCAACTCTGAGGAAGGAAGAGGCAGAGGCACAAGAGAGGTCGAGATTCACCCACGCTGAAAAAAACGACTTTTCGAGACCTTTGGTCGAGAAAAGAGTTGTATGATTCAACAGGAACCTTTTGTCAGTGGGTGAACTCATTTCGTCCACAATGAGGTCACGTACGAGAGGCTTGCGTTGTGACTGCAGCGTGGTAGAAGCAGTGAACGGACCATCGCTGACGTCACAAGTCCATGCAGAAAACGACGGAGACAATGCCAACTATTTTGTGCCAAAGTGACCCTCTTTTGGTCAATCATTTGCACTGTCTGCAAAGACAGTGTACAGAAAAAACCCAAAAATATGTCGCGTTTGCACACTGGCACGCTGGAATGGTGTTTCTTTCATCCAGCGCTAAAAGAGTGATGGAGATTCTTGTTGCCGCAGAAAAGGAATCAACATCACACAAACGTTGAATTCTGCCAAGTTTGCCTGTTCTCTTCCAGTTTCACTTGTTCGAATGTAGAGTTGCTGTGCAGGTTCAGTTGATTCCATGCTGAACAGGTTGATTTCTGTTGCATGTCATAACGGAAAATCACGATTGCACAACACGTGCCACGTACCTGAGAAAGAATGCAAGCGAGAAAAACCTCCAGACATGGCCAGAGTCATCATCAAAGTGTGGCCTTTCCGCAAGAAAATGGAACCAAGGTCTTGTCTGGTTCATCTGAGTTCTCCGTTCTTTCACACATGCGTGCTCGCCTGACAAGAGACAGAGAGAGAGAGAAAGAAATTGACAGAGTGACGGAGAGAACAGTCTTGATAAAAATAGACTTGGCAAGTGTTGTCCCAGACAATTCTCCAGCTCGTGAGAGACAGGTTGTGTCATCGGTCTCACTTTTCATGTGTCATGACCAGTGTGGATGGGCTCCGTGTGGTTCGCAAAGGAACCAGATAAAATTTCAGGACTTTGTTCCGAGCTCTTCACGCAGGAGAAGAAGAAATCGTGAAAAGAAGCGCACCACATCCATGCAGAAGTCTTAATCTGGCAGTTGCAACACAACAAGGGGTCTATGGATGACTTGTCACAGCTAACCCTTCCCCGCTGTTCTGTTGTTGTTTTTTTGCGGAACACGAGAGTGCATTCTTCGTGGGACAGAGACAACACGGACTGGTCATTTGATCTCGTAAATCTATTCTCGGACACAATGATGTCGTCGCGGGTGACAAACCCTCAACAGCTTCAAGCAACAGCATTCAAGCACAAAGCAGACGACGCGTTTCCGTGTCAAGCTTTGTGTCTCATTTCATCAGCTTTCCAGGTGCTCAAAGTTGACGCGAATTCGCATACCTGTTACGAGGATCTATCATTTAATTCTGAGAATGGTCATGATCGGAACCTTCTGCAACTGTTGCACAATGTGACCCAATTTATACCCAAGCAGACTGTGAAATAGTGGAAACTGTGTCAAAGAGCTTCAACATGTGCAAATGTTCCGATCATGACCATTCTCAGAATAAAATGATAGATCCTCGTAAAACGCTGGCTATCAGCAAATGTCATCTGTTTTGTCGTGCACCCACAGCTACACGACAACAATTAGTAAGCCTGCTGCTCCTGGTAACCAATGCTTTGCGTTGCAAGTATGGTGTGCATAAATTCCATCGCCGTTTGCAAACAACATCAACTCAGCCTATCGTGTCGTTCTTGTCACGCAAGGATTTGGCGTCGGGAAGAAAATTTTCGGCATAGTGGATTCAGAGTTGTGACGGTTGACAAACTGATAAAGTACTCACCGAACAACGGGCCAAGAATCCTTCCATTGGCGAAGGGAAATCCGGACCGGAAGCACAACTCGGCAACTTTTGGGAGAGTACACGCACCGAGTCCACCGCTGCTGTCCCTCCTGCCGCGGCTGCTTTGATGTTGAGAGTTTGAAGAGCTGACTGTCGAGATCCCTCCGTAACAGCTGAGATGAGAAGATCTGCCTCAAACGCTTTGGACTCAGAGTTCCGCTTTGTCGCGATGATACGTTTGCGACACAGAACCCGCGAGGAGATTATCCATTGAAATTGTGAGCGCTTTCAAGTCTTCATCTGATGTTCGCTCTGTGATCAAAGGCTTCAGTGTTTGACGCTTGATCCATACAGGAACCCAGCGCAAATTAACTGTGCGACGCACAAACGTCACTGCGAGATCCCCAAAAAGCTTCAGGTCAGCAGACAAACAAGACCAACAAACTTGCAGCAGACCAGTTTCCAACGCTCAGTTCAGCCCATGCCTCGAACAAATTCAGTTCACGACACGCGGAGCGGCTGAGTGCGCCCTCCTCGCTCCTGCTGGCCGTGTGGAGAGTTGTGGGTTGCACGGCTGTCGTCGCCGAGCGCTCGTCCGTCGTTCAAAGCTGCGAGCGAGGCGAGCGTGGCGCGGCGCGGCGCTTCTGTCACACAGCTTCACTGCAGCTGAACGCCGCTGCCCTGTCAAACGTGACGCTGCCTCCATTCAGCGCGTTCAGAACACTGCCTGAAAAAACGAAGACAGTGCCTTGATACGTATGTTCAGCGGACTGCTGAGGTGAAAACAAGTTTGGGCTTCTTGCAAAATGTGTTTTTGTGTGATATCAAAGGTTGATTTGCTTTGCAATATTCACAAGAGAAAGTGATAAACTCAGAACCGATTCACCCACGCAGTTGTGAAACATGCTTTGTTCCTGTGTGACAAACGTTTTGCAAGAGTGTCCCTTCGAAAACGAACCCTCTTCTTGTCTGTGCAGGGTGCTACAGTTGCCACGACTCAACGATCATCGTTTTGGCCTTGACTCTGAACCCAGGTCTGAGAGCGCGCGGAGAGCTTTCAACAGCACAACCTGGATGTCACTTGAGCATGAGAGCCAACCCCATAAAACACACCTGGCGTTCCACAACGCACTTTCTAATGTGATATCAAATCGTTCAGGTCATCAAGCCAGATTTCGAATGAGATCCCTCTGTGTCGGAATGCATTTTAGCCCCGCGATACGTTGTTCGAACATCGGTTGAAAAAAACTTCAAATCAACGGCAAGGAAGAGAAACAAGACAAACACTGCATTCGTACATTCTGTTCGTCAACTCTTGGTCATAATGCTGACAGCGGACAGCAATGTCCTCCGTGCACTTTGCGGACACACAGACTGGAACAAGACCTGACGTGACAAGGAACCATACGGCCAGAGTTCAAGGCGAAGGAAGCAACATGTTGCACTCTCCGTTCTAGTGGAGGCGCACTTTCATCCGCACAACAGAAGGCGAGATACTGTTGTATTGACGTCACCGAATAAATCCTTCCTGTCTGCATGCCTCACACTGTGAAACACCTCGCATTTTAGGGATGGCCTCTTGCTACCGAGAGCAGCTTCGGAACGTTCCGTCTTTGTACTCTGAGCGGCGCACAACGAGGCGCCAAACTCGGTTTCGTCTGTGTTCTCGTTGCAAGCCCGAAAACGCCTCTCTGAAGTGTCTTGTTGTTCACTGTGTTTCACGGAGATCGGGTGCGTGACCCAGCTGCAATTTGGAAAAGCTCTGGATATCTGCAAGATCTGCGATGGCCATTTCAAACCAATTCCTATTTCAGACTCAAGTCCTTTCCCGCATTTAGCTGAGTCCAGGCGAGAAATTCAATATCCGCGGTGCGTTGCACGGATTTGCCGGAACTGTCCGGTCCAGCCCACAATCATGCTTCCTCGGGTTCTGACCAAACACACAGGGTGCCAGTTTGGACTCTTTCCTACTGCCGAAATTCTTGAGTCCAATCATAGATTCTGACAGGTTTTGTGCTTCAAGAGTGTTATTTTTTGACCGTACGCACTGGCTGTAAAACACACACATTCCGACACCACCTGGTGTGGAAGGATGTCTTTGTGCTCGAAGCGCAGAAGCAGTCTGAGCTTCAAGCACACAGATCTTTGAGGACGGTTGTAACATTACGCGAGAGGAAAGTCGTTCGGGCGCCAGTAATTCCTCACAAGGTCAGCTGTTGGCAACTGAACAGACGTGCGCTGTCATCGGCAGCCAGCGCTAAAGTGAATTTTCTTGGCGCTGAGACGGCTCTTCTTCTGAGGAATGGAAGTCAAAGATGGACTGACTCTCCCTCTGTGAGTTTCAGTCGTGAATCTTTTGTCAGAACTGAGCACGCAGGAACCTGCATGTCTTTCAAGGCAGGCAGTATATTCAGTTTTAAACTTTCTCCGTCTGGAAACCACACAGAAAGAGTAGCAGAAGACCATTTCCGAGTGACACATACCGAAGAATGGAACCAGCAACGACACGAAGATCAGACCTGCACCGTTCCTGAAACCGTGTGAAAACATTTTTGCTGCCTGACTGCCTCCACAGGTTTCGTTTCGTTGTCTGTGTTTCTGCAAAGGCTGTCGCTTTTGAATGTGGACCTCAAGACATTCGTGACGCTGGTTCGTATCTTCCTTGTGGAACGACACAGAACGTCCCTGCGAGAGCAGTGTTTCACATCATCTCGGAGTGGCTTCTGCGCGACAGCCACGCAGCCTTTCCGTCGGGCCAAACACTTCCGTCTGAAAAGGCAAAAGAATACCAAGCCACCGGATCAGATCAACCTTTCACCTTCACGCAAACCGTAGGTTGAAGCGCTATCTTTGCAATCAATGCAATTCGATGACCGGATTTGTCCACCTGAACTGTAGCACATGCAATTCAAACTCATTCCTGTGGGACCAGAAGTCATCGACGGTGTTCAGTGTGTCTGGCCAAGGACAGGTCCTCAACGAGACACTTTTGCCACGTGCGATGTGAATGTGGAAAGTGAATTTCTTCTCCTGGGGAACATGTCGAAGAAACTTTTTGTGCAGCTTGAAACAGAACCTTTTCGCACTTGCGGGAACAGGTCGCACGGAGCTTCAACTTTGTTGAGATCATAGGTGCTTCCCGTCAGGTATTGTTGTTCTTCTGACGGCGTGGGAAATCCCTGAGAAAACTGTGGTTGTGTATCATGGAAGCGCGGCCTTTGTGTGGATATCGGTTCAAGCAATTAACGCGTTCACTTTAATTTCCCGAGCTTCAGAAAGAACAGGAAATTTGCTCCGTGCGGAGCGGCCCCGCGGAGGGAGCGTCGCCCTGTGCTCTGCGCTGTGAGAACCGCGTCCCGACCGCGCCCGGCCCGGGGCGTGTCGTGCGGTCAGCGATCACAGAAACTCTGCCAACAAGCGCTTTGAAACAACACAAGGATGTCTGGTGCGGTGATGTCCATTTTTGTTTCTGCTGAATGACTGATGAAACTGGAGGACCGACCGTGCCGATGCCATGAGAACGTTTCCGCAGTCTCAACAACTTCTACAGCGCAAGGTGCACGAGAAAGAGGGAAGTGATGAAGGCATGAATCTTTAAAATCACATCGGCGGGGATTAAAGTGGATTTATACCTGTCTCCTCGTGGCCTCGTGGCAGCGGCCTGTTCGGGTGCTTCCTGCGAGAGACTCTGCTGCAGCCCGCATCGCCGCTTTTGACACATGAACCCGTGAAATTACTCGCACCTCACAAGTCGTTGTCTATCTTGTTTGAACAAAGGTCTGGAGGAAGATTCTTCAGTGTGGTGTTTGAACCAAGAGAAGCTTCTTGCAAGATACGAGATTTCAGACAAAGTGAGGCCAAAATGATATGTCCCAGCTGTTCTTGAGAATTTCGGTTCGTGCTCTGAGTTTGGCCACTTCAACATGGGACGAGACAGGTCAAAAGAAGCCAGAGATTTGAAGACCAACTTTCCTGGCAAATCACGGTTGCGCCATCGACGACGCCACGGGTTCTGACCTTTCGCGCGAGAGAAGCAGGTGCCCCAGCGAGGACTGACATTTCCCGGCTGCGCGCCTAGAGCGAAAATTAAGTCTATTTCGGGCCCGAACTGATTTGCTGAGTATTAATATTTTAAGTAGATTCCGCATTTCCTGCTCTCCGTAATGTATTTTGTCGAGTAAAATTTCCGCCGCAGCACGTCGATCGTCAATCTGTCTGCGCAGGTAAACACGACCACGTCGGAGCGGGGCTCGTCGTTTTGATGCTGAATTTTGATCACATTGTTGCTTTGCGCGTTCTGCAAACAGCAAACAAAATCTTTGGCAGAACGGGGAAAATGCAATAAAAAGCAGCTCAGTGTGTCAGAAATGGGTTTGAAATATTTCAAATGTTGAACTTTTCCTCTGAGAAGTTTGAGTTAAAATTTGACTTCTTACGAACCGACTGCGCAACGAAACGCAAGCTGTCGGTTCGTCAGAAATCAGGCGTCTCCTGTCTGTTGGTTTATCTTCAAAACAACCACATTTCACTGAACGCAAGAATAACTTTCAGAGGGTGACATATTGAAAAACGATGAAGTTTTAATTACAAACATGATTTAGTTCTTCGCTGGTTCTTCACTGACAGCTTTCAACGTGGAAAAATGAAACATGAAATTGCGATTTGTCTCGTTTTACATCTGCGCATCAGAAGAATAGAAATATTTTGAGATGCATCTCTGAGTTCCAGTCCGAAAGGATGGTCCCAAAAGTTTGGTTCTGTCTCTCCGTGAAACGGGTCCCAAAGGATTTCTACAAACCCGCAGCAGGTCAGCGGAAAAGCCACACAGACGTCTTCGTCAGAGCCAAAGGATCAATGCGCTTCCGAATGGTGACGTTTGGAATGCGTGCGAAACGGAACATATTCTCCCGATTGACTTTCAAGAGCCGAGGGATTCGAGGAGCAAGGGAACCTCGAGACACTGTGAGAGCGAAGACAGACCCGCCCTGTACGATGCAGAAGGTGCGGGGCACTTTGTCGTGGTCGCCGCGCAGGCAATCCGTCATATTTCTCTGAGCTCATTTGAGAGTTGACGTTCTGCGTATCCGCTGCCTGAGTTCTCATATCGTTTGATGTATCACCTTTTCCGCTTGACAACAGCAGAGACTCTCAAATGAGACACAATTCTCCGCGATGTTTCACTCACACGTCCGTGCGGCCGACCTTGGGCTCACTCTTTTGACGCGCAGCAGCTTTATTGCACAATTTCCAGGAGAGTACTCACCAGTGTCCATCATGTCACGATGTCCTCTCTGCTGCACGTCTCATGAAGCCAGAGATAAACGCCAAGAGAAGCAGCTCTTTTCTTTGAAAGTGAATCTCTCTCTTTGGCCATTTCAGTGAACAACAATTTGTTACCTTGGATTACGTACGAGTATTTCTTCTGTCCTTCTGTTCTTGAAAGCTTTGCACCAATTTTCCCAACAAACCAGTTTGCTGGAAAACAAATTGTTGGCCTTATTGTTTCTCCTGCTCATTATTTTGACAAGGCTCGTGTTGGGGTGCGGGGCACTGGAGGCGAACACTGCGTTGTTCTCTGCCGCCGACGCTTCTTCTGCACGAAGCGCCTTCATACTCGCACACTCGTTCGCGCGTTGTTCCCGAAGTGCGTGAACCTTCCTGTCCCAGGACCTTCCTTATTCGCCACACGCGAACAATTCAGGAAAAACAAGACCGCTCTTACCAATGACGACCAAAAGTGGACAATGCTGGCGACGTGGCGGAGGTTGAGCACACAAAACGCTCATTCGCGGTGAAAACCTCACTGTGCGTATCTTTTTTCGAAGAAGGAAACCAAGGCTTTTGCCGCATCTTGTGTGATATTTCTTGCTTATGGTGGTGAAACTGGAATGTAAGTGTCCTTCATATTGTGCGATTGCTCTCAGATTTACGATGTTGGTGCAGTGCAGGAGACTTAGTTTTTGACCGCAGTCCGCTTCTTCACAACATCGGGGCTGAATGTGATTAAAGTTAATGCCCTGAGTCACAGAGCCTGTGAGTGGCCTTTGAAAGGCTGAATTACACACAACAAGCCAACGATTTCTGGGCTGCTTGAAAGGAACTCAAAGGCTCCAGACGGCATGTTCTGCACAAGGACAGATGGAACAAATGTCATGATGAAGCACATACGCTCGTAAAACTGGTGCCAAGAAGGGACTGCACGTTGGGACTGAAGATATCGTTCTCCAATGCTGCACTGCTGACTTGGGGCGTTCGAAGTCCGGCACACCTCCAATTGAAGGGGTCAAAAAGTCGTCCCACACTCAACAAATTGGCGTTGTAAAAGAAAATGAAATTGTGTGAGTTCTGCTGTCTTTGTTCGTC
>JAAUXT010008537.1_pt1:0-15000 | contig 28903 bp, 36 predicted proteins | sample 7278171 | NCBI WGS metagenome assembly JAAUXT01 (sample SAMN14350112, study PRJNA611818) | marine sediment metagenome | isolation source: surface marine sediment (1.8m) | place: French Polynesia: Moorea | collected 2018-08
ATCAAACTACAGTTATGTTGAGAGAAGATGTCAAGGAAGCCTGATATGAGCACTGAAGGTTGTGTGTTGAACCACACGCGAAATATTGATTGCAATCGGGAATATAAAAAGTGTGCCTCGTAACGCTTGATGCATGCAGCATGAGAAGGGCGTCAAAATAACTTTTTTGTCCTTTTTGCACACTTTCACCGGAAACGACCACACACACGCGTGCGCACGCTGCCAAAGCGTTGAGGATTCTCTCGAGCATCAGACACTTGTAACGGTGGCAGCTGAAGCGTGAGCGGAATGCAAACAAAATTCCGGGAACGAGGAATTTGTTCACACACTCGACGAAAAAAAAAACAGGCAGTTCGTTGCCTTCGCGGCGCCATCCTTGCATCGCCAAACACAGTACGTTGCACGCATTGAGTTGAGCAGCGAACAACCGTCATCGCAGCGGGAAAACCCAGTGAACATCTTATCAGAGGCGACGTGATCTACAAGGACGGCGCTGTGGCCCGTCAAAACTCCAGCAATGCCCGTTTCACACAGACGCGTCACGTGTTATGTCTGTCCATGTGAGTCAATTGGCAACGCATCGCATGAGTTTCGCACAAAACGCTGCGTCCCTCCCCCTAATGTCACGGGTACGGGCTTCTTCTCTTACACGACTACAATTGGAGTTTTCATGGACGCAATGTTCTGTATGAAGCGCTTGTGATACAGCGCTGACTGACTTTTCACGGATCCCACCCACGCGTTCAACAGGCCCGACGCTTCGCGCGGCGTACGACGTGTCCTCCGTGAAACACGCCCGACGCAGCGCACACAGCGTCCTGCGTGAAACAGGCCTTTCATTGCTGCGCGATTGACGGCAATTAGCGGGGAGCGGCAGGTGAGGGGTGGACGGGCACCTCTCCTCTCCGTGTCCACTCGAGTCGGATTAGGGGAAAACACACACGTTGAGAGGCGCTCCCGCCCCCACAGTGCCACTCGAGCGCCTCTCCAGGCTCTTGATACCATGGCTGACAGGACGGGTGTGTCCCCGCGTTGCCGCTAGTGAACACACACACACGTATACGCACGCCCACACACACGCTCACGAACGCACGCTTGCACGCACACACGCTGAAGTTCACAAAGACTCGACACAAAACCTTGCACTGAGATCAGCAGCAAACAGGAGAAGTGGGCATTTTGGGTCTGGTACTGCACTTGCATTTTTCAGCACAGATGTGTATTTCTCTCAGCAAAAGATTTTCATTCCCTCCGTTCTGTTTTTGCCGTGATCACAGGACTTTGAGAGAACTGTGACCTGTGGATGACTCTTCCTTTTTGTCTGGTCAGTGTGGAGGAAAACGATGAAAATTCACCAATATTCTCAGGGTTGTCACGAGTATATCAGCCCGTCTGTCGTGAAGGTCACAGGAAGACGATACTGAGGCGTCAAGCTGCAGTGTCGGTGTTCCTGTCAACGGGCGTCACAGCGACACAACGATGGAACAGCCAGGTTTGTTTCGCACAGCACGCATCATTCCCAGATCAAGTCAATGAGAACCGGTTGATCGCAAGTGAAGATGCGCCGCTCTTGATTGGACAGAGACGCAACACGTGACGCATCACGTGTGAATCGCACGTGATCACGTCGCACCAACAGGTCGCGCGCCAAACGTTGCTGTTCACCGCTTCGTGGAGCGAGACAATCGCTTCCGCCTCAGCTCAGCGACGCACAGACACCTCTCTGTCGCGTCGGACATGCCTCTCCATTCTTGTGGTCATCTCATTCTTGTGGTCACGACCCAAACCAATCACCGCACGTGAGGCGGGCACGAAAGGGTAACGGTCAGAACGGGACGAGTAAACGGCTGCAACTGGCGAATTTGGAGGAAGCACGCAACAAAGGACGCGGGCAAGTCTGTTTCAGACCGAAACAAGAACACCTGCCAGTGTTGAAACGTGTTTCCGGGAAGCGGAGGGTGTCTTTACCCAGTTGACCGGCAGCCTTGCCTTCCAATGTTTTCCAAACGTCACCGCTTTGGGGAGAAAGGAGAGGGGGTGTTGCGGACATAGGGAATCTACAGATCCATGGATGCCAAACAATGACAAGCGCCCTTGTTTCTCCAAACGGACCCGTGTGGGACCACGGAAGCTGAGTCACTTTGACTGTGTGTGAATCATTGAAAATGATCGAGACACAGCAATTTTGACCTGCAGACAAATCACAATTTCAAACTGCCCGAACCCAACCGCGCCGTCCGCTTCCTCCCAACACGAGCAGCACCCGAAACGGCAACGCGGCGCAATCAGTCACCGGATATGGCCGTCAAAACCTGTCAAGTGCCGCTCGACGTTCGTGAATTTCCTTCTGCCGCTTATTATACACGGCAGGGTAATGATACGACGGGGGACGGCAGGGTGCCGAATCTGTTCATGCTTCCGTCGCTACCAGCGTTCACTGCTCAGCGTACGAGCGGGTCAGGTCCACAACACGTTCACGTTAAGCTTCCTGTGAAGGGGAGCTGCACCCACTTAGACTCTACGTCCACGGAGATTTCCTCTGGACGCATCGTTGGGGGTTTTGCTCTTTGCTTTCACGTCCGTCCCAAAACTTTGCAGTAGAATTCATTGATGACATGGCGCTCGCTGGTAACGTGGTTCCCATTGACACGCACAAGAGACGAAACGCACGAGCCATCCACTGTGACGCAAACCTCTAGGCGCCTGCGTCAAAACCCCTTCACTGTCAGTGCCTCAGAGCTCATCCTCCTCCCTACTTGGACACTCATCACCTCCTCACCCTGCCTCACTCCAACCCGATTGTGAGACTATTGTGAGAGGTGCGTCCAAAATGGAGTAAAACGTTTATGTACTGCGCGCCCATTATACCTCAATAGAAACGTTTACTCCATTCAAATTGTCCTCGGAGACGATGAATACACGAGTAGCACTCAATTTGAAGAGACGAAAATTCCTTTTCAATTCCCCAAAATTTCGCACCTCAAAACAAGAAAGTTTGGCATTCTTTCCGTGAGAAAGTGGAACTGAAGTTTGTTTTCGAAAGGCAGCAGCAACTTTTGAGACTTTTCTGGCACGGTGGAAAAAATGGAATGAAACAGATGACAGAAAGCTTGTTATTTCTGTGTTACAACAATCATTTCATTCGCTTTGTTCGTGTTCGATCTCAGGCTGATCAGGCGTCCTGCTTTTGGTACAGTCCAACGTGTTTGTCCTTGTCAAGATATGCCTTGAAATAGAATGTTGTGGTGCGATGCGTCACAACAGAGAACTCAACGTATAAAGACGTGCACAGGGCAGCGACGCACGACGCACCCTGTGTCAACCCGGCCTGACCCGCTCCAGCGTCCAGCAATAGGACTGTGACCCGTGTACGTTTGGGTGTTTTTTGGACGTGGTGTCCGCACACAGTTCTGAAGCGCAAATGGGCTCAAAACGATCTCACTGTGACCAATCTCGTACTTGACACCCGGTAATTTCGCTTTTTGGGCTCCGATAGTGATCTGGAGGTTACCGCGGTGCGTCGTGAGAGCGCCCCCGGGACCCAGGCCCCGTTCACCGCGACCGCGTCACGCACCGTGCGTCGGACGCAGTGCCCGTTGCCTCGTCGTTTTTCACGTCGCCCCCAGTGCAGAGATACGTGACGCACACGTGACGCTGTGACGCATCGTCACGCTGAAAACAGAGGACACAGCACACGACGCATCCAGCGCTGAACCCGGCTTCAGGCGGGTGAGAAGTGAAATCTTTCTCGATCTCCACACTGTCCGAGCGGGTCATCTGATACTGACCTGTCGGGGCAGCGCCTCCGGGACAAAGCGATGGTGCTACGGTTCGCCGGTCAGGTCAGAGGACACCGCGTCGAGATTTCAAGATTCAAATCCTTTTGTACTTTTGAATGAAAACAGACAATACTGCACTGGTTCTGGTTTGTTAGTCTTTCAGACCGAGAGTCAAATCACAGTACGCTTTTGCCACGGTACGCCTTGGCTGTGTGGTTTGTTTCATAGCCACACATCCCGACACACACACACACACACACACACACACACACACACACACACACACACAGAGATCCACCCAAGGATCCACACACAATCCGTGGGAGACAGCGAATCTGGATTCCAATGTCCACTCCCCTCCAACACCACACACACGCACACACGACAGCAGGGACCACAGCGGAAGCCACAACAGCTGGGCTGACGCCTTATCTCTGACCTCGTCACCGCTCGGACAGGACGGACATTACCGAACAAACCCGATCTCGTAATCACGAGGTTCGTCTGAGGAGCAGGTACAGATAATGCAGACAGCGGTGCTCCAACTGTCCGGAATCAACCGCAGACTGGGGGCGGATCATGAATCCAACCAACGACGTGCGACATCCGGCGTTTCAGACTTTTCAAACCATTTTGTCTCCAAAATGTCAGTCAAAGAAAAGAAATGACGAGGGTGAGCCACCCTTCCGGGGATCACACAGCAGCAGCTGACGTTGACGTGTCACGGAACGTTGTCAACAAAACGACGACAAACTTCCAGCCCTCCTGTTCACGTGAGAAAACACGTTATCTCCCTCCCGCCACTTACAGATGAGAAAACACACAATGATGAAGCAACAACGTGTCATTACAGCCATTTACATATCTAAGACTCCACCATCAAAATCCCATACAGCACCCCAAACATTTACCACATCATTTTGTTGGAATCTGCCCCCTGAAAAGCAACGTGTTGTTTTTCCCTGTTCGCCAACGTCAAAAGACATTCCACCGAGGACAACAACCCCAATTTTGTCGTCTTCGAAACATCTCATCGTTTTGAGAGGTACAATGTTGTGAGTAGGTACTGTCCCGCCCACAAGTACATCGCCGTGTTCATTAGTCTTGGCACCTGATGGGCCGTTGCCCCGGGTGACGGGCCGTTGCCGCGGGGACGGCGCTACACCCGTGTTTAACATACCTCTCCATTAGTGGGCACCACTCCCGATTGCGAGACCAGATTGCGGCGACAATGGACACATGACACAAAAGTGACCAGAGAAAGTTTCTACGGTGACCAGGTCCTCACTTTTTGTTGAGACAGGTGGAATTGGTTGTACAGAGCAGTTTTTCCTGAAATCCAACCATTTTGCCCATGTCGTTACGGAGAACCAGTTTGGTGAAATGGCGGGACAGAATCTGCAGGGTCCAGTTGCGACTGCGAACTCTTCAATCTTTGCAGAGGCACACACACACACACACACACACACACACACACGCACGCAGTGCGTTTTTCTCTTGGAACCCAAAGTCCTGTCAGTGGTGCAACATTTCAAAAGGGAGACGATTGGGGTCATCCCACAGCTTCCACTCACCCAAGAGCGAACACGGAACCCACTGAGTCCGTCAGCACACGGCGACAACACACCGTCTCACTGGTCAATGATTGTGTCGGGGTTGCAGCCCTTCTCCCTCCTATTCAGTGTACATCAGGCCCCACAGCTCGGCTCGCACGGAGCTCAAGTTTTAAAGCGGAGATTCTCGAGTCTCCCCCGTCTCGCCTCCAGGCGCTGACCACAACTGACCACAGTACCACAAGCTGTGGTCAGACACAGGTATCACCATGATACCCTTAATGAGACTGACCTGACTGATCGAAAAGATAAGACATCGAGGAGGATCCAGGGGGTGGGGGTGGCATCACTGAAACTCGAAACAATTGTCTCCCTCATGTCTCCACCGAACCGCGCACAATCTGTTCTTAAATCGTCTCCAAGGAACTTTTACTCGTACAGATGGAACTGGGTGTCGTTTTTCGACAAAGAAAGCACGAAGATTTCACCGAAAGGTTTGGCCACAAACCGCAACACTCGGTGCGGACATGTCTTTCAAAAAACTTTTTCAACCAAACTTTGAAACCTTTTTTTTGTTCTTGCACAGGACTCTCGGCAGACCATTCTGCAAATCGCAGTTCACTCCAAGTGCACCTCAGGTCACAAGAGGGTTTGGAAGCAAAAAGAATTCCTTCTTGTCACACACAGGGAGCGTCACGCGTTGCGTTCCTGTGCAAGTCAGGAGACGTTGCGTCGTCCCCTGCATCTGGAACAGGGAACGAAAGGCGCAGCGCACAGCGCACCCCGTGTGTACCCGACCTGTTGCCTCGCCCTGGTCCCACCGACCATTAGGAGCTGCGGAACCGCGCCGAGATTGAGGCTAATAACGACGGCGCTATTGAGCATCGCAGGTACTGAGGAGTACCTGACGAGTACTGACGAGTACGCGAGTCAATGTCCCAATCCCGTAATTGGGGAGTCGACCCAACCACCTCGAGCCATCCACCGCAATTTGCACAATTCTGCTTTCTAATCATTTTCCCTACTCTGAGGAATTTAAGTTTCTTTGATGTAGCGTCAAGAGGGGGTGGGGAGGCAGGTACTTAGATCATAAAAAAGAGATTTGAAAACGGCGAAGAAAGTTATGAATGGGTGGACACGTTGAAATTATGGTCTTGGGTGAAGAACGACCGAGGAATCGCTCAAAAGTGAAGATGACAAGTTGTCAGACGAACATCAACGCACATTTTCTGACCAGACATTTGAAGTGACTCGCACTCTTCTCCCAAAACCTGATTTTGGTGGTTCCCTCCACAATCCTACCACGGCCCACTCAGCCTCTTCGTCTTGGACCCGTCCAGCTTCACTGCCCGAAAACCACCGCAACAAGATTATGGAATCAGATACAAAGGCACCTGGAACCGTGAGTAACCAACCTTGCGATGTCAGAATTTCTGTGAATCACACAATCTTGCAACACGTCCACTGCAGGAGCAGAACTTCGCAAGATTCCTCCTTTTCCTGTGACGTTGCAGTCTGAAGTCTCACGGAGTCAGACGCACAACCCAAATACGAGTAAGTCTGCGTCTGCCAGCGTCAAGCGCCAGGCGGGCAGAGTTAAAGTTGCGTCAACTGGCAAATGTTCAAAACACCGATCAGCACGTTTTTCAACGCGCACAAAAAATCTTTCGTCAAAACAAACCAAAAATCCCTTGCTTGACGCTACCCTGACGTTTGTGCTGAATTTTCTCAATGTCAAGCGTCGCAGAGCTCTGGAGGATGAAGTTCAAAGTCAAGCCAGGATAAACTTCCCTTTCTTGACCTTCAATGCTTTTGCCTTTTTGCCACTTGGCCAGATTTTTGAGATTGGTCAGTGAGTGCACGCTACCCCTTCTATCAACACTCCGTTCGTCATTGTGTTTTTATCAGTGCCTGACAGGCATGATGCTCATTCTCCTGAGTTGAGAACACCGTCCTTGCTGGCGTGGTGGATCTTTCTCCACCAGTTGGTGCAGGTGGATCTGGCCCTCACCAGGTGGTGTTGCAGGGCGGCCAGGCTATGCGCAGACAGTTTCAAACAGGAATGGGCTGGCAATGCGCGGGAGCAGGGCCAAACCTGTAGGATTTTATCAGGTAATGGCGCAAAACCTCTTTGCGCATCTTTTCCCAATTTTCAAAGACGAAACAGCGGGAAAAAGACACCCTTGGCACACACGAAACAAACAGACAGAAGGGAAATAAAAGTTTTCAGGTTTCAAGAGGCGTGCCCTGGATCCGGGTGGGGGCTGCAGCTGGAACCAAGCTCCGTTTGCCTTTCAATGACTGCTGCGAGGACAGCGCTGCACCCCCACCGTCACACCACCTGTGTGCACGGTTTGACGACTGAGGCCTGATGCAGAGATTTCTCTGACGAGTGACTGACTCTGTCGCTGCCTTTTTTGTGTTCGAGGTATCAGTCGCACAGAAGCGAGATGGCTATCTCGCGCAGGTGACCCCGGCTCCATAATCCGACAGCGCTGCATCGCGTGCGTTTTGGCTGGTCAAGTCTTCAACAGAACTTTCAAAGCGCATGACGATGTTTTTCACTTTTCAATTGAGTGGGAACAAGATTGCTTCAAGTTGAAGACAGTCATCGCCACGGGCGTTGCGCGTATTTGCGTGCAACAACTGCAGACTGAAGACACACACACACACACACACACACACACACACACACACACACACACACACACACACTGAAACAACGGGGATATTTCGTGAGCAAAACTGCTTCTATCGGTCTCACCTGTTTCATGCCTGCGTCAACACGGGCTTGCGCACTTCTTCGCACAGGGCGACGCACGAGTCAAACAGACTTGTGTAGGGACTCAAACGCAACCAGTATGAAACAGGCCAAAACCGCGAAGGTCGCTCGCTCGATCGTAGCACTTGTCAGTCGTACGTATACAAACCCAACTCACGATAAGCAGCAGTTTTCACCGACTAAAGCTCTCAATTTAGTCTTCAAACGGCTCAAAGGCGCTGTCACAACACAAGTCAGCCGCTAAGCCCCTCAACATATAAACCCTCCAAGGGACTAATTACGTACAAAGGCAGTTTGACCCGTAGGTCACGGGTCGGGATACTTACAGCGGATAACATTGAGAGAACCAGGGATCAACCGGTGCACGGTCGCTACCGACGCGGATCCCGGGTTTGGTCCACCGGAGGGTGACCTGGGATGGGAGAGGGGCGAACCAAACTTTGGAACGTGGCACAATGGAAAAGAAGGAAGTGTGGGGTGGGTGCGCCGGAAGGCGTCTTATGACGGCATTGGCTCCAAGAAAGCCATGTCCACCAGGGTCACTCGCAGGCAAAGGAGCATACGACGGCGATGGGGGGGGGGGGGGCTTGAGACCCCCTCCTCTGGATTCACCCCCTGTACTACACAACACCCACTCGAACTGTTTTATGAAGTGTGAGAGTGAGGGGCAGTCCGCGCTGACACATCCGCCGCCCCCTCCTTCCGATCTGATGTCGATACGTCCGACGGCGCAGCAACGACACGTCGGTGCTGATGCCTCGCAACGTGGTGGCAGATCCACTGTCGATGTTTGTGACCATGACACCAAATCTGAAAGTCTTTGATCCAACAATGACCACTTTGAAAACACTGATTCTGCAGCAGAAAAAATCTGGAAAGTTATCCCTGGCCATTTGCATGTCAGGAGATCCTCCGACTGGCAACACTTTCAACCTGCGACCGCAGCCCCGTGCGACGGAGCGTTCTCCCCCGGGGGCACGGGGTGACGACGTCCGCGGCCGGCCGCCCCGGCCCCCGTCCCCGTGGCCCCTTCACCCTGCACATTCCCATGTCAACTCCACTTAACGCTGAGCTCCTCTCAAAGGTTAAACCATTTGACTTCTTCAGCGCTTTCAGACAAAGGTAACTCGGTGCGCTCTGCGACACACAAATATCACGGGTGTACGAGAATGGACTTTTTTGTGAATGAATCGTCAAATTTCCCAGCTAGACGTCCTGGTGCAGGATGTTGCTGACAGATGACGACCTTTCTTGCCGTTTTTTGCCGTTTGATGACAACGTTTTTGAAAAGATAGTTCAAGACCAGTGAACAGTGATCAAATTCAGGCGTCTGTCTCAGTGCACAACAGTCTTCTCGTCTCGCAACTGTTCTCTCGGTGCAAAAACATACGTACGTTCAGAGAAGTATTCAGGATTTCAGAATCTCAAACGTCTTTCCGCAAAAGACAACGGCTGAAGGGACCACCAAATAAATTACGACAACTCCACCAAATGGCCAAGAAACGAAGATGCGTTGGCGTTTGAATCTTCGTGTGCAACGTCAATCCGCCAAAACAACCATTGTGCGCCTCTCACTTCTGCAGCAAAACTCCAGAGACAGACTCAAAATTTTGCAGGGGGTCCGGCCTGACCATTAGGGAAGAGTGATTCTAACTTGTGCAACAAATATTTGTGCCTCTTGCAAAAAGGCAGGGAATTTTTTTCAATTTTAGCCGAGGTCGGGGTGCATCCCGCCCGAATCTACCCCTCCCCCTCTGGAATCCGCTCTGGAACGCCGTCCGTTTCGCTGCACAGTTCGTCAGACACACGGTGGATCCATCTTCAGGTCCAAAGCCAAAAGGCGAACAGGCCCGCAAAAAGCTCGACAAATTTTGCACAAAATATTTTTGGGAGCAGGCGCGTCGTATCACACGACTCGTAGATCCACGTTTGACATTTAGCGACGCTCAAAATACAAAATGCATCGCCGAACGCCACAGCTGTCGCCGCTGCGACATCGGATTCGGAACACGCCGAATCCATTGAAACCGACTTCGCTTGACACGTCTCAGCCCCGCCGCTGCTGAATCAACGCGACCCATCGAAGCGAACAATTCAAACATTCTCCTCCTTTGTCCGACAAAGTATTGTTCGACAGAAGCACAATTTACGAGGGAAAATACATCATTTCGCAGCAGGCCTGTAACAGTGCTTGAGCCGTGGCAGGGTGCTTATTACCTGATCTGCACTGATACCAACCCAAATAAAATTAACATTTGGACGCTTCTCCATTGGCGGAGACGAAGGAGTCTCTTCCAAACACGGCGCAACCCAGACGACCATTTTCACCGGTCGCTTCCTCGCACAGCGCGCAGAATGACGTCGAAAAGGACGCTGTTCTCCTCAGTACAAGATGGTTAATGAATTACTCGCAGTGTCCTTTCACTGGTCGGAGGGAGGGAGGGCGACCGAGATGCTAAATGTTTCACGCTTCAATCTGATTCGATTTAAAACTCGAGATGGGTATCGCGCCTCCCGTCGCATAAAACACGCGCAAATGGAGGGGTGCCGAGCCTGACATCTTGACTGGAGTACTGACTCGTAATGAGATGACAGCTGACTCTTGTGGACCACCACCCCACCCCACCCCACCCCCCCCAGAAAAATGAAAACACGCAGAAAACCTGAACTTATGCGCTCAGAAAAACACACAAATGCATGGGCTCCGAATCAAAATCTCACAGCCCAACTCCAACTGGACGGAGAGTCCATGCGGATTCCGTGGAATCCCACTGGTTTGCTGCCCCCATTCGAACACTTTTCTCAGAAGTGACCCGTTCCAGAATCGCCCCCTTTGTTCGTCTTTCGGAGCAACTGCAACGTGAGATCAACGGTGCATCAGGTCAGAGTGAGGAGATCGCGTGAAGTTCTGATTGCGCGGCGCCCACTGCAGACGGACTCCACATCTGCCTCGCGCTGTGCGTGTCGGGCGCTTCTCTCGGTCCCTCTTTACGCGAGCTAAATTCGCGGTTATCACTGCAGGCCGCGGACACCGCGCACGTGCGCGACCTCTGATGTCGCTACGTTTGACGGCGCCGCGAAAACTACCGAGCGACGCCACCATACGCTTCAATTTTGTTTTCAAAGGCCAACTGTCTGGCGTCACGAAATCGCAGACCTGCTCGAAAACGCCACGCATGAAACCCCTGTACTGCTGGAGAGACACACAAGACTTGGGAAACTGCAACAAGTGAAAACAGTTTGAATCAGCCAAGATTTGAATTGGAAAAGAAATCTCAGAGTCAGTGAGTGAAGAGTCAACAGGTTCTGTTCAACACAGGCAAGTTTGAATCGATCGGGCTGGAGTCCAGGAAGCTGAAGTCCAAAATGCCATGGCTGAAGCGACCGAAGGGTCTCGTCATTGCAGAGAAACTCAATTCACAGATGCACAGGTTTCACCTGCGTGGACCAGTCTTCTGCCACGGAGCCGGTTCACTTTGGATACGCGTGTCATTCCTGAGCAATTCAAAGGACGCTGCGCCTCTGCACAAGTAAATGGGCGCTGAATCTGTCTGGACGCTGCGTTTTGCAGATCCACAAATCATTGGGCGCTCCGATCAGTACTTGCAGACGAGATTTAACGAATTCTCTGTGAATACGATTTGAAGCTTCCGTGTTTTGCGTCACGTAAATTGCGCTGCATCTCGCTTCATTCACTCGTAATTACATTGTGAATTCAGTCCGAATTCACCTGGTCCTCACTCAATAAAATGTGCGCCGCCGCGCGCCACTCAGAACCAAATCTCCTTCAATTGCCTCATTTTCTCTTTCAGTCCTTTGTCCTGCACGAAATAATATCAAGCACTAAATGTTCAGATTAATATCTGATGTGTTATTTACGACACAAGTTGCACGGGGTGCGCAACAGTTGAGGGCACAATGTCGTGGGATGCTCCATCACGGAAGCGTCCCCCATCCTTGCCCATTGCTACTGATGACGGAAAATAAAAGACCGAACACAGAAATCCGGCATGGAGAAGTGGAAGACAACAAGCACGGATTCCAGATGAAGACAAATCAGACTGTTCCAACGTTCACTTTGCGCCACTACACACACACACACACACACACACACACACACACACACACACACACACACACACACTGCAGGTTCTTCTGTGGTAGAGTGACTCAAACTAGAGGCAAAATGTGTTGGGTCACTGTGCACATGGACAACACTATTTTCGTGCTTTAGGAATTCTCCTTTTTCCACCAGGACATAAACACCATAGACACGCGGACTTCTTGCTCCTTTTTCACCATGTTGACTTTTCAAATTGAAATATAAAAAAGAATTAAACTCAACTGCCACAAAAAGGGCGCACAACAGGAAAAGGGAAATTACACTCAGAGCTATACTTATCCCGAATTTACATTTTCCCCCGCAATACATCACCGCAAGAAAGTAGTCTTTAAGTACCCAACAAATGGGGTACTTTTCGTACTTGGCAAGTCAAATACATATGTATCTGGTGCTTTATCAAGGCGGTGTCAGCGCGCTGTGAGGAGGATTATCGGGTGACCCGCGCTCGACGCATCTCCGCGCGGCAGGGTTCGAGGCCCACGCTGTTCGAGATTCTTGATAGAGGGAATCATCGTCAAGGGCTGGAGTCTGGGTGCACACAGGGTACGTCACGCGTCGCGTCTATGTCAGCGGGCGCCTGGCGCTGCGGCGTCGCCTGCGGAAGGCGTCAAGCGTTCCGTCTCGGAAGACGCCGCGTCGACTTGGGACGCGGACGCAACGCGTGACGCATCCAGCGTCGAACCCCTGATTACGTCGTGTCCCTGGAGTGTGGCGGACAATGAGTGACATTCACGTCCAGAAGATTTGTGGATTTTTGGTTCCTCCACAGTTTGGCCCCGATATAGCCGTGCAACTGAGCCTCAGAATTCCTCAATGCTTGAATGAAAAGATTTCTTGAAAGGAACATCTTGTTTCATACACAACACCTTCAACTTTTTGACGATGACACTCGGTCAGGGGACACCGAAGCCTTTGATTCCTTTTGAAAAGTGTTACCCCTTTCCCCTGAAAAAAATCTTCGCGTTCAAGTCACCCAGGCCCGCAAGATTCTCCAATGAATCGGCCCTTGGATCCACGCCCCTTGTGTGACAGTGGGAATTCGGGAGCCCTGGAGACCTGGATCCACCCTGACGTGACACTGGTGATTCGGGCCCCTGGATCCACCCCCTGATGTCACACTGGGGGTTCGGGCCCCTGGATCCATCCCCGATGTGACACCTGGACGAACGTCTCTCATCCATCTCCATCCGAATTCCACGCGACACGCATCTCCCAATCAACAGGTCCCCGAGCTGCGACCCGACCGCCGTCCCGCTGCTGGGGGCGAATCTCCCCAGTCGATCACAGGCAGGCGCCGCACCTCCAACACAACGAAACAGAACCACGCCCTTTTGGGAGCAGTGTGATTTCAGCATTTCCGCTTGCAACCCAATGATTTCATCTGATTTGCCCCACAACACAACAGTAAAAACTACCCAATGTCAGCAGAATCCACGGACGGCGCTGAGGTTGATGGTGTCGGAGCCCAATTCGGGGGATGGTCATTGATAAGGCGGCGCAGTCAGTGAATTGAATAGGATGAGACCGAAGTGAGGTGTTGGTCGGGGAAATGAGCCCTGAAGGTGGAGAAATCAATTAAACATCGAGACGTCCCATCAACCGACGTGTCACACGGACAGACAGACGGACAGTTCGCGGCCACACTGCATAGTTGAGGCCTTGGACTGGCCGGCCTTCAGCCTGTAGCACCGTCCTTGCGGCCTGGACATGTTTTCTGAATGTATGATATCTGTTTCTCACAGGGTGTTACAAGCATTGCGTCCTTGAATGACTGCGTATCACCGTCTTAGTTGCGACAAAGCACAATGGTCGTGGATGGAAAGAGAACGCACGACTCTCGCCAAAATCGTCATACCGTTGAAAGTCATCTCACCCCAACGCCTCCAACAGGAGATTAATCTGTTGCAGCAGTCATCGAGTCGCAGATGTGTTCACTACAAATCAAAAGTCCTCTGTCTGCGCTGCCCTGCTTTGCACAGCAAGGCTGACAACACGAATGGTGAACTTGGCGGCCGGTGGACGCTGTCCAGCCGCTGCAAGGCCGGCGCTGCTGTCCACAGGATGAGCAGGGTCCGACGGCCGGCGGGGGCTGTCCAGGCGCGGTCACAACTCGAACACCTTCCGTCAGCTCCAGTGAAAGCGACGCTTGATTGATGATCGCGACATTCAGCGCGTGAGTGTGGAATCTGTCACAGAGACTGACGGCATCGCTTCTGCAGACACTGTTGTGAGTGTGCACTGGCGGATCCAGAACCCCGGCAGGAAGGGACTCGGTCCTGACTGCTGGGTCCGCCCAAATTTTTTCGGGGTTGTGAAGGATGGGGCTTTGGTCCACCAATACTGACACCAAAATAGCATTGCGAAACGACGACCAGCAATGGCAGCAGAGAAGTAGGAGTCATCCAGAGTGGAGTCAATCCTTGACCACGTGACAAAAGAACAAATGCCCCAACCAGAACCGACGATCTTCTGATCAGTTGCTACCGTTTGTGTTTCTAGACGCCCACACGAAAGCTGGGCATTTCCAACGGAACGCTCAGAAAATCCTTTTTCAGAAGTCTGTTCACACAAAAACACACCAACATCAAGTTGTCCTCGTGACAGACAAATATTTGTCTTCGGGTGATCAGTTCGATTGAGGAGACGGGCGAAAACAAGCCACGCAGCATGGTGTCGCTGGGAGAAGACAACTTCGATTCGGTGACGGACCAACTCCCGCACCCTCCAACTTGGAGGAGACCGTACTTGGCAGAATAGCTGAAA
>JAAUXT010008537.1_pt1:20000-28903 | contig 28903 bp, 36 predicted proteins | sample 7278171 | NCBI WGS metagenome assembly JAAUXT01 (sample SAMN14350112, study PRJNA611818) | marine sediment metagenome | isolation source: surface marine sediment (1.8m) | place: French Polynesia: Moorea | collected 2018-08
CAAAGTCTTGCAACCAAGACCCCCAGTCAGTTTCACAACAGGCTTTTGTTGAGCACAGCACGTCCCACGGCTGCTTCTTTTTGCCCTTCCTTCAACATCACGAGGTTTTCACAAAACAAAGATTCTGTCCAGGAGAAGGGATTCCAAATACAAAACGGAAGGACATGGTCCGACGATTTGAACTTGGATGCTCGTGAATCGCCGCTCTGACTTCGTGACAATCAGCGCACACACGGCGGCGCACGTCTGCAGAGACGAGGCGCTCGTCCTTCCCTCTGCCTGGTCCCCCGATGTTCCCTCTCCTCTCCCAACACCCGTTCCCCGTTCCCTTCTCCATTCCTCCCGTGATGCCCCATCTCCCTTCACTCCTTCACCAGCTCCCCCTCCCTCCCTCTCCAGTGCCTTTTCCCTCTCTCTCTTCATCCTTCCTCGGTGTCCCCCCTTCCTCCAGTGTCCCCACCCTCCCTACCTGGTGTCCCCACCCCCCATCTCCCGGTGTCCCCCATCCCTCCTTCCCACACACTACCGGACGCTTGTCAAGTGATTATGCAGATTTCGCGCTTGTCGACAAAACCGCTAAATCCGCGATACAATAACGTCGTGTCACGGCGTATTGTTCGTCGCTTCGGTCACCGATACATTGAGCGTGTAATCCTCAAGCACCACGGAGCGGCCCGTCTCCCGCTTAATGAACTCAAAATATCCGCAACAGATACCCTCCAGCCTGTACACCATTCAACTACAATTTGAATTTCTAATTCTCGCTGCCTGCTGCCAGGGAACTGCACCTGCAGGTTGTTTCAGTGCGCTTTTTCCTCACCGCTCAGCCGAACAGAGGGTTCAATTCGTCCGAAAATGCGAATCAACAAATTCAAAATCTTGCACATTGCATGAAACTGAATTCCGCGGACACTTGGCACTCATCCCATATTTGGAGAGCTAACAGGTGAGAACACGTAGATCTTCAGATGGATTGGCTCAAAATATGGCTGGTAAAGTTTACGGAAAATCTCGATCAGACAAAAGTCCAAACGCGAGCCGCATGAGTTGCAATGTCGCGCAAGTCCACATTCAAACTCGTGCGAACCACGTACGGGTGGGCCAAAAGAATTTGCTTCCAGAACAAGGCAGACAGCACATCCATAGCCAGGTCTTCTCACACACGTCCACAACGCACGGAAACACGCGGAATATCACAGCGACAGCCATCCCGAAGCGGACATTACAAGTTTCGCCCAACCGACCCTGACAATTACAGTATCGGATTCCGATTGAACTGCGGGAGTCAAAGGTCTCGGCGATGATTCTCGTATCGAGACGCGGCGGCCACACCCTCGGGCCACGGACAGTGCAAACTGTAACCGAAGCCTAATCCGCCACGGCGCGGCCGGCGCCACCGACCCAGAATTTGGCCCGATCGCTGAATGCGCGACGGCGTGTTCAGGTCAGTGATGCGACGGCCCAGCCCAGCGTCTCTTCACGCTGGGTTTGGGTCTTGGCCATTTGTCTTCAACAACAACGACGCTGTGTTGACCTCGACCAGATACACACACACACACACACACACACACACACAGACGCGCACACACACACAGTGGTACGCACACGCACGCACACACACTTGTGCGAGACAAGAAACACACCCACAAATGGGTCTGTTCGAAATAAAACGCGATTCAAGAGCTGGGTTTGCGGAGGAAGGTTTTCTTATTTGAGAGTTTGGATAGGACCAACATTGCAGAACGTTGCGACCCCAAGTACCACCTGCAGCTTCCCCGTTACATGAGTGTGAGATAGCCTGACTCAAAGCGCGCTCACTAAGACTTCCCCCTCCCGCATTCAAAAATTCATCTCCGCCCCAGCAGATGCTGATAATTGCAGAAAAAGTTGCTTTGGAGTGCTGAGCTCTTAATTTCTTAATTCTGTGTACTTATGCCGCCTACACAATGCTAACAAGGCTGATCGCAGGGCTCGCTCAGACGGCCCCTATGTTTGCACACGAGTTGCGCACGAGGCTCTGTGTACCCAACACAACAGTGTCGACAGCGCTTCCGCGAGCCACTCCTCCAGACACTGCGACTTCTTCTGCAGGGTGCACCTCTGTGCACGGTGCATCCCTCTCCAAGATGCACCCGACTGCAGGGTTGCACCTCCACACCGCGGACCTCACTGCACAGTGTACCTTCATACAGGGGGTGCGTCTCCACACAGTGCACCTCTCCACATAGTGCACCCCTCCACAGTGCACCTCTCCACACGGCGCGTCACTCTCTGAGGACGCACTCCATTGAAGAATGTGACAGGGACTTCAGAGGACCTTGTCAGGCACCAAGGCAGCTTCCCCTGCGACAAGTCCCCGGGCCCCGGGTTCTTTGTTCGCAAAAAGTGAGGATACCAGTATTTACTGTGTCAGGCGCAACAATCATTTGCGCAGCAATTACAGGATCAAATGAGATCCAGACTCACACCGGATGCGTCAAGTCAACAGGCCGTTTAAGCTATGGTGACGTAACCGCACCAAACAGAACAAGAGAACAAGCCTCAAAGCACGTAAGACTAAACTTGTTGCCATCGATTCTTCCCTCACCACTGCTAAAGCAGACTGGTGTGTTCTAGTGTCGTCTTGCGACACAGTTCTATTGGACTTGAACCTGCAGGAACGCAGCGAAAGACGCTCTCAGCGTGGAACAGGCCTATACACAGCCACAGTCGCAGAAACACGCGAACAATGCCCAGATTAATGACGTATCATAAATTCTGCACCCTGGACCGGAAGAGCCGCCTCCGATCCAACCTTTGTTCAGACGCAATCCTGCTCCTGTCTGTCTTTTTCACTGCGCAGCTCCAAAAGCAGGTACATCAGGCCTGTTCTGTGTTAGGTACTTCGTGGCTCACGTCCCACGTCAAATCAACGGGCACTGTGTCAAAGGGACGGCACAGGGTCAAAAAAGACCCGAACAGCAACGTGATACACGACACCAGCACAACACTTTGAACAGCGAACACCTCAGAAATTTGGAGTTTGTTTCTGGAATCATCTTTCTGTGGAGTTTTGTCGGATTTAAACGTGCAACAAAGGAGGGGCAATTCTTCACGACAAACACTTTCTGATCTGTTCAATTTTGGACTTCGGGCCCAGCTGCACCAGTCACCCCGAATGTTCCCGTCCAACATTAAACGCGTGAGGAGCCTGAGCGATACTCACAAACCCGTCAACTCATCACCAACTACAAAGAACCAATCACACACCTCGATGCCTTTATGGCCACTAAAACATATTCGGGATGAAAGAAAGTAAATTTATCATTTCATAATTAATATCAAATAAACTCTGCTGGAGAACAAAGCCGTCTTTTTCTGCCCCAGAACTATCACCACGGAAGCTGAGTTGGTAATTTGCTTGTTTTACAGGCCCCATCCTCCCGGTTCATAATCCTGGCAGAAATCGAGACAACACACCATAATAGGCCGCATAACTACCACCAGCATAAGCTGCAGCAAAATCATAGTGTTTCGAGCTAATTACTGCTGAAGAAATCAAGGGAGATTAATTGGCACAAATCGTAATTTGATGTGTTTAGGGAATTTAATTTCGTGATTTCTAAGATGACAAAGACTGAATTCTTTGTCCACTCGACTGGAAACTGGAACAACTTGCGTGAGACCAAAAGAGAAAACTGTGCAAAACGTGAATGCCCTGCAGCACGTTTTGTGCTGGAAACAAGAATGAGAAAGTGCTTGCATTGTGGGTTGGGGCTTCGCCGAGGTGAAAACAGTCGACCAGGGACCCAACCCTCAATGAGCAAAATGGCAAACACAAATTGTTCACTTCTCTTTGTTCTTGGACCAATTTCTCCACGCAAACACGAATCTTCACGTCACTGAGCGAATTGAAAAAGGATCCAATTCAATAGAGTGACCGACACTTGTCTGGTAGCTCCACGATCAGGTCGGCTGTCTGGTTCAGCAAGACCAGAGACTCTTTACGACCAACGATGTGACGCAACAAGTGAACAAAGATCACTTGTTCAACCTCCATTTCAACTGCGACTACCGAAATGAGCAGTTTTGTCAGCTTTCCAGACGAGCCACTTGAAATCAGACTCAAGAGTCCAGTGCGGATTCCAGCACCTGCCCAGCCCAAGTGTCCCCCGCCCCCCCCCCACCTGCCCGACCCGACTTCCCCACCCTCACTCCCACCTGCCGGACCCCAACACCGGGCGATAACGACCAGTTCAGACCAGCGACACGTTAGGTCATCACCAGTGTCCACAGCAGTTAAAACTAAAGTGGATAAGTTATTGCTCATTGTCAGTTGACGCAGCGTTCCAAGTTCAGCAGAGTTGCTGGCTGAGACTGGAAAGAGGGGGGCGCTCAAACGTCACGAACATCTGGCAAAGAACCAACGGACAGTGGTCTACCCGAGAACTCATTTTTACACAAACTACTGCACACCAAGAAAAAGAGACCCTCAAAGACGATTCCTCAACACCAGACCAGTGCCAATCACTGTGAAACCTTTCTCCCAACCCCTAAGACCCGCCTGTACCACACACCACAGATTCTGTGTGAATGAGCACACGAATGTTGTTCTCGTGTCACAAATTCAGCCACAGCGCTCGAGACGTGTACTCGTATTTTCCAAAAGGGAAAACTCTTCTGACAACAGCAGACCAAAGCCCAACGGAACAAGCATCGTGAATGACACTGCGCAAAGCAATGCAGTCCCGACATCTGGTGAGCGTTTTGAGAAACAACTTCGTCAACTATCCAAAACAAAATAACTTCTCTCACAAACACTTCTCTCACCCAACCGGGGGATGATATTTTATTCCAAAACAGACTCGACAGCACCTGAATGAAGGACAAGAATGAAGGACTTACTCGGGAAAATTGACTTGCGAAGCTATCACAGGAAATTGACTTGGAATGCTGTCAAATTGGAGAAGCTTTCCTGAAATCACAAAGGAGCAACATGGCCAATTCTGAGTGCTTGTACGTGGAGATTAACGTGACTTGAGCGTTCACACTCGTCCAGTGTGGGCCCGGCCTCACACCAACAACAATGACTGATCAGTCATCCAAAACACGAGTGTCGTCGGTGTCACGTTGTTTTCTCACAGCGTGGTGGTCCACAAAAGGTTGCCATGGCAGCCACGGATCGGGCCGACGAACCTCGAGCAGACGACAAAACTTCCAGCACACATCATCACAGCAATTATGTGTGTGTGTACATGCAGTTCTGTCCACTGAGCGAGACTTGCTGCTTTGCTCAAAAAAGCAAAATCCACAGGGCACAAAAATCCACGCCACCAACGTTCTCTTCACGTCACAAAAATCTTGTTCTTTTCTGGTCACAGCAGTCACAAAACTTCAGATCCACGATGGCGCTTTCCACATCCAAGTTTTCTGTGGGTGCGTCAAGAGTCCACAGTTTCATTCACCATCCTCGCATGCGAACGCGTCCACGCAAATCCATCCAATCCGACCGTCTCCAACAGCTGCCGTCACTTCCGGCCTCATATCACTCACTTCCGGCTTCGCAACACACACTTCCGGCTTCACGTCAATCACACTTCAGGCTTCATTCACGTATCTGGTTCCAGGTCAATCGTCGAGGTCGAACATGGCGTCATCAATCAGGTCCTCGACACTGGCGCCCCCTGCCAAGCTGGGAGAAAAAAGAGGTGGAGATGGAACGGAACTCACCAGTTTCTGGTTGAGCTTGTTCACTTCATCCTCCTTGTTTCGAACGGTCTGAAAGAAGAGGAAACGAACTTCTTTCAACTGCATACAGACAACCCTCCACAAGTCTGAAAGATTTCACACCACGAACGGTAATGGGAAAGACACCATGGAAAGCAGAAGAGCCCATGACAGTGAACCAGAACGTTTCCGTGAGAACACCCACCTGCTCCAGCTCCTTCACGCGTGACTCCAACATGGCGGCGTTGGAAGCGCCGTCAGCGATCGTGACCACCGACTGTCCCATGGGCGGTGCGGTCCCAACCACCGCCTGGGCGAGGAACGACTGGGCGAGGCTGGGCGTGGAGAGGGTGGGCGGGAGGGAGGAGACGCCTCGGCCGGCGGGGCTGACGCCGGGAATCTGCTGCCGCAGCGCCGTCACTTCCGCTTCGTGCTGCGCGCGCATCGACCTGCGAGAAAACAAAACCTAAGTGACTTCTCGCTTTCAGTGCAAGACCTACGTAACCCCCATAAGAATAAGGGTCGTCTCCCTGTTGAAGGGTCGCAATGTCGCTGGTGTAGTTTCTACTCATAAGCTGGGATCAGACTCAGATTGCAACAGACTCAATGTTGGTGGATGGTCACTGGAGCTTCCAACAAGAACTCAGTGGCATTCAAGAACAACAACGTGTCTGGAGAACACTTTTGTGGGCGGGGACATCCCACTGCACTTTTCTTGTCCCTGACGCCTCTGGATTCATTTTTCTCTCGTGAGTGGGAAAGGGATCTTCGGAACTCTTGGCGGAAACTCACGTGATCTGCGCCAGTCGATCGTCTGCGAGCTGCAGCGCCATCTTGCGCTCGTCGTCCTCACCGCACTGACCCGACAGCACCGAACTCAGCTGACCTGCGAACACAGCGGAACCGTCAGTCGCGAGCAGAAAGGCAAACTTCACCCGCATGGAAGAAACCAACTCCAAACGGCGAAACGTGTCTCGAGAAGCAATTCAAATTCGAAGTACGCGTTTCCGAAATCAGTTGACCCCAGCAATGGTACCCGGCAAGGCCTGGTCAGATAACAACACGGACAATTTCTTGCAAAACCTCCCTCTACTGGGTTCATACCTTGTACGTATCCCTGCACTGTACAGAGCACTGCCCCCTTTCTGGGTGCTCAGCTTGTTCTGCCCCCTGCAGAGTTCTGCCCCCTGCAGTGTTGAGCGTACTCACTGCGGTACTTGTCGCTGTCCGCCTGCAGCGTCGCCTCCCGCTGCACCAGCTCCTCGATGCGTTTCTCCTTCTCGGCCACCACCTTCGACAGAGCCTCGTTGAACACAACCTGAAAACAAGAACACTTGACAGTGTAGAGACACGCCTGGCCTGTGTGAAGGTATCCTTGTACACGGTCTCAAAAACACGTCAAAACGCAGGCAGTGACAGTGAGTGGGAGATGATTGGGTGAGCGGTCAGCCAATAGCAGGCTGCGCGTGCGCGGTACCTGTTTCTCTGCGGTGACGGACGTCTTGAGGCTTTGCAGGCTGTCGTCCTTGTCCTTCTGCAGGCGCTCCTGCAGCTCCGTCATCGCCGTCAGGTGGCACTCGTTCGCGTCCGCCAACGCCTGCAGCGCCAGCGGAGGGAGAGCGGCCAATATAGTCAACAGCGAGGAGCGCATTGGTTTCAGTGGTTGTGGGTGAAGAGGCAGATCGCGTGATCGGGTTGCCGCAAGGACAGCGCTTGACAACAACAACCAACTGCAGCGCGTCGCGATTTGTTCACTCATCGTCGCTGAACGGTCTACGCTTCACGTTTTCCGAATATTTGCAAGTTGAACTGTTCGACGTCGCGAGCGACAAGGTCAATTTCTTCACAAGACCAAAATGACGGAAATATTTATCCATGAAGAAAGTGATTCCTCACAGCAACGCGAGTGGCAGTACGACTGGACACAAATTTATTGTTTTCTCACACGGCGTGGTTACCTTGGCGACGTGCTCGCTGAGGATGCGTTCGTGCGTCTCCTTGGAGATGACGTCACTTCCGCTGTCTCCCTGCTGCGCCACGACAGTCAACTCCTGCTCTAAACTCTCTATTTTCGCCTCCAGCTCCTGAAATCAACACATAATTTGTGCACATGTCTCACACTATTCTTTCCAAAGTCTTATATTTTGTGCAAGCTGCAGAATCTTCACATCTCGCAGCACACACTGACCCGAACTTGATTGATCTCGCGCGCCGCCTGCAGCTCCATCTGGTGCCGCGACGTGACGTCACTGAGCTGCGTCTCGTGGTCACGTGACAGTTCGATGCGCAGCTCCTCGAGCCGCTGCTGTTGCGTCTCATCCAGCGATCGCCGCGCCTCCTCGTGCTGCGGAAACGAATTGGAAGAAGAGTGAAGAAGAGTGAACGGACTGCTGACCGTCTAGAAAAACTGGCAAGAAACGTAGTTTCTCTTTGGAATGAACGTACCCTTGCCCCCCCTCCACACACACACACACACACACACACACCGAGGCCTGTCTGCACGCACCTGTTTTGTGAGCTGGTCGCGCAGCTCCTTTATCTGCTGCGCATGCGCCTCGCGCAGCTCTTCGCGCAGCGCCGCCACCGTCTCCTGCTGCCGCGTCGTCAGCGTCTCCTCCACAGACTGTAACGGCGAATCAGAAGGGTCAGTTAAGATGCAGTTCAGGCAGAGTGCCTGTCAGTCACACAAGCTTTGTTGATTAAACTTGGTGACAAGACAGCGGCAAAGTCAAAGGCAGGCTCTGTTTCGTGTGTGCATGTGCGTGCGCGCGAGTATGTTTGCCTCCATCTCAAGAGTACTGAAGTGGTCAGCGCACTCCTGGACACGGGCCAGGGAAAGGAGATACACAAAAGGGAACATAGTGTGTGTGTGTGTGTGTGTGTGTGTGTGTGTAACGCGCACCTGCACGTTGGCGTCGTGCTCGGCGCGCAGCGTCCTCAGCTGCGTCTCGTGCTCCGTGTTGATGGCGACGCGCAGTTCACTCTCCAGCGCCGCGCGTTTCTCCACGTACTCCTCCTCCAGGACCTGCGACGACCAATCACAGCTCAGAATCAGACGAACCAATCAGAACCCGAACAGTACCAATGCAAACTAGACTTTCAAGTGGAGAATCAGCCGCGCGCAGCGTACATCGGCAGGACAGCACTTGTGTGTGTCGAAGAATGTGTGCATAGTGTTATGTTTCTCAAAAAACAAT
>JAAUXT010045243.1_pt1 | contig 28893 bp, 20 predicted proteins | sample 7278171 | NCBI WGS metagenome assembly JAAUXT01 (sample SAMN14350112, study PRJNA611818) | marine sediment metagenome | isolation source: surface marine sediment (1.8m) | place: French Polynesia: Moorea | collected 2018-08
ACTTTTGGAAGAGGCTGCCTATAGGTGATTTGATTTCGCTCACTCCAATTTCGCTCGCTTTTTCCAAAAGCTCACAAATCGGACCAAGCTCCTCAAATCACCTAAAAATAGAAGAAAATTTAAAACTTGTCCATGTTGCAGTGAAGATAGGGTAATTGATAGACTTGCTTTGTCAAAAGAGTTTTGAAGTTCTCATTTGTATTCAGTTGTGGAGAGAGTGCAAATTGAAATCAAGCCGAATGAGCGACCCGAATGAGCGACCCGAATTGTTCAAATCACCGCAAGGCCCATGGGCCTTTTTTCCCACTGTAATGCACTGGCAAAAGCTTGACGCGGCAGCGATCATCCTTGCCGTTTCTCGGGGCTGAAAAAAATCAGGGGGAGATTATTTTTCAGGGTTTTGGGGCCAAACCCCCGGGCCCTCTGGATTCACCAGACGCCTCAAACCACAGGCTGAGGTTGGAGTTGCCTGACCACGCAGGCGCTTCAACCCTCCAACTTTGACGCAAATTTTATTTGTTGTGCACAGTCGTGGTTGCTGAGTCCCTGCCCCCGTTTACGTTTTCCCCTCCCTGCTATTTTTGAGCCTCCGTGGGTCGGACGCCAGCGGAGACCCTGGTCAGTCGGCATCATCGATCCTGAAGGAGGGCTCCTTGAAGTGAAGTTGGCCAACTTCAGCCTGCAAACCCTGACCTGTGCCGTGCGGTGCTTCCGTCCGGTTTCTTTGTCCTCTCCCAAGGTTCAACACGTTTTTCAATTGTCAGATTCTGTTGTCACATTCAATCAACTCAAATACCAGATTGTTGATCCAGAGGGACCTCAAATGGGTCAAAGGAACAGGGACACAAGGAGGTAAATGTTTGTGGACAGAAGGGCGTCGAGGGAACGGGGCAGCTGGGCAAAATGGGTGTGCCATTGAAGAAACAACACGTGATCGTGTAAGAACCATCACAACTGCAGGTGACAAGGTTTTGTGGCGAACATTCTCCTTTGCTTGTTGCAACAGAATAGCGTGCTACTGCGAGCCAAATTGGTACCACCCCCATTGGTCGTTTGTTCCCTCGTTAGTCCCCTGTTTCCGCGCTGAATTCCCAGATTTATGGAAAAATGCGCGACATTCATTAACTCGTGTGTGTGCCTCTTCTCATCCATAAGCAACCCTATGTTCCCGCCCTGGCATTCTACACATAATACCTTTCTTTTGAAGTCTTCTCCATTTTCAGAGGCATTCTTGGGAATTCTCTCCACGCATGTTGCTGCAGCAGAGCAATGAATCGCTGATGTTCGCCCGTTGTACCAAAGCACCGCCCTTCTCACTTTGCTCCACACAAATACGGGCTGGGCTGAACAAGACTATTTCGATGAAAAACATTTCAGCTGTGTGTTCATTTACGGATGATGACAATATTTTTCATGCAGACATTTGTGACATTTTGTGTTGTAACAGCTGTGTGCCTCGGCCTGCTGCATGTCAGAGCGTTCACAAATTGGGTCAAATCCTGTTGGGTAACTTGTTTTTGTGCTCCAACCGAATGGCGCGCAATTACTCGCAGATCTAGTTTGTGAAAGAGTCCTATCACTTTCAAAGTATCTCAGCCTCTTGAGACTGGAAATTTGTAGAAGACACCTCTGTAAAAAAGGAGATACTCGTACTTGTGAAACAGATACTTTTGACATTCAGCTGAAGTTCTGCCAGTTTCCTGAGCCCAGGAAGGCGACACAGGAAACTTTCTTGGGGCAAAAGCAGTGAATTATTTTGAAATGTGCAATAAATTTGTGTTCTTGGATCAAGTTCTTCTGTGTGGCCGACTTTGGATTCCAGCTCGAAATTCGGTGACAAAAACGAAAGGCGAGTTCCACGCAACTGCAACATTCAGCCCCCTTCTCTTGAAATCACACCGCACACCAAAACAACGTGGAAACCTCTCGTCCTCTGTCGCGATTGTGGAAGCTCAGAAGTGCATTTGGCGCACGTAGCGTACTCGAAATTTTGCAGATGGGCAGACAGCACTGCAGCTGCACTTTGTTGCATTTGTTTCCTTTTCTTCCGAACGCCAGTACGTCATGTTTGACTCGATGTGTCATCACTTCCGTTCCGATCATTATTAAGCGTGTGGTCCCGAAGGGTGTTACCACAGGCTCAGTGTAATCGCCATCAGTCTGTATGTGCATGTCTGCATGTGGACATGTTGAGGGGGGAGGGGGAGGGGGGTAACTCAACATGGTGAAAATCAACCAGGGTCACCACTCAACATGGGTCATCACCAAAAAAGAATCTGTCAATAAATAACACCAACGTTTCTATGGACCACACGCTTTTTAGGCGTAGCCTTCTTGTTTGGGAAATGGAATTACGTTGTTGGCATACCTTGCTGAGAACGAAGCATCCGCACATGAAGAGTTGAGTCTTTCTGAAAGTTTCAGAATGACTGAAACTTTGAGAATGGCAAGTTAAATTTCCGCCCGAGAGAAAGGTGTTGCCAGGTGAGGTGAGAATGTTCAAATGTCGCTCTGTGCTTTGACAGCAAACAAAAATTGTCTGTGGAGAATGAACGCTGAGCCAAACATCTTTTCTGCATACAAATGTCGTGTCCAAATGAGAAGTCTCGAACGTGTTATTTCGGATCAATATGGTGGTTCTAGATGCGCTGCATTGCATCAAAGTGATGCCAGACAGGTGCGTGTAGATTCTCGTACCTCCGTCCTTAGATGGTGCTGAAACTTACTTTCGGTGGTCTGCTTGTCTGCATTGTGCTCACACGTTCCAATGTTCTCTGCAGTTCAACGAAATGCGTATCTTACTTCATTTTCTGTTGCAGGAATGTGCAAGCCAAAACACTCAGAAATTCATGAGTACAGACACGCGAACATGTCTTCAGCAGCGACCGCAAATTGGCATTGAATGGTAGATTTTACCTCATTGCTGAAGATCTGTTGAGGGTTCGTTGCACATAACCTTCTCATTGAGATGGACGTTGCTTTGTCAGTGATTGACTTTGCGTTTCTGGTCATTGTTTCTGCTTGATGATTCTTTGGAGTCTGAACTCCATTCATTTGCATCACGGGCGAGTGGCCATTACCAGTTCGATTGAGCTCAGGGAACCCCTTTGTGAGAAGGTTTGTTGGTTGCACATGAAGTTCCCATCTTTCTATTTTCCCACTTTTGCAGTGAAATGGGAGCTGCTGCGGCCAAACATACTGAAATAATAAAAAACCTGCTTCAGTGGCATCGTTACAGAGAAATCACTTGTCGTGCAGGCCGGGCAAGTGTAATTGATTCTTGTCACGACATGAGAATCGCACAGAAGGAGTATCCATGCCTTGGGTAAATTTGTCACGTTTCGGCGCTTGTGGGTGTGACTCCGGTGGAGAGGGGAGGAAACATGGTCATGTAACCAAGAAAATATGGCTTCTTTGACGACCGTCATTCTGCAGGGAAAATGGTTTTGCCGCTGGTTTCTTTGTTGCTTGGAGGCGGTCAAGCCTTTCTTCACCGTGCAATCCCGTCCAGTCCGGCTGCAGCCCATGGCGGCCAGGTTTGTTGCTGGTGTCTGAGGTCTTTTTCAGGCGGAAGTGGCGAATGCCTTTGGAACGGGTTGGCTTGACACTCAGAGATGAAGAAGTATTCCACAGCTGTACAGCTTCGTGGATCTGTTGCCTATCTTATGTGTTTCAAACAAATTGAAGCAAAAACGGGACACTTCAACAAGAAGACAAATGCACCAATGGGTGATTGATGCAACCTGGTGGTAAATTGTCTGCGACATCCATTTCTCGGCAAAGCGGGAGGCTGCACTCGGCAGAGCCATTTGGTTTCTGAGCACGTTTGTGTCGGTGGGGAATGACGAATTATGAAATATACAATTTTCAATACATTGTCGATGTGCGGAACCTTGAGGTAATGTCCTCCTGTGTGATATTACATCTCCCAACAATGCATCGCAAATCTGCTTCGTCACAGGGGACACCTTTATTATCTCTTTTATAATCCGTGTGATGGCAGAATTATTTCTATTTAGCACGAAATTTGGAATATTCTTCACAGTGCGGCTATTTCAGTCACTCTTGGTCTGATGGAGTGCATCTGCAGTACAAAAGAGGACCTGAGTTTGTCCCTGATGTCGGGCGGGCGACGAGGCTCAGCGTGGACAGCCTGTAAATCACCGCAACACACAAATTACTTCAATGAAATTGCTGCTTGTAGATTTCATGTCGTCTTCTCGGGCGTCCACTGTCACTTCTGTGCGCCGCTTTTCTCAGCTGTCTCGGCCATGGAAAACCCCACAGAACTTCAGTAGTGCTTGAGCCCAACTCGGGACAACGTTTTGTCAACAACGCACACTCTTTGAGACAAGGAAACGGTTAAACTTGCGACAATCTGGGAGATACTGACGCTGAACACTTCTCTTTGTTGCTTCAGAACTGAAGTCAAAGCAGAAGTTGGACAAGTTGTGACCTTCGTTCCATAAATGTGCTCAAAGAAGTTAAGTTCCTGGGGGAGTCTGCAGGAATCTGAACATTGGCGTGGACTGAGGTACCGGTATCTGAATTCCTCTCCCGAAGTGCGTTTAGTTCGTCGTGTGATGGCTGGGGAATCATTATCTGGCTGCACGAAACAAACCCATTCATCACGAGTTGTTTCACAATTCTGTCGGCAATCTGCCTGGGCTGGTAGGAGCAGCAGTCACTGCAAAGGAAGTTCGCCTGTCAGAGTTTGCAATGAAGTGCTCTGGTTTCTGCCTGAAATTGCGTTTTTGGTTGAATGTGAATTTAATTTCGCACGATTGTGAGTTGGGAAACGATGTCTTGGGCTTGACGATCAGGCCTTAATTAGACCCTCCCGCCACACCACCACGAATCTTGTGGCTGGAGTCTGCTGATAGTATTGTCAGCTGCAACAGAATTAAGGACTCAACGAGCCGTTACCATTTCGACATGGAGCCGCTTTGTTGTCAATTGAGCACGCGAGAGATTGATATTTCCTTCAAATGATGAAGCTTGTTCAGGGTTTGAAATTGTTTTATTTGTTGGTTTCAACTGCTTGAGATGGGCGGGCTCTTGCTCTTGAGATTCAAGATGTGTGCATGTCGAAATATTGCCACAGTCTGAAGGAATGTGGTTGCGCACACTGCCTCAGCGAGTGAATCTGTCATATCGCAAACCGCGCGTTGTTTGCAAAGAAAGAACAGACTCATTACGCTTTGAATGGCTCGTCTCCGAGGCAATTATGCGATGAAGAACAGCTTAGTGTTCGTGGCCAAATATTTAACCAAGAACTTACACACACTTGACCTGTTGCAGAATCCCTTTGGAAGACTGACTCTGCTTCTTGGCGTTTCTTAAACACAAATGTAACTCGGTTGGAAAGCTGCTTGTATCGATCGGACACCGGAATTTAATTTAGATGCCTCGGAGATGAGGCAGAGAGAACTTTTATTGGGTTTATTGAAAGCTTCTTGTTGGCGCAGAATTTTTGCCTGCTGCGACTTGTTTGTCATGCAGATTTGGTGCGCTGGATTTTGAAACATCGTGTCTAGTCCAGGCTGAAGGTCGTCCATGACGGCATGGTAGGATAGGCCTGATGTAGAGTGGTGCACTGCCTATAGATACTCGTATTTGCTGTGCAAGAGGGTTTTGGCCCTACTCTTGCTGCAGTTGTGCAACACTGACCTGTCACAGAAAGGGACGGAAGGCTGAACGAGATCCACGACAAGGATCAACTTCGTTCAGATGCAGATGCATTTAAAAAGTCATTGAGAAACATCGAGCTGTGCCCTTCGTGCAGAGCAGTAAATTTGTTTCGTTTTCGTGTAATTGCTTGCATTGGGATGACATAAACACTGTAATGAAGCCCCAAACCCCCCACAATCATTTGAGTTCTTCCTGAAGCAGGCAGCAGCAGCGTGACTGATGATCGCTCGTTAGTCTTTGGAAACTGGAACAGACGCAAGTCTTTTAGACTTCGCCGAGAAGCGTCTTTGTGAACCCGCAGCACAGATGCGCCCCGTGATGAGTTGGCTCACAACGCTCCATGTCATTAGACGGCTTATCTGAAGTGACATTTATGTTTTCGGTGAACCGTTGTTTCAGTGTCACATTATTGCAACCCCATCTTTTTTATCCACTGCCGTTTTTATGGGCAGCGGAGGAAATCCGATGGTGCAGCTTTCACGACGGAAATTCGGGAGGAGGATGGGCAGAAAGCCATTGTCGACTCTCACCCGTCGCGTTGTTCGTAGTTCGTAGTGTTGGTCTTCGGCTGAGGATGACATCTTCACGGCAATTTGAAGGGTCGAGTGGCTTCAAGATTTGAGGAGCTTGTTTGGCGGTATTGTTGCAGGCTGTCGGGGGTTTCCGCCTTTTGTTCCTGTTTTGCCGTTGATACGCAGCTTCGTTTCCTTCAGGATGTCGTGAACAGTGAGTCCCCAGATGTCACAAACTTGGAGTTGACCTCTTGCACTGCACATTGAAAACCCAGCTGAAGGCGAGGAAACTGATGCCAATTGAGGTGCTCACTATCTTCGCTTCTTTGGCGAATAAATGACTTGAAACATGAGAGAGGAGTTTCAGCTCTTTGCTTGACAACCAACATTTCTTCTGGAATCTTGTAGTTTTCACTGTGCTGAGGTGGAAAACAGTGCACTTGATTTGGGACAGGATTCCTCCAGACATGGTCCCATTCACTCAGTTCCCCAACTGGAGGGCGAATTGCAACACAACTTTCGCAGTTGTCGACGCAGTTGACGAAACAAGAAAATCAGTAGCACCCCTTGAAGCCCTTTGCGTATGTCTTCCTTTTGGTTGTTTGGAGCTTAACGAGGCTTCGTTTGAGAACCTTGCCCTGTGTTGGATCGGTCCCCCAGGATGGGCCCAGTGATAGCACATTGTGATTAGCTCAGAGGCGGACATTTCGGGCTCCTTCTGGTTGCGTCTTTGCTTGACGCCACGAGACACTCGTCAGGCTAAATATTGACAAAATCAGAACTGGATCCTCAGGAACAGACCTGGGGAGAACCGTTGCTTCCACGCGTTCTTGGCTTTGATGTGATACGTGTGCACCGGATTTGACTGTCACTAATCAGTGCGGTGGGTGCGGAACGGGTAATCTTCCGTGTTCTCCACCACCCTTTCCCTCTTTCCTTTTCCGTGTTCCCGCTGTTCGCACTGATTTGTTCAGTTGGAAGCCCGAGGAACGCTGCGTCCGTAAGAATCTACCTTTGATGTGCGCCGGCAGTCGCAAGACGTTAGGAAGAGAAACTGGTGAGAGAGAGCAAGCGACAAAGATGGTGGTACGATCGTACTGTCTTCCTGATGAAAGTGTGCTTGCTGACCAGTCTCTGATTGTTCGAGATGAGTGATTCTTGTGTCGGCCAGAACGACATTTGCTTTCAGTCTGCAGTCATGTTCTCTTTTCCACAAAGAGAGAGCAGGGAGAACAAACCACAACACGAAGGCTGTGTTTGGATGGAAGCTGGATTCTTATTTCGCATTCGTGGGACGCTAATGGATGCAAAGTTGGCCATGTGGGATGCATACTGATTCGATTTCAATTGCAGCGAAGCGCAAGTGTGTGTACTCCACGACACTTGCACTTTGCGCAGAACGTGAAACACACACAAATTTGCAATAACTTTTATTTTCATTTGAAACACCTGCATTGTAAAGCCAAGAACAGATGTTTCCAAACCTACCGCGTTGTGAATGTCTATCAATACGTCTATTTACACAGCCAGAACGTGCGGAGCGGAGCAAATCTATTGCTGATTGCGCGCGAGACATGGTTGCTCCAACACGCACCTTGATTCCAGCAGTGGTTCTTTGGTTCCAGACTGGTTTCGTGTTGGTCTTGTTCTCTTTGTCTTCATTTTCCCCCTCGAGTGAATTATTTGTCGATTGTTCAAACGATACACTCCAATGAGGTCATGTGTGAGAGGCGTTGTGACCGCAGCGTGGTAGAATTCGATCTCAGCAGTCTGCTTCGAACTTTGCCCAGACAGTGTTGTGTTTGTTCGAAAGCAAAGAGCCCGAGCACTTGTTTCGGATGGCCTGATATTCCACATGAAACAGACGCTTTACTCAATGAGAGTTGCAGTTCTTTTGTTGAGCACCCACCTTTCTCTTTGCAGGCTTGAGAACTGTGCATCTGGACTTGAAACATTCCAGATGGAGCGACTTGCTGTGAAATCAGGTGGGTAGGATGACAGACGAAGCTTCTTTTGCGTTCCCGATCCGGCCAGAACTTAACATTCAATAATTCATGCGTCGAAATGCTTTCTGATCATTCCGGACAGATAACTCTAAACATAACTGGTTGATGCTCCCAAAATACTTGTTTGAAAGTGCGTGCTTTGAGAAAAAAGAGATGTCTCTCCTTGTGACTGTTGCACTCAACTTGGGTTTTGTGACTGAAGGTGTCTCACGATACAAAAGGATCTTCTTTCCCTGTTTCCACTTCATCCATCGTCAGTTCTTGTCGTGCTGCATTTGAAAGTGTCGCATGATTTGGATTGAGGTTGTTTTGGTGAGCGATGTGCACAAGGACGAAACTCTTGTCGTTTGATAAGAAAATGATGAGAAGTCATGGGCCAAGAAGTGACATGGCAGGGAAGCCTCAACTGATCACCAAACAACAAGGTTCTACCTTCGCGACTGAACCATGTGCTTTTGCGAATGATGGCGGTGCCACTGTGTTCATCGTTCTGCCGCTTCAGTCAAATTCCCAAAGCCTTGCACTGTGTCCCCAAGGCCTGTGTTGCCTGCACTGACAAGGTGATACTCAAGTGCACTCGTACGTCAGACTGGATCCTTGTTTTGTGCTGTTAAATGGCAATGGAACTTTTGAAGCACAATTCTTGTGCAATCACTGAAAGCTCAAAGGTGTCTGAAAATGTTGAGGTGGTTTCCTCTGTATACGCTCTGCTTCTTGCTGCAGGCAGTTGAAAAGAGATGAAACAAAGATGCACAAAGCAGCCGTGATCTCTGCTGCGAGGTTTCAACGTTTTACCAACCAACAGTGCCTTGAAATAATGAGTGAAAAACAAGATGTTTGCACAGCTTGGGTTTTTGGTTCTGGGAAAAAGGAAAGCAGACAGGAGATCACACTATTGTGCTCATGCAGTACAAGATGTATGTTGTTTCAGTGCCGGAGACTAATATCCATATTCTTGCCTTTGCAAATTCTATGATCGAGGAGCCGTAAACAGATCTGCAGTGTGTCGAATAATGACAACCTTGGAAGAGACAGTCCCAGCAGAAATCCAGGAGAAAATGCAGTTTACCGAGGGAAAAAGGCTACAGCGAGGTATGTGATTATGAAGTAACATTAGGTGGGTGGAAGGCTGTAGAATCTGCTGAGACGAAAAAAGAATCGTTGCTGCGGACTTTGAAGAGACACTGCAACGGGACAGAGGTTGAATCACTTGCCGCATTTCCTCATCTTTTGTCTGAAGGAGGAGTTTTCCCTTTCACTCACACAGGAAAACGAACAATATTCTCACAGAATCAAGCGAGTTGACCTCTGTCAAACAGATAAAACAGCAGCCAGCTGAGCCCTTGCTGAGAGTGTCGAGTTGCTGTGTGAAGCAGCAGCAAATAGGATTTCCCGCGCCTCTCGATGAGGCCGATCCGAGTCTCGGTGCCGGGGACGCGGCTCGACGTGAAGGCGACGCGCGCCTCCCGCCTAATTGTCACATGACACCAGATCCACGCCGCGCCCGGTGGAATCCGTCAGCGTTGATGCGTTGTATTCAGGTCCTGTTGGGGTGTGATCATTGGTGACACTTACGGGCCCGTATTGCTACTTCAGGTGACAAGATTTTCCAAAGCGCTTCAGTTCCTCAGTTTGGTTGCAGACCAACTCTGCAAGACTGCGACGGACATACGATCGTAGTATCCAGTATCTTGTCTGGGCACAGCGGCGCAATTTCCAGTTGATTGGGCGAGCAGAACAGAATTTGATAGTCTGCTTCGTACTCGTCGAGGCCTCATTGTCGACAACACACAACACATTGTTGAGACCTCCAGTCTTTCAGTCTTGAGACGTCGCGTACAATCATTGTGCCCCCTCCCCTCCCATTGGTGACTCGACCCAGGTTTGTGTTCAAATCACGATGTTCAGATACATCACTGAGCGTCCTGGCAATGGTGGCTTTGAGAGGGCAATTACACACTTCATCTACAGGCAGGATCTGTGGAAGGTGAATTCTGGACAGGTCTCTCCACTGAACCAACAACATGCTGTTTGCTCCAAGTCTGGCAACTGCAACGACCAATGTTTAGAAATTGCCTTCCGCCAAACAGATGGAGCAGGCTAAATTACTTCAGGCTCACTGGGCACACAATTTGAAGACACTGGTCATTCCTTCAGGCTGAGATACGAGTGGCAGTGCTGTGGTGGAGCTGAATGTTTCCTATTCCTGTATGAACTCTCTACACGCGGTTGCTTTTCCAATCAAACGCTCCTCGCCCAGTTCCTGATTACCGGTGGATGAGATCATCTCCAAGGACCATCATCTCAGCAGTTTTTCTCCCTTTCGTTTGCTGCAATATCTGTGCTTCCTCCATTTGATTTCCCTGCACCTCAGATTTCGCTGTCGAAGTCACCAGTGGAGGCTGCCTGCAGAAGTTTCAGAAATTCGACAGCGAGAACCAACGCAACTCGCGTTGGAGCACAAGTCGCTATTGATTGCACGGAAGCGAAGGCGAGATTTACATTTCCCTGAGTGGTACGGAAGGCGTTCCGAACCGACAGTCTACGGGGAGGGAGCTTCATGTGTGGTCCGCCCATATACCGCAAGTGCATGGACACGTTCATATTTATCACGGGAACTCGCTCCTCGGCAAACACCACAGTTCAACGGTCAGGACAAGCAGAATGAGACCCGAACACCGTGCACTGAGCTCGGTGGCCCTTGGTGTCTGCTGCGTGTCCGTGCTGCTTTGGATTCAAATCGAACTGGAACGGTAAATATTTGGTGAAGTGCCCCTCAACGGAAGCTGGACGGGTGACTTTTGTTGGCACCTGATGGTTTTGTGTACCCGCACTTTTCAGCGTGAAAGAACAAAGGCAGTGAAATCCAATAACTCGGTCCACGATTCAATCATCGAGCTTTGTGAGAGGCATTTGGTTGCCTCGTGCAGACATCAAGTGAGTTTCCTGTCATGTCAACGCACTGTCCACATTTCCCGTGCCGACGAAATCAGATTTCCGCAGGAAAGGTGTTGCAGAGGCAGATTGATAAGGTTGCATCAAAAACATCTTGTTGAAAAGAGAAGAGGAAGACTTGCAAATGAGAAAAGAAGGCAGATTCAACCGATGAGGAAGCCAACGTGAACAGGCGCCCATTTATCATGCGGTAGTACGCTTTGAAGTTGAAAAGAGGATTTTACAGATCTGTTTGTTGGTTTTTGCGAACGAAACCGAGAGAGGGGAAAAACAACGAAAAGCGAAAAGAATCAGAAAGCTACTTCTTTGTTGCCATTCCGTTCCATTGTACCAGGCACATTCTTTAATTTGGAAAAAAAGACATGTGGTACTTTTGAGGTTTCACAAGCATGATTCCTGACTACACAATTCAACTGCAGCTCGCGATTCGCAACGTATCCAGAACAGACCCGACTCTCTTCTGCGAAACCACATTTGCATTCCCGTGGAGTGCAAAAGAAATCCCATGACAGGAAGTTACCTTCCAAAACGGGCTGATTTGCTCATATTATGGCTGAAAGCGTATGTTCTCTTCCAGTTGGGCACATTGCGCCCTCCTCTCGGTGGTTCATATTTGTCGAATTGATCCAATTTGGTTTCTCTGGAAGAAATTACGCCGCACGCAGATGCATTCATCAGGAGCTCTCATTTGGTGCAGACTTGGTCGCATCCTGTGGCCGGTTCCGAGGCTCTGCCCACGACGCGGTCGCAACATCCGCGGAATAAATGACAAGTCACTCGGAAATTAAAAGTATGAAAAGAGGCTTGACTTACTGCGAAGATGACAGCAGAGCTTCTTAAACCCAGTCAGAAACAAGCTTCTTGACGAGAACCTCGACCATAGTTTGCCATTGTGCTTGTGTATCGGGCCCGGAGTTCAGTCTGCAGTTGTTTGCTGATGAAATCCGACAGAAACTGCAACGAGAAATTTTGGAACCACGATCGAAACAGTCGCGAGTCTGTTGAGGCTATCCGGGACTCTCGAGCCCGTGCGTGCGTGTGTGTGTTATGTGTGTGTGCGTTTGGGGGTGGGACTGTGAGCACTGCGATTTTCTGGATTTGCTTCCTTCCCCCACTGTGGATTGAAATTTGGTCAGACTGTCACATTTTAGCTTTTGCGAGTGACACTCGTTTCGAATTCGTGATCAGAACGGGAAGGTGCTTCGATTTATCGTGGGTTGGCGTGCGTTGCGAGGCGTCGGATCAAGTGCGAATGACACCGAGGGGCCGAGGTCTCGCGAGGTGCAGCCAGGCCTGAAATCCCGGGAGAACCTTCGAAGATCGGGGGCCTGATTTGGCCTCGAGGGATTGAAGCTGAATGGTCTCTGAGCCGCGCTCAGGTGAAAGGAATTGCTGGGAGGCTGCTTCTTGCGGCTTGTGATTCGGCGCATCTGGCCTGCAGAAGAAGTGGACGCATCTGGCGCGGGTTCATTCCTCATAACACACGTGATGGCGAGTCAAGCCTGCGCCGCCACAACAGATGCACCAATCCATTCATAACAACAAAGTGCTCCTCAATCTCGCACCTCGGGGAGAGGTCCCGACCCAGAACTGAAGATGGTGGATACATTATTTGGCTATTTACGGCTTGATTGCTGAAGATTGTAGGTCCCCGTGGAAGAGCTCGTATGCACGCAGATCTGGGTTTTATTGAAGGAACTCGAACTGAGATTTGCTGTCAATGATGACACGCAGCGTTCCAGTGGCTTTGTTGAGCAAGATGTGTGTCGCATTGTCTGATTCCGCAGATAAAAATTCCAAGATTCGGCCGTGTGTAAGTGGAACATAACCATTAAGAACACTTAAGATCTCTTGTGAGTTCCCTTCATGCTTTCAGTTGAACATTCAAGGGATTTCCCGGTGAGGAGAAGAGAAACAGTCGCCCATAGGCGCGCGCTGAGTCTTAGGTAAGAAGGAGCGCCTGCAGGACGGCGTCTGAATTATTAAACAACTACTTAAAACGGAGGATGGACATCTTTGAATGGGGATCGGAAATCCTTACATTAAAGTACGGTGGGGAAGGGGCTTGTGCCTGCGTGCGAAAAAAAAACACACCCCGAGATCTCTTCAGCGATCCTCGGCAGTCTGTTCCAACAAAGGTGATTTTGATTTGAGTAAATTGAGTGTTTTGCGATGATATTGGCTGCAACCTGCAGGGCTCTGTCCACTCCAATACACCGTGTCCTGACAGCCAAGGAGACACACGGACAACGAGTTGTCAAGGCAAGTCGAATTACTGCGGACAGAGTGATCTCCAAATGAATGCGGGCAGACTGAATATTTCGTGACACTGACTGTTCCTTGGTGAGCAATATTCTGTAGCAGTGGAGGGAAAGGCGAAAGGCCCAGCAACGACGTTACAGTGACAGATGGATCTGTCCTGTACAGCCGATAGAGGAGCATTATGTCACTACTTCAAGTTACCCTTCGGAAGGATGAGGGATCAATAGTGATGTGGACTCTCCAGATGCACCCGACACAAGAAAGTTGCCAGGGCTGATGTTCAGGAAAAAGAACATCGCTGCAGTCAGAAGATATTTCTCGTTGGGCTTTTCCATTCGAATCCTTGTTGTGGTTCTGAAACCGCCACTTTTAACATTTTCGGATTTTTCACGTGGCGCGTGCTCTTTGCCTCGTACACCCACTCACGCCGAGAGCCGTTTGAAACAAGACAGGAAAAGCGATACATGTGTTTTCGTCAGGCCTTGACGAATCGTGTGTTTGACGAGTTTCCTGAACTCTACTGCTTTCTCCCCGTGTCAATGAAGAAAACTGGTGACCCAGACATGAGTGCGGTGGATCATGACTTTCCACTCCACATTATCGTGATTAAAAAGCAAAGAGAGCAGGTAAGCGCAGAAGTCAGCACACCTGCGTGTACTCTGCAGTGTTTGCGCAAGGCACTTCTTTATGCACAGGTTGACAGTCCCGTGTCGCCCGATTCCGCCCAGTAATGGTGAATGATCATCAATGGCTGTGAAAATAACATTTTACGAGTGTGTTTGTCCTTGCATCCAGTGGGCGAGACCTTGTGAATCATTCTGATCCGGACGTAGACGAGATCCATCATTTACTGTGGGCTTTGCCTTGTCATAAATCTTCATAAATCATGTCATTGCTTTTTCTGCTGGTCATAAGAGTGAAGGTCTGTCGGCCATGAATTTGTCCCCGTTTGATTTTTCAGTCAATTGAATCTGCGAATATTCCATTTCCATCATGATCCCGAAATGCGTCAGAAGATGACCCTGTCTCGCCCGGCCTTCACCGACAATTCCATTTGTGCTGGACAGTCGCCGTGTCCAGTTCACATTTTGGCGTCTATCTCACCGCAGCTACATACATCATCATTTCAGGTTCGGTTAGTGTCACCTTTGCAATGAGATGTAAGCCGACACAGCTGATGCCCATGTGACCTCAGAGCTTAGGATGGGCAACAGGTTCTGTGCACCCTGGAAAAAGGCTTTTCGGGATGGCGAGACCTGGTTACCCCGCAAGAACTCACACCTTCTCAGGTATTTGATTGCACCATTTACTAATTGCGTGTTTTCTTGTCGTTCTGTGTTTTAGGTGGCACCCTGACTGCGTGTCTCTCTCACCACTGCTGATGAACGTCGCATTATGTCTCTGCTCCTCCCTGTGTCTGAGGCTGTGGGATCTTTCTGCTTGTGCACTGCTGTTACATGTGTCACGTCCGGCGTCGCCGCTGCTCTCGAGCAGCTGTAGCGCCTCACACCTTGGCTGAGGAATAACCTGTCCAGCACAGACATGGGCAACAAATTTTGTGCCATCTCGGAGAAAGGCAAGGACGCACCGAAGAAGAATTCACACTTGCTCAGGTAGGTCCTACATTGTCTCTCAGCTGTTTCCATCGTTTCCCCTTTTCCATTTCTTTCTGTTACCTCTCGGGGGTTTTCTTTCTTTCATATGAAAACCTCAAAAACTGCATGTGGGTGGCTGAAAGCCGCACTCAGTTCATTTCTTTTCGTCTTTGCCTTTGTTTTCATGTCACCGACAAATAATATATCTTCGCCTTTGTATGCGTGTCACTGGCTTATCAGTGAACATCTTGTGGTTCCCGTGAGCTCCTGCTCGGCCGAACTGCAGCGGCTGGAATGCCGAATCCTCTGGGTTACTACCTTAACCAATTAGGGTCGGTTGCCCTGCACCTCAATCAAACAATTTTCCACTTACTGCAGATCCACGATTTTAGACCCTGAGCTCTTTCCCGAACCAGACTGCTGCTCTGGGAAATGAGTGCAGTTTCGATACTTCAACATTCAAATGTAAAAAGTGTTATTCTTGGTGTGTGTGTGTGTGTGTGTGTGTGTGTGTGCGTGCGTGTGTGTTGTGTTGTGTTGTGTCGTGTGTTGTGTACATGTGAGTTCAGAATGGTCTGTTTAGGGCTGATGAAGTGATGCGCTGAGGCAGAATGGCCCAATCTGGACCATTCGTGGAACAAAAGGACGTGTACAAATGACCGTGCGTCGTTAAATTGTGCAATATTCATCGTGCCCGCGCCGGACAGGACGCGAACTGAGGTCATGATTCATGAGGGCGCCCCCGCTCCTGCGTCGGTTCACTCCGTCTCCGAGTCGCGTGCAGCAGATGCAATGAAATAGTTTCCCATTGCTGCTGCTAAGTTGTTCAAGTGGAGAATTTATCCGGACTGTTCTGCTTCTGGGAAATTATCCCACGCAGCAATTTGACTGCTCAACGACGCGCTGTCTGTGGCGTTTCCTACCTGAACCCTCCCAATTTGCTGGTGTGACAAATTTCCACGGGAAAAGGTCTGCGTGATTTTTGGTGTTTGTGAAACCACTGCATAACTTCCTGTCCTGACGCGCCTGGTTCAATAAACTGTCTGTGGCGACACGCAAAAATCTTTTCGACACGATAAAATCTTTTCCCTTCGTCGTCAGATCTACTGTGAAGTCTCGTGGCAGTCGTGAAGGCCTTTTTGCCTTTTCATCGCTCAATGCGGTGCTGTTGCCAGAAAAGGAAAATGGATTGAAAAGCCAGGAGACAAACAACCACGTGAGATTGAAAATTCGATCTTGTCTTCCCGATCAAAAGTCTTTTGTTTTCTCCTGAACAGATCTTGAGAAAGCACGTCCTTTCTAATGTACATGAGTGCTTCACAATCCCTCTTGTCTCGTAAGCCTCAGCTTGGCGACCTTGTCTCATTTGTTTCCGTGTTTACAGATATTAGTTGCACCCATATGTGACCTGGCGCGGGCAAAACTGTCTTCAAAAAGCTTTGGGATATTGTTGGCGCGACACAGTCTCTTTGCGTTTTACTTTGTGGTATCAATGCCGTCCGTGAGTGCTGACATTGACATTTGGAGGGGCTTGTGTCTGCGCTGATGTCCAAATCTCGCAGAATCCCAGAATCTGATTGTACCCCACAAGAAAAATCAGAGGCATTCTTCCAATGTCCAGATGTTAACGTCCTTTGAACCTCCAAGACACGTGAAACAAGTTGTTTGTGTTCGGAAATTTCCCAATTGGTCAGTGAACTGCGAGTGTGTGTGAAGAACTGCGGGTCATCAGAATAGATGGATGATGCATAATCAAGCGGTGCTTTCCTGAGAAGGTCCTTTTGTGTCCAGGCGTCTCTCCGCAGAAATCCTTCCGGAGCTGGGACCGCCTGTGGACAGGAGCCAATGGCCGCGTATGAGCCACGAGTAGGAACCTGCCATTTAATTATTTATCCACCGGTCTGCGTTGGTGTCTGCGCCGCCATCCTTTGGGCGAAAACATTGTCGAAAGATTCAGCGGTGTGGACTCCCAGGTTTTGTTTGATGCTGCGAAAATACCACACGCTTACGAGGCTCAAAAATTTCACAAGAGGAAAAAATGTTTCAAACAGCTGTCCAAGTCTATAGAAGCATTTGGACGTCGACAGAAACCGGGAAATGGCAGTTCACCGAAGGCGATTCCGCGGCGCCATGTCCTTGGCAAGCGACAGACTGCGCTTTTTGACCTCTTCTCCGGGGGACTGCTGTCAAGAGCTCTCGTGCAATTCGCAGCTCGCAGCAATTCAGCCGCAGTTTGTTTTCCTCACGTCGCGACTCTGATGAAGTTCTTGTTTCATGTTGCTGAGCATTCTCACAGCCAAACCGCAAGGTCAGGTCTCACATTCAACAGCTTCCCCTTCAGTTTAATTCCATTTGATGACACAGGTTGTCTCAGTCGGATGGGGTAATGGCTGAGATATTTCCACCTTGAACGCATTGAGTTGGCGCTCGCAGCAATACCAAGTAGCCTTCCAATTACGAGATGAATTACCGATAGAAGGGCCGGCGGTCGTTTTGCTAAGATTCCGTGTAATGAAATTTGAGGAGCTGCGGCTCTGTGCACAGAGGACCTGTCGGGAACAAGAGAACAATGAACAAAAGTGGTTCTGTTCCGACTACAGCAGCCAGACTTGCCGGATGAGGAAACTATTGTCGAATTGACTCTGAAGTGGACCAATGCCCGCCCGCAAGATGACTTCATTCTGCGGTAGGTGGTGCACACCTCGTGTTCAGCATTTTTATCTAATTCTCAGCATGTGAACAAACGAGATGTTAATGTCGTGGCCTGTCACATCAGCCGAGTTGGATGGTCTGCTCAGTATTCTACTGCAGGCGTCCCGAGTCAAATTCTGTGCGGCCGGACAGGATCAACGACGCCTCAACTCGAGGTCTGTTCCCAACGAGATTGTTTCAATTCCTGCTCCATTGTGTCAGAAACCAAGTGGCCATGTTGTTTCGCGAACATCAACCTGGAGTCCAGTGAATTTCAATTTGCAATGACCGTGCTGCGAGGTTGTTCATGCCGAGTTTTCCGTTTGAAGGACGGCTTGTCTGTTGCCTTTTTGCACAGTGCCTCAAGAGTGAAGCAAACAACACAAGCACAAGAATTTCTGGCTCCATACCATTTTTGCCGACAATCTCGCGGGGACAAGCTGTCAATTTAAAAGAAAACTACCATCAGCTTTGTTCTCCATTCCCACAACGGATGTGATGCTATCGCTGCCTTGTTCCCAGTTTGATGTGAGATGTCTGCCTTTCGTGAAGCCTGCCTTGTGTATGCGAAGTCACACCAACAGGAATACGAAAGCATGAGTACATTTTCTGGTTGACGCAAAATTTTGCAGCGCATGTCAGCACACGGAGTGAGCTTTATGAAGAGTGATGGTGTTGGATGCTTCATTGCAGGTGATTCAGATGCTGGTTAACTCACAGGAGCATGAAACAAGACTAATTAAGCACTCCGTGCTCATCTTTTTATGAGGCAGCTGTGCAATTATCAACAGTTTTTCCCAGGAAACGCTCGCCAAATTTTGTCATAAAGGATCGAAGTGCACGGTGTCTCCAAAGCAATTCACCGAGACCTTCAAAAGCGGCAGTGGCTGCAGGGTGCTGCACGTATCGAGTCAAACTTGCTTTTGTGCTGTCGATAGAGAAAATGGTGCCGTTTAAGGATGTTCGCCAAGACGATGTTGCTTTGAAAGGCTTCCATGTCATGCCACGACGACTCCGAAAAGGGACCTGAATTTGCTTGTTCTCTGCAAAACTGTCAGACCACCTGTTGGTTGGAAAACGGCTTCCTCTTTTGATCCAGACACATCAGCCCTGTTCTTTTTTGAGACAAGAAGCTCCTTCATTGACGCAGCAAATCCCAAGAGAAAGGCAGCAATTAGGTTTCCCACCAACACGTGTCAAGGAACGTGAGATGCACGCGTTGCGAGCTGAATGTTCCCTGTCAGGGGATTGGACGGTGACACTTGATTGGATTCCCAGTTGCGCTTGTTGTATCAGAATGCGCAGGAAGGTCAAGTCAAGTCGTGAGTTTGCATGAGGCGACGGCTTCAGTGTGAGGCTTCATGAGGCTCCTGCAATCTCCCGGTGTTTTTACGCAGAGCAGAATTCGTCGGCCTCGGATGCAGAGAAACAGGAAAGCTGGTGCTTGTTGCCGCTGTCGGAAACTATGATCACAGAGTGTTCCGCCATCACCACAACAGCTTCGCTCGTTTCCTTTAGTGCTGCAGCTGCACTGAAGAGTTCACTCCTTGTTTGGGAACGGACTCGCATCACGCAGATGTCAGCACTCGAATGCCTTGTCTTTACGCGAAAGCATCTTGCTTCTGTCTTTGAGGTGTTTGTAAACAAATTAACTTCTGAATACGTACCAGTGACAGAGCCCTGTCCAAAATTGTGGGTGCAATGACCTTATTTTGTGTGTCTGTGTTTTTCTTCTGCCATCTTAGTTAGCAGGCGGGATCCCTGCGGACCCCAAAACTATCAAACACAAAACCAGGGGGTTGACCCCATGCACCCAACCAAAGAATTTCAGAGTTCCAGATGAAGAAGTCAGCCCGGCAGATAAAAAGTAAGGAAAATTGAAATGTTTTCAAGAAACAATTTTGGAATATATGTTCTGTCTAAAACCACCCACCCCCGACCCCCCTCTCAGTTGTGATTCAACAAACTTTCCAGGATATAGCCCCAATGAAACGATTGTCGGAAGGTTTTGCCCACAATGCCTGTTTCCGTTGAGTCCGAGATGACCGATGCCGAGGCGTGTGTCGACAGACAAGTGTTCTTGTTGTGGCTGTTGACCTGTGGAATTGTAGAGTGTGCTTTTTGCAGCCTTTGAAGCTAACACAACAGACCAGGCGTTGTCACTGGGTATAAACTTGCTGACTTCAGAGGTTTGTGACAACGCAGTTTTCTGAGCACAGCTGCGTTGCGAAAAATCGATTTTGGACGAAGTGCTTTTTTGTGTGAAAACGCTGTGAAACATTGAAGTTTTCGTAACTATGGAATGCAGTGATAATTTATGTGTGAACTTGCAGTGGAGGGATGCACAAATCTTGACCACGACAAAAGTGACGTCAAACTTACCTGTCAGTGACATCTCACCTGAGACTTTTTCATCGAAAGTGACACGAACATGGCTTCTGAAAGCTGTCCATTTATGTAAACACTGCGTGAACATTTGTTTGCAGATTTTATTGACTTCTTTGATTAGTCACTGACATATGTTGATCTTCACATTTTTCGCAGCGTGCATTGTTGCGCTCAGATGTCCGGGATAACAGCAATGTTTTTGCGAAAGAAGAAATTAAGCTTGGATGAAATTAGACTCCAGTTCCTGCACCTGAGGTGAACTGGACGTGTTCATTTTGGTTTCTTGAGACTGATGGTGTATTTGCGGACGCTGAACATTTCTTGAAGCTGCAAGCCAGCAAACTGTGGACTACTTGTTGAGGACCAGAAACGAGAGATCTGGCAAGAACGCGCACACACACGCACGCGTGCGTGTGCGTATGTATGCGTGTGTGTTGGTGTGTGTGTGTGTGTGTGCTGTGAAAAAAAAAAAGTGTCCTCTTTGAGCAGGCTTGCGTCTTTGCCACCAAATCCAAGGGGATGACAATTGTCAACGAAATTTGGCTGAAAAGCACCAACGGTCACTCATTGCTTCAGACACGATCATTCATGTCGTGTATTTATTTGGCAGGCTTTGGGCGGAGATCTTCGAGGTGCGCGTCGAGGGCGACGAGGTGTGTTGGGCGAAGGTCTCTGACGACGTGGTGCCCGTCAACATCACGTGCATCCAGGACGTTCCCGAAACCGTCTTCCAGATCACTGCTTACAACAGGCATGTCGAAAAGATCTTCGACGTCAGACTTATTCAGCCAGGTCAGTGAGTTGTTGTTTCGTGGAGTGCCTCTTTTCAAGCACGCGGTTTTAGCGATCCGCATGCTTTGTACAATCATTACCTTGTGTGTGTCTGTGCACGGGGGAGGGTCTGACAGCAGCGCCAGATCAAGTCCCACACAGGACCTAGATTAGTACTTCTTCAGGACCTCCCCCTCCACAGTTTGGCTGACGGCACCAGGTCAGGTCCCACATATTTCCTGAGTTGGTGCTCCTGCCAGACCCCTCCCCTGGGTAGGCTGGTACCACCAGGTCAAGTCCTGCCGAGGACCTGAGTTGGAGCACCAGGTCAGGTCCCACCCAGGGCCTTAGATGGTGTATCTTCCAACTCCCCCCCCCCCCATAAACTGCGGGCTATCCAGGTGCAGCCTTCTTGATTGTTTTCACAAACAACCATATCACGCGAGATAAAAGTCACTTCAAAGCAAAAGTTGCATGTTTGAGCCTCATTTGGCTTGAAAGTTTGGTGTGTTGCTCTCATTTAGACCATCTTTGAGTTGGAAACTTGAGAAACGTTGTTCTCCACTTGAAGCACTGACAGACCTAGAGAAACCCAGGCCAATTTCTGTCAGGTGATGCCAATCAAAAAATTTTGCGCCTCTCGTGAACAAAACTTCTGAATTTTCTTGCCATCTTCCAGGTGAAGGTTCACATACTCTTCGGGTTTGTGCATTCAAGATGTAAATACCAAGGGAAACCTGCATGAGAAAGACGAATCATGTTCGAGAGAAAGTGTCATAAAATTTAATCTTCCTCTGATTTGAAGAAAATTGCACCAAGTCACGAACAGAAATTGAGCCTGTGTTGCTCCCTTGTACCGCCGCCTTGGTTATTTTTCGTTGCCGTGGTGACGTGGCTGTGGAAGGACTCGGGGACTTAACTGGCTTATTCTGTTTCGTGTTTTGCTGCCATTCGGAAGAAATCTGACACAAAGGCCTCGAAACCTTTCTTGTCCAGACTTCCTGTTTTGTCGAATGTTCATTTGGCGCAAGGGTGTCCAAAGGACTCCGAAACCATCAAAAGTCAACACAAAAACGTAGGCTTCGCAAGGATTTGGTGCCCATCGTTCATTCATTCATTCAACATTCATTGATATCCATGTCGCACACAGAAATGAAGTTTGTGTTTGCGTGAACATTGTTTTCGGTTGTTTTCACAGTTAGCAAGTGACTCCTTGGACAAAAGGGCTTTTGGCTCCACTTTCAGTTGTTCACAATTGTGCCAATAATCCTTCACAAGTTTGCGACACATGACGGCTACAGGCTGCACGTGTTTCAGAGAGATATTGTGTGAATGTCATATTTCATGTCTGTGCAGGTACCAATATCACCCAGGCCTCCGAGTGCTTCGTTCACTGGAAGGACTCCCGCCACGATAATGAGTGGGGCCTCAACTTCACGACCCCGGTGGATGCGAGGCGCTTTCGAGACTGCTGCATGGTGAGTTGTTTATGATTTAAACGACGGATCATGCAGGGTACAATTTGGCACCACAATGCCTTCGTCGCATTCCCATAAAGTGTTGTGGTGTTGATCCAAATGAATTGCATTGGCGGTGAGCATGCGCTATCGACACCCGACCACGCGGGTCTCTGTTGGAACATGCAACGACGGAACATTTGCTGCGTTTCAAGTTACCTTGTTCTTCCAAATACTTTCCGGACAGTGAGGAAAATGTTGCTTGGATGGAAAAGAAAGCACGAATGCGTGCTTGTGCTGTCGTGACTGCGGGTGAGTGTCACTTGCCTGCAGATGGTCCCCGGAGAGCGAGACAAACACAGGATGGAGCGCGGAGACGGAGAGAGGGAGCTGGTCTTTCTTATATTGGCTGATATGGCAATAGCTGTAATCTGCGAGGCGAGCAGAACGTGCTGAGAGGCTGGAAGCTTCTCTCTCTCACTGGCGATGGCTACATCACGGGTGGATTGCTGCTAACGTGGCTCGTCGTCATTTCGCTATCGAGCTGTGATGATCGGAATTAAAAGCAGAGCTGTGGCAGCCAGCGCGTGTCTGCCTGTACACGCTTCGCATGAGCATGTCGTGTTAAATCCATAAAACACTGAGTCATTTAATGTTTAATCATCGAGGCTAAATTGTAGTGCCTCTTTGAAATGCACTGAGTGATCATGGGTGTGTGACGAAAGACTTTTGCACGACAGATTTGGATCTACGCTTGGCTCCTGTTATTTGGATAACATGTTCACCAAAAGAGGCTTGCTGACGTTGTTTGCGGTGTGGTTGATTCCAATAAGAAAGGAAGATTTGGAACCACGCCACTCTCACATTCTGTTGGGGAAGACATGACTCCCTCTGCAGCTCTGCTGTGACGGCCACAAGAGACGCTCTTGCTGAGAGGAATTTTGGCATCAAAATGTTACCCTGATTGGGATTAAAGCCAGCAGCGCCGCTGAATGTGTCGTGGATACAGCTGCTCAGTTTGTTGATGGAAGTACAAACGTAGGATAACCAGGTTTGTTGTATTTTATTTTCCATCCGTGTTGTTGTCATTTCAAATGTTCAGATAGATCCAGTATCCGTGCGTTGATCCGTCGTACGACGTCACGGACCTGTGGCGCAGTGCACACGTTGCAGGTGTGCGAGTGTGTCTTCCCAGGGAGCGTGTCGTGTTGGTAAAGGACTCATCATGTGTTGAAGAACTGAACATGTGTATTCTTGATGAACGAAGCTGGTGCTGTGGCGTTTGGGAAGAAAATCAGCGTGGATTTCCTTTTGGGATTTGCTGAAATGGATGTTTCTCTTTTGGTATCATTTCCATTTGTGTCCTCTGCGTTCTTATTACTTTACTCCCTGCAGTTGTCGTGTCCACCCGTGTACAAGACGCACCTATTTATGCTAAAATTCAGCACCAAAAGTAGCGGTGCATCAAAAACGTGGACATGAGAAAACTATTGTTTTAGTGTGACCAGATACCAGAAATTCGAGGTTTAAATTGGGGTGCGTCTTTTTCTTGGTGCGACTTGTACATGACTGAATACTGTGGGTCTCTGCTTCCGTTGGTGCCAAGGAAGATGGACATCAGGAGAAAACTTGGTCCCTAAATCATCAAAAACCGTCTCAAATACTGTCCAAATGAAAAAGGATGACCATGGATTGAACAAATCTGGGTCTGGCTATCACTTCTGTCACAGGGTGAAGCTGTGTGAAATGCAAGTGGCACCTGAATCTGGCTCGAGCGATGCTTTCATTGCTGATGCCGAACATACAGAGTCGTTCATGGAAGAGTGTCCAGCAAGGATGTACATGTAGTCAGCTGTTTCGAGTACCTGTTGTCGAACAATTTGATGTCGGACGACTGGTCTTCGTACCGCTTTATCTGTGAAATGTGTCCACACTTTCAGCCCTGTCAGTTGTGTTTTCATCAAAAGCCTGTGTTGACCCGAGTGGTGCACTTAGGTAACGCGCAGTTTGCGGGTTTGAGCCACAATCAGATGATTGTTTATGACCATTAATTATACAGGAATCCATACCATTCGTGGCAGATGTTCCCTGGAAGGCGTCGTGCCGTAATGATGCATGGCATGAGGAGCCTGTTTCCAACCAACGCCAAAACTGCCCCATTTTGCGTTATTCATGACTGAGTATCCTCGAAAGGAAATTAATAAGATTGATCTTTCATGGTGGGTATTAGGCGTGCAAGGGGCTCAAGACTTGTAAGGCTACATGCTGAGCGGAATCACTATGAATGACAACATTGGTGGATGTCCAATATCAACGTGGCTTCGTGTCACTGTCGACTGAGCCTTGGAAGTCAAGCCTTGTCTGTGTGTTGGTCTGTTGTGGAGTCTATCACTTGTAGTCGATGAGTGCACGAACACAGCGAGCGTCCTGAGGTGGGTGTGTTGGAACGCCATGCTGAAACCTGAATGTCACAGACCATGGCCTGCGAGACAGTTGGGGAATGTATGTGAACGTGGACGTTGGCCTGCAGGAGTTTTCAGACCTGACACTTTTCACCGCTGTCCGCGACAATACATGTATTTCCAACATCGCTGGTCAAAAAGGGGCGTTTTGTTGGACAATGGACAGCTCATGGAATTTCAATGGCGGGGGTCTGGTCCAACGTTTTGAAAATTGTTGCATTGCTGTGTATCAGTTTGTCTCCTGGAACATTGTGCTTTTTGGGGAGGTTTTAGGTTTGCACACACAAACAGCTGACTCCAAAATGGAGTCGTCATTCAGCTCCGCCTTGTTGTGGTCTGTCACTTCGAAGTACGAGCTGTCGGGTTTTCTTTTGGAAAGGTCGTACTCGTATCGGGCAGATTTGAATCAGGCGAGATTTGAATAAGGCAGTGGGTCACTTATGTGTGCCAAAACAGCGCAACACCTGACAGCAGTCATTGCTTTGATCATTTCGTGCTGGCTCTTTCCCCTCGATGTCGACCCTTCGCAAGCAAACGTGAAATTCACGTGCATCTCAAGAAAAAAGAACCATCAATGATCTAATTATCTCATGCAGCCATATTCACTCATCGATTTTAGCCTCTTTTGTGGCCGAGTTTTTGAAAGGCCAGAGAATTTATTGTCGCCGTCACGATCGATATATCAGCGGAACGCGACACCTTCTTCAATTTGCAGCTGTGCTGTTTCTCCAACCACGAAAAATCCCGTCTACGTTAATGCAAATATCAATACTTACCCTGTTTGTTTTTAGTTTTTTACAGCTACATGCTTCGTGTCTTTGTAATACGTATTGTTTGTCAGGCAGATGTTCATCGATTTTTGCACGTGGGGAAGTTTTGTTCACGAATCACGATGTGAGCGAATCGCCACGTGATGCTGGCTCTGCAGTTGGGTTCAGCTGACGAAGCAGACCACGTTTTTGGAGGCGTTCTGTTTTGTCCGTTTCTAGTTTCATGAAATTAAATGAAACCACGGGGAAATTACGACTTGCGCCGGCTGTGAAACATTGCGGTTTAAAGTTCTGTGATGATCACAAAATGCTCATCAGAACCAGTCAGGAGCCTGCACACAATTCTGCTCTGGATGTTGCGTGAGGAACTCTGCCCTAATGCGCGGCTCCCTGGGTCAGAAAATACATTCCTTCTGGGGGTTATTTGAGGACAAAGTCGTCTCAAGAATTGTATGCATCACAATGCACGGCTTTGTTCTATTCTGAGGGGAAGGGCTGAATATTTTAGGAGGTAATACGTATCTGCGGGTATTTGATCCTCATTATCAACAGCTTCGTTGCATGTAAATTATGATTCCTCTCCCCCTTCAGGCGGTGCAGCCATGTCCTTTCAAATGAAGGCAATGTGCCAACGAGGAATTGGCAATTCGGTCCTTGAAGGATTGATGTCTTTCAAGACTATTTAGCCTGTCGTTCAGGCACATTTTGAGCTCGTTTAAAATGGGTGGCGTGCCTGTTCTTCCAGACGCTGGATGCTGGTTCCACTGAAAAGAAATAAGAGTCTGCATGCTACTGTAAAGCAGTTGTTCTCCAGGGCAGGGACAATAATGCAATTTTTAGGTTTTCGCTGTGTCGTTGTTGTCTGGAAGCGGCAAATGTTGCCCCAGTTGACCATGAGGAGACTATTGATCATTGCATCACGGACAATTTGTTCATTCAGGTGGCTGGAAGTAAAACATTCACCGACTGAAGCTGGAGTTTGGCCGAACATGAGATTGGTTTGTCTTCTGGTCCGCGGGGGAATGCGCTGACCTTTGCACCGGATTTATTCCTCAGTTGCACATTCGCAGGGTCGTTCTTCCTTTATGTCGGTGTGGCTTGACTCAGAAACTGCTTCTGTCTTTTGTTTTGTAGCCTCTGTTTGAGGTCGACTTGACCATGAACAGCCTCGGGGGGAATTCAACTTGATGTGCTCTTGCGCCATGGATACTCGTGTGTTGGCTCAACGCGAGACAGATCTGCGCAAGCGTAGTGAATGCAACGTCGTTGCCTCGATTCCCTTTGTAACTTTATGGTCCTTTGCGTGTTCCAGCCGTTTGGTTGTTACACAAAATGTACGCACTGCAACCTAAACACCACCGTACGTTGGGACTGGCGTTACAATGGCTGGGACCCTCCAGAGGCCGATTCCTCTGGCAAACTTGGTGGACTCATGTGGGTACGACCATCACACCACTGCAGAAACAAAATTTGCGCTGACCATCCTGGTTTGGCGCCCGACGCCAGATTTAGGTTCCTGCCAGGTGCGTAAGCCTTGCCACATTCTCCCCCAAGTATCCAGACTTTTGGACAGTCCAGAGAATGAACAAAACCAAACAGGGGCAGCCGGTGATACAGAGCCAAGAGAGAGTCAAGGGTAGGAGAGGAAGCTGGACGACTCACGGGAACGGGCAACACTACACCTGCCTTGACATCAAACGTATCCTTGATAGCCAAAGGTATCGGCGGTCTTGTCGGAACTGCAAGTTCCCAGGGGAAAGAGTCCTGCTTTTCCCGAGAATGTCCCAAGACAGACGATGTTTGTTGACGACTGAGGAATTCCCAAGAGAGAGTGATGTCCAGAAGTGGGCAGGAGGAAGCAGAACAAAAATGAATAACGGAATCAGCGTCTGAGTTCCAAGACACTTCGAAGTTGCTGCAGATTTGCTGTTGCGTTGCCGTTGAGAACACGTGTACTCACAAAGGCTTCTGTTGTGATTGTGCACCATCTTTGAAAAACAGCTCACGTTCTGTGTGCTTCGAAGATGCACAATTGAATCCGAATTCACAAGATGCCTTGCAGGAAATGCCATTGGTCAGACATGTTTTTGCAGATGAAATGAAATTGGGGTTGTCAGACGAGAGTGACGGCTCAAATTATTGATTGCTTGGACCGTGCACTTTTTAGAGTTGAGAGTCTGGCCTGTGGCACCTCCAGGAGCACTCGTTTACTCTGTCGAGCGTTCTCTTGAGACATTGATTTCGTGTAAAATCATCAGTTTTTCACCCATCTGCAAATTTGCCGTTCTCTTGACGTCACGGTGAGGTTTGCAGGATTGAGTCTGCTTAACTGTGAAAGTTTCAAACGGAAAAGCACCAGGGTAGATTATTTCTGCACTAAAAACACGAACTGGGTGTAAAGGGCCTTTTACTCGTGTCACGTCAAGATTTTCGTGTTTGATGCGCAGCAGGAATTTTCCTCTTGTGTTTCCTGCAGACATCTGTTCCGTCTGTTCCTTGACGAACAAACAAACAGCAGTGGACAGGCATTTCTTTTCTCAAGACTCGCGATGTTTAGAGTCAAAGACTGTGCTTCAACCGCATACGTTTTCCACAAAATCACAGTGCAGAATGTGAACATTTTGACCATATCCAGCCACAGAAAAATCAGAACCGCAGTCAACAAAAGCAGTTATCTTTTGCAAGTTTCAGTAAGAACAGCTGAACTTTGCAACAAATATCTCACTCGAAACTGATTGCGCGAGCTGCATATTCACGCTTTTGTGAAAATTGAGATGCAAAGTTGTACACTCGCTGTCCGCGACTGGAAACAGGAATCGGTGCTTGTGATTTGATTTGGATTGTATCTTTTGATGCAGCGTTTCGTTTGCCAACAGCGGTCGCTATGGGGCGTTTATCATTGCCATAACTGATCATATCAACAGTTGCTGTGACCAAATCGAGCAATGATCGTATTGGTGTGTTTGAAATCCAAGGGGTCTCCCAAGAGAACATATTTTCAGCGTGAGAACGTCGAACAGCGTGTGGTTCCTGCACCCGCCACGTTCAACTTTCGCTGCTTTCTTGAACCTCTTCAACCTGCAAATTTCGTGGGCTGTTTTGCACGAACATTGAGAGCAAGCAAAAAAGCTTTGGCAACTAATCCCTGAAATCTTCTTGTCAATGAACAATGTTTATCAGCCGCGGTAGCGGTCTGATATTGGTTTGCCTCTGTATCCCCGTTCGTCCATCTTGGGCGGACAAAACCTCCATTTTACCCCTGTTCCAGTGATCACAGACTGGAATCACAGTGGGTGCAGACACCCTTAGGGGTGCTTTACATGTTGCATATGG
>JAAUXT010024605.1_pt1 | contig 28885 bp, 29 predicted proteins | sample 7278171 | NCBI WGS metagenome assembly JAAUXT01 (sample SAMN14350112, study PRJNA611818) | marine sediment metagenome | isolation source: surface marine sediment (1.8m) | place: French Polynesia: Moorea | collected 2018-08
ACCTGGCTGCGATCAGGCTTTGTGCTTGTCCGCCAAAGCATTGTTCTCTGTAGTCAAGAGCGGTTCGAGCGCTGAACATGACGGTGAAGACTTTTAGTATTCCCTTCGTACCGCTCCATATTTTGTGCTACCTTCTGTTGGCGACGTGGAGACACCCCCCCCCCCCCGGTCGTGTATATTTGAAGCCCCTGGTGTTTTGACAAACGTTTTTGGCTCTTTGTTTACACTGCTGCAGAGAGTCATTTTCAAAATCGTGTGTTGAATGGAAAGGCTCCAAGTGTCAGTCTCCAGAAATTAGTCAAATAATTGCTCTGTCGACGGCATCCAGATGAGTCTCGGGCTTCATTCACACAGAAAACCCAACGTGGGTCACTTCCAAAGGCGACACTACTGCCACTTACCGAGGTGGAGGGATGGTTGGAGGCTCGAGTGGCGGGAGAGGCGGCGCGCTCTCCGCAGGTTTGGGAGGCTTCTGCGCCCTGGACGAGGTCTCCGAAGCTGGAGGTTTCCCGCTGCAGCCCCGACGTCCGACCGGCGTCCTGTGGAGAACCTGCAAAGGGTTGTCGAGCACTGCATTATCCACAGACTTCAACCGCAAGACGATGCCCACCTCCCCGGGGGTGATGCGGGTATCGGCAAAGTTCAGCAGCTGTCAAACAGTCAAAACTTTTCAGTGACCTGGGACAAATCATGACCCAACCTGCAAACCTCAGCCCTTATTTGAGGCCCTTCCCTTGCATGCGATGTTCTTTTTTCGGGTCTCTAATATGCCCCAGTTTGTTAAATTTTTGTTGACAGTATGCACGGATACTAGGTTTGCTTACTTGCAAAGTCTTCGAAACTTTCGTGCTGCGCCACATCTTGATTCACCTTGCCGGTCCCGACCTTCAAGATGGTGGACTCGACAGGCGATCACAAATTACTCCGTTTGGTATCGCGATCTAAATATCCGCAAATAACAAGCACTTAGCAGGACATTATTTGCTGCGCCAGACAACAAAACAAAAATTTGCTTGTGTATTATTGTGGCTTTGTGTCCACTACAGAGATCTTAAACTGAAACAAGTGACATTTTGAATTTAGAACATTCTTTGCAAGTGCGACAGCTTTTTTGTGATCGGATACTGAACCAAGATGGCGGCGCCCATGAGAGGTTTGGCTTTTGATTGTTTTTCACAACCTTGCTGTACAACGCTGCTGTTTCCAGTCACATTGATGTGAACTCATTTGCAAAAATTGATAAATTGCCACTAAAGTGTGGAAATCACACTGTAGACTCTACCTTCCCACGTGAATCGTGTTCATTGTCATTCATGAGTCTGCATCTGCTGGCTCCAGCTTATAAATGGAGTCAAGCTCTGACTTTGGATCACGAGGAAGAACGGCACCCAAGACTCCTCCACCTCACTCCTTTGAGTTCTTGAGATATGGAGTCCCAGAGATGTGTTGCAATCTGACCACACTGAACGCGAAGCAGCAACCATTCAGCAAATCTGTGCACTGAGATCTCCACTTCCCTTGTGGGCCTGACACAGATGTCTACAGAAGTTCTGGGGTGTTCGCTTGGCCTTCTGTGGTTCTTCCCAACTTTCTTGGATGAGGTTTTACAGTTGCACTCGCCGAGCTCAGATTGTCTTCAGATGACGTTTTGCAGGCTCAACATTCCATTTCTTTCCAGGTGTTTGCATAAATCTGTCAAGACAGCTGACGCAGTGCTTGGTCGCTGCTCCAAGAAAATGCAACAAGACTCTGTGTTTGCAGCAGAACAGCCTCGCCAGCATTTGTCGGAGCTTCTCGGTCTTGTCAGTTGACAAACAACCACCCAAGACAGTCTCTTCGCTGCGCACGACTTCCATGTGAGTGGACCGCACTGTGTGTTCTGTTCCGGGAAGCACACACTGAATCAATTCAGGACTCGAAGAAGTCTGAAATTGCTCGAGCGGACACCATCTTTCGTTCCGAAATGTGCTGCTTGTTTGACCTCGTCATGAGCAGCCAACGTTTCCTTTGTTTCATTTCAGAAATGAAGGCTTGTTCAAAAGCAAACCAAATGTCGCACTGCCGGCCAATTCTTCTCAAGTTCGAACTGTAAGAACCAAAAAGATCAAACCCCAAGTGTACAAGTGGCGACGGGACGAGGCACAAAAGAAGTACTTCAACATGATCACAGGTGACAAATTGTGTTGAGGTTCAGGCACACCGTTTCCAACTGCTCACGAGCAAGACTGACAAACCGAAATGTTAATTTCCACGACAATGGCTTCTTTCAGGTCAATTTTCTTGGTCTACCAGCATCACACTCGTTCAGAAAAATAACACAGACATTTGACCTTTCATTCAGGGCTACGTATCACCCGCGTAATCCTACGAGCTTGGCATCGTTTTCACAGAATCCTCGTGTTTGTGTGTGCACATGCACACGTGTGTGCACACGCATACAACTGTGTGTTATGCAGAGAATAGAGGAGTAAAAATGTGCTGCTCCTATTGTTTGCCGTCAGGTGAGCCCACCGCTGTGCAACTGGTTCTGGACAGATTTTACCGCCTAAACAACGGAATGTGGATCAGAACTAAGGCAGGGAGAGCCAGGCGGCGGTGGAAGAAGCCAAACAGACGCAACTGGAGGGCTCTGGAGCACGTCACGTGCAACAGGACTCAGTGCCAAACTCTCGACAAGATGATCAACGAGTGAGTGTTTTCAACACCCTGCTGCCATTCAGCTGTGTTTTGGGTGTTTCAAAACTTTTGTTGGTTTGAACCACAACAACCCGTGTCCAAATCAGAGCTGTGGGAAGTGAGACGGATTTTCGCTTTTTTATGGTACACGTGTGTGAATATCTTCCTTGTTCAATTCCAGAAAGTGGAAGAAAAAGAATTTCTTCCCAGACGATCCCTTCAACCCGTATCATCGCCTCGACATGTTGCCGATATTCAGAGGGAAAAAATTGAAACCTTTCTATCCATAAACTTTGCGTGAAGCTGTGTTTGAGTGTCTGAATCACTATTGGTGAATAAAGTTGATCGAAAACATGTCCAAACGACACTCGTTGCAGCTGCAACTTGGGACAGCAAGTCTGGATGATCAGCAAACAAAATTCGTGTTGATGGCGGAGCTTCTGTCGCGAATCAAAAGGCGGTTCTCGCATTCTGTCGGGCGGCACGCTTTCGTGCAATGAGTACTGTCAGCTTCAACCAGAATTTCTCCGATAGAAATAAATCTTTCTTGATGGTGAGACAACTTGTGATGGAAGCATTAAAAGGCATTGTCCTGATGAGCCTTTTTACCGGTGTTTGCTGTCCTACTTCCTGTTCCGTAAAGTTCGAAGTGCGTGTTCTTGGTGGAAATCAGAAAATGGACAAAGCAAGGGAATTCTGGAAATTCGGAAAGAAGATAGTCGCTGTTGGACGCAACTACAGGTGAGCGTTCGTTTGCGAGCCAAGCACTCATCGATCTCCGAGGCAGTGAAAATGTAATGTTCACTGCACTTCTGCGTCAGAGGGAGACAAAACTTGGACGGACACGTTGATGGCAGGCGGACCATCAAACGTCTTTTCGTTTCAGGGCGCACGCAGCAGAATTGGGAAACGCGGTGCCGACAGAGCCGTTCGTGTTTCTGAAGCCGACCTCGGCCTACATCACTGAAGGACAACATATCAAGGTGACAACGCTTTCCGACATCAGTGTGGACTTTTCAGAACATATCTGCCTGTTCACAGACTCAAAGCCATGGTACTACAGGGATTTCTGCATACAGCAACGGGCGCGTTCATTTCTGTTGTACGAATACAAGAAAGTGGTCTTTTCGTACTTTGTTTCAACAGAGAAACATTCAAATCAAGACTTTGAATTGGTGTCCTCGTCGTCAACAATCGGAAAAGTTTGGGAAAGCAAATGAAACAGAAAATTTCCGTGAAAAAAGTGTCTTTCTTTCCAGGCAGCATGTTCCATTTTCGTGTCCGCAAGGGCGGAGTCCCGCCGACTTCGCCGTCGCAGGACGCGAAAATAGAACACGCTCAGTGAGCAAGTGGGCTGTCCTGTCCTTGTGTCCACTGATATGCAGTCGAAACCGTCGCGCCTGCAAATTGGAACGTGGAGAACGTGGCATCTTGAAAAAAGTTTGCTTCGCGTGAAGACTTCGCATTGCGTTGTGTTCAGGTGCCCAGAGGCGTCAGTGAGATTCACCACGAGGTGGAGCTGGGGGTGGTGATCGGGGAGGGAGGCAGCCACATCCCCGAGGCCGACGCGCTGCGCCACGTCGCCGGCTACACGCTCGCGCTGGATATGACGGACCGCGCCAAGCAGAACCAGCTGAAGAACGCAGGCGCGTATTTCTCATGTCTCAATCAGCCTCCTCTGCTCAGTTGGAGCAACAATGTACATACTCTTGGGTCAAAAATGGTGAACAACATTTGGTCGACAAGAAATGCTTACAACTTGTGTCGTTGTGCCGTGAAAACCACAGGGTCTTTTGACACCTCAGGAACAGTTTTGTTCTGGGTGTTGTGGACCTCATCTCACTGGGGTCGACAGATTTTCATATGCTACTCGTGTGTCCTGTAGTATACGAGGGAAACTTGAGTTTGGGTAAACATTCCCGCATTGACGGAAGTGTGTCAAATGGCCAAGATATGGTTCTTCAAAATTCTTTTTTCGTGAATGGCCGTGTTGTCGGTTCGGCGAGTGACTACACTGCCTCGTGTTCTTGTTGTGCGTACCCGTGCGTGGGTTTTCATAATGTTTTGGTGTTCCTTTTGTCACCCTGCAGGGTGATTTGTGTGGTTTTTATACATACAGATACACATACATTGGCAATTGCTCGAGACAAGATGTTCTTGTGCGGGGGCATGGGGGCAGGACCTATTGAGTCCCAAAGGGAGGGGGAGTACCAACCCAAAGTTCGGTAGGTCCTGTCCCTCCCTCCCATGGACAGGTCCAATGAGGGAGGACCCTTTGATTGTTCCTGGTGGCTAGGGGGTGAGACTTACCCAGATTTTAGGTTGTTTCTGCCCCCGCCCAAATCTGTCCCCGCCCGACAAATGGGTAAGTCCGACCCAAGCACCTGTCGAAAACATTTCTGAAGCCACGAGACACTTTTTTGTTGTGTGTCAAAGTGTCACGGGGCCTCGCGTTTTTTTGAAAGGTCAAAAATGATTCTTTCATTTGTGAGCGTTTTCAAAACCAATGTGTGAAGACCCCAGTCGCAGCACTTGGATGGTACCGGTGCGAAGGGAAAAATGCTCAGCGACGCGTTAACCGGTTGCTTTCTGATCTCCGAGGACCTCTTGATCAAACAGTCTGCAGCTGTGTTGAAACGTGCGCACGCTTGAGTTGACTGAGCGTGATCTTCACGCGTCTTTCGAGGGGAAATAATACAACGTGCACCGCGTGGTGCGTTTGTGCAACTGTGTGGACTATTTGTTGGGTAAATTGAAGAGAACAAAAGAGCGAAATTGCAACACCAACACCTGAATGCTTTTGCACATACATCTTGCAGGGTTGCCTTGGTCAATTGCGAAGGGATTCGACACGTCCTGTCCTGTTGGCTGCTTCATCCCGAAGGACAAGATCCCGGACCCGCAGAACACGGAGCTGTGGCTCAAGGTGAACGGCGTCGTGAAGCAGCAGGGCAACACCAGCGACATGATCTTTTCCGTGCCCTACCTCATCAGCTTGATCAGCGAACATTTCTCGCTCGAGCCCGGTGACTTGGTGCTGACCGGCACGCCTGAGGGAGTCGGGCCTGTCAAGAGCGGAGATGTCATTGAATGCGGCATTCCAAATGTGACTGAAATGAGCTTCAACGTGAAGTGATTTGTTTCATCAAAGCTTTGTTCTTGTTGTGGAAATGTAAGAAATAAAATGTCACTTTCCGGTCTTGAAAATTGTGTGAGAGAGTGACGTCTTCGGAAAGGCCTGTCGTCTACACGCCTTGTTTGTGCGTTGTTTTCGTCGTCACAGGACGAGATGTTCCGTACAAAGATCATGGAATTGTCCATCAGCTGACTAGTACAGAACCCCGTGCAGTGGTTCATCACGCACACTGCTTGGGATGAGATTGGCAACGACGGAGGTGCATCCTGGACGGGCAGCTCTGGGTCCTCCCAAATGTCCCAATAAGAACCCTGAGGAAGTGATGCTGTCAAACACGTTGGTTTTCCGTAGACACAAGAGCAGTGGACGGAAGTAAAAGACTCTGCTATTCCCACCAAGAGCCACGTTCATGAATGACCCAAGTGTTTCTTTCTAAAGTGTCGCAGATAGATGCAAATGTTTTGCACGTTATTAGATCTATATGTGCGAGACACAATTGCTGTCAGCGAAAGGAAGACTGATCGTGCTCATTGTTCTTTGATCCGCTCAAGAGCGCGGAATGAAAATGACAAGTGTGGCTTTGAATAGTCGAATGAATCATTTTCTTGCGTTCATCACAGGAATTCATGTGGGTATCATCCAACGATACTCAGAATTTGGTCTGATTTTGCCAAAGATATTTACAAAGTACACAACCGGTGAATTGCGCAATTGTCTTGGGGTGATTTGGACAAGAGAAACTTCTCCAACTTCCTCTCGAAGGGCCGAAACAGATTTGACACGATCGCACAGGGTATTCTCTGATCCTGGATTGACCGCATTGCCCGCATGCTGTGGGAGCGCGGAGGGAGAGGAGCGAGCCACGTGTGGGACCCGCCGCGCAGACAGCACAGCAGCTGGCCTGGCTCGCATCCCCCACTCCACCGCCAACGTGGACTCATCCACCAGACAAAATGAAAAGCGCTGTGTACACTACAGGAATGCAAAAGAAAGAGTTTCCAAGGGTTTGTTTATCATTGCTGGTCAATGCTGCAGTCCAGCAGTCAATCAGTCAATCATGCATATGAGATGCAAACACTTCCTCCTCGCTGCAGATGACGTGCAGATTTCCTGACCAATTGGATTCTGTTCAAAGAAAAGTTTCATATGGAGTTGCCTGCGCGTTTTGTGATGCTGGATTGTGTGTTTCTTCGTGATTACTTCGTGTGAGGAGTGAGAAGGAGGTGTTGACACAAAGGGTAAGCAGAACGGGCTGACTTATCGTCTTGTCTGAGAGGTTGATCTCAATTAAGATACACGAGGAAGTGCTGGACCTCACCGCACAGGATCACAATTTGGTACAAATTCATTGAAGTGGGTTGTCCAGAACCCAGGCAAATTGCGAGCTAATTTCCAAGATTGGTTGACACTGTGAAAGCATGTTGATTGTCACAGGGGAAAAAGCCACATGCAAGCGGATCTTATTCTCACAATATATGTGTCTGTACTCTGAGGGCTTGAGTTTCTTTTTTTGTGCTTTTTATGACTCGTAAATTAATCAAGGGAAAGGGTGTGTGAAAGTTGAAGTTCAAATGATTGTCGTGATTGTTGCAAAAATTTATTGGCTGCTTCTTGAAAGGCGTGGTGAAGTGGAAATTTTTCTCAACCCGAATTGTTTTTTCACTTTCTAGAAAAGAATTACGGACTCAAGAGGCGAACACATGACGGAAGTGATGCTCTGGATATGACACACTGTTTGTGATTCCAGCGACAAAACATTCATTCATGTTCCAGACTATGGGAACAATCTGGAAAACTTGGACTTTTCTCGTTGTGTTGGCCGTTCTTTTCTACAGTTTGGTGTTGAAACAGCCAAATTCAGTTGAGCTGGAAACATCACCAAAGTTCAACAGCAATAATCCTCTCAAACAGGACTTGCATAAACCAGATTCGTCACACGGACAGGGAAACAAAGGTCATGTTTCACATGAGCATCTCAGTGGCGGAACCAGGGGAGCAACAGAGGAATCAAGCTCGGCCGGAAAGGAATTCCATTCGGCCTTGGAATTGAAGAGTGTGGCTGAAGAATACGGCGATTTGTCTCAGGAAAGACAGCTACAAAAGCAACAGACTGAAGATGTTTACTTTGCCAACGAAAGTGAACTTGGAGATGAATCCGCATCCCAGGGCAGTACCACCAGGTATCATCTGCACCCAAACAACCTGCCGCGTGATGGTTTCCGTGGCAACCGCACACGCCCTGCAGGCCGAAAACATGCCACCCCTGCGGTGCACGTGCACTTCAACTCATCGTCAATTACGGAGAAGAATCTCAGAAACCTGTACCTGGATCATCAGAACTTCCTGCAGGTGGTGAGGAAAGATTTGTGCATCGAGCTAATGAGTGTCGTGTTTGGTGGAAGCAATCCTCGAGGTTTCCCCAACTTTTGTTTGACTGGAACGGGCAAGCAGCATCCTTCACCAATGTTTGTAACCCTTCAAAAAACACCCTCCCCCTGGTTTAGCACCGTCGTACGTGAAAATGTCTTTTTGTCAAAAAAAGAAAAAATCTTTTGTGCATCACACGTAGAATCGTATGATCATTTCGCAAAACATCGTCGCGTTCGTGTTGTCTCCCAGAGCGTTTGAAATGTCTCCACCGAAATTTCAGTTCTTCGTCATTTTCTCTTGCTCTTTCTCCGATGTGAACAGAGTCGATTCTTGCAAAAGCAAGCACGAGTGAACTTCGCTGGCGAGTACGCTCCGCTCAAAGTCATCTTTCGAACATGTGCAGCTGAAGAATCCTCATGCCTGTGCTCCCCACTCACGGTGTGGCGCACAAATCTTGAGCAAAAGCTCGTCTTGTGACAACCAGATGTTCTTGTGTTGCAGGAGCCACCAACCTATCTTCCAGATGTGAAGAACCCCTGTTGGAACGAAACGTACCACAGTGGGGAGTCAAGACTGCGATGCATTCCATATTTTTATCTGGCGGGTTTCCCAAAAAGCGGAACAACAGATCTGTTCTTTGAGATTATCAAACATCCACAAATTGTTCCGCCAGCAAGGAAGGAACCTCATTGGTGGACGCGGGGTCGTTTCAGTGGTGAGAAGCTTCCTTTGGTTTCCGCTCGGTCCGTCCGGGTTCACACGCGTCCTGCGTTGGCCGCCACCCCTCTTGGGGATGATGGGCGCTGCCTCGCCAACGCACTGACTTACAAGTGTCACAACACGACGCAGGCCTAATTTCGGGAACAAGAATTATAGACAATCCACTTTGTTCTTCAGCGGTTTCTCTCAAAATACTTGCTGGATAACCCCAACTCTCAGACGTAATATGTGATTTATTGGCACACGTGTGCTGAAGATCAAGTTTCCTGTTGCAGGCAGAGACTTCCACTGGTACGTCGAGTTCTTTGAGAAGGCCAGCTCAAACATTACTTCTCATCGGCAGCAGCAGAAAGAAAGTTCTGCTCAGATTATCACCGGTAAACATTGTTTTGAGCACATTTTGTTCAGCATCAACCTTACAATGCTGATCAATGCAGGCTAAATTGAGGGCAAATGAAACGTCGAATCGTCTTTGTTTGGAAGATGACGGAAATTTTTATCTTTTCCAACTGATGGCAAGAATTATCTTGAGTTGTTTCTGCTGAAATGGATGCTTGCGCAAACCATCTGAGGCAGGAAAAAAAGATGAACGGCCTGAGCAGCTTTGCCGATTCATTTGGACGTTTCTGCCAAGAAAATAGGGAGTTTTAGACGCAACACGTGGCGACCAAATTTTCAATGCCCAGTGCCATGAAACTTGCCATTTCACGTGGCAAACCAAACTGCCACCTTGGCCTTTTCCGTGGCTGTCTCACAAGAAAAATACTTCATCAATATCACTCTATTGGTTGGTATTTTGCAATTTTTTGGCACGTAGGATGGGACCGGATGGAGCCTCTCACGGGTTGCATCTAAAAATCTCTATTGTGAACACAAGTGCACGTAGTCCGTTCGCGCGTGGAAGCAGTTCAGCGATTTTTCGTGGTTTCCGCGCACTCACAGCTTTTCCGTAATCTGCTCCAGTAAACATCATGTTCTGTGTTTACAAAACAATTTGCGTTTTGTGTTTTCAGGAGAGGCAAGTGCCAGCACACTGTGGGACATACGCGGGCTTCAATACCCGGAGAACATCAACAAGACGGAGCCGGAGCTGATTCTCGCGCACGAGCTCCACCACTTCTCTCCCCGAGCAAAAGTCATCGTCATTGTCAGGAATCCAACCTTCAGGTGAAAACTTGTACCAAATTTGTCACAAAGTCTCGCTTGTGAACAAAAGAAAAATTTCTCGAGAGCGCAAGGTTTCGATCCACAGATTTGCCCTGTTGGTGCAAAGACATGCACAACTGGGGGATCCGTATCAGTGTCAGATCTGCCACCTTGTGCAAGTACGCCTGACGAAAATGAGCTGAAGTTAAATTCGAACATAGGTTGAGTGCACATGGTACAGCTCCGAAAAGAAGTTACGCGCAGTAAGCGTCATATCTTTGGTTACATGTACAATTTGCTACAAAGCGCAGCTGTTGTGCGACTCATGTAGCCAATACGAGTAAATCCTGACGAAAACTGATACAAACCACCACTCCAGCGGGACCCCAAAATCAACAAAGTTCAAATCCAAGGGGAAGGTTCATTCACTGGTCTGCATTTTTGACATGTTTCAGACTCTACTCAGATTACCTTTACTTCTCGAGAACCGCAGGAACCCCGCAGTCATTCCACGAGATGGTGCAAGCGGATCTGGAAACCATGGAGACGTGTCTCAGCAACGAGCCTGAGCGCCTCTGCGCTTACCGCAAACAATCTGTGTTCAAGGTGATCTGCCCTCTCCACCAAATTGGACTCTGCACCGCTGAATTTTGTTTGTCTGTGACAGTCGATTTGACTGGTCTCGTTGATCAAACTGATTTCTCGTTTCAGACACGATTGTACATCGGTATGTACGCAGTTTTCATAGAAGACTGGCTGAAGGTTTTGCCCAGGGATCAGCTGCACGTCGTGCGACTCGAGGACTATGCTCAGGACAAACAAACAGCATTTGACGAAATTTTCGAATTTCTTCAATTGAGTAAGAACACTTGAATTTTGTTGTCCCAAATCTGTCAGGTCCAGGGTGTCTTGAACAGGTCTGTGAAGCTCACATTAGGCACCACTCCGAAATCTTCAACTGTTTCGATATCAATTCCGATTCCAGCAAAAGTGCTTTTCATTTCAAATTATGATGGAGATGTAGCGCAGTCACAGAAAACAGAACAATGGCGGGTACAAAGAACCAGCCCATGCGAAAGACACGCACTTTGTTGTGCCCGCATCTGGACCAATTACGTGATACCGTGTCCACCTGCCACCCCATGTTTTTCGTCCACATCGTCCCATCCACATCTTCGCAGAAAGAAAACAATGGAATCACGCCATGTACCAAAACAGTTTGCCAGGTGTTCTACGTTGACTTGACAAGAGTTCATTTTCAAAACTTGTGCGTTGTTGGGTGGGTGGATGAGGTCACCTCAAAAACAGACTCACCCCAACAAAACCCAAGCCGGGCAAACGAGATATTTCCCGAGGCCTGGTCAACCCAATTTTCACACGAATAGCAGCGGCTTTTCGTGGGCGCGTGACCTCACCATTTTCTTTTTTTCATTTCAGATCCAGTTCCATCACGCAGAGAATTATTCGATGAAGGTTTCAAGAGAAACTCGCGCAGAAAATCTGACGCAAAGAAAGGACCAATGTTGCAGGAAACCAAGGACCTCTTGGATGACTTTTACAGACCATACAACACCAGGCTGGCGCATTTGTTAGAAGACGAAGGATACTTGTGGATGGACGGCGCTCACTGACACCAGAGTTTTTATTTGTGCAGTCTGTGATCGGGATGGGTGTGGAAACCGCGCGCTCCAAGAAGCTGACGCCACTGCAACCGGTCGCATCTTTGACCGTCGGTGGACTGTGGCGACGAACAAACAATAGGGTCCCCTCAGCGCAGAATTCTGCGATACACCACAGAAAGACAAGACGGAACAGAGCAGGCTCATGACCGCCCAGAGCACACTCTTGAACATAAAAGCAAGGATCTAGTCAAGAAACTGAACGTGAACCCACTCAAACTTGCACAAGCTCGAACACTCAATATCGCACGTTGAACGAGTTTGGGACATGTTTGTTCACGCAGGCCCGACACGGACATTGAAAACAGTGGACTGAATTCAACTGAAATCTGATTTTTACCCACTATGTGGGTACACAATTTTGTGTTGGTAAGTGAACACAGTGATTGGATTCTTTTTGGCGACACGAAGCAAACGTGGGACAATCCGGCTGAAGTTGCAATGGACGGACGCACGCACACTCGTTGAGTGTCTCACGCACTGCGGTACGTTCGCAATCGTAGGGCTCCATTTCTCTCAGTGAGTTGACACGTATGTGAACGCGCCGCGGCGCATTTCGCCTGTCAGTCAACACACTGTACAATTTCTGGTTCAGGTGACACCCCCAGTGCGCATGTTCACACCGAATGTTTGGTGCAAATTGACCACTTCAATGGTCAGTGTCCAAAACTTTCGCGAGAGCATCAGGGCGTCGCCTGCAAAACACTTGAACTTTACTGAAGTGCTCAAAATTTGTCGCACAGGAACAAATTTCCGCGCGAGAAAATCTCCAACGATTTTTGACGTCAGATGAAACTTCACAAATGTTTTTTTGCTTTTGGTTACACTTTCGACTCAAGCAATGTCAACCATTATCAAGTCAACTTCAAAACTTTACTTCAGGGCAGCAAAACAACAATAAAAATTCAATATTTTATTCAAAATGAAACAACAAATGGACATCAGTTGTCTGACACACGCGCACCCAGTGCTGAACACAATTTTGACGACAACAGCTGTCAACAGCTTCAGTTTGACTGCACTGTACGCGTCAAGTTTACACGAGAAGGTGCGTGTTTCACGATGAGCGCACGAAATTCACAAACATGTCTTTGAAATAAAAGTTGCACACTGACACCACGTACAACGCCGATTAGCGCCGAAAAAGCTCGGTGAAACGCAATAAACCTGCTGAGCATTTGCTGACTCAAGATCAACATTCAACTGTTCGTCTGACAAGATGAGTCCACACTGAGACAGTCAGTGTTTGGCTTTCTTTTTCTTTTTGGTGGCCTTCGCTTTCCGCCAGCCCATCTGATCCAAAATGGGTTTGAGGCTTGCAGTGTTCACAGGGGGCATGTAGTTCCCTGTAAAGACAAACCAGACGCTGTGTCTCTGCCATCTTCATGCTTTTTGAACGGTGGTGGTGTTTGCAAGCGACATTTGCTGTGAAACGCGAGGTGCAAAAATCCAATCCTCTATATTCATCGTCGTTCTCCTGGTGAATCGTTTGACATCACACACGTTCATTGTGGTGAAGCAGAGAGAGAGAGAGAGAGAGAGAGAGAGAGAGAGAGAGAGAGATAAGCACGAGGCAAGTGCATTTGAACGGTAAACTGCTGTCAGTTACAACTGCACATCAGGCGCGTAAAAGTGTTCATCAACGCGAGGATCGGACTGGGCAAATTTTGTCTCAAGTTGGTGGGGGCGGAGATGCAAATGGAAGAGGAATGTAGAAGGTCTGACTTTCTTCAATTCCCTACAGTGAAGTGCTGCTGGTTGAGGGGGGTGGGGCAACTTCAAGTCAACACCACCACCCCACGCCCCACCCCAATAGAGCCTGCCTCAGGTCCTTGTTCAAGTCAAGACGCCCAAGTGTGACTTCAAGTCGACAGTGTTTTCATTGAGTGTACGCACCAATTCTTGTTCTCTTCCACCAAGCCCCCTCCAACGCTTGTTTGCTGCCTATTTGTGTGTATTGGTATCTGTAATGCTCTGCTCGAACGTAACTGAAAATATGTATCGCGTGCATCTTTCTAAAATGTGTTATTTCATGAACCTCAACCAATTGTAGCACCAGCTGAGAGGTTGTTTACCTTGGTGGATCTTTCCCTTCGAAAGGGTTGTGCGCAATCAACGACGTCGCGTTCAGATCGTTCTCCAAGAATTTGGCGGCCAAATGAACGAGCCAAGGATTGTACTGGTAATTCTGAAATAAAATCACTGCCTTTGGAGCACAATCTGCTTCGAGTTAATTCGGGAGAGACCAAAGGAAAGACAATCGTGCAAACAGCCGCTACCAAAACGTACCTGGAAAGCTGCAAACCACATCAACCAGTCCAGTCTGTAATGGTATGGAGAAATAAGGCACGGTCTTCTCTTCACATCACCTGGGACAACAAAATGTTTGTGTTTTTTTCTTTCCGACAATTGGCAGAAAATGTGTTTTCACCGTGCACCGTCATCTGGCAACCATTGGCGGCAAACAAAGCGACTCTACCTGGTTTACATTTGAATTCATATTCCAGCCATTCGGCATCTGGATCACCCGGGTAGTCATAAGTCCCTTGGAAAATTACTTCTGTTCTTTCCTTGGTAATGCTGAAATTGCGAAAAAGTGGTGTACAAAAAAGCGGAACACACCAGCAGGAAAAATAACACCAGTCATTGACAAATGTAAATGCGCAGAAAATGAACTTCGGTTGTAGTGAACACAGTCCCATCCTTCTTTTTCAACCATGCAGCCAAACATGGAACAGTTCTGACCTTCCGAATTTGCCGTAAGAATTCACAAGCCGGAAAGGCTCAAAATATTTGTTTTGCTTCTGTTTCTTCGAAGCCATATTTTGCAGGACCGGAAGACTTGCACTGATCACAAAGGCAGCAAAAACCACGTCGAAAATAGTTCTGGCGGACAAGCCTGGAAAAAGAAACCCCTCGCGTTCATTTCTGCGCATCGACAATATCTTCGGGCCACAACGTACCTTCCAAAGGCACCATATGTGTTCACAACGCGGAAGGAATCGAATGAGGTGTTCATGATTTGTCTCGAAGACAGCAAGTTTTGCACAATAGGAATGCTCAGGTAGGCGATCAGAGCTCCAAATCCCAGGTCCAAAACGTGTCTCAACCTGAACCTGGATGCTGGCAATTACAAGCAAGCGGCGTGTGCTGATGAATCGCACTCTTCATGCGTTGGTTTTTGTTCACGAAACATTTCATCGTTTCACAGCAATGACGATTGTCTCACCCCACGATCGTGGCTGGTCTTTCCTGGCTTCTTCTTCTTGTTGAATTTGCCAGACACGCCACTTGACTCCGTTGCGCTTGCTGGAAAACATCCAGGCAAGGCTCGCGTCGTCGAAACAGGCCAAACTGGGGATAATCGTCAACCAGTTGAGGAACGACAGATTTCCGCTGATGATCAGCACGACCTGTGACAGAAACCATTTGTGTTGTCCGTACTTTGTTTTCTGCTAAATCTATCAGATAAAATCTGGGTGTTGTGCTGCACTTCACAGCGCGAGCTGCAGGTGACACAAAAACTAGTACGCTTGAACGATCGCAAAGCTGCGTCTTTACCTGGAACAGCACTTGAAGGAATCCACCCACGAGCCGGAATCGCCGAGTAAGGAACAAGAAGAAAGGAGCAATGAGTTCCACGAAGTGGTTCGACAACACCTCGAACTTGTGAAAGAACTCCGGCTCCTGGTGCATGAAATAAGCGATGGGGTTGGGCACCGGTTGCGTCTGCAAGAACACAAGACGCCGTTGTCTGACGAAACTATTGATTTTCACAGAGACGGCTTCACACTAAATCGTTTGTGGCTGTGTACCTCGTAATGGTAATTCATGCACGTGAGATCTCGCCAACACTGATCACCTCGGATCTTTATCAATCCCTGGAACAAATGGCTTTTTACTTTCACGTGAAAACACAATTTCTGCTCAAGGAAGTCAAAATAAACCCAAAATTTAATTCCAAAGAGACGTTCACAAATACTCACAGCACCAATCATGATGCGGAAAATGAGCCACCTGAATCCCAGGATGGCAATGAATGACGTCGGCGTTTTTTTGGGCACACTACGGACGGTCAGCAGTGGACACAGAAAGGCTGCCAGGAATCCTGTCTCCAGGATTTGAGATTCCCAACCTTTGAAAGATGCCCAAAATTCGATGGTAACAGTAACAGAATTCAACGCCAAAGAAATTTCTCCGGACAAGAAGAACACTCAACAATGCAGACACACGCCGAATCAGCAAATCGTCGAATTGACACAATTGGCTGCCAGGAAGCTTGCAGATTCTGCCAAAAACAGAGAGATTTTGCCAAATTTCCGAAAACGGGGAATGGGGACGAGGGTCTGCAACAACTTTCCGGGAGCGTGATTGCAATATACACGCCGAATGCATTCGTTCGGCGAGAGCAAAAGAAATGTTATCGACTGTAGCATTGATCAAACACTCACCGAATGAATACCTGCAGGTGGCGAAAGATAGATGATAACAGATTGTGATGTTTGACGGTGAAATACAAAAACAAAATAGAAAAGACACAGATTTGTTTTGAGAAACAAATCTCACCATCGCTGACCAATGTTGACGAGTGAATGATACAGAATCCAAATGAGCAGCATCAATGGAATGTTCGCCATGCCAAACAATAAGACGAAAGATGAGAGAACCAATCCAGCCAAAGCGATGTTGTACATGTTGGAGTCAATGTCGTGTTTGTAGTCCACGAACCAGAGGAGGGTGGGAACTTTCTGCAACGACACGGGCTCTCTTGATGCAACGCCCGGCCACCCGAACAACTAAGTTCAGAACGGCAGCTGTTGCACTGCTGGACTGCTCTCACGCACACGCAAGCAAGGATTTCACTCTTTCACTACGTGTATTTATTCTCACCTGAAATAAACTGTACTTGGTGGAGCCTGGATTCCCACGTTTAACGTCAGATAAAAACTTGTCAGCAGGAAGCAATCCATCCTTCCCGAGCAGAGGGCCATTTTGATGCAGAGCCACCAGAAATGCGACGACTGCAAATGCAAACAAAAGAATGCTCCACAGTCCCATCCACGCACATGCACAAACTGCAGAACATCTCATCCTGCGGAATTTGTAGCAGAACGATTCGAAGCGTTTTTCTCTTTCTTTGCGTGCACGACAAGAGGCAAAGGATCTGGCTGTTCAGGACAGTTCTGACTTCCTACACCACGAGACTTTCCCAGACAGGAAACCAGGGTTTGGTCGCAGGAAACAACCCACCAGGGAGCCCCTTTTTTTCCGAGCGCCACTACCTTGTTGGCCGTCGACTGAGGTTAGAGCACTGTTCGCGGCTTTGATTGCACCACGCCCACCAGTCATTGAGTTGGCACCCGAAACTTTGCTGTCTCCACGGCCTTGAACCGTATCTTGTCAAGAGCAGGTTTGTCGTTCGCACATTGGTGGGTGAATGACCTCAACAAAATTTTCGTTGCACTGTGAATTGTACTCGTAAATGTGTTCATTTTCCTTCAGGTTTCACTTTTTGACAGACCCTTTGTGCACAGACATCAAACAATACGTAAAACCTTCATCTGAGCTGGACAGGGGAAAACACTCGTACGAGTAAAAGTGCGCACAAGCGTGTACAGCTCAGATTTATTGACCAAGAGTTCTTCTTTTTTTGCAGCAAACAAGAAAGGAGTCAGAAGATGTTGTCCACAATTGTTATGAAACATTTGCACTTGTACACTTGCTCTTCCTTCATTTGCTCAAAAAAGACAGGCAACAATAAAGTCAAAAAAGATGTTTATTTTGCGGCTTCAGTCCCTTTTGCCAAAACTTGAGTTGTCTCAGCCCAAAACAATCTGGGTGAAGAAGATCACGATTCCTCTTTGTTGTTGTTGCAGTTTCCTTGAATTGATGGACTGAAAAAATTAATATTTGGTCAATAAGTCTGAGTTTTATGCGCTCATACGCTTGTCCACACTCTAGTGTTTGTCCCTGTCCCACCAACAGGTGTTGTTTGTACCCATTTGGTTGTGCCAAAAATGAATCGAACAGACCTGTGAGAAATGCTGATGCTCGGATCGAACAACTAACGAGATATGTGTGTGTGTGTGTGTGTGTGTGTGTGTGTGTGTGTGTGTGTGTGTGTGTGTGTGTGTCATGGATCGAACTCCCAGCTCTGCCATCACAAACTGGACGATGAGCCACATTGTCAAACGATTTGGGGGTGTCAGGCCAAATGGCCTGTTGAAATGCATTGACGGACACGCACGAAGTTCACACCAGCACCACGATGTCGATGCATTACTCCCACAGTGTGCAATCGCAGGGAGGAACACCAGATGCTTTCATCCAATGAAGTTGATACACGTACCATACACAAATCCTATTGCACGTAACAGCACAATGCGAGTCAACCAGTAACTCCCAGTCTTTAGTGTCAGCCTGCTACCACCTTTGACTTCTTCTTGCATTGTAGGGGCGTCATTTTGCTCCACCGAATCACTCGCTGACACAGGTTTTCGTCGCCGAATATTGCTGGCGTCACCACCTTCTGCCATGTTCAGCAGGTGCGCATTTTTTCTGCGCATGTCCCCTATGTCAATGTAAATATGAAATAAATATTTGTCTGGAAAATTATATTTGCTTGTCCACAACATATGGCAATGCAACCGGAGATTTGACAAAAAAAATTTGATCTATCTTAGCTGTCTGACCATTCTATCTTGACAATGAATGCGTTTTTCTTTTTCAATGTCAAATTTCCATGATTTCCCTTTCAGGGCCTCATCAGGCGCAGAGTGCGTGAAATTCGAGGACCTTGACTTCTGCATAAACACTCTGCATCTGGAAACCTTTGCAGTCACACGGTTTGCAAGTCCAGCGTCAAGATTCAGCCTATTGAAGATTGTCCCACAAGATTGGTGAGTGAAACGTTGTTCGTTACTACCAGCTTTGAAACTTCAGTTGGATGTTGGAAAGAGCAAAAGCTGCGAAAGCGACTGTGAGTCGAGAGCATCTGTTGTCCTCATGAGGTCGTGATTGATGTGTTTTGTGTTCCTGTTCCCTCTCGCATTTTCTGCTTCTTGACCGAAATCTTCAGTGAGTTCTGACATTTCATGCGAAGTGTGCACGAATGTTGATTTCATCAGCGAGTGACCAAGCAAGAGTTGTTGAAACATGAAAGAAAATCAAAAACTTGGTATCGGGAGGTGGGAGAAAGTGGGTCATCGTCCAGGCGTTGGTCTCGTCTCTTGCCCAGATTCACAGCAGCTGTTTCCTAAACAGATAATTTTCTCTTCGCAGGTACTTATGAGAAGAGACCCACGGGCGCTGCTTTACCAACGTAGTTTCTTTACTACCCGAGACTACAACGACCCTGGAGTGCGCGTGAAACGCAAGAACTCGAGGAGCAAGTACTGCGGATCTTGAACGAACAACTCCAGCAAGATGACGGCCGACACGTGTGAAAACGAACAAGTCAGGGCGGACAGCCCGCAAAACCGGTGCGTTGTGCGTTCGAGTTGCAAGTTTCACTACAAGGAGAGGGGTTTGATTTCAGTCCAGTCGTGCAGTTGCCAGAACCGCAACGGGGCTGATGTTGAGGTGTTTCTAACTGTTCTTTGAACCAACTTCACGGAACTCGTTTTCGGACATGTTGATTTGTCGAAATTCCTGAATTGTCATGCTCGTAACATTGGTCTCGCAAACCGTGAGAATATTGAACACAACGTAGCCCAACTGAGAACCAAAATTTACAATATTTGCCTGATAACAGGCCTATTGTATGCAAAACAGCAGAGATAAAGTTTGTTGCAACCGATGTGACGCGAACAAGTTCAAAAGGCTGCAAATTGCGGTTCGTTCTCGTCAATGTCCACAGTTCAACAATCCTGTGACGCACATAACACGATTCTCGCGAAGTAAACACGGCCAGACAATCCTCACATTAACCTCATTTCTGTCGAGAACCCAAACACCAGAGGCCCGCCGTGGGTGAAAGCGATTGGCTGGGACAAGATTTGGCAGTGTGTGCAGTCATCAGCAATGCACACTCACTGTTGAACCTCGACAGCCTTTTTGCTTCAACATCCATGTTCAGAAACTGGATGATCAATTAGATATGTACTCGTAACCCCACTTCATTTCAAGGAAAGTTGAAGTCAGAATCGCTTCCGTTTGTTTCGGCAGGAAACGGCAGAGCTCGGACGACGCTGCACTGAAGAAGGCGAACGAAGTGAAGAAGTCGCGGCCGGCGCCGACCCAGGCGGAAACAGCTCCGGCCAAAAACCCCTGGGGAATATTCCAGGTACAGATGTTCGTTTATTTCTGTTTGCTCGCTCCACGCATGTTGAGCGGAACAGAAAACGAGCAACTGCTCTTGAGCTCGCCAACATCGCTTCGCCCAATACAACTGTTGACAACCTCTTCACGAAATCAAGATCTGTCACTCATGACTTGATGAGAGATTCCTGAAAATAACTTCTGCAAGCGCTGAAAAGTATTCTTTCTTGACGAGTAAAATAGGAGCGTGCCTCAACAGCACCCAACGTCACACCAAACTCCTCTTGTCTTTGTCGACCGTGTTGAAAAAGATTTTTACACGCACCGACTGCGAAGCTTCGCTGGCGGATGGATGGACCACCGCCCCTTACCCTTCAAAGTTGAGGACTCCCCCCCCCCTCTCCCAGTGTACGTTGGATGGACCTTGAGACCCCGGGTGCAAAATGGGCTGGAAGCTTTACCCTACCCCCGGTGTAAATTGGTTCTACCCCCGGAGGAACTTTGTGACTTCCCTTCCGTCAGGTGCAAAATTGGCTGGGACAACCCTACCCCGCCGCCCCGCAAAGAAAATTTCAAAGGCTGACCCAACAATGCTTTGCGTCGGAAAACTTCTTATTTGCTGCTTGGACGCGGAGAGTTTACACCTGTTGCTGACTCACTTCATGAGGGTCACGCTTCCTGCTCGGCGTGTACGTACATTGCTAAGTTCCTCGTGACTTTATTTTTGCAGAGTCGCGAGCACTTCGTGAATCTTCATCTCTGCTAGACTCGCGCCGAAAAGCAAACAATCGCCACATGCATGCAACGTATTCCACTCGTGTAGTCACAAATTCCGTCGACAGCATTGAAATCAAAGAACCAAAGTTCATTTTGTGTGGTTTTCCATGTCCATTTTCTCTTCTGCTTGTGAGGGTGTGCTCCGAAGTTTGTCGGTACCCGGAAAACGTAGCGTAGTTCTCGGGTGAAAAAGAAAAATATTTCACAAGACGCAGAAAAAGTTGCTTTGGAACGATGAGAAATAGACTGATGTTTGCTTTCTCTGATCTTATCAAGAGGGTTGTGCAAAAAAAAGCTGGAACGAAAAGTTGAGCAAATTTCATGTTGTCCATGCAGAGCTCTTGGTTTTGTAGATTCCAGAACGTAGAGCTTTCTGGTTGGTGTAGGTGGATCTGTGCGTCAAATCGAAATAAACTTTGGCCAAACTGAGTAACAAAGTGTTGCTTTTCATGTGCGTGTTGCCTGGATTGAACAAACTTTCCGCTGAAGCGCTTGGAAACATGCGAAACGCGAAAAGTAGGGATGTGCAAGCAATTCGCGTCTCGGTTCCCTTCGATGCAAGCGTTGCTGACAAACACATTTTACTGCCGGTGGTGTTTACTGTCGCGTGTTTATCGTCTGGGAGCAAAGCTCATAGAAATTGCACAAGTAATGGGAGATGTGTTTGTCAAAGTCCTCATTTCTGGTCAGTGAGAACTTTGGCTGTGTGCGTGCTGTGCCAAAGAAACCAGAAAAGCGCGGAGGGGCGCACGATGTCGAAGATGAAGCGAACACTGCTCTGTGTTGTGGTCTTCGCACTGGGATACACTTCCTGCTTTATCATTTGTGAGTTATTGCCAGGTTTCTTTTTCATCCGTATGCAAAATAAATCGGTTGAAAATCCACCGAGTACATGCATAAATGTTTCTCGTTCCGTTGTGGTATCGCGGTCTCATGACTTCTTTCTCCGTGTCAAAAATCTCGAAATTCTCCGTGTCAAAAATCTCGAAAAACTTGGTGAGCATTTCAATTGTTTCAACAATTTTCATTGCTGTAGACACCAGTTGGACTGGTTCTTCAAGTGAACGTCGGAAAGCCAGGTTGGTCAAACACGCACGTCATTTGCAGTGATACGAACGTTAGGTCCAGGGCCTCCAAAGCGCAACATTTTCACACACGCAGGTGCACTAGTTGAGCTCCTCCCATTCATGTTATGAGACCAGTTTAGGGTCCCCTGCTTCAAATCGACAGCCCCCCGTCGTGCACGATTTTGACCTTCTCATTCGATTCGTTTGGCCTTGCAGATGACAAGCTTCTGTGGCACCAGGATTACGACTCGTGAATTGCAATGTTCAGTGACAAACTGTTCTCGACTTTTCATACATTTTGTGAGCGGTCGAGTGCCTCCTCAGGAAGTGAGGTCTCCTTCACGTCCGAAATTTTCCTTTGTTGGCCAGAAACGACTCACGTCATGTTCGCATCGTTGGCAGCGACTCCGACGCCTCGAGCATCAGAGAAGGCAATGCAGGGAAGCTGTTCACTGTGCTGACCAAGGCTCAACAGTGCGAGGTGAACCTTCAACTCTCTGTGTCGTGTGAACGATCCAGGTTGCCTTCTCCGAGTCTCAAGGAATTTTCAGAAACCATTTTGAGAGTCAACATGTTGTATACAAGGTGTGCATTTCTCGCGTTTGTGAAACCTCGTCGACTGACGCACGATAACTCGGACGCGATGTTCTGCCTGCAGCCCGTGCACGTGGGTCTGATGGCGCTGGCGGTGGAGGACGTCCGTGACGTGGCGCAATGCGTCAAGACGTTGCTCACGTTCCGGTCGCGCCCCCTCGCGTTGCACGTCGTCGTGACGCCGCTCTCCAAACACGTCCTCTCCACCCTCTTCAACACCTGGCAACTTCCGTCAGGTGGGTTCCATCAGCCGTGCGTCCAAAAGAACAAAATCTTTCCGAGCTACTGACAATTTGTTGCATACATGTACGAACGTCTGTGTTGTTGTTGTGTATGTGTGCGTGTCTATGTGTGCATGTGTGTTGTTGCTGTGCGGTGAAACTGTGCTTGTTGACAATGGACCACGGGTTGCTATGGCGTGGCATTGCCGAGATCAAATTTTTTTGTTGCTGCATCTTTTGCTTGGTGTATCATTACGAGGTCTTGAAAACAATTTTCCGCAAGTACTCGTACAATTGTAACAATATTCCGAAAGAGTTTTCTCCCAATGGCCCCAATGGCCGTGTGTGGTTTTGGGTGCCACCTGCACACTGAATTCACAGAGAGAGGGGGCAGACAGATGACTCGTCAGGACAGCCAGGGGGGAAGGACGGTGAGAACAACATACAAATTCGGGATTTTGTGTTGAGGTGTCCCTCCTGGAGATTTCAAAGGTGAATTGGAGCGTCTGGAGCCCCAGACCTGCAGAACAGGGACTCTCTTCTGGTGTCAGAATATGTGGGCTGACTCTCAGCTCTTCATGCAGAAGGCGATCCCGGGATCAGGTCTCACTGGATCCTCCTCTGGTGTGTGTGTGTGTGCGTGCGTGTGTGTGTCTGTGTGTGCGTGGACAATAAAAAGATTCTCTGTGTGCTTTCAGTCAACATCTCGTTTCACCTTCAGGCTGTCCCTGCATCTCAATGGGTGAGAACACTTATTCAAGTGACAAAAAAGCTATTTCCTGTGTCATTCAAACATTTTTGTGGAGTGGATCAGGTTTTCGCTGTGTGCTTGTTTTGTGGTCTTGGAAACTTTAACCTTTCTTTCATGCAAACGGCACAGAATGAACTGAGCACGAACAGAGCCTGTGTGAATGCACTTTTCAGTCAATTCTAGTCAAAAGTCGCCCGGCCGTTGCGATGAAAGAACAGTTCTACACGTTTATCAATCTGACGAAAGCACTGCCGACCAGTATCACAAAGGTAAATGCAAAGGTAAAAAGAGAAAGTACACAGAAACTTGTGATCGCCCGCTGTGCGTGGCTCTAGGGCTGAAACGCAAAAAAGAATTCGCCCATCTTTTCTCGTACTCCTTCAGTGATCTCTTGCGTGATCGAGCAAATGATCAATTCATCTATACTGTTCTGTCCCTTTAAGTGTGAAACCGGTGAATAAATTGACTTATGTTGTCGACAGTGTCCGATCACTTCCGCAAGTCCGGCTGTCACACATCTGTGACAGGTATCTGAGTCAGTGCAGCAGTCTGATAACCAATGCAGACTTTTTGTGCCAAGCTGTTGAGTCAACCAGAGGAGATCGCACTCTGTGCCCTGAGTACTCACTCAGACCCACAGCCGCTTCCTTCCATCTGGGCACTTACACTCCTACCTTACTCGTGATGCATATTTATGTAGCTGAGTCATTAATAACCATAGTCTTTTTCTGTCAGTTACATTCTTCTCAGAATAGGATGTACTGACCCAATAATGCAACTTCCAAGTACAAGTTGATCTCGCAATTTATCACAGTCAACTGCGTTGGGATATGTATCAATTGTCGACAGAACAGACTCTCACTCACTCACACATTACTCGGTCTACACCATTACCATCACCACCGTCCTTGCAATACGGGCGAGAAACAAAACATTTTTCTGTTACAGTTGATCGTGCTCGACAAGAAAATGAGGTTCTTCCAGGACATCGGGCTGTTATGGACTGAGTTTGATCGAATGCCAAAAGACAAGGTGAAATTTGTTCCTTTTTTAGCAGCGCAATCGAACACGCAGCTCTGGGTTTCCACTGCAGTGACGTGATGTTATCCATGGTGTTGGTAGTGGGTGCTGGTCCAAAGGATGGGTATTGGGTGGGCTCGGGCGGGTTTCACGTGAAGGCCGTCCAGCGTGGCTGCTCCAGTACTGAACTGGATATGCAGGCTCTGGGAAGAGGAACCAGGTGCCAAATGAACGATTCAAACTCGTGTACCACTTCATTGTCTGGAGTCAGGGTTTCATTGTTGGCAGAGATCATCTGTCATGGGCGGTGGCCTGTTGTGTCATGCAGACTCCAGACCATCAATCTCATGGTTGCAAGACTTTGTTTCAACTCTGACGGCAAGTACCATGCAACCACCATGGTGCACCGACCAGTGTCTCTTGGTTCCAGAGGTAACCATCAATTGGCTGTACAGCAACTGCTGGTTCCGAGGACTGCCACGCAATAAGTTTCCTGTGTGCACTGAAAATCTTTCTCCCTGGCTCATCTTTGACTCGAAAAAAACGAGAAAGTGCGGAATAAAACAATGTTCAACGAATCATTTCAGCCAATTGGTGCTGCATTTCACGTACGTAAACCCCTTTTCTTCGAAAGATTGGTCTTTGTGAGAAGTTGAACCAAATTTCACGAACTTCTCTGAGAAGTCATTCTCCGACATGAGTACCTGTGCTTCTTGCAGAAACAAAGGGTCGACCTGAGCCTGTTGATGATGAGGGTGAATCTGCTGAAAACGGGAACCATCACGGTGAGCACCGACGAAAAATCCGCAACTTTTCTCTCGAAATTGCTTGCACTTCTTTGATTCTGTGTTTTGTTTTGTATTTTATTTTTTCAGGGCTCACTGTTTGATGAGATACACAATCACACATTCGAAATTCACTGTTCCTGGAATCCACAACCGGAGGAGCTCGGTTCATGTGGAAGCGACGTCCAGGCGATGCGTTACGAAACGCAGTCGAAGACGTTCGGCCTCCTGGAGCCCATCAAGCAGCAGCTCCACCAGCTGCTGTCCAGCAGTGGTGAAGTGAGTTGAACAAACATGTAACATACCGTTTATTCGCACAAGCAGACGTATTTTCATCATCATCGTCGCACCACTATTTGAATTGCAAGTTCGCAACCTGTCTTGTAGAAAATGTCAAGCCGACAGAGCCTGTGTTGTGTCGTGTGGAAGAGTTGGCTCTTCCCACGCGTGCAATCCAGCTTTCAGGCAAGGCGCTGAGTACCCAATAAAGCCGCTTCAGCAGAGCTGTGCAAAGCTGAAGCTGCACACCAGGCTCACACCTTGAGCTGCCACATAAAAGCTGCAGCCACAACTACCCTGCATCTGTCTGGAACTTGAGCTGAACACTCAGTTCAAGATAGGAGTGAAATAAACATTTGAAGCATACACTTGAGTCTTACTCCAGTGCGGTAGTCCAGCTGAGCTGAGGCTGCTTCCGACCGCGGTGCCACAAGTAGCGGCGGTTGTGAGGACGGGCTCCCCCGGGACCCGAACCGCACACAACAGTTGTTGTCGAGCCATGAAAACAACAAGAATTCGTTGTTGTTTTCACTTCCAGATTTTCCGAACAACGTCCATACCTTGCCAGAACCAGCACACTCGAATCCCAGAAGAATCACACGGACTGTTGCGGGGCGAATGCGCTGAGTTCGAGTTCGCTTCGAACCTCAGGAGACGAACACATCTCTTCTACGTGGAGCATCCAGTTCCTGAAAATGATCCTCATGAAATCACTCTGATGACCGTGTTCACCCTGGACAGGTCATACCAAGTACCAGAAAAAAAGACAATTCAAGTTTTGTTCCCCCAAAATAGTTCATGCCAAAGACTCACTCAAAGACAGTGTTTCGTGTCCAGTCATTGCTTACTGAGATGTTTTCATGTTGCGGTTTCAGGGTGACACTGGTTGAACGAATGTTGAGGTACTGGGAAGGCCCGGTCACGGCTGTTGTGTATCTCACAGACGAGGAACTCACGACGCTGGAGGAGAAACCAGGAAAGTCTCCGGTCTTCTGCGCTCGCAAAAACATCACCATTCATCTGGTTTACAAAAGACACGTGAGAATCCACAACGAATCCCTTGGACGAAGCATTTTATTCGTTTGTGCGTTCGTGTGGTATTCACGCGTGCATGGTGCAATGTTTTTCAGCGACTTTTCCCCATCAACTACTTGAGGAATGTCGCCTTGAACAACACGCATACACCTTTCGCCATATTTTTGGATGCAGATTTTGCACCCAGCAAGAACTTGTATCGGTACCTCAAGACTTACGTTCAGACGCACAACACGACAAACGAGGTATAGCAAATTGGCGCAAAGTACAAACAGAACTTGTGGGATAAACCCTGTCACACACCAAAACAAAACTCTGAATGTTGCAATGATTTTGGGGTTTTTAGTGTCTCGTTGTGGCTGCCTTTGGCTCCAAGACAAACACTCAGAGACATCCTGAGAACAGGTCTTCACTTCTGGACCAAATCAAGCAGAAGACAGTGCAGAGAGTGGCGCGCAGCTGGTGAGACAAATTGCAGAGCTCTGTGTCCCTTGCATCAACAAGATTTTTTGTCGATGAATCTTTTGGGATCAACACATTGTCAGTTGGTTGAATTTGGATTCAAACAAGGATTTGGTGAACAAAAATTCTGCAGTTGACCCGCCCATGACTGAGCTTTTATGTTGGGTTGGGTCTGCTTCTGATGGGACCTCGTTTGAGAAACCCTTTGAACTCGCAGAACGAAAAGAACATTATTGTCTGTCAAGTTGAAGGTCGCCTCACCTTTTCGTCCTTTTTATGATGACTTCGGACAAGGATTGTCCGCATTATCCAAGGCTGACCGTTGATTTGGTCGATCAGTGAATCTTCGTCTGGTTTTGCCATCAACAATTTGATTCGCGTTACCACACAACAAAGATTCAGTAACTTCACCTTCGTGCAGCAAAACGCATTGTTCATGAATGTCAAGCGAGAATATCTTGAGCTGCCATTCATGGCATCTTGATTCAGTTTGACTTCTTCGAACGAAATGTTTGACTTTTGTTGTGCGACCTGATCACCAGATGTGATTCAGAATCCACTTTCTCAATTCTCTCTTCATTTTCCATCAGGGGTGGTGCCACAAACCCAAGCCACGATGCAACCAACTACAAGAAGTGGGTCTCAACCTCCCAACCTTATTTGGTGCGTGTGATTTGAGAGTCATTGAAAACCTGAGCAAAGGACATCATTGTGCGAAGTCCCTTAGGGCAAGAACCTAGTGGTAGTGCAGTACAGGCAGCCTGGGCAAGATGTCCCCATGCACTTTTCCCCCCTCCCCCTACTTTGTCCCCTCCCCCTACTTCCCCCCCAGACTTTGTCCCCCCTGTGGACTTTGTCCCCCTGTGGACTTTGTCCCCCCATGGACTTTGTCCCCTGCAGACTTTACTTTGTCCCCCCCCCTTCCCCCACAGAATGGTATTTATATAAGGCAGAACAACAAGAGCCTAGCAGGCCAGTTTGCTGTCATAGTTATAGTTATAAGAGGCAAGATACGCTACTCGGGACTTCGCACTGCAGTTGCCTTGAGCACTGTTTCTCTTGTTTCAGTTGCAACTGAAATCCAATGGCCAAATGCAGCATCTGAAAGAAATTTCTTTAGGTCCGGTACACCTGGCCGTACGAACCGTACATTCTGATGCGGACAACGGAAATGCCTCGCTACAGTGAAATCCTGCTGGAACGCATGTCTGACAAGGTCCTGTTCGCCTCGACTCTCAACTCAAGAGGGTAATGTGTTGGTTTTTTTTTTCTTTTCTCTCTCTACACATGTGGTTGTTCGCCGTAAACCTACCTCACTGTATCTCTGCATCTGTCTCTCTGCATGCATGTCTTTGTCCCTCTGTGTGTGTCTCTCCTGTGATCGTGTAACAGACGAGATGCAAGTGCAGAGTTCAGATTGTCGTTTTGGTCTCTTCATCAGGTCTTCTCGGTCCTGTCAGGAGTGCATTTTTGTGAATGTCCACTTGCAGGTACAAGTTCAAAGTATTGCCGGAGGTTTTCATTGTTCACTATCCTCACGCAATGAGTGATGGCAACCACTTCTTGCACAAGGAAGGATTGTACCTCAGGTAAAAAAAATTCGTGTTGCTTCATGTCTAGAGAAGAGCCCCCCACTATGGGGCAGAGATAATGAGGGCGGGAAGGCCTCTGATTGGTCTAGAATTCAAAATCCAGCCTTCTGATTGGTCTAGAAGCCAAGTGCCCCATAGTGGGAACAAAGGAAAATAACGGTTATTTCTTTTGTTATGCAAATGAGGGCCAGGTGTTTTTGGATGCACTCATGCATATTAATGAGCTATGCCCATATATGGTCATGATGCTCATGCATATTAATGAGCTATGCCCATATATGGTCATGATGCCCAAATAAGGGAGGACAGGTTACTA
>JAAUXT010095252.1_pt1 | contig 28883 bp, 31 predicted proteins | sample 7278171 | NCBI WGS metagenome assembly JAAUXT01 (sample SAMN14350112, study PRJNA611818) | marine sediment metagenome | isolation source: surface marine sediment (1.8m) | place: French Polynesia: Moorea | collected 2018-08
CCAGGGGGGGGGGGGGTCAGACCCACTTTGGGAAAAATGGCCAGAAATGATCAGTGATGCTCACTGACCATTTTTCCAAAAGTGGGTCCAACCCCCCAACCCCCCTGGTTAGACCCACTTTACACGGACGGACAGACGGATGGACAGACATACAGACTGATGGTGATAACATTAAGCGTGTGGTATACGGCCCTTCGGGCGACCACACGCTTAAAAATCACCGACGCACTGGGATCAGCATCCTTCTGCATGGTGACGGGAGATGAATACCATACCCGTTGATTATTCCGCTTTCATCGTCCGTTTTCGTCACGCACCCCACAACACTTTCGCCAACATTCTTCCTTCGATTCTCAGAGTCGAAGTGGGAAACACCTCTTTGTACATTAGCCTGTTGCACCTGGACCTGCAGACAACAAGCAGCAGGTCATTTTGAGAAGGACACAACTGTGCGCAGTAGACGAAATCTCCAGCGGCCAACACGTACATTTGTTGCTCTCCAGCCAGCAGATTCGTGAATTCTTTCCGCGGTGACGCTCACTGTGTCTCCGACTCGAGGTACCGACTCAGAAACGACATCAAAGGCGAAGTACACATCGTTGTCGATCAAACCGCACCCGCTCTGTATGCTTGTCACAGTGCCTGGAAATACGTGTAAATCAGTCAAGATTGACGCATTGTCAAAATCGTCTGGAAGTCCCAACAATTTTGGGCATGAGGTCAGGGTGGGGGTCTGGTCTGCCTTGTCTACAGGGCAACACCGCCAGGTGCTCCACCCTGAAGGGACATCACACAATACCTGCAAATGGTGAGAACCAGAGCAGTCTTGAATTGGTTACCTTTGAAAATCCTCTTCAGCAGTGTCCCCGAGTCATTGGCTGTTGTATCACAGTCACTGTCACTGTCGGATTCCGATTCCGCCTTGGGCTTCCACAAACTTCCGACCGCACCAACCAAAGTGCGAAACATCTTCCCCTTGAGAAAAGAAAAATAAGGAGCGCTGCGCATCAAACGACACACACACACACACACACACACACACACACACACACACACACAGAGACAGAAGCTCCACATGAAGGGTTCCGTGACATTAGCTGTTACGTTCGCTACACCCTAGTTCTGGAATGGTCTTCAGTTTCTGACACGGAGAGGGTCTGAAGCTCCTCTCAGTAGCGCTCACATTGAAAATTCTGGAAAATCTGGACCCAAACTCCGAAACCAACTAACTCCATTGTCTTTTCACATTGGAAGTTGAACAGTTGTTCCCGGTCAAAAATGCTTGTCACTTGTCCACAGCAATCGCAGGTAAAAAAATTCAAAATCGACATCCTCCAACAGATCTCAAGCAACCAGCACTGAACATTTTCCATGAGATTCAAGGTTCATGTGCCACATGTCTTCGACAATGCAAAGTTGCACTACTCATCCAGACCCAAACGGCAATCACGCACTCAGTTTCAACGAGTGCATAAAAATCTTCAAAGAAAATTGCATCCAGTGATGAACAAACCTTGTCACGTTGTTCAAAAATAAAGTCTGAAAATTGAAAAAAAGCCTGAAGTTTGCAACAGAACCATCACCGTCGGGGCGCCGCCATCTTTAGTTCCAAAGCACGGATTGGACGAAATCAACGGACTGAATTATTTAGAACTGATTGATGCCCAATCCTCTGTGTTGATTTGAGGTCTTCCAGCAAACGGCACAAGCATGAATTTCGAGCATGTTTTAGTGGTTATTACAGTTGTGAACTTTCAAATGGTTTGAAAACTTCAGAAAATTTCCTCTGGGACAGGGGATTGTGAATATCCGTAGTTTAGTTATCCGCATGAACCGAACAGCGGGCACTTGCAACCTTCGTGACGTCACATCCGGTTTAATGTGAGGCTTTTGTGATGTTTGAAGAAAAATTGTATTCTGTTGTTTCATGCCAAATTGGACCTGAATTGAGTGGAGTTGACAGTTTGTTTTACTCTCGGAAGGAAACAACTTTTCAGTCTTGCTGAATTTTGAGGTCATTTGAGGAGCAAGGTGAGTGAAAATCCGAACTGAATCGATTGCGTAGGCCCCTTGTTAGATCTAGATTCTGACAGAACAAGATGCTTAGCTTGCCATTTGTTGTCGATGACGAAACGGCTGTAAAAATCGTGTGTCATTTCTGTCTTATCAGTGATTGAAATGAGTTTCAAACTGGGAGTTCTTATCAGTGGTGAGGCACGCATGGAAAAACTAAATTTTTATTTTGAGACCAGTCTGGGCTTGTGTTGGTCGGAAAACTTCCAACACAGATCAAATTGAAGTCTACAATTCTGGCTAGCACACTCATTTTCAGTCTGCGTCTACCTTTCATGTCACCTTTCACTTGGAACAACTTTGAGGTTGAAATGGGAAGGAAGAGAAATGACACAAGACGAGTGTCTATTTTGGCAGAATTCCAAGTCCGTGGACCTGGTGGTGCACAGGTGTTTGTTTTGAGGGCCGAAGGTAGAACTTGTGCACAACTGAGTCCAGTCAAAAATGCCAGCAGGCGACAAACAACGATTTTTTTGGTGAAGTTTCCAACTGTTTGATTGAGATAACTCCATTGCTACGAGTAGAACAAGTTTACAATCGCCAAAACATTGGTTCAACCGTTTGCAGCCACCCAGTATTATGGCGGACAATATGAGTCAAGGATCCGAAAACAGTGATTACGAAGAAGACGAGATGTGTGAAGAGGATGAAAACTACTACGATTACACTGACGATTACATGGAAACGGAAACGGACAAGAAGAAGGAAGATCCGGAGTACTTCGAGTTCGACCTGCTCAAAGTGGAAGATGTCGACAGGCTTCTCAATGAAAGCGTGGAAGCTCTGTGCAAATCTATCCAAGTAAGAACACTATGTTTGTGGCAATGAAAGAAAATTGTCAACGTGCGCAAATCACAAGTGTTAAAATCTTGTATTGCTTTCAACAGGTCAAACCTTCATTGGCCAAAGTGTTGCTCCACGAAAGAAAGTGGAAGGTGAAGGAAATCGAGACGTCGCACTGGAAAAACCCTGAGAATCTTCTAATTGACTGCAGAATCGCTCCAAATATCTGTGCACAGGTAAGCGTGCTCAAGATCTACTGGAACGAAAGCAAGGCTCCACAAAGCCAAACGAAACGAAAGCCCGCAAACACACGTTTCACATGCTTTACTTCAGGAGGTGCGTCCGACGAGGAATTTCGTGTGCCCGGTGTGCATGTGTCACGTCGAGCCTGTGCTTGCGCTGGCACTCGCTTGTGGACACTACTTCTGCAAGGAATGCTGGCAGATGCATTTCCAGGTCCAGATCTCAGCCGGTGTCACCTCAGGTGAGCGTGCTTTGTCCTCGTGCAGTTCAAGTGATTCAGTTTTACACTCCATTCTGCGGAGCAATGGCAGTTGCGTGGCGTCCTTATGCTTTCGACGAAGAAGCACCCTCCCAATTCAAAATCAGGGGGTGGCGTCTGGCAACAACTGTTGGGGTTGGACGTTTCAGAAAAAAACACACATGAAGTCAATTTTCCTGAACTGGGGAGGGTGGCTGGGGTGCGTGATGTCGTGACCAACCCCCAACCTCCACCCGCTCCCAGTTTTGTAGGGGAAAATCGGGCTGCAGATTCTGTGGAGAATCTTTCACCTCGCAAAACCAAATCCCGGTTTTGGAAACAAACTGTATTCTAACAAAAGCAGTGACCGGTTATTCGAAACTTTTCTGTCAGTTTGGTGGACAAATTGACAGTAATATGTCAAAACGACCATTTGTACAGCTTCGCAATTTTTCAACTGTGGGACTGCTCTGGTCAACAAAGAATTCCCATACTGCACCACATTGACCGTGGAGGTTGTGAGACAAACACAAACACACACGCACCCTGTTTGAACGATAAATTGTTTTCCCTTCCACAAAACGACACAGAGCAAGTTCTGAAAACTTTACGGTGTGACTTCCCTGGGCTTTCGTCAAAGTGGCCGTGAAGGACGATTCACAGGCGTGGGTGTTCTTGCTACTTTCGGACAGCGTGGAGCTTACGAGATTTGCCACAGTCCGCGCCGAGCATTGCAGCGAAACCTACCAATATCATCTTGCACTTCACCAAAATAAAATGTCATCTTGCACAATCGTCTCCGACTTTGCAGCTCTGGAGTGCATGGGCCGTGACTGTGAAATTCTAGTCCCTGAAGACTTCGTGTTGAACGTGGTCACCAACCTGAAAATCCGTGACAAATACCAAGAATTCAGCTTCCGAGATTTCGTGAGAGTAAGTGTTCTGCAAAGATGCAAAATCATCATGTCCTTGGAACGTTTTGTTTCGATGCTTCTTTCCAAGTTTTGTCGAGATATTGATATTTGGCGTCCTTTGCAGAGTCATCCGGAGCTTCGGTTTTGCCCGGGTCCAAATTGTACAGTGATAGTTCGGGCCCAACAGAACAAAGCAAAACGCGTCACCTGCAGTGAATGCAAAACTACATTCTGGTGAGCACGCTTGTGGGACAAAACCTGACATTCAGCGTTGCTTTTTGTGTGTGCGGAAAGACCGAAATTGATTTGTTGGCGTTTCTCATGTTCTCAGTTTCAAATGTGGCTTGGACTACCACGCGCCGACCGACTGTGATGTGATCAAGAAATGGCTGACGAAGTGTGCAGACGATTCGGAAACTGCCAACTACATCTCCGCTCACACTAAAGACGTGAGGACACGGCCGCCGCGTTCAATTTTGTGTCGTACAATCGTACAACCGCTGTGTTTGAAATTGAAAATCTCTGAAACGAAGGATTTGGTTTTTCTTTCAGTGTCCAAAGTGTCATGTCTGCATCGAAAAGAACGGTGGCTGCAATCATGTGGTGAGATTGAATTTCCCTTGCAAGTTTGCGGAACACTTCAGACGTGCAAAATTTTGCTGCTGCAGGAAATCGCTGTTGATTTTGTGGAGTGAAGACTCGAGAGAAGTGGGGCAAAGAGGAAACATTGTGACAAATGCACTTTTATCTCCTTTCAGCAATGTACCAAGTGTAAGCACGACTTCTGCTGGATGTGCCTCGGAGGTGAGTTCTGCGCACCGTTCCTCAGCGTTCTGAATTCAAAAGTGGAACTCCAAATCGTGTCAGAACTTTCCACTGTTAACAGAAAAACTTGAGAACTTCCCAGAAAAGAACGTACTGTTTTGACACTTCAGACTGGAAGAACCACGGGAGTGAGTACTACGAGTGCAGCCGCTACAAGGAGAACCCGAACATTGCCAACGAATCTGTGCACGCGCAGGCGCGAGAGGCGCTCAAGAAGTATCTCTTCTACTTCGAACGGGTCAGTCATGCTCCTTCTCGTGGACTACGAACTTGAATCTGTCTTCAGAGTCATACCACTGGTTCTCGTCCTGTTTTGTTTTTTTTTTTTTTTTTCGCTCTCTCACCTGAAGACAAGAACGTTCGCCATGTGGCTGAAATTTGAAGAAACTAAAATGATGCCCTGAACTTTTTTGGGCCTTTCTTGTTGTCTACAGCCCTTCTGTGGGGGTGAACCTGCCTGAGCCGACATTTTCATCTTGAATGCCGCCACCTCAGCTGAGACAAGAATGTTTGTTTTGTGGTGGACTTTTATGTTGGACAAAATTATTCCCCAAACTAAAGGGTGCCGGACCCCACCTCACCCACCTCTCCACAAGTGTGGATTGCACTCCAGTTACACACACGCTGTTTGTTTTTGACACCCAAGCTTCAGCGACTTGGTGATGGGTACGTTTGTGGCGAGACTTGCTTGTCGCAGCAATTGAGAGCTGTTTGTGACGCAAGCACTTGTACTGAATTGGCCGTGAGTGCTTCACACTGTTGTTTTGGGGAGAACTTGCTTTGCTCTTCGTGGCTTGTGTCAGCAGTGTCCTTGTTTCTTGTTTCAGTGGGAGAACCACGCGAAGAGCTTGAAGCTGGAGGAGCAGACGCTGCGCAAGATCAAGGACCGCATCCAGGAGAAGGTGATGAACCAGAGCGGCACCTGGATCGACTGGCAGTACCTGCTCGATGCCGCCACCCTGCTCAAAAAGGTACACAAATTTCACATATTTTCTTGCTTCTTGCCATTGAGTACCCAGCACGGATTTTCAAGAAACAACCTGGACACAAAAGTGGTGGGAATTCAGTTTTCATTCCCTTCTTGTTCAGGTTAGTTTGCGAGTTCAGTGGTTTTAGTGGTCGTTGTGTGTTGCAGTGCCGCTACACGCTGCAGTTCACGTATCCGTACGCCTACTACTTGGAAAAAGGACCAAGAAAAGAGCTGGTGAGTTCCAGGTTGCGCTGTGAGAAACAAGGTTGGCAACCACGCAAGTTTTTACACTGTTCAAAGTGTGGTGGTCGGTTTGGAAGAAGTGATTCTCGTGACACTGCTTGTAATGGAACAAGGACTTGGTGCGAATCCCATTTTTTGGACATCAAATGAGAGAGAGAAACAACGAAGGATTCAAACACGGCACCCATGGAACATAGGTGCCCGTCTGATGTCGCATGTTGTCGTCGTTTCAGTTCGAGTATCAACAAGCTCAGCTGGAGGCTGAGGTGGAGAACTTGTCGTGGAAGGTGGAGCGAGCAGAAATCACTGACAGAGGGGTGTGTGAAATGGGTCTTTGTTCTTATCAAGTGTGCGCAATCACATTGAGTTGTTTGTAAATAGAATGTGTTCGTCAGCTTGCTTCGGCATGTTGAGAGCACTTCTGAAATTGCAAATTCTGACGGGTGTTCAGTCACTGAGCTGATTTTGGTGTGCGGTGCTGCGTTCCACAAAGATTCGGATGTCGCGTTGAGTGAATAGATTCCCTTTCTGTTTCAGGACCTGGAGAACCAAATGGATGTTGCGGAGAAGCGACGACTGACGCTCGTGCGCGACTTCCTCACCTGATGCGGTGCTACCACCCGTAGGACATTCTGTCTCGTGCACTACGAACGAACCTGCCTGCCTGTGCCATGGGGTATCTCTTGTGTCTGTTGCTCGAATGAATGAGGCCACCCACTTCTAGTTGTTTTGTGGGCATTGAGTTTGAACACTTCGATGTGCAGGATTGCTTCAGAGTGTTTGAATCCAGTGCCACGCGATGCGTTTGCGACGTGCACCTGTTCGCGTGTGTTCACTTTACTCACTCGATACACAAACCTCGGAATCATTGTACGGACCGACACATCAACTCTGTTCCGTTCGTGCATCTCTTGATCAAATTTGGACCACTATTGGCCAAACTTTGCGGGCTTCTTCTTGGGTTTGTCACAATGTTGTGATTTGCAGACAACGTGAACTTTTGCCTGTGTTGTGATCATGGGCATTGTTTGTGAGTATGCGTGGACAGCGCACCAAGTTTTTTTCTCTTGAAACGTCAATCACAAGATGGTCGAAGAAAATGCTTCGGCTTGTGCGAGATGAGATGAATGCCATTCAAGAATGCTGTGAATCGGACAAGACATCAAGAAATGTATATTGCGGTGTAAATATGTTCCTGTATTCTATTTAATTTCATTGTTCAGCTTTTGTCAATGAACCTTCACGAACAGCGTGGGCTTTGAAATTTTACTTGCCAAACAGCTTTTTTCACGGACGGAATCCGACATTTGACACGTCATGGTGCAGACCAGCAAAATGCTGCATTCGTAACAAGTTTTAAATTCTGTACTTCTGATCACAAAAATGAGAAAGTGTCATTTTGACAGATTTTTGCTGTCGATGCTCTGGTGAAAACCTCGCAAGCCATGAAATGGATTTGTGCGGGTTGTTCGGCGAAATTCGCTGAAGAGCTCATTGTACCTGAACAGCTGCTCGACAGGATTCATGGAATGCTGAAATTGATCAAACAGGTGACAAATGTCACTCCTTCGTCAGGATGAGAATTCTTGTGTCCCTCAGAGGTTTTGTGATTTGTCTCACGGACTTGGTCTCTGAGATCTCTTCGACACATTCCCTTGGCGTGCGCTGGGAAAAAAACAGCAACAAACTGACCGACAAGTTCCGTGAACTGTTGGGTGCGTTGATGCGAAGACAATATCGGCTCGGACACTGCGAAGAGTGCACGGCACATGGGTTTTTGTGTTGCGGGCAGTGTTTGTTGCGAAACAGTGGAAAAGTCACTTGCAATCCAGCTTTCTTGTTGAAAATTGCACGCTGCTGCGCGCCTTTCGTTGAATGTTTTGGCCCCAGACAGCTGTTGGCCGCCGGTGCGAACTGGGCATGTTTATGATTGGCTGTTCAGAGCAGTGTTCGCAAGCCAGTTAATTGCTTGCTGTGTTGAAGGTCTGACCTGGGAATCTGAAAGAAAATAAAACCACTCAGAAAACATGTTTGTTGCTTCGATTCATATTGCAAGAAGAAATCTTTTCGCTAATTAGAGCGTCTGAAAATAGAATCGCGTCGAATCATATTTCGGAATGGTAAAACGACAAGGTCATTTTGCGTTGCACTGTTTGCACTCTCACAAACAGTTTGAAGCCACAACGTACACGGGTTGTTTCCTCACAAAATCGGTCTCTCACAAAAGGGCGTGTGTTGGCTCCTTGCTGTTTTCTTGCAATGCTTCCAAGTGTGCGAAAACGTGGCAGCGATTGCGTTGAGGAGACGATCGGCCCAGAAGAACGGAACAGTGGTTGGGCGGTGTCAGCTCTTGGGTTTTGGTTCGATGGAACCAAAATCACGAGTTCATCGCTAAGGAAAAAGTGTTTCAATGTTTCGCTGGCCTCGAGAACCCGCGAAGAAGAGCAGTTGTCAACACTCTTTGAACTTGACATGAACTGAAAGACAGTTCAAGAAAACCATTCAAGCAGAAGTTAATTAAAACATCAAAGGCTCCACATCGTGAAAAACGTCAAAAAGAGAACCGCGAAAAGTACAAGCAAGCGCACTTACGAGTCCAGAAATAAAACTCAATCAGTTTTGGAGAGCAGATGGTGGATGCCGCTCATATTCTGGAAAATCAAGAGTTCTGTCAACAGCTCGTGCGGCGCTGATTGGCAAAGTCATGAGCTGATCCAGAAGGTCTCTGCATCAGCAACAAAGAGAAAACATCGCGAGAGCGCGGATACTCTGGTCAAATCTGGTGCAAAGGACAGTGAGAACCATGCACGCAGAAGCACATGCACAGTACGCGTGCACACGTTTGTATCAATTGGCTCAGGGCCCAATGAGATCCACTATGGAAACCATGCGCCTGCATTTTTGTGGTCGAAGTGAAGGCGAAAGTTCGACAGGTTGCTCACAAGTTCTCTCTTCAAGTTCGTTCGATAAATGTTTCTGAAGACGGATTGAGAGTTGACAACGGAACACATTGTTGTACGTTTTGTTTATTCGTCGATGTGCATTTCCTAAATTTACACATTCAAGTCAAGTGCAATGTTCTTTCAAAGTATTTGATGGCATCAGTCTTGAATTGAACCTGGGTGCATGCGTGCGTGTGGGGTTTCTGGAGGGCGGGAAGAATCCAAGTGACATCCAAAGAACTTTTCGTGAAACAAGAACCTAACTTGGGGCCTTCAGATTGATCTGCAGACGTCCAACTGGAAACAGATTCACAAGCTAAGCACAGTCTTTCTTTGGTGCAGTTGAGCTGTGGACGGAAGCAGGTCAATGGAAATGTTCGCGTGGGCCCAGGAAACGAGCCCATTACCTCCGATGAAGAACTTCTCGTTGTTTCTTTGAGACAACATTGCCGAGAACCTCGTGTACTGCAGAGCTCCGAATTTTGTGCTCGTTCAGTCGCGTACTTTATAAAGGAAGACAAAGGGGTCTGGCATAGGCACCCATGCTGTCCCCACTGCCAGTGGACAACTCAGGTGCAATCCAAGGGGCTCACCTGTCTACAAGTAGGGACGGCAAGGATGACCATGCCAGACGCCTTCCCCCGTTTTGACAGACATGGAAGGTTCTGAGACATTGATCTGGGAACGCGTGTTTTCTGATTTCCGATCTCTTGTTGCAGGAGTTTTGTGGACGACATAAAATACGTTGTTCTGCGGTGCATATGGGAACAAAAAGATTCCAAGGAACAAAGACTGTCTGAGTGGAACCAGGATTCGGTAACGTCGATGCCCGTGGGGCAGAGAGATTCAGTAAAAATTTCGGCTGTGGATGAAGAAGCCATCTGAAATAGAACAACAGTTTTGCTCAGAAGTCACCAGGAGGAATTGCCTTTGAAATTTGAAAGGTCAAATCTCGCCTGATCATCGGCAAGTGCACACTTATCAGAACAAGGGCTGTGATCCTGAAGAACAACGCTTTTGACGAGAATAGAACATTGTCGAAAATGTAAGGCAACGAACCGACGAAATGCACAAGGAACGCACCCATGTGCACGATGGCAATCAGGTGTCAGAAGTGGGAACCTTGATCCAGAGACACGAGGCCAAAGTCAGGGTCGTCGCAGATCCCCGGGGAAACTCAATTTCACTTGCATGTCTTGTGCCAAAATAAGTACCGTGCACATGTGTGACAAGACGAAAATACTTTGCCATGGCATGATCCAGAACCAGGAACCCCAAAGCTACTGTGGGGACCCGAACTTGCAAGTGAGAGGATGCTACAACTGCAAGTCCAACGCCCTGTCTGCTCGCATGAAACGCACAACTCAACCAAACCTTGTTGTCTTTCTGACTTTGTTTGCTTGCATGGGACTCCAAAAATGAAAGGAACAGCCGAGGGGTCACACGCCCCACCCCGAGTCTGCTCGCCAGTTTGATGTCATTCATGCAGCCCTTCAGTGGAATCCGCTGTGGGTTCTTGAACACAGTTGTGAAGTGAACATTGTGGTGAGAGCTGTCGTTTTATGCTTGGTGCATGTTTATCGAGCTGGTCCACAGTTTGTAAAAATAGATCTGCAATCTTCTCGTCCTTATCTGGATTTATCATCTGACAGCTCCGCAGACAAATACGTTGAACAACATCGTCATCAAGCCGCACAGGTAGGGATGAAAAGCGTTGTTAAGCGATGCGCCCTGGTTACACCCCAGCAACGTGCACGTCGTTAGGCAGCCGCGATACTTGTTGCGCTCAAACTCGAAGAAGCCGCACTGGTGACCCATGTTCTGTGTGGAGCACGTTCGCACGATCACTCGCGTTCCGGTCGACACTGCAAAGGCCAACAAAATTATTCACATTGGATTTGTCTTACGGAAGCACAAACATACTTTTCTTGGTTGACCACGTTTGACAATTGTCTCCAGAAATTCGACACCGAATGTATTGTTCATTATCATGAGCAAACACAGTGAACTTCTGCTTCTTTGACTGGTTGAGAAAAATCTTTGTCTTTTCTTTCCCGTATTTTTCTCCACAGGAAAGAACTTTTTGTTGCAAGCAAAGTTTTGACAAACCGCGCGAAATGCGTGTTTCAGAGGAGAAATCTGGAGAATGTTGGGTGCCTACGAGTATCAGGCGCGGGGGTGAACCGAACTCAGAGCTGGAAGGACCGAAAAGAAATGCTACTTCTTGCACAAAATCACACCTTATTTGCAGGAAAATTGGGGTATTTCGCACAGACATCAAAGGTCCGAAAACTGGGACTGCACCAACAGACACAGCCGTCTCATGTTTCACGCAGGGTCCGTCCCACCTTGAGCTTCGCGAGCTTTCGTCGGTTGCAGCGCTGCTGACAAGCAGCCTTGAATGCATGTGTTGTTCGAGTGCCTTCTGCCAAGTTATCATCTCTGCTGTGCCTGATACTCGTTTGGTGGAGCTCATTGGCTCAGAGTTCTGTGCCATGGCTAGAGTTGTAGTGGGTGCCTGGCCTGGTCATGGAAAAATATGGATCTTTTTCGAGCGACACGCACAAGATCCGTACAACCCCGTCATTTGGCACTGGAACCAAATTCGTGTAAAAGAAATCAACGTTGAATCTGAGACCCCAAGCTCCCCCCCCCCCCCCCAACACCGCCCGTTTTTTTTTACGCCAGGCAAGACCGTGGTCGGCCTCCTCCTGGTCCGATCCTGGTTCCGCTTGAGAACAACCACAATGCTGCCTCAGCCATACACTTGGATTGAGGACAAAATGATTCACAGGGCACAGACAATGTGTCGATGTGGCTGAGAAACTACAGTCAGAAGAGTGACCCTGAAGTCATCCTGGCTTCGCTCGCAGATTGCTTGCTTCAGCAACCTTCGCACAGAACCTCAATACATCTTGTGGAGCGTCTACGGCTGACAGATGGAAGAAGCAGCTTGTAATGTACAACGTCCGATTAGCCAAATCTGTCTGCGCAAGAACACTCCCTAATGAATAGTCGCCAAAGATTCATGAATAAGACTTGAGTTCATTTACATCGACCAAAACAGCCCTTCTTGGGCCAAAGCTTGAAGGAACAAATCCCCAAAAACTGAAGAAAAAATGGTTTTCAGGTGGCGTTCTGATCGTTACCTGCCAAACCTGGAGAGACTATTCAGGTTGCGCCACCAAGTCCACGAAGACAAAAGGCGCGAGAAGATTTTGATCCTCATTTGACCGCACAAAACAAAAGCTTTCTTCCATTTCAGATCAACGGAAGCTCAAAGTGTGTTTGTTGTTTATGGCAGACGATTTCATTCTGTTGCAAGAAACCTCGCGAGTGACCACTGCAACATACAAGTTTGATTTCGACAGTGGACTGAAACTGTTTCGAACACGACGTGACATCTCACCACTGGTGCCGCTCATTTTGACGCAGAAGTGCGCAGGGAAGAGTCCGTTCCTCCCGGGCACCGTCGTTTTACAGTCCTTGTGGTAGATTCCCGTCTCGACCGGGTTGAACGGGTCGTGGCAGGACGGATCCGAGTTGTTGTAGGACGAACACATGAAGCACCCCACTGATTGCGCCGGAAACACTGCAAGAACAGACACAAATGTGTCACCGTCACACCTTGCAATGCTTGTGATGAGTGACAAATCCCTCAAGTGATTCTGGTTGGACAGTGCGTGAGGGGCTGGTTGCTCGTGAGGGGCTCCTGAGACGCTGGTTTCCCGGTATGTTTCAGTTCTTGGGTGTTCTTTCCATTTCCCCAAAATTTCGAGTCCTATAGAAGTAACTGAGGCAAGCGCGATAAGCGAGAGAACCACATCGGGGACATTGTATGGACCTTTGGTAAATGATCAAAAGCACTGTGCGCCATGGACGCTCCGTTGTGAGCATCTGCACAGGTAGACGTCTTCATGAGAGAAGCGAGGCACAGGTAATGCCTTTGTGAGACCCTAATGATTGCTTTGAGCTGCGGATATAATTTCACAGGTTTTCTTACATGTATTTAAGGGACAGAAGAGAAGATTTGATTGGAATCCAGAACAGACCTCCTTTTTCGTGGTAAAAAATACTGAGGATAGATTACACGTAAAGGCCTTCACATGTCAGCTGCTGTGGGAAAGCGGATGAAAAGTTTCACGAGCTGCGCGAATACTTCTCTGCTTTACTCACACAAAATTCAAGCCAAAACAACTTTGAGAACAACTGGCAAAATTACAGCCAAAAGTTGTTCAGGATTTTGCTTTTATGAGTTCTGTCATTTTCGTTCCTGATTCAGCAGCAAATATTTTTGGTGTCTTTCAATGCTTCTACACATGTGCCTCACGAAGTAAGGAATGACGCTCTCGCCACTCTTCTCTACGTGTGAAGGTGCAGTTGTCGCGTGGTGCTGTTCGCAATTGTTCCTGTCAAGCGCTCGTTGTGTTTTGTCTCTGGCGGATCAAGTACAAAGGTCAGGGGGCCGGGGGAAAAGTCTTGCCCTGAAAAAGGAAAAAGAAGTGACGCACTGCACCTTCTTGCAGCGTTTGTCATTCTCTGCAACATGTGTGTTTGTGTGTGTGTGTGTGTGTGTGTGTGTGTGTGTGTGTGTCTTCTCTCATTCTCTCTCTCTCTCTCTCTCTCTCTCTCTCTCTTTCTCTCTCTCTTGCCCGAGGACGTGGTGCTTACATCCATGAACTCAGTGGTCACGAATGCATTGGAGATCAATTTACTGTTTCTGTGGGTTCTTCAGATTACATGGGATGTCAACAACCATCGAGGAAATTGTGTGGGATGGGGATTTCTGTGAGAACCACGTGTGTGTTGAAGTGCCTCTGCCTCACCATGAGTAGTTCATGAAGAAATCCCAAATTTCATGTCAATCATGATGTACGACGTAAATGCTGTTTCACAACCAGGACCTCACTGCCACACAAAGACTTTGTTACACACTGAGTGGTGTCCAGACAAAGCGACGGTGTGGTGAAAGCATGGGATCCGCTGCACAAGGCCAAGGTTTCTCGTGGTTCATCCCGGCCGAGGTGCAGCCAAACCGGCAGCAATTACGGAGAATCAAAGAAGCTGGGGGCCGAGGTTCACTGCGTGCTGCAATTCTCACGATGTTCGTTGCGTAACACGTCAGCTGCGAACGTATCCTTTATTTCATACCACAACCAAATCGCCCATGTGTGCGCACTCGTGCTGTTCGCACCCAACGTTGGGGGACATCCTGAAGGCTGGTGCTGAAGAGAAGCGGACGCCCATTGACATTTCGTCCCAAACACAATTGCCCGGTGTTCACTCGACTGAAAACCAGCACCATGGATACGTAGCTCAGCTGAAGCTTCAGTCCGAACAAATCTTGTCTGCATGCTTGACCCTGGAATCATTTGTTGATTGGGCTGTTGGAGCAGCGCCGGAGACGGCGCGGCGCGCGGCGCAACAGGTGGTGCACCAACCACGGCGAGGACACACGCAGATCATATCAAGTCTCGCAGAAGCAATTTGTCCTTGACATTTTGGGACTTGCCGTTTTTGTGGCTGAAAATAGTGACGAAGGAGCCGTATCCACACCCAAAGAAGACGAGACAGGGTCACGAACAACAAATAGGGAACGAAATGCGAAAAGGTGTTTGTCATCAACGAAACGTTGCACATGTACACTGTTCACAGGTCATGCTCGGAGACTTTGCCTTTCGCATTGGTGCCTCCACTCCACTCCAAGCCAATGATAACATGCTCAATGCCATAACAGAGCTCAAAACGAGTTTTTGAGAAAACAGATTCTTGGGGTGCACATGTTCAACTGCGAGGAACACGATGAAAAGTTGCAAAGGCGTGACTCCCTCAACACAGACCGAGGAATCTGTCCTCTGGAAGTACAATCAGGACGGACCGAAACGGGAGTGTAAATGATCTGTTCGAATCAGCCGAGGTTTTGCATTCGGAGACTGAATGTGGAAGAGAAATGCACGCGCTTCAACAAGGGACGAGTGACATTAACCGTCCAGCGAAGGACATCTGCATGAGTTTGAGTGCACGATTTTCGAGGTGCTCTTTTGACTACGTTGAGGAAGAACAATGTACACTCGAACGCAGACGACACCACAGACTGAAAGAACCTTCAATACAGATTTTGTGGCATGTCCAACTTGCAAACCTCACGAATTGTCTCAGAATGGGTGTCGAATGTCGAATGGTCCCATGTCCCGCCAACGTCCTTCACAGACAGGAGAATCACCAAAAACCCAACTCACCTCGGCTGGAAACGGAAACGAAGAGAGTGGCGAGAGTTTGCAGCAGAAGCTCCGCATCCCTGGTCATTGTTCCCACGATCCATGCACCTCCGCACTCGGCGAATGTCCTCACGGTGCACTGCCGCCTGCTGCTTTTGAGGGTGTTCGCAGCTTCACACGCACGACAGCTTTTACTCCTCTCGAACTACGTCCGCCTGAAAGCTTCTGTTGACGCTTGTGTAAGGTCTATTAAACAAAGGTCGCGTCCTTTTCTCTGTGGTTGTGTTTAAAGGTCAAAGAAGAAACTTGTACGCTTTCTAGGAGCATATCTGAGGCATTTTACAAAAGGTTTCTTGGTCACAGAGGACTGGCTTGACCTGCTGCCTGTGATGACGAAAGACATAAGTTTGGAACGATACTTTGTCCTCTCGAAGTTTTTCATACAATGTCAGAGTTTCGGACACGAAGATTTCCCTGTTTCTGTGTTTCGGGGAGAAACGGCCGTGAAACAATTAAAAGTGCTGTCCGGATTGCCGCGACAGTGTTGCACGTCTTGGGAAGTTTGGCCCGTCCACTGCTCGATGTGCATGAAGACAGGGACCGGGGCGACCTAGCCCCTGAGTCCCTGAGTGGGGGAAGGGGTCCACTTTGGTGTTGTTTTCTGACGTTCTCGTTGTGTGTTCAGGGGAAAACGGAGAATAATATTGCGGAACAAAAACAGGTGAGGGTTGGGAAAATTTTGTTCTTCCGAGAGTTCTGGAGATATTTAGGGAGCCAGCTCCCCATACGAAAATGCTGAACTGTAACAAAGGCATTATTTTCACTTTTCCAAAAGAAGCCTTGAAATGAGGAGGAAATTAAAATTTTCAGTTTTGTTTGTGACAGTTCTCCCGTGAAAGTTCAAACTCGTGTGCATCTCGAGAAATTCACGACACTTTGAGTCTCGCCAGCTTTGTTTGGTGGCAACAAAGATTTTTCTGTCTTTCTGTGCTGTTCATCCCCGTTTTCTGACAAAACAAGCTTTCGTAAGAGCCCAGCGAAGGGAAGCCTTTCCTTCGCATGACACATGTCAGCAAACAATGGAGCCACGGAGAAACAAGATCTACAGATGTGCTTCCAGAAGCGCCTTGAGTTCCACTTTGCTGTGGAGTTTTTCTGACACTCCCTGTGGTGAACACGGAGGCCGAATTACGAGAATGTTTCACCTGGAAGGAGGCTCCAACAAGTGTGCTCCGTCACAACTTGACAGTCACGCCAAGATTGTCATTCCCTTCTTGCACTGTGATCACGAAGATTTCTCAAGAACCCCAGAAGGGAGCATGCAGTTTTCTCCAGGTGTCCGTTCACTCACATAGATCTCGTTGTTGCTTATCTTCCGTGTGTTGTCCATGCAAAGAAGATTGCTTCATTGAGTGAGTGAAGCCTTACAGGTAAAATACTTCATTCTTCACGTGGACTCATCTGGACTCTATGTTGTTCTGTCGTCTCCAAATTTGCCGCACAAGGGCACAAACGTGTCGAAATTATCTGCCCACGTACTTTGGTCGCTTCAAGCATTTGTCCCTTTTGGTGCGTGCTGAATCCACTTCTCTGCATGTCTCTGTAGTTTTCAGTTCTTTTGAATAAACATGTATCAAGATCTCTGCTAATGCCTTCTTCGTGCAAAGCCTGTTGTCGTGTCTCCATTCTCTTTGAGCGTTCTGCCCACCTGCTTTCTTTGGCTCGTTAGTTGCTAGTCTGCTGAGAAATATGATTGTGCAGTTGGGTTGTCACAAAGACCAAAACACGATTGCATTTCTTTCAGCTGCCTTTTTCGTTGCGTGAGATGGTTCTTCACAGGCCAACCATAATGTTCGGCTTCGTGGTGTCTATCTCCCGGGTCAATCAACGAGTCAGATACAACATTTGCCCAAATGCTGCACTTATTTCTCTGCGACACAGACAGAGAACTGGATGCGTATTTCAACAAGCGACGCTCGTTACTTCATCAACAGGCACAAACACAGGCGAAGCACAGGCGAGCGTCGGCAGCAACAATGGACAACATGCGATCCACCAAGATTGAATCTGCAGTTGAAAAGCAGATCCGCTCTTTTGCACGACAATCGTCCAATCGTTCCAGCACAATTCACCCATGCAGAAAATCTGTCAACAAAAGTTATAATGGCACGAACCATACGCAATGTCAAAACAAGGATTCTTCGACCTGGGGGCGGGAAGCCTGAGCCTGCCCAGTCGCAGGGAGAAAGGGGAAAGGTCTAGTCACAAAGAAAGATTCATCACAGGCTTGTCAGTTATGGACACCTTTTGTGGGAAAGAGTCTTCTGGTGTCATTCAGTGCAAGGAGAGTCCTGTTGTGGAACTGCACGACGGGACACTTTGGCCTGTTTGTTCAACCTTGTGGTGTTTGAAGCAAATATTCGCAGCCATCAGCCATTATATTGGGTTCACGGTGGTGCTTTCCAATGAAGGATTGCAATATGTTTGGGCGATTCAGTTCCAGCAACTTTTTGCCATCCCCCCCTGATTTGGGTGCAATTTGGACCTGGCATGGGATTGAGCATCGTACCTCTGGGAGGCTTTTTGGTCCTGCTAGATTCAAGCAGATGTCTGGGTTGGATCTCACTCACACTTGCCACAGTTGAAATTTTCGAGCGGTGAGTCGACTTCTCATCACTGATGTCTATGGAGCTGCTCTTTATTGTTTGATTTACTACTCTGGTGACATGGTTGTGATACATAATCTCATTGAGAAGCACTACCACGAGGAAATGCTTCCTTTCAGAGGAACAGAGCTGCGGAAGCAACTCAGAATGCAATTCCTATTACGAGAGCTTTCTGCACCCTGAGCACTGCATCTTGAGATTGCTTCTTCAAACACGAACAACTCTTGAAGTTTGAGGGTGTTTCAGAGGCGCCCACTCTTGCAACTCGACACAAAAAGGTGCAGCGCAGGTCAAAGAAAACAGGAACTGAACATTTTTTCAATAGATAAGCCTGAGTAGACATCTCAATCGATATGGGTTGGTGAAACAAGCTTCACAACTTGCTTGAATCTGAACTTCAAACAACTTTCCTCGTGTGCGCAAAGAGCTCTACCATTCAGCGATGCGCTCTGCAAGCTTGAAAATCTTCGTGGCAACAAGAAGACGCATGTTTCTCACTTGGGGGGACAGTGGATAGCTTCATGTAAATGGCAAACGCAGGCGCTCTGGGAACTTGGTTCGTCTGGTCAAGGAAACAAAATACGAACGCGTTCTGAGGGATTGCCGTGTTCAAATGTGGAACAAACTTTGCATGGTCTGGTCTGTCCAACAATCAGTGGTAACTTCTTCCAAAAGAGCGATGATCAATTTCCTTCAACCAGTTTCTTCAGGAGAAGAAAACAAAGAGAAAAGCACTTGCGGGATTTTTCTTTCAAGGTATTTTCTTGCAATAGATTTTCTTGTGTCTGTTTAACCTTCAGTTTATCCCTGAGAGGAAAACAGCAACCTGGCACGAGTCATTTTATTAGTGCCAAGCCATTTCAGCCCTCCCCAGGTATCAGTAACTGGGCAACATTTTGGGAGCACCTGTTTTTGCATAAGTGTGAGAGCACCTTTCTTTTTGTGCTGACCACTCTTTTTTCTTCATTATCCAAGGGCACTCCAGGGCTTCTGACAGCAATTATCTCGAGAGCATAAGTTCCGCTGAGCGGCTGTGTTGTCCGATTCCATTTGTCAGGTGAGAATTGCACAACAAGCAAGGGACGATGGTTGCGAGCTACAGGTCTACGATACCTATTTCACTTATCGCAAGTTGAAATGTTTCGGCGGAAAAACGGCAGATTCGCGAAAATTTTAGTCGCAACAAAAAGGGACACAACAGAAGGGTTCATAAATTGACAAACATTCTGTTTGGAATGTTTTGTTGGAACTGTAAGAACTGTAATACCCCACCGTGAGAAAAGGGAAGGTTTCAGGGAAACCATCGGTCAAGCTGCTTGTGCAGAACTCACTTGGGCCCTCCTACGTACTCGTACCTGTCATCAAGCAGTCCAGCATGATGTTGCATCAAGCACCAAGCCTTTTCACGTAGTGTCTCCTCCCGTGTTCGTGGCACCTGGGCTCATGGAAAAAGTTTGGTCCACACGGCCTTGCGTGCAGGTTAATGTTTCTTGTCCTGATTGATTTTTGCGTTGATCTGACCAGTGCCGTTACACAGCCTGTACGAGATCTCACAATGCACGGAATTTGTATCACAGAAGTAAGGAAATCTTGGACTCAACCCTGTGCCAGTGAGTCTACTGTCAGCGACAAAATTCACACAAGGTCCGTCTTCATTGACAAAGTTGGAAACTTGTCGCTGAGGAAATATCGCGCTTTCCTGCCGTTGTGTCTGAAACCAAGGTGAACCGCCCCTCCTCAGAGTTGGCCTCGAAGCCTCGAAGCCTCGAAGCACCTGAAGACTCGTAATAAGCCATGCCCAGGAGCAGCTGCGGCTTAGTTGTCTTTTGCTACAGAGATATGGGCCATTATCTGAAAGGTTACTTCCACTTCTAGTCTCTTTGGTGCCTTGAGCTGATGAACTGTACGAAAATGAAACATCACGCGCGGCTTCCTCATCCAAACCAGAAAAGCTTCGTTGGCGCCGCAGAAGTTTTGTGCGTGTTGTTCCCACCAAGAGCAGAACAAAATCAATATGTGAGTCAAAAAGTTGTCACCATGTGTTCTAAACTCGGGTCACGTCCAATAGAATCAGGCGTCTGGGCGGAGGTGGCGACTCGGGTGACCGTGGGAAGATCAAAGGTATCGTGTTGCTGTTCATGTACTCCAGCATGTGCTTCTCTCCTTTGAAAGTGAACACAATGACAAGCTTTGAAATCATTTGCAGTATCTTGAAAAGGCACGTCGTCTTTTTTTCTCTCCTCGGGGCTGGCAACTTTGGCCGCGCGCCTCCAAGAAGACTCAGTGGCGTGCCTTCCGCGCCGCCAACAATCTGTTTCTATTTCTGTGACGGAGGACTTCAGAGCAGGTAATGCGAACAAAGACGCGAGGACTGAAGCTGTGCATCCTCCTGTAATGACGTTAATCACAGGTAAACAGAGTGGAAGAACTTTCCACGACGAACAGCGAGGAAGACGTCAAAACTTTGACTCCTGCATGTTCACACGGCCATGAATACAGTGTCCACGATGACATTGGAACCCATCCATTGCAGTGGCTGGAGATAGATTTTTGTCCGTTGATTTTTGTGCTAATCTTGCGAAAATATAGTGACGTGTTTCGAAAGTTTGCCTTGGTTCGTGCCTATTTTTCACAGCAAAGCAGCGTGGCGCGCCTAACACGTTGTCATCACCGTGGAGAAAACATTCACTGCGCTTGTTTGGAGAGAAGTCTGTCAGGCGAGGTTTCGTCGGTTGCCTATTTTACAGTCCGACACACGACTGACAACTGTTTCAGCAGAGAAGACACATACGTACTGGACAAGAACTGTGGCTGATAAAAAAAAATTGGCCAAGGATGGCCCGACCTCTAATGGGTGACTCCAACCTTTAAAGGACCAGTGAGTGTTTTTGCCGGCAAAGGCGGCGCCAAAATTGTGTCGGATAGTGACAGACTCTTCGCAATTGACGACAGGGGTTCAGATGTGCGAGCATACTTTTTCGTTGCTTCTCAGACTAAATAAGATCTGCCCACCTTCCGCAGGCAGGATTTCGGTGAGAATTCCACTGGACTGGCTGTGAGCACCTTGAGCAAGTCCGTCTTTTTTCTGAAAACAAATCGTCTGCTTCCTTCTCACTGTCTGCTGTCAGGTCCTTTCCCTCCTCCCGGTGGATCACAAACACAACTACATTGCAATGTGCAGTCACTGGGTCTATGGAACCAAGGTTCTTTGGCACACACTTTTTGAACACGGGACAATGGACTTGAGTTCTTCGCTTCTCCCTGCACCCCGCCAGCAGTCACTGAGATATTTGGGTATTATGACAGAGACTTCGTGTGCATCTTTTTCATCAGACCCATTTCCTTCCAAATGAAAGCAGAAGGGGTACATGTAGTTCTAATGAACCGAGTTCGACTGAGATGGAACCAGGTGCATGTGCGTTTGCAATGCAAGAATCTGTGTGAACATGTGGGTTCAATCCGCTTATTTTCTCAGGTTATCAGACGGATTCGTGCTGATTCTATTACGACTTACGGCGCATAACCTTCACAGGACGAAAACCGCTTTTCGTGCTCTCGGCGTTTTCGTATTGCAAAGCTGCGGAAAGAAGACAAACCACAGCCGGATTGTGCGTCAGTGTTCTCGCGCGAGCGTGGTGCTTTGAGAGTGTTGATGTCACCTTTGGCCAGCTTAGTGACGGTTCCAAGAGCTGGGCATCAGATTCATCTCTGGACTGAGTCAAAGATCTGCTTTTGTCTCACATTGAACCAAAGGCAGCGGGGTTTCTTTCGTTCAAAACAGCCCCGATCTATCTTGCTACAGCTCCTGACGGTGTACTCAAACGGGCTCTCATCGCAGCCTTGCTGCTCCTCCAAAATATGACCTCCCAACTTTGTGCCATCACACAAGCAAGCGTTTTTCGTCTACGAATCCATGTTGGACCCCTGCAGCCAGAACAGGGCGGAAGGCTCTGATCAACTGACGCAGATGTTACAGGTTCCACAGATCAAACACACCTCTTGTGTTTTTGTTCAGTGTTTTCATCAGATATTACTTCGCAACCCTGAGCGCCATGATGAATTGATGGACCAAAGCACATGGGTGCACTCAATTTAGCGTTAAAACACGCATTGTTGTTTCAGACCGGATGTTCGTGGATGAATGTTCATCAAATGCAAGTGCAAATCCACCTCAATTGGCAAACATAAAGATGAATGCGCCTGACGGCCCTCCTTGGTGAGTGAAATTCTTTCCCACAAACTCCACTCCTGAAATTCTTTCTCCCACTCCAGGTTGAAACACTTTCCACCAGCAAGCTTTCCCTTTTTCCTGGTTGCTTGTGGTGCTGGACAAAAAGCACCTGCACGGTGACGTGAGGTTTCTCATGCAGTCTAATTTGCTGCATCATTTGTATGGGGCTTGGAGTTGCAAACTTTCCAGAATCAGTTGAATTAAACTTGGGGCTGGAAAAAAAAAGGAGAGATTTGGTATTATTCGGCTGCCGTCGGCTGCCGTTGGCTTTGTTTATGAAAAGAATGTGACCAGATGCAAACATGTGTCTGCGAAAAAATGTGAAACACATATACACCGGAGTCAAATACGAGGAAAAGTCAGGCCTGTGACACTCATTGACAACCTTGAGTCCAGTTTGGTGAAGCCAGTCCCGTCGCAGCTGTGTTCTGCTTTGAAAGCCTGGTTGACCGCATGGTTATGAAGAGACTCGTGTGTTGGTCCCCGAAGCTGCCATGAGAGTCTGAAAATAGTTCGGCGTCATCCCAACGAAGCCGAATGAAAAAAAGATGTTATTTCACTTTTTAACCTTTCAATCTCAAATCTACCTCTAGCAAGCGCTGGGTTGTTTGGTCAGTTCTATCCTCCAAACCAACTCTGTACCTGAGTTTCGTTCACCAGTGTTTTGTTGTGTGATATCTCTTCAGGGCAAGAGCGCCAGGTATGTGGTTGAAACGAAACTTTTTTCGTGACGGCATCTCGGCCAGGACGTCCTATGTTCCGTCACACCCCGTGGTGCTCCTTCCCACTTGGACATCGCATTCACAGTTGCCTTGCGCACTGCTTCTTGTGTTCTGTTTCTGACAACTTCTTCCCAGTCCACAACCGAACTTTTTCTTTGGAACAATCTGCTCAAATTGACCACATTCTGCCGTGGCATCGGCATCAAATCACTGGTCAGGTGCACACTTTTAATGCTGCACGTTTGTGAAATTGGACACTGAACCATAATGAGAAACTAAAGTGCTTGACAATGGAAACACACTCTGAGAACGACTTTTTCTGCTGACAATATTTTCACTCCAAACGCCTCACGCTTTGCTTGATTCCACTGTCTCCTCACACCTTCCTGTGACTGTTCGTGCGCAGAAGACAAAAACCTGAGACACTTGAAGTGAGCTGCTCGTAAACAAGATACAACTTCCTTTGTTTTCTAAAATGTCAACTGGCCTGTTGTATTGATTTCACAGTGAAGCAGCCTCGCGCGCGACGATGCACTCGGATTTCAAGATGGGACATGGACTTCAGCTCCTCAGGTGTGCTTTCGGTGAGGTTACTTTTCTGTTTGCGAAGTTCAAATTGCGTGTGATTCAGAAGAATGCCACAACATTACCCAGAGGCAAGAAGTGAAGTCTAAAACGTTCAGGTGGCAGAGAAAATTTTGCAACCATCGCCCAAAAAGTAAAAATGTGCACTTGTAAGGTGACACAAATTAAATTTCAGTGGGATTGCTCGTGTCCATCGCTTGGTCAGAGATATCACACAAGTTCTACCGGAGTAAGGTGACGCCACAGCGGATTCAAAGTGAGTCGCAACTCGTGCTTCTGAGCTGAGCGTTATGAATCGCGTATATTGGCCTGACCTGAAGGAAGGGCAACAACACAAAAGATTGCCCTGGTGTTTGTGTTTTCGACACGATCAAATATGATTTGTGGGGAGAATGATCTTAAACAGGGAAGGCATCTGGGTTTCCTCGAGTGCCTGACCCTTTCAGAAGCCAACACTGAGTTCTGGAAAAATTGACGTGTGAACATCAGACAGGTCACGTTTGTGGCACAATATCCCACCTGGAGCACAAATTAATTTCTCAGGTACTTGATGGAGCTGGATCTTTTTCTGACATGTCCAAAGTGAAAGTTTTTTGCATTGCCTTTTGACTATTTTCAAAAGCAGGACGAAATATTTGACACTGCAACTCACGTTCCCGTCTTCAACATTTGTCCTGCAACATGTCTGATCGAGCAACATCGCACGACCTTGGACTGCAATTCTTTGGTTCTTTCGTCTGAAAGCAGGAGAAAAAAACGCCCAAGTTTCGTCCGCGGGTTTTTGCGTTTTCCCGTTTTGCACGGGAGCAAGATTTCTGAAAGTCGCCATTTTCGCTCTGCTCGTACAGAGATGATCGAGGAGGCGGAGGCGGACCCGAGCATGTACTGCAGCGAGTGGTTCGTCGCCGTCTGCTCCGTCGCGTACGAGAAGGCCATCAACAACATCTCCGACACCGGCGACGCCAAGCGCTGGTCTATGGAGCAGCAGTGCATGTCAGTGTCCAGGAATGAAATCGATGGTTTCAAGTTGCACCGAGTTTGGTTTTGGTTCTGCCCACTGAATCCGTCGAGGACCCGCAGATGAGCGTCATATTCACGTTTCCCTTGTCATCGGTTCTCATGCATCTGGTTGTGAGATCACAAGAAGTCTGAACAGAAACCCTTCAGAATTGCAACGTCGGAACAACACCGAGCATGACAATCTCAGCGCACGACGCACACGTTCTCACTGACTCCTTCATTGCAGAGAGTTCAACAAGGTACGAGGTCAGTTCTGGGGCTGCTACAACAAGGCGAGTGAGAAGTGCGGGAGGGACATCTTCGAGCCCGACTTCCGCTACTTCGAGGAGCAGGACGTCTACCACCCGCTACCCGACATGCGGTTCCGACTGGACGGGACTCTGGACCGAGGCCAGACCTTCCTCCTCATGTGCAGAGAGTTCATCGACATTTGAGTGTGCATTTTGGTGTGCATTCCAGGCCAAAGGATGCAGAAAAGTTCGATTCTGCCTTTTGTGAAAGAAACTTCAAAACAAATAAAGAGACTATGAAACGAAGTTGGGCTCACATGTTGTTTATCTCGGTGCACTCGTGCATTTTTGCTTGCAAAGTTCTGACAGTGTTTCAGACTATCCCTTGTGTTCCGTTGTGTTCCAGAATAACCAAGAATGTCGAGTGAAGAATGGCGTTATCAAATGCACAAAGTCTACAACGCAAAGGTCGCGCGACACTAAGAATGACGTGCCCCTGGCGGCTTCCACCAGGCTCTTGGTCCAATTCCTCCAGCCCTAGGCCCCAGGCCCCAGGCCCCAGGCCCCAGGCCCCAGGCTCCAGGCTCCAGGCTCCAGGCTCCAGGCTCCAGGCGCCAGGCTCCAGGCCCCAGACCCCAGGCCCCAGGCCCCAGGCCCCAGGCCCCAGGCCCCAGGCCCCAGGCCCCAGGCCCAAGGCCCCAGGCCCCAGGCCCCAGGCCCCAGGCCCCAGGCCCCAGGCCCCAGGCTCCAGGCCCCAGGCTCCAGGCCCCAGGCCTCTTGCTCTTGCTCCCGAACGAAATGCCATCCACATGTTGTGCAGTCCCCGTGACCAAATCCTGGATGCGGCACTGGACACACCCATCTACTCGTTACAAAAAAATTCTCAGAGGCACAGTGCCAAAGAGCCAAGGTGACTGCAAGGCTTCAGCCCGTGAAATTGCGGCAAACGTAATTTACAGGCTCCGGGGCTGGGCGGCGGCGCTCTCTGAAAAAGATTAAGCGTCGTCTGGAAGAGACAGAACCTCTCCATATCTGTGTGCGCCGAATGCAAATTGTGGCTAATTGAGGCAATTGTCCTCAGCGAGAGCTGCAGGAGACAAAGGACTCGCAGTAGGGCTCGACCAGGATTCTCCCCACTGCCTGGTGAGCGTCTGAGGAGGGACGGCGGGCAACAAACCAAATGCGCACACAACAAAGCAGAGTGAACACCGAGGTAACATTACAAACTCACTTTCATGCAGGCAGGCAGGAAGTCTGAGGATGATCAAGCAAGGGCAAATATTCTCCATGGGCAGCCCAAAACGACAGCGTTGTTCGATCCGTCCACACAAAAACGAGGAGCATGCAGAGCTCTCGAATGGGCACAGGGCCGTTCGTGCCGGGCTCCTCGGAGGGCGTCTGACAAATGCGGAGCGACACGTGTTCCCCGTCTGTAATCGGGCGCGGGTGATCAGTGGAAATTACTCACGCTTTGAAGCAAGGTCGTTCTCGTCAGACTGATCACGGCTGCATTAATTGGGTCGTGACACGAATGTCGAGCGGATGCGAGTAATCGCCTGTGATCACGGTCAACTGACCCGTCGGAATCTGCATCACCGCCCTATCGATTGGAAACGCCGCTGTGGTCAGGGAACTGCTGCGGGAGGTTGGGATTGGACTCCACCGCAAAACCTTCCAGAAATATGATGGATTCGTGAAGTCAAGAAATTTCAACTCCTCAAGCAGAAATTGACAGAAAGTGATCGTTGATCGTTGGCCGCGTCCAGAAGACAATGACACGTCGAGCAGACATGACAAAACGTGCAGGATGGGACGCAACAAAAATAAACCAATCTCCCGCAGCTGACCCAGTGATGGGTCTGACCACGCAAGGGAAGCGAGAAGACAGAACGCTGTACGAAGGAGGGTCCGGTGCGAGACAGATGCCGTTTGTTCTTGTTTCGGGTGTGTGCACCAGGGCGCAAACAGACTCCTCGGAGCGCAGTCCCCCTGGAGCCGGGAGCGCTTCTATTTGCAGAGACAAAACCTTCTTTGTGGCTCGTGTGTGTGCGCGGAATGCCGAGCGAGCCTAATTGAAGCAGATGATTGTCTTGCTTGTCTTTCTGGTAATACAACCAATTTGTGAGTTTGTGACAAGAATTCCTCAGTAAAGTTTGAGCTGCAAACCAGGCGGGTTTCTCGCGCGAAACCACACCAGGTTTGAGCAGGGGCTCAAGGACCTGGGAACGTAAGTGCGCCCACTCACGCAACACAATTCTCCAGCGCAGCTTTCCGTCCCCGCAGACGCGCCTGCTTTTCCTGAGAAGTTTCCATGCAATTCCGAACGGGCCCGCGAAGAGGGAGGGATGTGGCATGTTGTGTGCTGAAGGACTTAACGTCGCTTTGAGTGCAGCTGCCACAGCTGTTTGTTTCGCCTTTTATGCGTTTTAATGCTCGCTGTAATGAAGTAACGGCACCGGTCAATTTTCTTGTCGTTCCCCTTGAAAAGCACCGGCGACGCATTACCATTTCTATGCCCTGGGGCCGAGTTTTTTTATTACAGAGAGTCAATGCAATTACAGCCGACCCCGCCGCATGCGGGTCAGACCTTCTGACTCACAATAACGGCTTAATCTAATTCTGCCATGACCTTTTCCGCGGTGTTTTCCTTGAGTGTTTCGCGATATGCCCTTGTGTTTTGCACGCAAGAAATTTGCAGGTTTTTACTTGACAGCTTTCTGCATGGTGAAGATCAAATTGTCTGTCTTTGCGTCAGTCTTCTTTCAAAACACAAAAACATGACCACGGTTCAAAAATCCATTTTTTCATCGTATCAAATTTCACAGTAAAATTACATCTGTGATGACTTGTAATTTCCAGCAGGAAATCAAAATGAACACGAGGTACATAAAATCCGGAGCTCGCGTCGCGTTTTGTCGAGAGAAAAAGGCGTTCAGTGAGAGAAAAAAAGATTAATTTGACCTGACCCGACACGACACGAACCAAGTCCATGAGTCTGACTGCTTTTTCTCATCTCTCAACTTCAGCATTCACAATTCTTCACAAAATTCCAAAAAAAGTGTTTTCGCAACTTTCACGAGCACAATTGTCCACCGGTCAGCTCCAAAACGGGAACCTTGCACAGTTGATCCCACTTTATACGATGTCGCTTGATACGATACCCAACATCATTCCATCAAGTTGAACCCCCACCCCACCCCCAAATATCCCGCCTGAAAAGTTGTCGATGAAATTTTGGTGTATTTTTGCATATCATACAAAGCGAGATCCACGGAACCTGTGCACGCTGCATGTCAAATTGAAGCACACGACCATGTCCACGCTCGTCGGGTGCTCGTGCTTTGCTTTCACCTCGTGCATGGACGCTGTTCTTTCTTCCAATATTGGTCTGGGAGTCAAGCCACTGACCACTACATTCTTCACACAACAGCAGCTTGCCTTTGCTGTGTGTTTTCAAGTGCATGTACAGCCAAAGAATCATTGTGGTCTCGTTATGTGGAGCAGTGCTGTGGCACCGCCCTCTCCTGCACATGCAGAATCTTGGATCGCCCCTGAGGACAAGCAAGCACCGTCAAAAACGTTGAAATCCCCGCAGCAGTAGTATTAGGGCCCGTTACTTGGTGCACACTTCGTGTTTCTTTTTCATTTTTTGTCAGAAATTCGGATTAGATTGTGCGAACGCGCTTTACCAATGATTTACAGAGTCAAACTGGGTGGATGTATTTAATTTGCTTTTTTAACTCGAGTTTAAGTGAGGAGGTATTAGGGTCCATTACTTGGTGTACATTTTACGTTTATTGTTCATATTTTTCAGGTTTTTTCATCGAAAGAATGAGAATTGTGTGTATCTACATCTCGATTCAGCTTCAGCTTACGATGTTAAATAAAATCATTCAGTTTGGAGTGACTTGAATTCGACTCACCTTAAGAGAGATGGTGGCCAAGATGAATGCCCAGAGCCAGTCGGATAACCACCGTCC
>JAAUXT010039868.1_pt1 | contig 28843 bp, 32 predicted proteins | sample 7278171 | NCBI WGS metagenome assembly JAAUXT01 (sample SAMN14350112, study PRJNA611818) | marine sediment metagenome | isolation source: surface marine sediment (1.8m) | place: French Polynesia: Moorea | collected 2018-08
CTTTAAAGATGGAGCGACCATCAATCCTAAACTTTTTACAAGGAGACTGACATTGGAAAAAGACGTTTGGTTGCAGAACCTGACTTGGGAGGATGTCAAACAGAGAACCGTCGAATGCCAGGGGACGATTATCCTGCCAATCGGCAGCACTGAACAACACGGTGCCCATCTGCCGGTGGGAACCGATACCATGGTAGCCAATGCGATTGCCGAAGCGGCAGCCCAGAAAGCCGGGGTGTTGGTGGCACCGCCTTTATGGTTTGGCTGGAGTCCGCATCATCTGGTTCTGCCGGGCACGATGTCGATCAGAGCCGAGGTACTGATCGAGGTTGCTTTTGACATGATCAAATCCCTTGCCAGCCATCATTTTGATAAATTTATCCTGCTCAACGGTCATCGGATCGTTAATGTGGCCTGGATGCAAATCGCAGCCGAAAGAGCGAAAAGGGAGTTGGGCGTCATGGTGATCATATTCGATCCGGCCTATATGTCCAAAGAATTCACAGCAGGGATTGAGTGGGGTGAAGTCGGCCATGCCGAAGAGATCGAGGGCTCGCATATGTGGTATTGCTATCCGGATCTGGTGAAGATGGACAGGGCCCAAGACAACCCCCACCAGCATGATCCCATCTATCATGTGGATCCGCGCTATGCCGGTGATACCCTCTGCTATGTTCCCAGCAGCCCGGCCGAAATGGAGGTGCTGGCTAAAAAATCCGGCGGCACCTCAGGGGTTTCAACAAAGGCTTCACAGGCGTTGGGCAAGAACTATCATGATCATCTGGTTGAGCGCATGCTGGAGGCCATTGCCTTTTTACAAAAACAGTCCTAACCGCATCAGTTCAGTCAGGGTCGTTCCATTTTTCCAGAAAATGGGTGTCGATGTTGCCACGATTAAAATCTTCATCTGCCAACACCTGTTGATGGAAGGGGATCGTGGTCTTAATACCCTCAATTTGAAATTCGGCCAGCGCTCTTTGCATGCGCTTAATGGCCATGCGGCGATCGGCGGCCCACACCACTAATTTACCAATCAGGGAATCATAAAAAGGCGATATGTGATATGGGTTGAAAATATGGGTGTCAATGCGCACACCCGGCCCGGCCGGTAGGATCAGATCGGTGATGTCACCGGGGGACGGCATAAAGTTGTCATCCGGATCGGCGGCATTAATGCGGCACTCCAGCGACCAGCCGTTCAGGTGGATGTCATCCTGCTTTAGTGTTAATTTTTCTCCCTGGGCCAGCAGAACCTGCTGCTGCACGATATCGATTCCGGTCACCAGCTCGGTGACCGGGTGCTCGACTTGAACCCGGGCGTTGACTTCCATAAAATAAAAATTTTTGTTTTTATCCACCAGAAACTCGATGGTGCCGGCATTGGTGTACCCGACCAGTCGGGCGACCTGAATGGCAGTCTCTCCCAATTTGCTTCGCAATTCTTCATCAACAAAAGGGGAGGGCGACTCTTCAAGTAGTTTCTGATAACGCATCTGGATACTGCATTCCCGCTCTCCCAGATGAATAAAGTTGTCGAAATGATCGCCGAGTATCTGGATTTCGATGTGACGCGGCTTTTCGATATATTTTTCAAGATAGAGGTCCGGGTTGCCAAAGGCTGCACGGGCCTCCCCGGAAGCCACCGCAACGGCATCCGCCAGCTCCTTTTGGTCATGGGCGATGCGCATACCTCTACCGCCTCCGCCCCCCGAGGCCTTCAAGATAACTGGATAGCCTACATCAGCGGCAATTTGAAACGCTTCTTCAGGTGAGGATATGATGTCTTCACTTCCCGGTATAATCGCAATGCCAGCTGCCATTAGGTTTTTGCGGGCTGCTGATTTGTTGCCGGATGCAGCGATGCACTCAGCTGATGGTCCGATAAATATCAGTTTGTTATCCACACACGCTTGGGCAAAATCAGCATTTTCAGACAAAAACCCATACCCGGGGTGGATGGCAGCGACATCATTATTGGTTGCCGCCTGGATGATGCGATCGATGTTCAAATAGCTTTTGCGGCTTAGTGCAGGGCCAATATGAACAGCTTGATCCGCATATTTGGCATGCAGCGCGTCTGCGTCCGCCTCTGAATAGACCGCTACGGTTTCAATGCCCATTTCCTTGCAAGCGCGTATGATCCGAACGGCGATCTCACCTCGGTTGGCGATCAAGATCTTGTTAAACGGCTTCTGTGCCATTGAGAACCTCGGCTGAATTCAATCCGTCTGGGATGTAGCGGTCTCGATTTCGATCAGCTCCTGGTTTTTCATGACCGGTTCTTCATTCTCAACCAGAATTTTTTTGACCGTTCCGGGCTGATCCGCCCGTAGCTCAGTGAATATTTTCATGGATTCAATCATACAGACCACATCTGATGCATTCACCTTTTGGCCAATTTCCACAAGTGGTTTTTCTCCCGGGGCTGAGGCCCGATAAAAGGTCCCCATGACCGGTGAAATGATTTTGTATGTGTTCGCTCCCATTCCGCTATCTCCTTTCAACGCTTAGAAATCATATACAATTTGCGCAGGATTACGTTCCCATCTGAAACCGGTGTTGCGCTTGGTTTGCGGTATTCATATCTAACTATTTTAAAAAACTGATGATCGTCCCTTTTTTTAAATAAAACACGCTTGACACATATTTGGAATATATGTCAACTTAAATTTCGAATTGTTCAGTATCCCATCACATCATCGTAAAAGGAGGAATTGATAATGAAAAAACTGATGCTTGTTTCGCTGTGTCTCATTTTTGTCCTCATGTCTTTTTCAGGTGCTTTGGCCAAGACGAAATGGGATCTGCATTTGAACTATCCGGCCGGCAACTTTCATTCAAAGGGTGCTCAGGAATTTGCCGATAAGGTAAAGGCAGCCACCAACGGGGAGCTGACGATTGTACTGCATCCCGGTGCTGCATTGGGCTTTAAGGGGCCCGAACTGCTGCGCGCGGTGGCTGAAGGACAGCTGGTTGTTGCCGAAGTTCCTACCGGCATGGTCGAGGGTGATGCTCCCACACTGGCGCTAACCGCCCAGCCCTTCATTTCGAGCAACGCCTTTGAGCAACGCCTTTTGTATCAGCTGGCCAAACCGACCTATGCCAAAATCTTAAAAAAATTCAATCAGTTCACCCTGTACACTTCGGTATGGCCGTTTTCCGGCATTTATACCCAGCGGGCTATCGATGCACAGGGAGATCTGAAGGGTCTTAAAATGCGGGTCTATGACGGCACCGGGCTCGCGTTTGGTAAAGCGACCGGCATTGCCGCCCGCAAGATGCCCTTCAGCGAAGTCTATCCTGCGATGAAGGCCGGGTTGTTGGATTCCATGTACACCTCGTCGGTGTCCGGCGTTGATGCCAAGGCCTGGGAGGTCCTTAAGTATTTTACGCCCATCAATATTGTCGGCCCGGTGAATATGATCAACGTCAACCTGGATGCCTGGAACAAGCTGCCCAAAAACATCCAGCAGACGGTGCTTGAGATTGCAGCTCAAATGGAAGACGATATGTGGAACCTGGCCGGCGACATGGACCGCAAAAGCCGGACCAAACTGATGGAAAACGGCATGAACATCAAGCCCGTCAGCAATGAATTCCGCATGCAATTGGACGCCATTGGCAAGCAGCTGCGAACCGAATGGGCCAAAAAAGCAGGGGCCGACGCCCAAAAGATATTAGAAGAATATGAACGGATAACGGGACGTCGCTAGCCGGACTTTACGATCACACAATTGAGCAGGCCTGCACCAAGACGTTGCCGGGCTTGCTCACTTCCACAACCGATCCGATGGTGTCAAGATGAGCAGCCTTGTGCGGTTGATTGAAAACCTCAGTAACTGGGTGGCCCGGATTTCTGCGGTCATGCTGGGGCTGATGACCCTATTGATTCTGGTTGAAATCTTTCTTTGGAACACATTTTCAAAAACCACGCTGATTGCCGATGAGTACTGCGCCTATGGCCTGGCGGCCATTATTTTTCTGGGAGCCGGCTATTGCCTGAAAGAAAAGGGGCACATCCGCATAACCCTTGTGCTGGGCTTTTTGCCGCAAAAATAATCCAGAATCATCACCATTGTGGCCACCGGTGTGACCACGCTGTTTATGGGTTACTTGTGGTGGTATCTGTTAAAAATGGTACGGGCGGCCATACGCTATAATTCAACCTCAGGGACGCTGACCAACACCCCTTTGTGGATACCGCAAGTGGTGATGCTCATCGGCGCCGCCTGTTTTTTGCTGCAGCTGTTTGCCACGACCCTAAAAACCTATGAGGCCATCGAAACTGGGGAGGAAGTCGTCTGATGGAAGCGAACCTGATGATGGCGCTGGTCGTTTTCGGCATATTATTTTTGACGCTGGCATCCGGTATCTGGGTGGGATTTTCACTGTTTATTGTCGGCTTTATGGGCATGGTCATCTACAGCCCGCTGCCGGCCGGCAACAACATGGCCTCCTCAGTATGGGCCACCATTGAAAAATGGGAATATGTCGCCCTGCCGCTGTTTATTCTGATGGGAGAAATCCTGTATCGCTCCGGAATTTCCGAAAAACTGTTTAAGTCTCTGGTGCCCTGGCTCTACCGGCTTCCCGGCGGGCTGCTCCTGATGAACATCGTCTCGTGCACGCTGTTTGCCGCGGTCTCAGGCTCAAGCGCTGCCACAACAGCCACCGTCGGCCGCATCACGCTGGCTGAGTTTGACAAGCTGGGCTATGACCGACGCCTGGCCATGGGCTCTTTGGCCGGGGCCGGCACCCTGGGATTTTTGATACCGCCGTCTTTGATCATGATCGTTTATGCCATTTTAGCAGAGGTGTCGATTGGCAAAATGTTTATGGCCGGTATTTTGCCGGGTTTGCTGCTGTCAGGCATTTATTCCTGCTACATCATTTACCGCGGTATCCGCAATCCTGAGATTGCACCCAAAACCCAAGAAAGCTACAGTTGGAAAGAGCGGCTGGTGGGCCTCAAGGACCTGGCACCCACCGTGATTTTGATTCTGATGGTTTTGGGAAGTATTTATGGCGGTGTGGCCACCCCGACAGAAGCAGCCGCTTTAGGGGTTTTGGGCGCTACCGTGTTTGCGTTTCTCAACCGCCAGATGAATTTAAAAATTCTATTTGAATGTCTGGTGGGCGCGGTGAAAACCAATGCCATGATCATGATGATCGTTGTGGGCGCCGGTTTTTTATCGCGGGTCATGGGATTCTTGGGCATCCCGGCGGCCATTACCCGCACGATCACTGAATTGGGTCTTTCCCCTTATATGCTGATGATCCTGCTGGGTGTCTTTTATGTCATCCTGGGCTGTCTGCTCGATGGCTTCTCGATTGTGGTGATGACATTGCCCATTGCCCTGCCCATGGTAACGGCTGCCGGTTTTGATCCCATCTGGTTTGGCATCTATCTGATCCTGATGGTGGAAGTCAGCCAGATTACGCCACCAGTAGGTTTTAACCTGTTTGTCATTCAGGGCTTGACGGACGAGCCGATCGTGCGGGTGGCCAAGTACGCCTTACCCTTTTTCTTTTTGATGCTCCTGACAACGGCCATTCTGACGATTTTCCCTAAAATTGCGCTGTTTCTTCCTAACTTGATGACCATGAAATAGGCCGCCGTTAGGATGGCACTTTTTTTGTTGAAAGGAGGCCTGCAGTGAAAAGAATCGACCTCAACTGCGATATGGGCGAGAGTTTTGGTGCCTATAAACTGGGCATGGATGAAGCGGTCATCGAATACATTACTTCTGCTAATATTGCCTGCGCCTGGCACGCCGGTGATCCGTCGGTAATGAGCCACACGGTTGCCATTGCGGTTGAACATGGCGTGGGGGTAGGCGCCCACCCGGGATACCCTGATTTGCTGGGCTTCGGGCGCCGCAACCTGGATTGCTCCATGGATGAGCTGCGCAATTACGTCATCTATCAAGTCGGTGCTCTGCAGGCGTTTTGCAGCGCTCATGGGACCCGCCTGCAGCACGTCAAACCCCATGGCGCGCTGTATTTGACAGCTGTCGAAAATGAAGACGTCGCGCGGGCAGTTGCCGAAGCCATCGTACAGGTGAATCCGGATCTGCTGTATGTCGCATTGGCCGGTGCCAAAGGGCAACTCATGACGCGTATTGGCCAGGAAGTCGGACTCAAAGTGGTTTACGAAGCCTTTCCAGACCGGGCTTACAGCCCTGAAGGAACCCTGGTCTCCCGGCGCCTACCCGGGGCGGTGATCAAAGATCCCCAGGCGGTTTCAGAACGGGCACTTAAAATGGTTCAAGAAGGTGTTGTCATTGCAGCCGACGGCACCACCATCCCGTTAGAAGCCCAAACTTTGTGCGTGCATGGTGACAATCCTGAGGCGGTGGCGCTTGTCAAAGGCATTCGCCAAACGCTTGAGGCCGATGGGGTAGCGGTAACGCCCATGGGAAAGGAATGAGTGCCTGATGCCAAGCGGTTTGTTTGAAAAGGCGCGGTTTCGCACCGCAGGTGATCGTGGGTTGCTGGTTGAATACGGCGATGTCATTGATCCGATGGTCAACAATAAGGTCAGGTCCATGGCCATCGTAATGGATGCCGATCCGCCACAAGGGGTGATTGAGATCATCCCCACCTACCGCTCCCTGCTGATTATTTATGATCCGGTAGTGACCCATCCCGATGCGCTTCAAAAAATGCTGGAAACATCTGAAGAGCGGCTTGACGACATCCAGATAGCATCCCCACGCACTGTTGAAATTCCCGTCTGCTACGGGGGAGAGTTCGGTCCTGACCTCGACACCGTCGCTGATGCCAACAGTTTAAAGGCAGCCAAGGTTATCGAGCTGCATTGCGAACCGGAATACTTGATCTATATGGTGGGCTTCACGCCCGGCTTTCCCTTTTTGGGGGGGCTTTCCGAAAAACTGTACACCCCCCGGTTGGAAACCCCGCGTACCCTGGTACCGGAAGGGTCGGTAGGGATTGCCAACAACCAGACCGGTATATATCCGGTTGCCAGTCCCGGCGGATGGCAGCTGATCGGCCGCACCCCGGTCAAATTATTTGCCCCCGAGCGCAAAAATCCATTTCTGTACCAGGCGGGAGACCGGATTAAATTCAAGCCCATCTCGGCTGAAGATTATGCCAAGCGGATCAAAGAGGAGGCAACATGAAGGGGGTATTTTCCATACTGACGCCGGGTGGCTATACCAGCATTCAGGATCAAGGGCGTTTCGGCTATCAGCAAATGGGTATTCCCGTTTCCGGTGTTCTGGATGCGTTTGCCTTCCACTGCGCCAATCTGCTTGTGGGCAATCCGAAGAACAGCGCTGTAATGGAAATCACCGTCATGGGGCCCCGTCTTGAGATTATGGCAGAAGCCGATCTGGCGGTGACCGGTGCTGACATTAAAATGACCTTAAACGATCAACCTTTGGAAACCTGGGCTTCATTTAGCGTGAAACCGGGCGATGTGCTCGATATCCAACAGGTCAAAAGCGGCTGCCGCGCCTACCTGGCTGTTAACGGCGGCATCGACGTTCCCGAAGTGATGGGCAGCCGATCCACTTATGTGGGGGCCCAGATCGGCGGTTATCATGGGCGGCTGCTAAAAGCCGGTGATGTGATTGATTGCGTACCGGGCAGACCCCTGGTCTCACAGCGGCAAATGCCCTCTGAAATGATCCCCGCATACCCGCCAGAGCTGACCATTCGAGCGATCCCCGGACCTCAGGACGATTTTTTCAAAGAAGGTCTTGACGTTCTATTTTCCTCGGATTTTATGGTCAGCACCAAGGCCGATCGTATGGGCTACCGGCTTCAGGGGCCGCAGGTGAAGATCCACGAAGGGATGCCCAAAAGCATTATCTCGGAGCCCACCATGCCGGGTGGGGTTCAGATTCCGGCTGATGAACAGCCGATCATTTTAATGGTGGAGCAAACCGTGGGCGGCTATACTAAGATTGTGACCGTTATCTCGGTGGATCTGCCCCGGGTGGCGCAATCCACTCCCGGAGATACCATCCGTTTTGAAAAAGTTTCATTAGAAACAGCGCATGCCCTCTATCAGGAGCAGCAAAAGAAACTGCAGGCATTGGAGGACCAGCTAACAGGCTAATAACAGCATCTATTAGGCCTTACATTAAGGATCTGATTGCACCAACCTTCAATTGCTGGCAGTACGCAAAATGAATGATCGTTGGCGACGTTCGTGCACTGCCTGAATAAATTAGGGATCGTTGCAAAAGAACAGGGACCGGTGCGGTGCTGCTTATTGCTACAACGATCAAATTAACAGCCAATGCATTGTTATCGTGTCCTTATCTGTTCTTTTGCTACGAGCCCTTATGTCCGAGTTTGCACGACTTTCGCCAGCGATTATTCATGCAGCGCTTCAATCGATAAAACTTCCCAACCCTGCAATCAAACAATCACAACCTCATCCGGAAACCGTCCTAGCGGCACCAACCCGTCGTCTGTCACCTTATGGGTGTTTTCAACGCCCACCACGCCTTTTTCAGGGAAAATAAGCTTGGGCTCCAACGCCAGGGTCATACCTGCCTCAAGCGCAAGCTTTTGACCGGCTGCCAGAAAAGGGTACTCATCCAGCTCGACACCGACGCCATGCCCGACAAAGCGAATTCTTTCCTTGCCAACGCCCATAAAATACTCGTCGTAACCGCGGTTGCGCGTCCATTCCAGGGCCAGATCGTAAATATTGCCGCAGGTAACACCGGGCTTGGCTTCGGTTTTAATCACGTCCTGCAGCTCGATCATGGCGGCATGCGCTGCCATCAAATCATCCGGCAGTTCCCCGATGGAAAAAATGCGGGCATGGTCCGAGTAATAGCCGTTTAAAGCAAAGACGTAGTCCACCAGCACCGGTTCGTGCTGTCGGATGGGTCGAAAACTCGGGCCCTGGGCCACCGCCGGGCTGGTGCCGGCGCCGCCGGTGGGGGATGACAGGAAACTGGGGACTGCAGCGGACGACCCGGCCATCAGGTGCCCGTAAAACATTTCAGCGCCCCACAATCGCATGCGCACAACGCCCTGATGGCCGCGTTTGCGGGCTTCGGCTTCAACCAGACCGGCCAGCTCAAGTTCGGTGATGCCCTCCCGCAACAGCCCGGGGACCTGCTCGGCCACCTCGTCCGACAGCCGGGCGGCCTGTTGAATCCGCTCGATTTCATATGGGGATTTGATTGCCCGCACCAGGCGGATCAAATGCGATATGTCGACCAGCTGATGGCCGGCAAACATTTTTTCGTAATGACGGTAGAGGTTGACCGACAACACATCAAACTCCATGCCGATGGTGTGCGGCATCTGGACGTCATACTGTTGCAGGATATCCGGTATGGCTTTGGGAGATGGCAGCGGCACAATGCGCGATAAAGAAGACTCGGCAATGGCGCGGTCAAAGTTTTTATAAACCATTAAGACCGGCTCGGCCTCAACCGGGATCAACAGGTGAGCTTCCTGGATGGTGCCGCTAAAATAAAACAGATCGGCGCGCTGCAGGAGTAGGGCAGCTTCGATGTGGTTTTCCGCAAGCTGCTTTTTTAAGTGCGCGATGCGCTGTCCAATTTCCGATTTGGGGGTATTGTTGCGGGTATCGTACACAGGGCAATTCCTTTTCTGATTTTGTCGTATTATCGCGCTTTATAAAACCGGGTCCGTGCCGTTCCGGTCCACCTTCCAGCAGCGGACCCGATGGTTCGGGCCGACGGTGTCGAATTCAATCGCGTCGTTTTCGCAGCGCTCCTCTTTGAGCGGGCACCGATCCTGAAAACTACACCCCTCCGGCGGGTTTAGCGTCTGGTCGGCCTCATCTTCGGTTGCTTTCATTTCTGGGTCAATGTTGCGATCGGCATCCGGAATTGCGGACAGCAGCAAATGGGTATAGGGATGGAAAGGATGATCAAAAAGCGCATCGGCAGGTGCATACTCCATGATATGGCCCTTGTACATCACTGCCACCTGGTCGCACAGATACCCGACCACATTCAGATCATGGGAGATGAACAAATAGCTCAACGCCAGCTGTGCCTGGAGATCTTTCAATAGGTTAATAATCTGGGCCTGGATCGAGACATCCAGCGCAGAAACCGGCTCATCGCAAATGATCAAAGCGGGCTCCACACTTAGGGCGCGCGCAATACCAATGCGTTGACGCTGACCGCCACTGAATTCATGCGGGAAGCGATCGCTGTTGGCTGGTGACATGCCGACCATTTTCAATAATGTTTCCAGTCGTTGTTCTTGTTCGGCGCGGCTTTGAATACCGGCGATCTTGAGACCCTCGGCAATGGATTGCCCGACGGTCATGCGCGGATTCAAAGAGCCGTAAGGATCCTGAAAAATGATCTGTATTTCCTTGCGCAGCGGTTTCATTTCTTTTTCATCCAGCTGGGTAATATCCTGCCCGTTGAAGAGGATTTGGCCCTCATCGGCTTCTAAAAGCTTTAGAATCAGGCGGGCCACCGTGGTCTTGCCGCACCCGCTTTCACCTACCAACCCAAGGGTCTTACCCTTTTCAATCTGAAAACTAACACTTTCCACCGCCTTAACCCAGCCGGTGATTTTTTGAAAAAATCCCCTGCGGATAGGAAAATATTTTCTAAGGTCTTGCACTTGCAAAATGGCGTTGTTCTGGGAACCGATTGCATTCATTGGATCATCTCATCTATTGACCAAAAAGAACCGGACAGCGGGCATGGTGTCCGTCTTCATATTCACACATGGTTGGATATTGTTCCCGGCAGGTCTGAATGGCGTGCCGGCAGCGCGGATGAAACGGGCAGCCTGCAGGTTTGTAAGCCGGATTGGGAACTGTGCCGGGTATGCTATACAGCCGCTGGCCTCTCTTTTCGCGATTGGGAAGCGATGCTAGCAGCGCCTGGGTATAGGGATGTTTGGGCGTTTTTAAAACAGCATCTTTTTTTCCCTGCTCGGCGATCATACCGGCATACATCACACAAATTCGATCGGCCACCTTTGAGACCACCCCCAGATCGTGGGTGATATATAAAACCGACATAGACCGCTCAGTTTGGATACGCTCCAGCAGGCGTAGAATCTGGTCCTGAACGGTGACATCCAGTGCGGTGGTGGGCTCATCGGCGATGACCAGTTCCGGATCACAGGCCAGTGCCATGGCAATCATTACGCGTTGGCGCTGGCCGCCACTCAGTTGATGCGGGTAGTCATTTAAGCGTTGGGCCGGATCGGCAATACCGACATCTTTTAAAAGTTGCGCACTGCGGTGGTTGACTTCGTCCTGGGGTGCCGTCTGGTGAACCTGGATGGCCTCGCCGATTTGATCACCAATGGTAAAGACCGGATTTAAGGATGTCAGGGGTTCCTGAAAAACCATGGCGATTTGATTGCCGCGGATTGACTGCATTTCATTATCATTAAGATCCAGTAGATTTTGATCGCCAAATAAAATACGTCCACCGGCAATTTCCCCGGGTGGGATGGGAACCAGCCCCATGACGCTCAGCGCCGTGACAGTCTTGCCGCAACCAGACTCTCCGACCAAACAGACGGTTTCTTCGCCGTCGACATCAAAACTAACGCCGTCCACTGCCCGGGCGATTTCATCCTCGCTGTGAAAGTAAATTTTTAATTCTTCTACTGTAAGTAATTTATTTGTATTATTATTCATACGTGATTTCTATCGCCTGTTTGCAACTTGTTCGCAAATATGTGAAACAAAAAATAACCTAAACTGTTTTCGAGGCTTTTAGATTTTGTTCGATAGCAAGGCGGAATGTGATTCAAAAACGGAGCGTACACGTTAGTACGCGAGCATTTTGAATCGCATTGCAACACAGCTATCGGGCAAAAGATGACAGCATTGAAAATAGTTTTAATGTCGGTCGCGAAGCTTGGGGTTGAGCACATCCCGCAACCCCTCTCCGAATAGGTTGAACGACAGCACCACAATCAATATGGCGATTCCGGGCACAAATGTCAGCCAGGGGGCATCAAAAATAAACCCTTTGCCGCCGGACAAAATGTTTCCCCAGGTGGCATAGGGCGGCGGCACGCCGAAACCCAGGAAGCTCAGACCGGCTTCGGTCAAAATGGCGCTGGCGATGCCGATGGTCGCCGAAACCAGCACCGGTGCCACTGCATTGGGGATCATGTGACGAAAAATGATGCGAAAATTGCTCAACCCCAGCGCCCGCGCAGCAGCCACAAAGTCCTGTTCTCTTAATGACAGAAACTCGGCGCGCACAAACCGGGTGGCACCCATCCAGCTGGTTAATCCAATTACGACCATGATATTGTAGATGCTGGCCGGCAGCAGGGCCACAACCGTCAGGATCAGGAAAAAACTGGGAAAGCAAAGCATGATGTCGACAAAACGCATTACCACCGTATCAATTGAAATGGTCTTAAAATACCACATGCGCTTACCGATGGATCTGTTTTTGGCTTTAACAGACTTTTTCATTCTCAGCGAAATCAAGATACAACCGCAGCCGCAGATCAAAACGGCAACGCCGGCCCATATGAGTTTGCTGATTATCAGCAATACACCAATGATCAGCAAAGTTGCAGTCAACAACTGTCCAATGCGAATATGGCGACTGCCGTAATAGCCGGCAATGCCGCCCAAAAATATGCCGATCAGCACCGAAATGCCGACGGCCACAAAACCGACGGTCAAAGAAACCCAGGACCCCTGCATCATTCTGGCAAAGATATCGCGGCCCAGATCATCGGTGCCGAATATGTAAACACCCAGTTTGGGGACCTCCGTGGGTTGTAGCCGTTCTATATTGGGTCTGGCCAGCGGCGGGCGCAGTTTATCCTGTAAGCGCACCTGGGCAGGATCCAGAACCGGCTTACTGCCGCGTGTTAATGCAAAGCCGGCGATGGCCAAAAAGAAAAAGAGAATGAAAAAAACCATGCCGGCAATCGCCAGTCTGTTTTGTTTGAAAAGGCGCCAGAACTCTTGCAGACGGGTGCGTTTGGGTGCCAGCGGTTCATCCAGCTGGATATCTTGGATGTCTGTATCTGTATGTTCCATTACAACCGAATCCTGGGGTCTACCACCATATAGAGCAAGTCTGAAATAAAGGTGCCAATCAGTACCAGCACCGCGGAGACAAAGTTAAGGGTTAAGATGATCGGATAATCGCGCGCTAAAATCGCTTCATAGGCCATGCGGCCCATACCGGGCCAGGCAAAAATGGATTCAATAATGACCGAGCCGCCGATCAGACCCGGCAGGATTAAGCCAAACATGGTCACAAACGGCAGCAAGGCGTTGCGCAGGGCATGTTTGTAATGAACCTGATCGGGGGCCAGCCCTTTGGCTTTGGCGGTGCGGACATAATCCTGGCCTTCGACCTCGAGCATCTGACTGCGCACATAGCGCGATAGTACGGCGATACCGGCGGTGGCCCCCAGCAAAGAGGGCAGCAGCAGATGCCAGATGCGATCCATGATGCGATTAAAGCCCGAGATCTCGCCCATGCCAAAGGTCTCCATACCGATGACCGGCACATGAAACTGGTTGACCACAAAAATAATTAGGATATAGGCGAAAAAAAATCCGGGAATCGAAATCAGAAGATAAGAGAAAAAAGTCGAGCTGCGGTCATAAATGCCCCCTCTGAAGATAGCCGACCGGATGCCCACCGGAAATGAAATCGTCCAGGTCAGGATGGTGCCGACAATAAACAGCGGCAGGCTGTTGAGAAAGCGCTCCCATATCTTTTTAAAAACCGGCTGATTGTCTTTCCAGGAAATGGTTTTGCCGGTGAATAGATCGCGATAAAAATACAGATATTGGCGGTAGAGGGGCTTGTCCAGATGAAATTCGGCGCGAAAGCGCTCCACCATTTCGCGGGTGAATTTGGGATTCATGGGATCCACCTGGCTGGGCTCACCGGGGGCCAGGTGGATAATCAAAAACGAGACGATCGAAACAAAAAAGAGCGTCACAATTTTTTGGACGATACTGCGGCCGATAAAAGAGATCATGTTTTTACCGTTGTTTAACCGTGATTAGGGTGCAAATTCAGGCGTTTGTGCCAGTTTAATCCATTGGTTGAAATGAAATGTATAACTACCTGTTCTTGTTGGTTTAATTTTCCGGTATACGATGTTAGCTGAATTATCAAATGCTTTGATCACGATGCGTTTATCCAGAATCGCGGTCCAACGGCTAACAAATAGGAAAGTGTAGGGCTGCTCATGGGCGATAATCGCATGCAAGCGGTGGCAGTATTCGACCAGCTGCGCGTGATTGTATTCCTGACGGATTTTAATAATCAAATCATCCGCTTGGTTGTTTTTGAAACCTACAAAATTAAGCTGATTGTAACCGGTCTGACTGGAATGCCAGATTTGGTAAAGATCGGGATCGAGCGGCATGGACCAGCCTAAAACCAGGGCATCAAAATCCAATTTATTGACCCGCTCCTGAATAAAGACCGCCCATTCCACCAGATCGGTGCGCACATCGATGCCAATTTGCTTCCATGAATCCTGGGCAATGGCCAGAATGGCCTTGCGGATATCGTTACCGTTGTTGGTGATGAGCTTAAATTGAAGCCGCTGGCCATCTTTTTCAAGCCAACCCTGGTCGTTGCGTGTCCACCCGGCCTCAGCCAGCAATTTCAGAGCGCCCCGCGGATCATAAGGTACGGGCGCGATATGGGGGTTATAAAAATCGGTCTGTTTGGGAAAGGGACCAGTGATGCGCTCGCCCTGGTTATACAATACGAATTCGATAATCTTGTTGACATCGATGGCCATACTCAAGGCCTGCCGCACCCGGCGATCATCAAAGGGCTTACGTCGCAAGTTATACCCGATATAGGAGAAACCCATTGAGGTGCCGGAGAAACTTTGGAAATTGGGATCGTCCTTCAAGCGTTTGACCTGGTGCGGCTCGACCCCGTAACTGTCGATGGTGCCGGCATAAAACTCTATTTCCTGGGTCAGCGGATCGGGAATAACGCGAAATACGTATTTTTCATAATGGGGCGGCCCTTCCCAGTAATCATCAAAGCGATCGAGGATGATATATTGGTCGGACACCCACTCACGAAACACAAAGGGACCGCATCCGATGGGTTGGCGGTTAAAACCGCTTTGACGAATCGAAAATGATGTGGGGTCCTTGGCCAGTTTGAGCGCTTCTTTTTTCAGTGCGGCGTCATTGAGCAGATGCTCGGGCAGGATGCCCATCGCCCATGATCCGATGGCCGGTGAATACAGTCGTTTATACACAATCTGCACGGTCAGCGGATCGATGACCAGCACCTGTTTGACCGGCTCGTAACTGGAAACGCGGGGTGAGAGGTTGCGGGGGTCCATGATGGCATCGTAGGTAAATTTGACGTCATGGGCATCAAAAGTGTGGCCGTCATGAAATTTAACATTGGGCCGCAATTGAAATTCGATGATCGGATTGTGTTCCACCGCGGGCAGAAATTTTTTGGCCAGGGCATTCAGCAGATCTGTTTCTACCTTTGGGGTGGTCACCAGATATTGTGCGCCGTCAAAACTGTAGAAATAATCCTTGCCCAGAATCTGGCTGAGATTGACAAACAGATCCTGGTCAACCGTTTTGAGTTCAAGCTTAATCCGGGCCGGAGCGGATAGCGTGATGTCGATTTTTTGGGTCTTTTGGTCGTCAGCGGGATCCCTGACCTGCTCGCTCATCCGCTCTGTGCGGGCCGGAACCAGGGAAACCGCTACGATGTTGTCCAGCGTTTGCCGAAGCGCTTCGGAGTACGGGGCAGTCTGATTGCGGGCGGCTTGGATCAGATCGATAATGGCCTGAGGGCTGGCTTGATCCAGACCGGGGATACTGGCGGCAGCATTGACATAAAAAAAGGCCTCCTCGAAAATGTCCCAAGAAGTTGCCAGACGTCCCCTGAAACGCAGCTCTTCATCCCGGTCAATGAGGCCTTCAAAGACCTTATCTGTGATTTCACTGCTGGCGCTGTCGGCCGATAAAATCGGGTTTAAAATAGCGGCGTCACCAATGGAGGCATTGATATACTGCGTCAGCCGCTGAGGGTTGCCTTTGGCCTGCTCCTCATAGGTGGGGACCCAGAAATAAGATTGCAGCAGGATCAAGGACAGCACCAGCGGTGCCAGAATGAGAAAGTTTTTGGTTGTCATTTCAGATTTTTATAATGTTTCTAAAAGCTTAAGAATTGATGTTTTTTTCTTTTGGATGAGATCGGTTTCAATGTCATCGGGATTCAATCCCGCCGCCCGGTCAAGATAATCCAAAGCCGCCTCGAGCCCGTCACGGGTCCCTCGAGTGGCCGCTACATCGGCTTTGTAAAAAAAGATCATGCGGTCAATCTGATTGATGCGCGCATGTGCTGTTTGACGGCCATCTTCGGTGGTGGTAAAAGACAGGGCCCTGTTCAAATAAGATTTAATGCCCACAAAGTCTGGCATTCCGGTCACGGCCATCAACGCATCAGCCTTGCTCAAGTAAAAATTAAAGGCCAGCGGATAAACCGCCTCCCTTGTGTAGGCGGGCTTAATGGCAGTCGGTTTTTGCACACCCGGCATAATCAGTATACGCTTTTTTCCGCCCGGGGAAAAGGTTCCCTGCCAAATTTCCACTGCGCCGGCTGCACAGACAAGATAATATTTTTCTGCATTGCGGTAGCTGGCATGAACCACCAGCCCCATCAGGACGACCAGAACCAGCACGACCATACCCACAAGCATTGCACGCCGCGATAAGCGCAATCGAAAAGAGCGCCGATCGGTTTGTGTTCGCTTTTCAAGGTCATCGGAGTTTGCGTTTGGCATCAAAAACCCCTTTGAAATCTCTGATGGCTGTCCTATAATATATGTTGGATCTAGCGATAGATGGACTCAGCGGATGCGCAAACAAGGCGGTGCATCCAAGCCGTTATTACTTTTAATACGTAATTATTTCACCTTGTTGTCGATTCGTCAAGATGCGACTTCGATCATAGGCCATTGCTGGTCGAACGGCGTCCGTCCGTTGCGGACATGCAGTAGCGCGCAAATCGATGCATTGGTTGATAATTTTTACTGCGAACTTGATTGGCGGCTATTCTAAGCGCACTGAATATGATACACTTATGAAATCGGAAAAAAATGAACCATCGGATACAAACCGGCAAAAGAATCCTGCTGCTGGCCGCATAATGTGTTGAGGCAACGCTAAATGATGATGAAAAAAATGTGCTTCTTCAAGCTATTTCTTATCGTAATTCTATTGAGTCTAGCGCTCCCGCTGCAGGCGGAGTTCTACAAATACGTCGACGACGAGGGGCATGCGTTTTTCGTTGAAGACCTGAGCCGGGTCCCCCCTAAGTATCGCAACCGGGTTGAGGTCTATCGGGAGAAGTATGACCATTTGCCGGATGAGCAAAAAAAATCCAAACTGGAAAATGAGCAGGAACAGCAACAGGCACTAGAGTTTGAAAGACAGCGCCAGATGGAGCAGGAACTGCAGCAGGCGGCGGAACAGGAAGAGGCGGAACGAAAACGTCAAGAGGAGCTGGCCAAGGCCGAATTGCAGGAAACCTCTGTAATCATCAAAGGCAACCGGGTTTACGTTCCCACCACGATCGGAAACAACGGTGTTGAGGTGCAAACCTTGTTGTTGCTGGATACCGGCGCTTCACAGACCGTTGTTCACCGCGAAATTGCCGGTCAACTCAATATCATCGCGCTTAAAAAGGGGCTGTCACAGGTCGCAGGCGGCCAGAAAATCTATACCGAAATGGGAAAAGTAGACTACATCATAATCGGCCCGCATACCCTAAAAGGCGCCAATATTCTGGTGATTAACCACGAGGGGGCCGCGGTCGCCCATCAAGGGCTGCTGGGAATGAATATCCTCAGACATTTCAATTACAACATCGACTTTGAAAATCAGATGATGGTGTGGCAACCCGCTGAATAAATTCTGCTGACGGTTCAGTGCTTTTTTATACACCAGCGCACCCATCGACTGGTTCCCAAAAACGACAGAATTCATCTGGCTAGTCTGTTTGCTGCAGAAAAATTTATGAATCAGCTCATATGTGGAAGTCGCAAGACATCTTAGACTGGGGGATCGAGGTTGTACGGTGGTTTCAGCAATTCAGTCCTGCGCTTGATTGGCCGTTTATCAGTCTGACCTTCCTGGGAAACCTTGAATTTTTTCTTTTGTTTATGCCCCTGCTTTATTGGTGCTGTGATCGTCGAGCTGGTGCCAGACTGCTCGTTCTATTTTTACTCTCTGCCTATATTAATTCTGTCGCCAAGGTGATATTTTCTCAACCGCGTCCCTTTGAATATGATTCCAGCGTAAAACAATTGGTGCATGCCGGTGGCGGTGGCTTGCCAAGCGGACACACGCAAAGCGCGGTGGTGGTGTGGGGGTATCTGGCTGCACAGGTGAATAAACCCCAATTGTGGGTTTTGGCTGGTCTTTTGATGATTGGCATACCGCTTTCGCGGCTTTATTTAGGGGTGCATTTTCCGACCGATCTGATCGGTGGCTACGTTATCGGTGCCGTTCTGTTGGTGGTGTATTTGCACTTTGCCCCCAAGGTCGAAAGTTGGCTGGCTCAGAAACCAATATATTGGCAACTGGCTGTGGCCATTTCACTGCCGATGGCGCTGATTCTGCTTAATCCCAAGGGCGCCCGGTATTCCTTGTTAGCCAGTAGTTTTCTAGTCGGCTTTGCGCCGGGGATGATACTTGAGCGCCGTTGGGTTCGCTTTCAGTCAAATGGCAGCTGGTTAAAGCGGTCAGTTCGATATGTGGTGGGCCTGGTAATGCTTGCTGCCCTGTGGAAAGGGCTCATCATGGTTTTTGACGGGCTGGCACCACAGGCGCTTTATAGAACCTTGCGGTATGCCCTGATGGGTTTGTGGTGCACCTGGGGCGCACCCTGGTTGTTTGTGAGAATGAAACTTGCCCGAGCCGGATAACCTCGACGTATGAATCCACTGGGTGCATTGACGTTTGCAGTCTGGTGTGAGATTTTCACGATCGACCATGGTCGACTGCCAAATGGCAAAACCAATATCCATTCTTTGGTAAAACGTCATGATTTATCATATCCTCGCCGATGTGGTATTGTGCGTCCATTTTTTATTTGTGGTGTTTTCGCTTTTAGGGGCGCTTTTGCTGGTCCGTTGGCCTAAAATGGTATGGGGTCATTTGCCGGCCGTCGGCTGGGCCGCCTGGATTGAGTTTTCTGGCAACATTTGCCCTCTGACACCGCTAGAGAACATGCTGCGTATCCGCGCGGGGGGAAGCGGTTATGCAGGTGACTTCGTGGGGCACTACCTTTTGGGCGTACTGTATCCCGACGGTTTAACACGTCAGACCCAGATCATCCTGGGAGCGCTTGTGCTGGGTGTAAACCTGGTCATATATGGATATGTGTTTTTTTGGCGCAAAAGAAAAGCGGACGCGTGAGCACAAGCTTTTTCAAAAAGACGATCAACTTTTTGGGCGCAAAACCATTTGTGCGATTTTCACCTGAACACGCCATGCGTGCAAGCGCAAACAAAACTGGCTTGCACATCCATGAACTGGACATATTGAAAGGAGCCCTGTTGTGCAGACAAATCCAGATACGCATCGCAAGACCATTGGTTATATCCTGTGGCTTTTCGGTTTTACCGGTTCCCATCGTTTCTACTATGGCTACCCACTTCTGGGAACCGTCTATTTTTTTACGCTGGGCATACTTTTCATCGGCTGGATCATCGACTTGTTTCTGATTCCATCCATGGATCGCAAGGCTGATTTTCGGTTTAAGGCCGATCGGGTAGACTATAACCTGGCGTGGATCCTGCTGACATTTCTGGGGATTTTCGGCATCCACCGCATGTATATGGGCAAATGGCTGACCGGCATCCTGTACCTGCTTACAGGCGGGCTGGTGGGATTCGGGTTGATCTATGATTTCTGGACCTTAAATGATCAGGTAACCTTGGTCAACAGCAAAGCCTGACGATATTGCCCGGTTCTTATTCATCTTGAAAACAATACCGCGAATTAAACGCGGTTTTTGTGCCCCGTGTTGGTGTCGATACCCGCCGCTGAAGACGCTCACCGACGTCATCTGCCGTCCGCTTTTTCCCAACAGTCGATTTTCAGGTTGACAGCACCAGGGTCAGCCATTAGTTTGCGCTTTTGAGATAATTCTCATAAAGGAGCGTATTGTCATGGTTAGACCCCAGAAAAACCGCATGGTCGGCTATAACCCGGAGATCAGCTATTTCAAACCCCGGGGGACGCCCATGATGCAGTTGGAAGAAGTTCGCTTGACCGTCGATCAACGCGAAGCCATCCGTTTGTCGGATCTGCTCGGCATGTCACATGAAGATGCCGGTCAGCGCATGGGCGTATCGCGCGCCACATTTGGCCGCATCATCCAGCGCGCACGATACGTGGTTGCCGATGCGTTGATCAACGGCAAGGCGATTAATGTCGGGGGCGGAAATTATCGGATCGTCGATCAAAATCGCATATTTCGCTGCAAAAGCTGCAACCATGTTTGGGAAGAGGCAAAAGGAATGGGCAGGCCGCGTCATTGCCCGGGGTGTCAAAAAAAGGATTTTAAGCGTTTGATAACAAACGGGTCCTCAACCCGTTAGGATAACTTCCACATAGGAGAACATTAAAATGGTCGATATTCAAGACAGCATGCCGCCTGATCCAGAAAAGGCAGAAGAACAAAAGGAAGCGGCGGTCAGAGCGTCGCTGCAGAAAATTAAGCAAAAAATCATTGTCATGAGTGGCAAAGGGGGCGTCGGCAAAACCAGCACGGCCGTCAATCTATCGCTGGCCCTTGCCGATGCCGGGCATCAGGTGGGTATCATGGACGTTGATTTGCACGGCCCGGATGTGCCCCGCATGCTGGGGTTAGACGGAATGCCCCAACTGGGACCCAATCAAAAACTGAGGCCAATGGCTTACTCGGCAAATTTAAGCGCCATGTCAATAGAGTCTTTTATCCCCGGCAAAGACGACGCGATCATTTGGCGCGGACCGATGAAGTTTGCGGCCATCCGCCAGTTTATCGGCGATGTTGACTGGGGAGCACTCGATTTTCTGGTAATTGACAGCCCTCCGGGTACCGGTGATGAACCGCTGACAGTGGCTCAAATTGTTTCGGATGCACGGGCCGTTATTGTGACCACCCCCCAGGAGGTAGCTTTGGCCGACGTTCGCAAATCGATTAATTTCTGCAAGACCGTCAAAATGGACATCTTTGGTCTGGTGGAGAACATGAGTGGTCTCAACTGTCCCCATTGTGGTAAGATGATCGATCTGTATGGCTCCGGCGGCGGTGAAAGAACTGCCAAGCAAACCGGCATTCCTTTTCTGGGCAAGATTCCCTTCGATCCCAATGTCGTCGCCTGCGGGGATTCGGGGGCCTGCTATCATAAAGTCCATGCCGATACCGCTGTGTCAAGGGCCTATGCGGATGTGGCAAAGAAGTTAGCAAAACTAACCTGAAGTCATCTCAAAAATGCGTCTAACCCGCCAGAGGCGGGCAAGCGCCCAATGGTCCGCCAATATTCGTGGCGGATTAAAAACCGATTCAAAATACTCGAATACTAGCGTGTATGCTCCGTTTTTGAATCGGTTTTCGCCTTGCCCTTGGACGTTATCCACTATTTTTGAGATAACTTCCATCATCATTTTTCATAGAGCAGATCCTTTTAAAATATCACTTAAATTGGTTGTCCAAGATTTACTCGGCGTAAAGGTCATGTTTTTTTCTGAAAGGCGCTATGCAGTTAAATGATCACCATCGTACGAAGTGGCCTGATATTTGGGATGATTAGTATGCTATTATTTGGGTATATAACAGTGTAGATTTCATGCCAAATATCAGGCCACAGGCAACTTACATTTCATAGCGCCTGGAAGAAAATGACATGACCGTTACAGTTCTAAAAATAGTTTCACAGAACAAGTAAATGCGATGACTATAAAGATTACGACGCTGGTTGAAAATACTGTCGCGATTGGCAGCAGCCGCGAGCTCATCGGTGAGCACGGCCTGGCTTTTTTGATCGAAACCGGAGCGCGACGCATTTTGTTTGATACCGGGCAATATCTGGCCTTAAAAAACAACGCCCGCGTCCTCGGCAGCGATCTGGCAACGATCGATACGGTGGTGCTCAGTCATGGGCACTACGATCATGCCGGCGGCTTGAAGCACCTGTTGGTGCATAATTCAAATTTTTCGCTCTACGCCCACCCCGATGCCTTCAACGACAAACTCATTAAGCGCAAAGGTCAATACCGTAAAGTTGGGATCCCGATCAGCGAAAAAGATCTGGCCTCACAAGGGGTTACCATATGCCTGGATGCCGCACCGGTGGAAATTGCCCCCAACATGATGACCACCGGTGAAATACCCTTGCAGTCCGCATTTGAAACCGTAGCGGAGAGATTTTATACCGAAAAAGACGGGCACAAGGTTCCCGATACGCTGGCTGATGACCAGGCCTTAATCCTGAAAACCGGCAAGGGGTTGGTTGTCGTTCTGGGGTGCAGCCATCGGGGCATTATCAATACCTTGAATCATGTGTGTCACATCACCGGCCAAAAACAAATTTACGCGGTTATGGGGGGGCTGCACCTTGTCAAAACGAGCGGCGAAAAGCTGGACACCATCATGCAGCATTTGCAGGGCTTTAAATTGGAAAAAATTGTCGTAGGGCATTGCACCGGCAACCAGGCCATTCAAGCAATGTTTGCACGCTTTAAAGACAAGGTCGTTATCAATACGGTCGGAAATACCATAACTTTCTGACGCCTTATTTTTACACATCAACCGGACTTCCTATCCAGCAGCCAAGCCTTAATTCCCAAATCTTCCGTCATCAACTGTGTTTCTTGCAGCGGTGGTTTTTTGTCCAAGCCAGCCGATGCGCTCCGTATGGCGAACGTCAAATTCGGGCACATAGGGCTTAATATCCAGCAGCGGCGTATTGTCGACAATATCGATGTCTTTGACAGAGAGAATTTGATTCTCAATCCGAATGAGTCGAACGATGGACAGACCAATTGGGTTGGGACGGGCAGGTGCGCGCGTGGCAAATAAACCGCGCTCGGCATCATCTAAAAAAGGCGTGATTCGCAGTCGATAGGGTTGGGCCAAATGGCAATGATAGATGAGGATAATGTTTGAGAAGCCTTCAAGGTCCTGCAAACCGGCAACAAATTCATCAAAAATTTCAACCTCCGCCTTGACATCAGCGCCGCTGACTGGCTGGATGGGTGTGCCCTCGAGGCGCTCAAATGGTGTGTGAATCGTTCCGATCGGTTTGTAATCTACAGTATCCAAATTTATCTCCCGTGTGGATTTTTTCAGTTTTTTGATGAGATCTCATCATCAAAGTTCTTTTGGGTTAAAAACCAGATCGTGCAGGACTCGCGGAATTTGCAGTAGATATCCGGGTCGCGGCAATCCAGGCAGTCCGCGCACATGTAGATCTGGTGCTTGCTGCATTCGTAGCGGGTTTCGCGCTCCGGATGGTTTGAACACTGTCCCAATTAGTTTCCTTTTATTCCTTCAGTTTTTCAATCTGTTTTACGAGCGCATTGCGTTCGTCTTCAAGCTCAAACAGCTGCATCATGATAGGGGGCTTGACGGAATGGGCCGGCATGCGTTTATTGACTTCCGCAATTTTTTCATCCACCTTTTTCAGTTTTTCCTCTAATGCCTGCAGATCCGATTTCATATGTCACGTTCCTTATGCGAATTTTTCAACCGGTAAACGGGCTAATCCACCAGAGGCGGACAAGCGGGCAACGGGCTCAACAGTCTTAATCAACATGCGGCCATCTTTCCCCCTCCCGCTCCTCAGCAAAATAGCAGAATCGATTCCACTCCAGCTCTTTGCCGGAAAGCGGGCAGCGCAGTTTAACCTTGCGATCGCTGACACCGACAACCTCCCAATCGCCCTTGCGCGGTCCGCCATCGATATAAATTTTCTGGCCAACGGCAAAAGGGTAGGGCTTAAAATAAAGCACGGTTTCGTTGCTCATATCAATCTCCTCAACTTACCCTCATATGATCAGAGATCCAGGTGAACATTCAAAGGTCTTCTCACGTATTCAATACTGGTTTTCGGCATTTGCAAGCCGGCCAGTACCGCAGGTAAAACAAGGTATACCCGCAAATGTGAAGTTTCAAGTGGTTTCTCTAATCGCATTGAACAAATGACGGTTTGATATCATCATCGAAACCTTTTTTTGACATCCTATTTGAGTTTGATTTATAGTGCCTTCACCGTTTATGCAAATTCAGAGACAACCCCTTTTCAGAGGAGGACCAACCATGCCGTTCGGTTACACTGGTAAAATTTTGCGTGTAGATCTGACCATGCAAAAAGTGACGATTGATGAACAGGATGAGGCTTTTTACCGATCGTATCTGGGGGGCCGGGGGATTGGATACCATTATCTGATGCAAATGGTGCCGGCCGGCACGGGCCCATTTTCAGCGGACAATATTCTGGCTCTGGCCAGCGGGGTGATGACGGGTGCACCTTTGCCGGCTGCTTGCCGCTTTGCGGCGGTGGGCAAATCACCGCTGACCGGAACTGCCGGCGAATCCGAGGCAGCGGGGTTTTTCGGCCCCGAGCTGAAAATGGCCGGCTTCGACGCTGTGGTGTTTAGCGGCAGGGCGGAAAAACCAGTTTATTTATGGCTGACCGAGGGTAAAGCAGAAATAAGAGATGCTTCAAAGATTGCCCGACTGGAGACAAAAGAAGTCGAAGACGCCATTCGCAATGAGCTGAGCAGCTCTAAAATTCGTGTGGCGCAAACCGGGCCGGCCGGTATGAACCGGGTGCGTTTTGCCAACATTACGAATAATCTTGGACACTTTAATGGGCGTGGTGGATTTGGGGCCCTGATGGGATCAAAAAATCTGCGCGCCGTCGCTGCTTTGGGCACTGAAAAATGTGCTTTTGCATCACCGGAATTTTTGCGTGAAACAGCGCAGCAATATGCGCGCACCTTCAAGGATAATCCGGCAGGCGAACAGCTTTTTGTTTACGGCACCACAGCCTTCCCGGAGATCTTATCAGCCGCGGGCGCGCTGCCGGTTGACAATTTCCGGCGCAGCCGCTTTGACCATGCAGCGGCCATTGGCGGGGATCGCTACAATGAGGTGCTTTTACAGAAAAGAAAAGGTTGCTATGCCTGCCCGATCCGCTGCAAACGCGGCATTGCACTGGATGACCCTCAATATGGCGTCGATTCCCGTTACGGTGGCCCTGAGTATGAGACCATTGCTGCGCTGGGGAGCAATCTGAATATTGCCAACCTGAAAGCCATCGCCAAGGGCAACGAAATCTGCAATCGCTATTGTATCGATACCATTTCAGCCGGGATGACGATCGCTTTTGCCTGCGAATGCTTCGAGGCGGGAATTATTGGCACCTCAGATACCGACGGTCTGGAGCTGCGTTTCGGGGATGCCGATTTAATGCTCCAACTGCTGGAGCTGATTGCCCATCGTGAAGGCTTTGGCGACGTTCTGGCGGAAGGCTCTGCCCGGTTGGCCGAAAAATGGGGGCATCCACATGCCCTCGACCATCTGGCGGTCAAAGGCCAGGAGATCTCTATGCACGATCCGCGAATTAAGGTCGGTGTGGGCATTGGTTTTGCCGTCAGCCCTTACGGCGCCGATCACATGACGGCGGCACATGACACCGCTTTTGTCAATCCGGAGTCGTTTCCGGTCAATTCTGTTCGACCTTTGGGCATCTATGGAGCTATGCATGCTACTGAAATTAATTCGGAAAAAGTGCGCTCATACAAGATTCTGGAAAATTTCTGGCGCACCTTGGATGCCTTGGGCCTGTGTGTTTTTGGCTATGCCCCCAGAGGTGTGATGCCGATCAACACCATGGTTGATAGCGTCAATGCGGTGACCGGATGGGATACGAGTCTGTATGAATTGATGCGCGCCGGTGAGCGCGCCACCATGATTGCCCGGGCATTTAACAGCCGCGAAGGGTTGTCCATAAAAAACGATCAACTTCCCAAGCGTTTGTTTGATCCCAAACCTGACGGACCCAATGCCGGAGATCAGATGTTCAAAGAAACCGATTTTTGCGAGGCTGTTGTGCTGTATTATGAAATGATCGGCTGTGATCCGACTACGGGCCAGCCCCGCCGTGGCAAGCTTTTAGAACTTGGACTAGATTGGATCGAAAATTATTAAACCGGAAAGGGATATTGTAGAAAAAAGGACCGCACGATAGAACTTCAACAAGATCAGATGAGGTATTATTTGTCCCTTTTTACTCAAAAAAGTTGAACGCCTGCTTTTACTTAGTAAATAGATAGGTTTGGCCTTCTCAGAAATATTCAACAATTATATTAAAGCGATCCAACTGGTGTCATATATTTTTCGTTTCGCTGGTAAGATTGTCAAAATACTTCCTTCCTTTAGTGCTCTTTACGCTCACCATCTTATTTTGTCGAAGATCTTCGTTTAGTTAAGTTCGCTATTTTAAAATCCAGCATAAAATTTTTTTAATTTATTAAAAGATTTAATAGTTTGGGGAAAAAGGCACATATTTAATTGTTAAAAATTAGAATTAACAAATTATTGCCCGAACGTAATGTCTCAATATTTCTAATTATTACAAAACCCTATCTCGCTACAGGATTCGTGAAAATGATAAAGATAAATTTTTTTCAAAATCACAAACTGGCACGCATATTGAATTACTAGTCGTTCCATATAAAAAATTTCAGGAGATTCAGACCATGCGCAATAAAAATGGATTTTCAATGATGGAAGTTTTGACGGTAATTGCCATTTTTGCCATCTTGTCCGCCATTGCTATGCCTAACTTTCTTGGGTGGCGCAAAAAGGCTCAGTTGAGTCGGGCCGCCAGGGATGTCTACTCAAGTTTTCAAAAGGCTAAGATGGAATCGGTGCGTAGAAACGGAAATTGTGGGATTGAATTTCGTGCCAATGATTATGTGATCTATATGGATTCTGATTTGAGCTTTGATTTTGATCCTGTGAATGATCAAGTTGTCGAGACGGTGAATTGGTCGCAGTATCCAGGCGTTAGACTTGACCTAAGTGAAGGCGGAGGGGACGGTCTGACTTTTTCAAATCCTGATTCAGGGCTAGTCTTTGCTTCCGATGGGCTTCCCCGCAACAACGCCGGCGGTCTTGGCTCTGGAAGCGTTTTCCTAACAAATCAAGGCAATACCAGACAAAATACGATAACGATAACCACTGCCGGAAATATCCAGATCAATTAGACAGGTTAGCCGGGTATGATCATCAGAGGAGCGAATAAATAATGAATCGAAAAGGCTTTACGTTAATTGAACTTCTGATCGCCATGGTCGTAGCGTCTATTGTCTTGGGCTCGATTTATGCAGCATACCGTTCGCAAACCCAGGCCCACCGGACCCAACAACTCGTGGTTCAAATGCAACAGAATATGCGGGCGGCCTTGTACCTTTTGGAAAGAGAAATAATGATGGCAGGCTACAGCATAACCGATCCGCCCGCACCTGCCGGTTTTGTTCAAAATTTTGCAAGTTTGGGTTCACCCCACGATGGCTCTGGTGCCGCCAGCGATGCCAATAATATAGCGTTCACCATGGACAGCGATGACAGCGGAACCATAGATGCTGCTGCCGCTATTGCTGGATTTGAAATCATTGCTTATCGACTAAATGCAGCTAACAGCACTTTGGAAAGATGGGACGGTTCCAGCGGTGCTTGGCAGGTCGCAGCTGAACAAATTACAAGTTTGGCGTTTACCTACCATCGGGAAGACGACTCACAGATACCTTTTCCGATTACGGCTGCTGATCTACCGAATATCCGATCTATTGAAGTGGCGCTTACGGCCACCTCGAGGGATCGAAGTATGAATCTGACCCATAAAATCAAATGCCGAAATATGGGCTATTAATCGAGGAGATTCCTAATTGATGAGAACCAACGCAATTGAAACCAAAATCAAAATGATGCCTGAGAACAAGGGTTTTACCCTCATCGAAGCGCTTTTTGCCATTGCCATCTTTTCCATTGGTATTTTGGCGGTGAGCAGCATGCAGATCTCTGCCATAAATAATAATGCTTCGGCCAGAATGCGTACAGAGGCAACCATGTTGGCTTCTGAAAAAGTAGAGGAACTGATGTCCTTAGCGGATTACAATGATCCTTTGTTAGATACAGATACGCAATCGGACTCATCAGCAAACAATATATATTGCCTACAGTGGTCGGCTATTGAAGACACACCGATACCAAGTACGAAAACCATAATACTTTCGGTGCGCTGGACAGATGGCGAAACAGGGTGTGGAAATTTTGATCAAAAGGAAAATGAGGTCAGCCTTGATTTTATAAGAGCGAATATCTAGTGCGAAAACTTTTATTGGCTCAGAAACGCTTGATATCTGGGACCAGGAACATTGTTGGAAATATCGGTTAAAACCGATTGGCCATAGGCAAAGGGAGAAAAGACAAATGATTCAAATAAAAGCCACCTTCAAAAAGAATGATGGTTCCGTGATGGTAGCCGCCCTGTTGATTTTAGTGCTGCTCACGATAATTGGTATATCAGCCACCACCATGAGCAATTCAGAATTAAATATAACCGCCAATCTGCCATCACGTGCCACCCACTTTCAGCCGTAAAAAATGCCATTTTATGCAACTGCATATTGGCGGTTATATTTAATTCTGAATTGCTCATGGTGGTGGCTGAAATACCAATTATCGTGAGCAGCACTAAAATCAACAGGGCGGCTACCATCACGGAACCATCATCCTTTTTCAAGGTGGTTTTTATTTGAATCATTTGTCTTTTCTCCCTTTGC
>JAAUXT010032491.1_pt1 | contig 28811 bp, 34 predicted proteins | sample 7278171 | NCBI WGS metagenome assembly JAAUXT01 (sample SAMN14350112, study PRJNA611818) | marine sediment metagenome | isolation source: surface marine sediment (1.8m) | place: French Polynesia: Moorea | collected 2018-08
CAATTCTTTTGGTTGATATGTGGATATTGTTGTGAAACAATGTGTAAAAGTTCCATTTGGTCAAATTTGTTCCATTTGGGTATGTGCTAAATGAGTTCCCAAGTTGTGAACATTGAGTGAAAAAAGTTAGAATTTTGACAAAAAAAGCAACCCAAATCAGAGTGAGCCAAATCAGAGCAAGCCAAATCAGAGCAACTGAATTTTCTTCAAATCACCGCGAGCTCCATGGAGCTATTTTTCTCAATGCGTGGAAGCGACTCTTGTTTTCTTGATAAATTCACGCAAATTACATCTTTAGTTTGAGTGCGCATGCTTGAGAATGAGCCCAGAACTGCGCGAGATAACCAACGTCAGTCATGGAGATGACGCAGATATCGAAGCCGATGAAACAGAAGAGAACAAGAATAACTTGCGACTGACAGGCCAACTGACCATCCAAATAACTGACGCGCTCAGCAAAAGACAGTGCGACCAATCGATTGAAAGATTCTTTGGAAGAGAGAGACCGCAGCCCAAGGCTGAACCAAACTACTGTATTCAGATTTCTGACGTCATGAGTTCTCAGGCTGCTTCCAATGTGAAAAATAAGGACTTCTTGACATGTTCCGAATGAACAAACGTTTATTGTAGACCTGCGCTTCAACAGAAATGCCGAAGCAGATCTGATAGATTCTCTGCTCACCGGATACAACCGCCAGGCTCGGCCTGTGCGCGACGTCAGCAAACCGGTCAACGTCACCATCGGCATGCATCTCAGCAAACTGCTTGACCTGGTGCGTCTGTCTCTCACGGGACAAGTTCGCATCTTTCCTTTCTGCAACATGTGGTCGTTATGAACTTGTTTGGACCTCGAGTCGAAAATTGTACCGGCTTGTGCTTTCAATCTGCATGTATAACATCTGATCATTTTCATGACATTTTGCTTGCAGGACGAACGCACCGAGACGCTTGTTGCCTACTTGTGGTTCGACGTGGTGAGTTGCCGTTCTCAATCTTGCGCCAAGAAGGGTGCGTGCTGACCAGAACTCCCAACACGCTAAACTCTCCGGACATTGATAAGAGGCAACAATGGAAGAATCTGCACGTTCTTCGACGTCTGCTGCACGCTTTCTGCTGTTCTCCCCTGTTTTCCTGACAGGTTTGGACAGACGAGTTCCTGACATGGAACCCTGAGGACCACGAGAACGTCACTTCCATCACCTTGTTGCCTTTCAACGTCTGGCTTCCAGACTTTGGTATCACAAACAGGTGCAGCATCTGTACAGATTTTCTATTGTTGTCTTTTGACCAATGCTCTGTGCTTTTCTTCGCCAGAAGTTCTTGGCTAAGGTTTGAGAAATTCTACTTTTCATTTAGCGCTGACAAAGTGTACGACGAAGACCACTTTCGCTACTTCCGTGTGTCGGTGAAAAGTTCCGGCCAAGCAATGTGGCACCCTGGAGGAATCTACAAAATCTCCTGCCCTCTGGATGTGACCTACTTCCCCTTCGACTCACAGGTTGGTTCCTCGGAAATTTGTTGGACTTTTTTGCATCAAGACACGGACGAGACAGGGTCGTGCATCGACAACTCTGAAGGGCTATCATTTCCGCATGTCTGCTCAAGAAAAAAAAAGATATTGAAGTTTGGTGTCATTCTGCTGACCAAAAACACTTAGTTCAGATGTCAGTGGATTCTAAAGGAAAGGTAATCTGCATGCGCAGATTTGCAAGATGCAGATGCTGAACTGGGAGTATGACTGGTTCGAGCAGCAGTTACGGCCGTCGGTTCCGGAAGTGCAGGAGGACGCCGGGTATTCTCCCAACGGGGAGTGGCGCTTTGGCGATTCTTTCGGCTGCGGAAGGTCTCAAGACTTTCCTGGAGAGGGACCGCTCGGATTCGTCAACGTACGTTTTTGTCATCTTCAGTGTTTGAAAACAAAACTTCTCGATACAGGAGTTGTGTTCAGGATCACGCCCCTCGACGCTTTTGGCAGACAAAACGTGTGTTGTTGCATTCTGTCCTTGCAGTATTACATGGTTCTGGAGAGGAAGTCGCGGTACAGCGTCATCAATGTTCTGCTTCCCATTGTTCTATTGTCTCTCATGGACCTCTTGGTCTTCTGGCTGCCTGCAGAATCTGGAGAGAAGGTTTCACTCGGAATTACAGTGTTACTTTCATTCTCAGTCTTCTTGTTGGTAGTGGATGAAAGAATGCCCAGGACATCAGACGCTGTTCCCATACTCAGTGAGTACCCAGTACGTGCTACGGATGTTCCTCTTGTTAACAGGGTTCTTCCCGGTTTGAACACAAATCAAGTTGAGTTTTGGCTTGAAAGAGGAAAAAAGTTCATTGGTGCACAGTGCAAGAAGGAACTGCCATGGGGGAGAGTTTCACTTTTCAAACATTGACTTTCGCCGGGCGAGGTGCAAGCCTTTCTGAAATCACTTTCATTGTCTTTTTTTGTTCTGCGGTTTTAGCGGTTTATCTCTCGAGTGTCATGGCCACCACGGGACTGTCCCTGTTCGTGACTGTCATCATTCTGCACCTGAACTACAAGGATCCCAGCCGGCCTGTCCCCAACTGGGTTTCCACCGCACTGTCCATCAGAAGACGACGGGGCGTAACGGCCGGGAACAACAACGTCAGTTTCACCGACAACGAATCGGGAAACACTCTGAGCAACCAGACTGCGACGATCGCAGTTGGTGTGGACCAAGAAAAGACGAAGGGTTCGGATTCAATTCGCAGCTCAGCGAAGTGGACGACACCTCGGCACGACATGGGCAGGGAGGACCAGTGGAAGCGAGTTGCGAGGAGACTGGATACTGTCTGCTTGTTTCTGTTTCTATCCACATTTGCTTTGTTGCTTATCATTATTGCTTATCCGTACGACACTTTAAAAAAGATTGACAAGAATGATTGCTCATTTGGTTGAATGCCGAAGGCACGTGAATTGACCATTATGCGGTTTGAAGTTGAACACACAGGACACAACTGGATCAAGGGGAAAAGGGAAAACACCACTCGTGCAAGTTCTGCCAACAAGGAATCTTTACACGAACGTTCATTCTCCAGCCAGTAATTGCACTGTTCGTGTTTTGTGTCGCTTCCTTTCTTGTTTGTGACTTCAACATTTGCGGGGTGGGAGACCACATTCCACATTTGTACCAGAGGATCGTCTGGAAAGAGCACAAATCAAGCTGCGGAAGCAAACATGAAGAAGTGAATGTCCCTTTGTCAATACGCTTTTCACCAGCAGCTTTTGTCGCTGAATAATTTACACTTTGGTAAACATTGTCAGAGACGCACAAATGGCCCTGTATTTTTGGTGGCGATTCTGATTGGTCCTGTCGTTTTGATGGAAAAGCATGTTTTGCGTTTCTGACTTGCACCACAAATGAACCATCTGTATCACTGGGAATAAACTGATTGGAATCGATCGTTTGTCTGACAAGTGAATGTTGTGTAATCGAATCATCGTTCCCCGAACCATCGTCACTCGGTTTGACTACACATGTTCTTTCCTGCTCTCCTCTGAAGCTACACCTGTAGCACAGCTTCAGACCCCGGTTATAAAACCACCTGTGATACTGTTTTCTGGGCTTCTTACCCAAGGGGCTCAGGTAAGTGAAATAAACCTATCCTGCAACACACGTATGTGAGGCTAGTTTATGCGACCTGGCCAACAGAGATGGGAGACCTGACTCCCTTCTCTGGGCGAAAGTTGCGACAAGGCTCTGCCAGCCGATGGCTCAGGAACGTAGCTGGTATGAGTACATCCATACATAACATGAAGTGGTGTGGCATTCAGGCGTGCCTGACGTCTGTATACCTGTGGTGATCTCCCACCGTTCGGCAAAAGAGTACGGACGATGGAACTTCGAAGCGTTGAGAGGTGGCAGTGTTTGCGACACGCGTTTGATACCCAGCAATGATTTTGCTCAGTCTTCGGCACAACAAACTTATTTTTTGGCATTTTGGCTTTTGGCCCAAAGTGAAGCTGAACTGTGGAACCCGTCTTGTATGATGACATCGGCCATAAACAGAGCTGCTGCGTCGCATGCACGCGCATCGACGTCTTGATCGAGCCGGCATCGAATTCCTGCAAGAGCTTTCACCGAGTTATGCAAACAATCGACATTGGTGTTTGATGAAAGCGAACAAGTTTGTTTGATTTTTGAGGAGCATCAAGATCTTGAGCGAAAAGATGGAGTGAAGGTTTCGAAGTGTGTACGTGTGTGTATGTGCGTCTGTCTGTCTGTCTGTCTGTCTGTCTGTCTGTCTGTCTGTCTATTTTATCTTTAAGTGGGACCCAGACCCAAACCTTGAGACGAATTGTTTGGCTCTACACACGCCAACCAGGCTGATGTTGCTACATCACCATCACACCCGTTTCTGGCCCCAATCCTGGTCTCAACTCAATGGATCTGAAGCCTCCACAAACGCAAATTCGTCCCCTCTTTTCAACGATTTCCAGTTTTGGATTTCGTAACAACCTCCATAACTCACGGGTACAGGGCAAGAGTTTGGAGGTTGTGGGTCCCAGGGTCCAATGGCTGACATTTGAGCTGCTCGGTGCTGCTGAAGTTGCACGTCGGTCCTGTGCGTGTAATGCTTCATATCGGATGAGCTTCACACCGAATCAGCAAACAATGGCTTCTGTACTTTTTCTGATGATTCTATTTCTGGATGTGACAACAGGTGAGTCTCTCGATGTTCTTCGCACATCTGATAGCGATCACGCAGGCTGTCTTGACTTTGGGCAAAGTTTTAAACTTTGAGCCGACGATTCATCAACTCAACAACCTCGGTTTGGTCAGAGTTTTGAATCAGCTCAACGGCAAACATGCTGTGTTTGATCTGAAAGTGTGGAACGAATGTATACTAGTGAACACAACTGAAAACCTGACTTGACTGCCCAATTCGGGCAAAATACGAGCGATGAACAAGGCGGTGATTTGGGTTCTGAAATTGAGTACGACATCGTATTACTTTGGGCGAAAGGCCGTGTGACGGTTGGCAGCATCAAAGTCTGCATTTCCTATTGTGTACTGCTCTTTGCCATCAGTCGCGACGATGTCGCGCTCTGTTGCGTGTTGCAGATGCGGCGCCCACTGGTGGCGTGAAGAACCGAAATGCGGAGGCGGAACTGATCGCGCAGCTCCTGGGCGGCTACGTCCGGCCCGCGCGCCCCGTGCGCTACGTCTCCAGGCCCGTCAACGTCTCCGTCGGAATCTACCTGGGCAAACTGCTCGAGCTGGTGAGACTGCTCAGATTCAACAGCCTGGCCCCACCCAAGATGACATTGTGAGCCCCCTCTCCCGCTCAGTCGCACAAGTGATCCACCAAGATCCTTCAGTTTGGGACGGAATCCCTGTTTGGAAAAAGTTCCAGGGGAAGTTCTGCCCGTAATTTGCTTTTGGCATACATGTGGTCGTGGTTCGGTATATCTTGAACACTACGCAGCAGAAAATAACATTCAACACTCAAACGTGACATTACACACTAGATGACACATCGTGCAAGTGCCAACGAGACACAGAACAGAACGCTTCATTTTGCTCAGAAATCTCGTGGTATGATTTCGAGCCCAGATGTGTTCAGGTGAACATCGGTGCAGCTCAGTTGTGGATGTCGAGTTGACAGAAAGCCTGCGCATCTACAGTGACAGAACAGTGGGAACTCCATGGCAGTTCGGGATCAGGGTGTCATCCAGCCATTCGTTTCCCGTGCCACATGAAGAATGAGTTTACCTTTTAAGGCCAGGAGACAAAGCAGAATTCTTGCATTTGTCACAAAACAATTTCCAAAACGAACCACTTTCCATTGCCAGTGTGTACTGTTTTCAACGCATGCTTGAAACCAAACTTCAGCGGACTTGGACGGGTTCGCCACCAAAGGCCAAACTGCAAGACTGTCCCTTCTTCACCTTTGTGGCGAGCTTGTTTTGTTTTTCCAGGACGAATCGTCGGAGATCTTGGTTACCTACATGTGGCTGGACGTGGTGAGTCTCGTAACTGCCCCCTGCAAAAGAGGAAATAAGTTGTGGGAAAGGAAAAGTCCTTCGCATGCAGCTGCAAAAGCTTTGAAATTCTCATTGAAAAATGATGTGAGTCGCATTCTCCGCAGATGTGGCGAGACGAGATGTTGAGGTGGACTCCATCCGACCATGAGAACGTCACCTCTGTCACTTTATTTCCCAACCAGGTCTGGCTGCCAGACTTCGGATTCACCAACAGGTGAAAAGGGACGGGCTGTTGGGCAAATTTTGCTGCGTCCATGCAGGAGGATTCAAGGACGTGTTTGTTTTCGTGTGATCTGGTTGGTTGCAGCGCAGAGCACGTGTTCCATGAGGATCACTTCCGGTACTTCCGGGTGTCGGTGCACAGCTCCGGGGACATGATGTGGCACCCTGGAGGCATCTACAGGACAACGTGCCCGCTGGACATCACGTATTTTCCCTTTGATTATCAGGTCAGTTTTTCTCCACGAACCCCCTGCTGGATAGGACTTCAAGTGTCCTCGTACGCATTTCAGGCCTTGCCACAACAGATTTTGGTGTTTCTTCTTTTGAAGCGCCTCAAAGAACAATGAACAAATCCTTGTATTGGATCAGAGCCCGTTGATCCTTCCGAAGAAAGTGTCGAGTTCTGATGATTCATGAAGCAAGCTCGCGAACAACTGAACCACGGCGCTGTGGGATTCCTTAAACAACTCGTTAGCGCCATCGGTCGGCCCTGCTCCTTCAGACTCGCGGTCAGCTTCCATTTGCGCAGGTGTGCCATTTGGTGTTGATGAACTGGGAGTACTCGGAGGAGGAGCAGCGCCTCGGCGTCTCCTTCCCCGGCGTCGCATTCGACAGCGCCTACAAGGAGAACGGCGAGTGGCGCGTCGCCGACTCGACCGGCTGCAGGGGCGTCCTGCACTCGGAACTCGAAGGCGCGCTCGGCTTCCTCAAGGTCAGTTCTTTTGAGCCAGGGTGGTTTGTGTCCCACAGAAGGTGAAGCAAACGTATTTGGTGCACATCGTGCAATCGTGTATGTTGTTGCACGGGACGCCAGTTTTGCCTGGTTTCACCTCAGAATGACAGTTTAGGAGAGAGAACTTGTGATGAAAACATTTGATGACATGAGAGGCGCAGAATGTATTCACTCAGATGGATTGTTGTCACTTGCTCTTTTCTTTGGAATATAACGTTCCACACGTCTGCTTGGTTTGCAGTTCTCCATCCTTCTCCAGAGGAAGTCTTTGTACAGCGTCGTCAACATCTTGGTGCCCATCGTTCTGCTCTCCTCCATGGATCTGCTCATCTTCTGGCTGCCCCCCGAGTCAGGGGAGAAGATCTCGCTCGGCATCACCGTTCTCCTCTCCTACTCGGTGTTTCTGCTGGTGGTCGATGAGAGAATGCCAAGGACGTCTGACACCGTACCTCTGCTCAGTTCCGTTTCACATTCGTTTTGTTCTATGTTCAAACTTCCAGCATTATCTGGACACATGTTTTTGAAACCTGGTGTGTGTGAGCCATGGAATTCTGGTGCTGTCATTTTCATTTCATTGGCGTACCAAACGAATGGTTGCGAATGTGGACAACGAGTACTGTGCTTGAGAAAACACAGAGGAAGCTGGTTCTCTCTGCAGCGCGGTACCTGACGTCGGTGATGGGGGCGACGGGGTTGTCGCTCTTCGTCACCGTGTTGATTCTGCACCTGCACCACGGCGCCCGCGCCGCGCCTCCGGCTCGCTGGCTCCGCTCCCTCCTCTGCATCAGGTGCGTCGCGCAGACAGAACATACTGTGAAGATTTCACGTCGTTCGGTCAGTGAAACGTGACATGAGCCGACCTCTCCGTCTGAGGTGTTGTGCACGAACACTTCACTCCACTCCCACACGAATCTCAAGTCTCATGCACTGTGCTGAACCAAAAAAGAAGAACTCATGAGATAGCGAGAATCTGATGGAGAAACATCAAAAGCGCCCAGGGAGTCTGGGACTGACCGGACTGTCTTCTCCCGTGGAGGCTTCCACCCGTAGTTGAACTTTTCTCTGTCTGAGCCTTGTCGTTATCAAAGCGCACCACTCGGTCACCAAAAACTGTACACTTGTGTGCAGAGTAATGGTATCAAATCAACTCCCCAAATGTTGTAGAACTGGTAGGGTGGCTTCAGGCAGAAGCGAGGACCTGGACATGATGAACTCCGGAGACAGCGCCACGACGCCAAGTGGAAAAACAAACAGCATCGCGCTGAGCGACATCGCTGCGGAGGGCGCCGCGGCTCCCCCGACCTGCGAGGAAACGGCCGAGACCGACGAGATCGAGAGGCAGTGGAGGCTCGTCGTAGCCAGATGCGACTTCGTCTTCTTCATCGTTTTCTCGGTGCTGTTTTCTCTGCTGATGCTGATCATGCTGTACCCTTATGACAACGTTGTTCGGTTGGACAAAGAGCAAAACTGCACGAGTGACTGAACAGGAGCGCCAAGTCCTCAGTGAAGGTTGAATCTCAGCAGAAGTAATGAGGCATGTACGAGACAAGAATTTTGTGATGCTCTTGTTTCCAGGCTGAGACGGCGTTGAAAGCTCGTTTCGCTCTCGGAGAAGGGGAACCGCAATTCCGCTCGGGCAATTTCGTTGATTATTGGTTTGACCAGGAATAAACGCGTCATGCCGTAAACCATGTCATCTGATAAATTTCCTTTTGTTCGCATAGCAAATTACGAACTACGATTACCATCCACCCTCTCTTTGCCCTTGGAACGAGAGGAAAGCCTTCACGCTTCAGAAACTTGGTTGAACTTCAAGTTCATGCACAATATTCGTCGTACACACATCTACCTTCCCAATGTGTTCATTGCTTGAGTGGTTTTCGCTGGCTGCATTTACATCGAAATGCGAATTTGGCGAAGGTGATGTTGAGTGCTTGAGCTGGCAGGCCAAAAGGTAAGGCCCGCATGGAAAAGTTTGTTTTCTGTTGATTTGTTTTCTGTTGCTGTATCGCGTCGGCCATTGATGATCATAGCGGAATGTTCGGACGCGTGAAAGAGTTCAAATCTGGGATGACAGACTGATCCACGAACATTCCATGGTCCCGTTCGTAGTGCCGTACTGACCGGTCGTGCTGGTGTGATTCGCAGAAGTTTCGCGATGCTTTGGACAGGTTCAGGATGAAAAAGAACGGAAAAGACACGAGTAGCCGGGGAAGCCTTGAGCTGAACCCGCGGAGTCCGCTCATCAACAACAGCCGACGCGACAGGAAGTACGTTCCGGATGTGGCGCCTTCTGGTGGTGACGACGAGAAACGGGCGCCGTCAGTTCTGGCGAATCGGAAGCGGCTGTTGGAACTGAGGCGGAAATGGAATGATGTCATCACCATCGTGGCGATGGCAGGACTCGTGCTGGTCGTCCTGGTGACCGAGCTGAGGTTCCACAACATCGTCAGAAGAGGTAGTGTACCGGTGCAGGTGCGAAGAGCTCTGTGTGAAGACACTCACTGCACAAACATTGAAACAGTGTTTCCGAATTTTGCACACGTATTTTTGTCAAAGATAAGGCAACGGGGTACTGAAGAAAGATCAGGATAAAGTTTAGGAAGCAAGTTCACGGTGGTGGTTCCCCTGTTTGTAACCTCTTGATGTTAGTTTGTTCGACAATTTGCTCCTGAGCTGACGGTGCAGCTTCTGGGGCTTTTTCGACCTTGCAATGGACTGCAGTTGAACATGTGTTTTGCAGGAGGATTCGTGAATTTGATTTTGCTGTCTGTGGTGTCGGCGAGCACGTTGTTTCTGCTGGTTCTGCTGGTGTGGTACCACATTCTGGAGACCAAATTGGACAAGGAGATGGGCAGCGCAGTGAGTGCGACATTTCCTTCATCAACGACATAAAAATGCAACTTCAGATGCTCCTGTGCATGACTTTCCAGCACTCGGTCATGGACATGTGCGTGGGCGTGAAAGACCAACGTGCCATCTGGAATTTTGTTCCGTGCCCCTGGTCTTGTAGTCGCTGTCGTGGTGGCGAGTGCTGCAGACTGTGCTGGAGCTGGTGGTATGCGCGCTGCACCCATTCCCAGGGCTCGAGGGCACCACAGTGAGCGTGTCAACGTTCGTTCTGGATCAGTATCACGAGCATGGCTACGTCCGACCCGTCGGCGACGTGCTCACCATTGCAATGTTTTTGAGGTAGCTGCAGAACAAGTTCATTTACGTTTCGACCTGCTGTCGGAAGAAGCGCAAGAATTAAAACAAACAATTTTGGACCTTGATCAACACACGTACACAAACGCACATGCACGCGCCTACACGGCACACACTATGTTCAGAGGTGCCATGTTCGCAGGTTGTACCTGGTGTTGCGGTTCATGCTGCTCCACAGCGTCTTTTCGCGCCACCTCGCGCTGCGCATGCTCTGCGCCACGCAGCACGTCAAAATCGACTTCCGCTTCGTCTTCAAGTCGCTGATGACGTCACATCCGACGGCCGTACTTTCTGTGCTCATCACAACAGGTCGGCGTCACCACTTTGTTCTGGATTTGTGTTCACACAGGTGGGCCACAAAAACAGAGCCTCCAGAATACATCAATGAAAGACGTTGACAAGTATTTTTCGCGGGATGGTTCTGGGTGAGCCTTGACCTGCCAACCTGCCACGACATACAGTTTGTTTCTGGCGGATGGTTTGAATACGTTGCTGTTTTCAGGCATACTGATGGCGTCGTGGTTCCTGCGTGTGTGCGAGGCGGAGACGCCGAAGGAGATGGGAGACTTCACCTTCTCCAACTGCGTCTGGATGATCTGCATCACGTTCCTCACCATCGGATACGGAGAGTCAGTTGATCTATTTGAACGCAACACACCAGCACTTCGATGATCTTTGAGTTACAAATATTGTGAGGGTGACAGTGGCGCCAACAGAGTGGTGCGGGCACGTTGCACACGGTTTGGGTGACCATCGGCGTTGTTTGCAGCATAACGCCGTCGACGCCGTCGGGTCGCGCCATCGCCGTGCTGCTCGGTCTGTTCGGCGTCGGCTGTACCGCGCTCCTCATCGGCATCGTCACCAACAAACTCGAGCTCGACCGCAGGGAAAAGTGCGCCTCAGTTTCTCAACATAGAGAAAAAAACATCTTCGCTTGAATGACTCAAAGAACGAGAGCAAATTTATTCTGACACCCATTCCCCACAACACCACAACCTATTCTTTGAAATGAAACAAGAGGAAGAGTTGAGCTTTGTGAATTTTTGGTTGGTTTGCCATTTTGTTGAAAGAACTTGTTTTGTGCATGTTTCCGGAACAGATTACTGCACGACTTTGCCCGCGGCATGCAGCTTCACGTGCAACTGAAGGAAGACGCTTGCAACGTCATCAAGAACAGATGGCTTCTGCACCACACAACCAGAAGAGGTAGGTTTCTCCAGAGCCGCTGGTTGTGAATATGATATCCTTTTGCAACTGAAGCTCTGTTCACACAATCTGAAATCTTCATCGGAAACGTTCCACAGCTTGTTTTGATGAACGTTCCAAGTTTTGGACCTGCGTGTGAGTTGCGACAAGCAACCCGTTCCCTCTGTGTACTCGTATCTTTTTCTCCAAGGCGAAAAAGGCCGAGAGAACCACTGCCGCAGGCGGTTGAGAGAATCTGTGAAGAAAATGAAGGCAACGAAACGGGCTGAGCAGCTGCTGGAGGAGGAGGGGAGCTCCGCGACTCTGAGCGACCTCCACCGCCAAGAGACGGAGAACTTCCGGGCCATACAGGAAGTGAAGAGATCTCGGGAGCAAGACGCGCAAGAAGTGAAGAACCTGCAGGAACAGGTGAAGAATCTCAACACCAAGATTGATGCCATTCATAGTTTGCTGTTGAAGCCTGAAGCTCGAGTGTAGGTTGTTCGGGTTTACGGACACGAGAGACTCACCATGTACTTTGGGGCACTCGAACACACAAACATAAAATAATCCCTTCATCCCAATTCTCCAATCGTGCTACAAATGTGGTGTCGTTTGGGAAAAAAAGTGCGGATCACGTGTGAACTATCTTGGCGACCGGAGAGATCGTGTCGAACAGTTACGAGTATGAGTTGATTCCTTTGGATGCGCTGGCGTGAGTGACGTTTGGATGAAACTGTCTTTGTTGTGGAGCCTATTACCGAGGACGTGAAGCACAGTGCTTGGAGGGTGCAACGATGCACGGAAAGGTTGCACCTACAGTTCCTTTCAACGTCAAGATCCCTCAATGCGCATGTTCGCAGCTGATGTCTTCTTTTTTGTGAAATCCTTTTGATGCTTTTATTGGATCTGGCAATGATGTGGCCCTCCCGACAGAACTGACAACTTGTTTGTGAATGTCTCTTTTACGGATGTCAGCACACAGTTTTGGTTGGGCCAACACTCGTTTCGGTGTCCAATCTGTTTGTGCTCGATGTACCCACCAGCCAACGCGCTGTAAATGGACGGCACTACCCCTTTGTTGCTTGAATTTGGTTCCCCCGTGTTCATCAGTCAGGGCTGCTGAGGGCACACTCGAGTGATCTGAAGGAAAAAAAAAGACTCTGCGGAGAACAAAGATGCGTTGTGTCTGTGTGCGGGAAGTAACAAGTTTGTTCCCTTAAAATTGCGTCTTCCTGGATTGTGAAAAAAAATCTTTTGACAAAGACAAGCCGGATTGTGCTTCACACAGAGCGCAGAATTGACTTCCTGATCTTCTCAGTAGCACACTGCAGTTGGTGTCACTATGAGGGTCCTCGGTGTTTTCTTCCCACACTACTTCCGCGACCATCTCTTCAGAGGCGTTCAGAAATCTTCGTCAAAAGAATTCCACCTTTCCAAGCAGTCGCATCGTTTCTGAATTCAAGATAAAAATTTTTCTTTATCTTTCTATTTGTTTTTGACGAACGACCAACAAGTTTTTGTTTGTTTCTTTCCTGTCTTGTGAATTTTCAGCGAAACGCACTTCACACAATGCACGCAGTGGGAAGTTTAATTCAAACTCCTGTAAATTCAATCAGACTAAGCCTGTCATCGTGGGTGAAACTAATCACGGCAGCTGTGCCTGCGTGTGGTCCCAGGATGAAATGAGCGCACACAATCATCCGCTCCACAGAAAAATCTGACCTCTTCTCCTGGAACAGCAAAACGACAAAGAGATGTTCTCCAGGGCTGCGTGTAGAACCACCTTGTGTGCTGCCAGGTAAGGACATGTGTTTCAGGATCTAAGAAGAGAGATGTTCTTGTTGGATGTATTCTGACTCAACACTATCCCTCAACAAATGATTCTTGTTCTTAAATGAGCACAAAAATCCCGGAGTCTCTGGCTCGTCCTCAGACCAAAATACGAGCGTATCAGTTCAGTTTCTGATCAAAATTTTCTTGAGATGGAGTTTTTTTGGCTACGCTTGTGTTCCCACAGCGTTATGTTCAGGGACAAAGGTTCAACTCCAAATGACGCTGGACTCGACGTGCGCGCGGAACAGAACGCTGGAACGCTCGCTGGCAATGAAGGAAAGACCATCGACCTGAGTCCTGATCCGTGTCAGCCAGCCACAAAGGAAGAGGTAGGACGAAACTCTTTTGGGAGATGCTTGTTTCACTGCACGAGGCTGACAAATTGAGATGGGCACTTGTTCACAACTGCTGAAACAACAGAGAACCTTCCACGGATCCATGTGAAGGACTGGTGATGTGTACGCAAATCACAAAGCATACTGATCTGTACCATTGATACAGTTCCCCAAGTCGATCAAAACTGTCTTCTTTTTTGTTGACTGGCATTTGCACGTTTGCAGTTCAGGGAAAATATCGCAATCTCAAAGCTTTCAACGGGATCCAGAATTTAGAGTCAAATCCTCCTCTTTCCACGGTGAAGTTGCAAGAGAACCCGCAACTCTCTGGACACCAGAGGGAACCACGATGATGTTTCTGCAGGTGCACCTACAGGGCGGCGGCGGGCGCGGTGGGGAGCAGGTGGTGCTGGTCACGGGCGGTGCGGGGTTCCTCGGACAGTACGTCGTGCGCCTGCTGCACGAGAGAGCGACCGGAGTCCGGGAGATCCGCGTGCTCGACACGAAGCCGTTCACACCTGCGATGGGTCGGACCTTTGTCTCGCTTTTAATGCTGGTGGTTGCCACCACAGAAGCACTTTCTGCATGAAACCCAGTGGGAATCCTCAGTTTGTGGAAGAAAACCACACAGGATGATGCTGCGTCTCGTGTTCCTGAAACTTTCTTGAACTGGACAGTGAGTGAAAGTTGTGTCGGCAGTATCTCGGTTTGTTGCAGACTACCCGACGCGCACATCGGTGCGGAGCTGGGTGGGGGACGTGCGGGACCTGGCTGCTCTGCGGGAGGCGACGCGCGGCGCCGACACCGTCATCCACACGGCGGCGCGCGTCAGCTTCGGCACCCACCCCGACCTCGTCGGAATGCGCAACGTCAACGTCAAAGGTCCGTGGACACTCGATTTCTGTGGATTGAGTCGAAACAAGAGGATTTCCTGCTGTTCAAAGTGTTGAAGCTTTGTCATTTTGCAAAGAAATTCTTGTGCCTGTGAACACTAAAGAGTGATTGCACAACAGGCATCCAAATGAAACCAAGGAAACGTACGAGACCTACATACCTGCACGCATGACTGCTTGCCGTTTGCTTGCAGGAACTCAGAATGTGATCAGGGCGTGTCTGGAGGAAGGCGTCTCTCGTCTCGTGCTCACGTCCACTGTGGACGTGGTGGTTGGTCACAACGAAATTCACGACGGAAACGAAGACATCGCCTCGCCATCCGAGTTCCTCTTCCCAGGGTACCCGGAAACCAAACACGCGGCGGAGAAACTCGTTCTGCAGGCAAACGGCTCATCTGGAAAAACTGGTTGGCCAAAATTTTGACCTCACATATCTTCACTCTTTTTTTTTTTGCAAGTTCCCAAAGTGTTTTTGGCCAAAAGTTGTCATTGGTCTCTGCACGTTGCACATGCAGTGATGCCACATGCCAAAACGGGTAGTTTTTCCTGCAGGAGTTTTGCTCCACACAGTATCACTGCGTCCCAACATCATGTACGGTGAGCTGGACCCATTCTACGTCCCAGGCGCGCTCAAGCTCGCACACTCCGGTGGAGGTAGGCCTGGTACTTTTTTCAAAAGATTCAAGCAGTTCAGCAGGTACACACTGCATTCATAATCGTGTACGATCTTTTCAGGTGTGTTGCAGAGAATCGGAGACGGCACCGCCTTGTTCCAACATGCGTACGTGGGAAACATCGCGTGGGGCCACCTCAAAGCTGTCGAGGCTCTGACCACCGACCCGCAGGGCACAGGGGGCCACGCTTTTTTTCTCACGGACGACTCCCCAGTGCAGAACACGTTCCAGTTTCTCAGACCATTTCTCAAGCTGCACAACATGGATGTGTCGGCAGGAAGTCTGCCGTTCTGGTTGGTGTACGGGTTGGTGTTCGTGGCGGAAACGACGGCACTGTGGCTTCGTCCTCTGGTGAAGATTTCTCTGCCGACTTCCTGTTGTGACCTGATCTACATCAACAACACGTACTACTTCAACAGAAGTAAAGCAGAAAGGATGCTGGGTTACCAACCTTTGTTTTCCCAAACTGAATCCAAAAAGCGATCTCTGGAATACTACAAATCTGTCAAACCAGACAAACTGTAAATTCTTATCTGAGTTCCTTTACTCATATTTTGGACGTCTCAGTTGTACCAACTTGCGAAAACAGCAACTTTTTTCCTGCCCACGCACGCAGGTTGTGCTTCATTGCCGCTCTTGTCAAAGTGTTGTTGAAAATCGCACCTGAATGTGTGACTGTTATACTTTTCTTTGCAAGTGTTTAAATTGCTTGACTCAAACAATAAAGACACTTTGAAATTAGAGTGTACTCACAACAACTATTCAAATCATAAAGGCTTTTTCCCCAGACCAACTTCTCACACACACACATACACACACACACACACACACACACACACACACACACGGGTGAGCTGTTTTTTTTGTGGGCGGGCTTGCAAACCAACTTTTCCCTTTTGATTTCCTGTTAATTTCTGACCATGTTTGGTTGGTTTGTTCCCCTGAGATCAAACATCACCCTGGACAGGGACTGCAAGAAGCCGCTATGTGAGTCGCACGCTGAAAAATTAACCTTTGAGTTGCGCTTCTAGACCATGGTCGACTGCGGCTTCCTTATCAGCTGTGCATGGTGTACTCAGTTTGTGACCTGTCCCAATTTGTGTGTCTGTCTAAAATGCTCGTCTCAGCTAACGTGTCAGGACACTTTCGGCTTTGGCGTCGGAGTTACGACGCTTGACGATCTCGAACTCTTCAGGTCACGTTGCCAAAATCGTTGCTTCAGGTCAGTGCGCGTGTGCGCTTCATGGTGCACATGGCAAATTCACTTGGTTTGATTCAGACTGAGGGAAGAGCAACTACAGGCGGCTTCTTCTTTGACCCAAATATGGATCTTCAAATGTTGGCTGTCAGCTTGTCGACTGTCCCTGACGAAGTATTCTATATGGAATCATAATGTGAAACCTGCACTGACGTGGGGAGGGCGTCAATGAAGCCCAAACTATCTGTTCTTCAGTTTCTTAACAGCAGATGGACTTTCAATCCCACGTATATTCACTGAAAATTGAGTGCCAGGTCTCCTTTTCGATGGACTAAGACTCTGCATTTGCGATGGAGTGGAGTCACGCGGTGATCATCGCCATCATCTGGGTGCTGGACTCGGTGGACGTCGTGCTGCGCCGCCTGTTCGGAGTGAAGTTGGTGCGCCTGACGAGAGCGCGCGTCCTCGGCTCGCTGACGCCGGACGAGCTGCGCGAGGCGAGCAAACCCGACGTCGCCGAACCCTTCAACAAGTTCATCACGGTGCGTGCGAGTTCTGATTCTGGGGCAATATTGGATTCTCTTGTCCTGTCATTGTGGTGTTACGAGTTCTAAAATGAAGTCTGTCTTCAAGGCACCGACAAAAGGTTCTGCATGTGGGACGAAGCAGCACCTTGTTCAGTAACCCCCCATCCTGTTGAGGCCCACTCAGACCGGAGGGTTTCCATAACGAGTTCCTGTCTGTTGACTGCAGGGTTTGGAGCGGGATGAGCAGCTGAGGCTCTTCCGCCGTTTCCACATGCTACGGGTCATCAAGAACATTTTCAGTGTGCGCGTCCAGTGCGACCAGCTCCTCCGCGCGAAACCGGAGATCCTCGAGGTACAAGCGCCATACCACAGCGACACTTTTCCTGGAGTTCGTTCGTGTTCACCACGCGTGATTCGCGATGAAGTCTTTTTTGTCCTTTGGAGAATTCGATAACTGACGAGGTCCATATTCATTGCATCATTGTTTGGTGGTGAAGCTTTGGCTTCAACCCGGAATGAGATCCCACCACTGTCAATACGGTGACAACGTTCCAGGTTCTGATTCCCGAACTTGGCATGATGTTGATTTGGTCAAGAGTTTTGAATGATGTCGCAGGTCCAGATTCGGCGTCCGATGTTCATCGCGTCGATGCCTCGCTCGGGGACGACGTTCCTGTCGCGGCTGCTGGGGCGCGACCCTCGGGCGCGCTCCCCCGCCATGTGGGAGATGGGCTTCCCGTTCCTCCGCTTCACCGAGTCCGAACCGACCAGCTCCCGCACCTACTGCAGACTCATGATGGGCGCCAGTAAGTGCAGCAGACTGGGAGCTGGGAGCCGAGATTGTGTTCAGGTGTGAAAGCTGTGGCATCAACGAGCTCCGAAGAACCCAGAATGGACGATGTTTGCACACTAGAATCACTTGACTGCACGGCGGCAAAGTTTGTGCTGTCAGCCCCTGCTTTTGTTCATTCAGATATCGACACGATCCAGCGCAGTGGCGCCGTGAGCAGGATTCACGTAGTGGACCCGCAGGAGCCCGAGGAGTGCGTCGTCCTGACGCGCATGTCCGTGAGTACTCACACTTGACGCAAAAACCTGCAGGGCTCTGAGTTGATTTGTTCTCACAGCATGTGTGCGTACGGTGTGCATTCCCAAGGTCCACTTGGCCCTTGTTCTGGACAAGTTTTACAGAATCTGACAGTTAATTTTTGGACATTTTGTTCATTTTGCAGTATTTCCAGCACATTGAGGTGAAGCGTCTGTCTTGTCTGTCTGAATACGAGGAGTGGTTCTACCAGGCTGACCACGAGTACCACATGCACATGTACAGCCACTACAAGAAAATGCTTCAGATCCTGCTCTATAACTACGGTGAAAAACGCAAAACATCTGAAATGCGGTGTCAAACTGTAAACGGACAACTGGTGCGTGATTGTCGCAATTTCTACTGTTCTGAAAACAACCCCATCACATCAGTCCGTGTGGTTGTGTGACGCCTGCTACTGGTCAAAGCTCTTTTGTCGACGTCGGTGGTTTGTTTTTCAAGTTTTGGCTGTTTTTAATGTGGGTTGTCTGAGGTTGGAAACCATCCCCTTTGTTTTCTGTCTTCACCACCCTCACACATGCACCAACCAACCTGGGTCCAGAGACGTGGTTCCAACCTCCCTGATCTCCACTCGGTGCACCACAACAGGAACCTCTTGAAACATGTGCACGAACACAAGTTGTATCGTCCACTCTGCAGAGGACCGGTACTACCTGCTGAAGGGCAACATCCACCTGTGGGCCCTGGACGCGCTGCTTGCCACCTTCCCCGACGCCGCCGTCATCTACAACGTGCGGCCGCTCGCGCAGGTCATCGCGTCCTTTTGCTCCACCTACGACCACCTCTTCAACTTCTACGGTGCGCCCATTGGTTTGCACAAAACTTCTGCCTCCCTGGTTTTGTATACGTAGACACCATTTTGTTCGGCCAGAACTTTAGTCTTGTCGAGTACCTGCTGTGTTGCTGTTTCTGTCTTGAACCTTCAAGGCGTGTTCACCTGGGTTCCACCAGCGTCAAAAGGAATGTGCAAATCTGGTGCAGCGCGATTTCCCTCCAACCACGCCTTCCCTCTTGTCCCCTGCAGGTCCTGTGGACGCGGGGTACGCGCGGCGGATGCTGCGCTGCTTCTCGGAGCAGACGCGCAGGGTGGTCACGTGCTTCCGGCGCCTCCAGCAGCTGCCGCCGCACCAGAACCCGCTCTTCCTCGTCGAGTATTCAAAACTTGTTGAGGTATTTACTTCACACACGCACCCCTTCACGCACACACGCAACAACAGAAATGCACAACTCTCTTGCGTGCAGGAAAGCAATCACAAATTTCCTTCCCGGCAGAACTTGCACGGGACCTGAGATCTATCTTTTATATGCTTGCAAATTTTTGACGTGGCTCTGTGGCACCAGAAACTGCACGTGATGAGACTCTGGACACGGGCGCTTTGACAGCTGCCGGGCCATTTGGAGGAAACATTAGTCAGAAACAACGAGAACTGATGTTTTCGTCACTGTCGACGAAATCGAGTGCTGCAAAACAAAACCCAAACCGAAGAAGTGACCTTCCTGCGAAAGCCCTGAGGAGCATCGCAGGGTCTCAAGTGCTGCGTGATTTATTTCTTTGACTTTCAGGACCCTATGACGATGGTCAAACGAATCTACGCCAAGTTTGGAGTGGAGCTTCCTCAGAGCACTGTTGACATTCTGCAAGAGTACATCGATTCTCACCCTCAGAACAAACATGGTCGCCACAAGTACTCGCTCGAGGAGTATGGACTCACGCTGGAACAGGTGAAGCAGGAACTGAAACCATACGAAGAGTTCATGAACAGCTTGGGTTACGAGAACGTCATCTGAAATCTGGCGTCTTCCTCACAGTGAACTTTTCACCAAAACAATTTTATCGTTGTGTTAAAAAAAATAACACTTTTCAGTGTCATGTACATTTGAAAACAAAAAATATTGTTACGTAAGTTGCTCGACACAGAAAACATCTTTTTGAACCTGTTTTGGCTCTGCCTCCACTTTTTCGCCTCTTGTTGAAAAAGCCAACCCGTCAATTGTTGCTGTTGGAGCAATTATGAAACTGAGCGACACATTTCTGAAATGTCAGGGTTTTGGTGCAGCACACAGGGCGCTGAACAAGCTTGAAGCACCTGTGAAAGGAGCTTTTGTTCACGGCCGAGCGAGCGCCGAAGTGAAAAACAGAGCTCAAATTCAGATGAGAGAAACGACGCAGGATCGATCACCAACTTCCAACAGTTTTAATGGGCGGGTTGGTGTGGCTGTGTTTCTGTGACGAACTCTGTGGTGCAAGAAACACACACTCATTCTGTGTTTGAAGTTCAGCTTTCCTTTTGAGACAAGCAGAACAATAATCATTCCAATAAAAGTGCAGAACAGCAAGACACAAGGAGGTGACGTTTTTGCAGCAAAGCTCAGCAATTCAGCAATTTTTCTTGAGTGCATGTGGTGGTAGTTTGATGGTTCTCAGGTAAGGCAATGATCCTTGATCCGCGCACCAAGAGACCGCGTGCTGCGAGTGCAGAGCAGTTGCCACCCTTGGTGCGCTTCTGATATTTATGGAAACATGTGAAACACTGACAAACAGCAGAAAAAGTCCCGTCAATAACAAGCAGCCTTACGTGGCCAGATGTAACGGAGGTAAAATTGTCTTGGGAATGGAGAGTTCGCGTGTTTGTTTTCAAGGCTGGTAAGTTTTGTGTTCGTGAAGTCACATTGTCGTCAGGGTATACGTATATCTCAAACAAGGTTGTGAGCAAGTACGTGGTATTTCATGGACATGAATGCAGAAATGTACACCATTATACAATCATGTCGACTGTGTTCAAATTTTTCAAGATCCATTTTTGGCAAGACTGAAACTTTGCAAAAACGGAGGCAAAATCGACATTTGTACACACAAACCAAGGCTGCGTTCGATGAGACCAGGTCTGGATCTAAATATTTTGGACTTTTGCGACGAAAGGCAATCGACAATCAATTCGATTGGTATGAGCGCTCAGGGGAAGCTTGATCAGCGCGCCCACGCGGTGGACGTTGGTTCAGTCCACGGAGATGGGCTGAATCGAATGGTGCCAACGCCTGACTGTGAGATGACATCCGACGGCACCTGTATGCACTATGTGACAGAGGAAACTGTTCGTCAATTTTGCCTGAAAGAAGACGAGAATATTTTCAAAATGTTGAAATTCCGCACGAGTACGTTCACACGATTTGGTTGTGTTTGGTGTTGCCGTTACTTTCTCAAATTCTTTACAAAGCCTGTGAGGCATGTCAGAAAAAGAACTTTCCAAGGCTTTTCGCGATTATCTCCGTTGCATGTTTATCTGGAGGCACGTCTCATGTTGCGGGTCTGTCACGGTCACGCCAGTGAATTAACTCCGCTCGTTTGTTTCGGCTGAGGCAGTCTTTTCGGGGGCAAGGCAAACATCTCTCCACTTGAAAGAGTAAATGTTTGAGTTCCACACAGAACGATACACAAGTTACCACTGGGGAAACTTGGGGATCAAGAAGAGATTGCCACTAAACATTGTGAAGAATTCCCAGAATTCTCCTTGTCTGCAGAACAATCTCTGCCTGACGTCGAGGAGTCTCTTTCAATCGCAGCGTCACGTTGTGCGCATGTCGATGCTACAACTCAACACATTTTCATGCAAGATCCTCTGAAGGTCTTTGACTGACTTGGCATCAGAACAATTGTTTGACGCTCGACCGACAGAACCATTCTGGATCCGCAGCTTTACAAGAACTGCTTGGCATTCGTGTTGTGTATCTTTGGAAGAACTGCTCTGAATTTGGCTAAAAATAGACCTTGAAGCATTGAGCCATTTTTCATGGCCTTGCATGGACTTGTGTTCCAGTGTTCACACAGAACCTAAATGATAGATTCTGTGTTCTTTCGCACACGCCATTTAGACCCGGGAAGCGGAACATTCAAGCGAGATGGCAACCCAAGAGTCTGGAGATGACCTCACAACAACGCAACGAACCTTCACCCAGGCTGACAACGACACGGACGTGCCCTGGATTGGTGAGTGCTGACGTGCGGAGTCCGTCGGGCTTGAGGAAGGACCTGGGAAGTCCAGCCGGGGATTCGTGGTTCAGCACAGTGAATGAGGCCCAAAAAGAAAAAAAAGATCTGGCTCAGGCTCATGGCTGGGCTCAACATGTGGCCCACGGGCGAAGATTCTGTGGCTTCAGCCCGGCCCCCAGGCTGGTGTGGAAAGGTTCGCACTCAGCCCTGTGTGAAACAGAATGGTTTGCGAGCATTGGCAGACCCACAGGGATAAGGTAGCTTTGTCCCACAAGGTTTCTGTGGACCCGGCAAAGATTTTGGCTTCTGCCCATTGGGCCTTGGACGCAACATCGTGTGACTCGCAAAACAGCACAGGAACTGTTGCCATCGAATGTGAATGACGAGAAAACGGAGTGTGAAGAAACCGGTCCGCTGAAATAGCCAGGATTCAAACCATCGTAACAGATCCATTCCACTTGTTTTTGGATTCCCCCAGGTTGAGTCGAATGTTGGCATTCTTTTCAGCATCTTTGTCTCGTGGGGTGAATGTCAAGTCCCACAGATTATTTTCGGTGACCTGCATTTCCGGTACTTGGCGACTTGCCGTGTCGTTGGCCTTGCCTTTTACGTCACTCGTTCACTTTTCCTCGTGTGTTGCAGCGGCTCTCGTGTGTTTCGGAGTCGGCGGCTTTCTCATCATCATCGGCATCATCAGACTCATCCTGTACGCCACCAAAAACAGGTACATTGTCGGGTATCATCGTCCGCATCCCAGTGCTCAACCCTGCTCACAAGTGCATCACGTTGTCCATTCTCTGTACAATCGTCTGACATCGTCTCCGTGCATGTGACCGTGCAACCTCGTGTGCTTTTCGCGCAGAAAACACAAGCGGAAACGGAAGTGGATTCTGCGCCGCCTGGAGCACAAGCGCCACCTGGACCAGTACTCCGTCCGGACAGGGGACGCCGTCTCCCTCCACTCGCACATCACCGCCAGCTCACGTGACTTCAACCACAACGAGGCTTCCGCCGGAAATGCTCAGATTGCGTGGATCTACTCGTACGAAACCGGAAATGCGAAGGATTACGGTCATGCGAGGTCGGCGTCTGTACACGACCTGGATGTGTACGGAGGGAATGCGATTTACAGTGAACTGAACAGCAGTGCGCATTTCGTGTACGTGAATGACGCCAGACAAGACGACAGTTTGGGGAATCTGCACGGTGGCCACGGCGATGCTTCGCACTCTCGAAATCAATATGAGCTTTCGGGAACATTGTGAAATTAGGTTGATGCTGGCTCCAAACACCCAACGACAGGTGTGATGACGGAGGCGCCCACTTCAGGTGGTCCCTTTTATCAAACTGTGACCTGGATTTCTTGTGTGCCTTTGGATTTGAAAATCCGAGGTTCCACATGTCGCCTTGAAACAAAGGCTGAACCCACGGTGGCCGTCAGGGATTTGGACGTTCATTTGTGGTGGAGGCAGCAGAGTGTGGCTTCAATGCTCATCTTGGCGCGTCTCTCAGACCCAACACCGTGGACTTGACAGTGCAGCAGCCCGACTTTGCCTTCAGCTGGAGAAGCCAGATTTTTTGCGTTTTTTATTTGTACATCTTTCTTACATTTTACAAGTCTTTGCACCCGTTGGACATGACACGTTATTTGTTTGTAAATCGATTTGGGTATCTGTTCATTTCATAAAATAACACAACGTACAACCATTCACGAACATGTTCTCTGTCGAAGTTTGAGCTTTACAGAACCATCCATCGATGCACCAGGCGAAGGTCTGCTGTGCATGAATATGCGTTTTACCATTGCGTGACAATTCTTTGATGTTCGTTTGTGGTCATCACTTGCAGTTGTGGGGATTGTACACTGCACGCTCTGGTGGGTTAGGTCGCATATATTGTTACGAAGACGATTGCAACGCCAATTGCCTTTTTGTTGGGTTGTGAGCTGATTGTGTTTGTGCGTCTGATTCAACCAGGGCCGGTGTTACGTGTGTGACGAGGACGCAGAATTGCAACAAATTACTTTTGTCAAAAGAGGTGTACCAAGCTGTGATGAAATGCAAGTGGCAAGTGTCACTGTTGTGTGCAAGCTCTAGAAACGAACAGTGACCACGTTGTGGTCTTCCTGAATTATTGGCCTGGCTGGAGCGTCCTCCATGGACACTGCAACTGAAGTCACGTGAATGGGCACATTCCTGCTCCCGGGGAACGACTCCACACTGGGAGCTCGGAAGCTTCTCTCGTAGGGATCCTTCTCCGAGGGCTCAGCTGTGCTCGGCAGCTCGGAAAGCAAGTCACTGTCAGTCTCAGGCCTCGATCCCCTGTCGTCGTGAGGGAACCCCGCCACAGGGGTGTAATATGGGTCGTCCAGGACTCGGAGTCGAGGGTCCTGGGAGGCTCGGGGTCTGTCGGGACCTGGATTGTGATATGGCTCGTAATCTTGGGCTAGTATGGTGTCCTGCGAGTCGGATTCTGTGGTGACGGTGTCGGAGGTCTCCGGGATGGGCCGTGGGTTGACGTACTCAATGTTGGAGGAGAAGCCGTCGTCCAGCTGCCCGATGAAACCGGAAGTCGCGGGTTCGGACGTTTCCGTGTTCGTTTCCGACATGAACATGTCCCGGTTGAGGCTGATGACGTCATTGGCGCTCGGGATGCTGCGTCTGGAGCGCGACAGCGACGTGTCTCGCGGCACGTCGAGCATGCTGCCCCCAAGCGACGTGCTGGGGGCGGGCTCGGGCTCCGGAACGCTCGTGCTCACAGTGGGCGCGATCGACAGGTCATCCGGCGTGTCTAGGGCGTGGTCGGGCTGGAGCTGCTGCGGAGTCGGCGCGTGGCCAGTGCTGCTGCTGCCCTTGTTGCTCGGCGTGGACCCAGCCTTGCTCGACACCGACGTGGACCCGGCCTGGCTCGCCGCTCTGGGCATCGATCCGGACTCGCTCGGAGCCTTGCCACCTTTCCTCGCCGCAGACCCAGCTTCACTGGGAACCTTGCCAGGTTTTCCAGACACAGACCCAGACTGAGCAGATACTGGTCTGTGCGAGACCTCTATATCTGGCATTTCGTCCACATTGATGACCTTTTCTTCGGGCATGAAATCGCTCTTGTTCTGAGCTGCATTCATGAACAAGGTGCCCGTGGTTTGGGTTGGTTTGTCCGCGTTCTGGAGGTTGCTGACTTTGAGCGGAGGAGTGTACATCTGGTCGTTGTAGTTGTTCAAGTTCGTCGTGTGATTCGCAGTGGATTTCGGACCTGCAGAACGAAACAGATATCAGTGAATCAATTTCATCTCGACGGTGAACAGAATCTGTGCAACCAAATTTTGATTCCTGTTCGAACAGAATTCCTGTTCAGAATTCCTGTTCGAAAAGAAGACCCCATTCTCTCTCGGTGTTTCATCGAAGATATATCTACCTGGTTTGACGTAGTTGAAATCCTCTTTGCCCTCCACGAACGCGCTACGATTCTGCGACAGATACCCGTTTTGTACCCAGCTTCCCCGCTTGCCTTTTGTCGTCTCGTGCTTTCTGCAACATGAAGACGACACGATGACGTTTTCATCAATCTACGAAGGTGATCTCCGTTCTGACAGGCCGGTCGTCAACTGTTCAGCATGAGAACCGGCCTGTCAGAACGGAGATCACCCTCGTAACATTGACTCGGTGTGATTCGCAGGGAATTGTGGTTGATTCCTGCAGACTCCACCCTCCGAGTCTGGTTCAGTGTACGAGTGCACACACTCTTCTCACCAGGAATCTGATCTTCCCAAACAAAATGCAAGAGAATGTCAAGAAACTACAGACGTGCAGATTCTCATGCTTGGCCAACAGCTCGAAAATGTCTTTGAAGAATGAAGTTGGACAAAGGGGCTCTAAACAACAACACGGTTGGCACCGACTTGTACTTTTTCGAAGTGTGAAACCAAAAAGCTGGTGGGATATCAACCATTCATTCTGTTGCATGTGCGTCATTCGTCAAGGAAAGGCACGAGTGAAAAAGGTCACCGGAGACCAATTGTCTCTGGCAAACAGTCTCCACCATTCCATCACACAAGTTCAACGTATCGTATTCTCTCATCCAAATGGGTGAAACCCGTGCTACAAGCACTGAAGCAGAAGGGGGAACAAAACGTGTGAAATTAATTCAAGAGCAAACCAAATGTGCAACGTTCTTTACTTACATACTCAGTCCTGCATTTTGTGGCCAGGTTTCAAAAGCAAATACATTGCAACGCCAAGTTTCTTCGGTTTGTGACAAGTGCACGAGGGACGGACGATGGTAGGCGTCGTTGCTTGAAAGCTCCGAATCTCCGAATGGCAACAACTTTCGATACGTGCAAAAGTACCAAATAACCTTCGTTTCGATACGATATGGATTGAATTTATCCGCATGCGAACAACACAACGGTGTTCTGCTCACCTATCTTTGCAGAGACACGCAACAATTGCCAACAGTAGCACCGCGACGCAGGCGCACCCCAGCCCGATGCCGATCCACTCTCCTGCAAACACGGTTTATCCTTTCTCAACATCTCAACATCTCGTGAGCAAGACGAGCGAAGGACGAAAGATGTCCTACAAAGCACCAGAATCCCAACGGAGGGTTTGGAATCAAGCAACTGACCTGTTGAAAATCGCTCCCAAACTGATGTCTGCTCCGTCGTTCCTGAAACCAAAAGTGACGAAGTGTGTTTGACAAGCTCAATTTTCCAAGTGAAACCACATTTACCCTTGACGTGCCCACGATGGTGTGAGACAAGACAAACAATGAAAGCAGAAGAATTCAGACATGGATTACGGAAAGTTTCCACACACCAAAGCGAAATGTCTTTGGGAACGAAAAGAATTGTATTTTCTTTCGATTTCAGAAGGGAAATTTTTCTCTCGAACATTTGACTTTCTACGACTATTCTTTGTCCAAAACGCACTCTGCAACTTTGAAGGGTTGGCTACCTATTCCAGTGGGAGCTGGACTGACAAGACCTGGGTCCGTAGTTTCCTGGCTCTGCCCTGGCACGACTGTGCTTTCTGTGCGCTGTCCTGAGACTTCGCGTTTTGCTGTTGTGGCCCTGTGCTTTGGCGACGTGTGTGCGTGCGTTGGTGCCCGCGTTGTTGACATCAGCTCTGGCTTCGAAGCTTCAACCTCGAGAGAAGCTGTCGTGGTTTCACCAGTGACAGTTTCAATCGGTCCTGACGTCACCGGATCTTGCATGGGCGTGGTGGTGATGTCTTGCTTTGGCGAGGTAAAGTCTTGTTCAAAGTGTGATGTCTCAAGCTGATGGGTCGTGGTTGCACCAGTGTTCTTGGTCACAACATCCTTGGTCACTTCTTCAGCAAATGTCACGTCTTCAGGCTTTGGCGTTTTGTCATCGGTGGCCAGTCCAAGGTTATCTGTTGTTTCACCTGTACAGGAGACAGGGCAAGTAGGCGGGCATGCAGGCGACAGTGCGCTGAAGCAAATTTTTTGCAAAATTTGCAGGTCAAGCATGAAGGGAAGAAAGTAAAACTCGTCAACACGCACCATAATACGCAAAATACACGTCAAATGTTGCAATGAAATTGAAGAGTTAATTTGCAACATTTGTACCACAGGCACCACAACTTTTATCTACAGTTCGAACACACACAAAGTGAACAGACCTGACGAACACATGAAATTGACCTGTTCGACTTCAAAACTGTACACGCAGACACACGCGAGAGTTCGAGACAGGCTATGCTGCAAGCTACAAGCAATGTTGGAGGGTTCAACACGGGACTCGTACCTGACGGAGCCTCGGGAGTTGTGCTCCTGTTGGGGTCCGGGGGCTCCGTGCCTGACGGCAACACGCCTGAGGGAGCCGTCACGTCAACCGGCCTCGACACGTCATCAGGAGTTCCTGGAGGGCCTGGTGTACGCGGGGGGAGAGGTGGTGGAACCACTGGTCGTTTTGTGGTTTTTGTGGTTGGTGGTGCTGTAGTTGTAGTGGTTGTTGTGGTTGTGGTAGTGCTGGTTGTGGTTGTTGTGTAGAAACCTGAAACGAGAACGCCACCCACCCTTGAACACAGAAGTCCGTTCTGACCAACTTCCACCTGGTGGGGGAGGAACATCGCTCACGTTCGTTTGGTTGTCCGTGCGCAAAAATTGAGCCCGCCCCAACGTGCGTTTTTGCCCAAACGCGTTGCTCGTGCATTTTCAATCAAATTGACGCCGGAGTCCGTTAGTTTGGAGGGGGACTAGAGAAGTCCAACGCAAAAAGAAGTTGGTTGCCAAAATAAACCCCTCCAAATTTCAAAAGAATCATCATTCTGTCTGTATGCAGAAAGCAACAGCAAGTTTCGAAGCAACAGTCATCAGCCCAGACACTTTCTGGTATACATGGCTCTCTTCGAGGCTTGACAGATGCGGTCACTTCTCCTGGTACAACGTCCGAACCACAGCAGTCCATTCCTGAAGCCTGTGACAATTTTGTCACAAAGGTGTTCGTCTTCAATTCAACTTGACGCACTTGTTAGCTTGAGAGAACTGCATCACAAGTGCAATGTCACGTTGCACAAAGCACTTTCGAAGGTTTTCGGAAACACGCACTTCTCTGGCAGGCGAAGTCGAGTTGGCGGTTGCACGGCGAGTCGGCCCACTCGAAAGTCTGCGAGACGCGCGAGCTCATCGCCACGCACTTGTCGCCCGCGTTCGCCGGCTGCCCCGTCGCCCACCACATCTGCTCCACCACCTCACCTGCAGCAAGCCGGGCAACCGTTGAGAAACGACTTGCAACAATGAGCTGGGAAAGGTTGGAATAAGAATGTTACGCATAAAAAGCGTGTGGTCTAACCGTTCCCCGTACAACACCGAACATTAAAAAAAAAAAAAAAAAAAAAATCCCCCCGCAGGCCCCACCAGGGGGGGGGGGTTGGTTTGGACCCAC
>JAAUXT010046902.1_pt1 | contig 28801 bp, 28 predicted proteins | sample 7278171 | NCBI WGS metagenome assembly JAAUXT01 (sample SAMN14350112, study PRJNA611818) | marine sediment metagenome | isolation source: surface marine sediment (1.8m) | place: French Polynesia: Moorea | collected 2018-08
CATTTGCATGTGTACCAAATGAGTTCCCAAGTTGTGAATGTTGAGTGAAAAAAGTAAGAATTTTTGACAAAAAAGTGACCAAAATCAGAGTGAGTGAAATCAGAGTGAGTGAAATCAGAGTGAGGGAAATCAGAGTGAGTAAAATCAGAGTGAGTGAAATCAGAGTGAGCAAAATCAGAGTGAGTGAAATCAGAGTGAGGGAAATCAGAGTGAGCAAAATCAGAATTTCCTCAAATCACCGCGAGCTCCATGGAGCTATTTTTCAGCAGGGTGGGTCTTCTGATGGGGTGCTGCGGTGACCCACTCCCATCCAGGTTCCACTCGATGTGTTTCATTCTTGCGTGCGTGACACAGGTATTTTTAGAAGTTCAATTCAAACACGATAAAAATAGTTTCCACTTCCTTTTTTTACAAACAGAACGTGACAATCAGGTAGATCTCTGTTGATACTTGCATTGAACACAATGATTTCCACTGAATCCTTTCTTCTTTTGTTGACGTATGCGAAAAAGCTTGGTGCGGCGAGTGTTTCCAGCAGATCTGACGGGCACGACACTTCCAGGGAGTCTTCTAATTACCTCCGAACCTGTCCGCAGGTCACGCAAGCGCTGCGTCACATTTCCAGGTGCACGGACCCTGTCCCCCATGAATGTACGAGCAAAGCTCAACAGATGTGTGTTATAAGAGCGGCTTTGGGGCGGGGGAGGACCTGGTCACTTTGGTTCTCCGAGCTTGGTGCGTGCATGGCTGCGATGTCATCATGCGAACAAGTCGAAAACAGTGAAGTCTGCCTCAGTTTGAATGAAGTGTGTTGTTGCCAAAGTTTGATGTGATTCTGACTGAGCAGAAGGATTCGTGGTTGGTGGCAGTAGGAGAACACAAGGGACCAGGGATTGGGGCGGAATTGGGAAGGGACGAGGCTCAGTTGCCCATTTTTTGGCAAGGTCACAGTCCGCTCGTTGTTCTCTGCTCTGCACCCTTCCGAGGAGGGAACCCGTGAACAAATGCAGTTTCATCAAACTACAACACGGTGTTTGCACTTGTAATTGATTTTTGTGGCTGAACGACCACGTCATGAGACGCTTTTAGAGTTTTTTTCACGTTTGGCTGGAACTTCTGAAAGTTCATTGAGCGTCGACTCCGAAACGCAAACAGCAACGAAGGAAACATGCGGACGCTGCCATGGTGGTGTCGAGTACAGTGGCTAAATTTAGAGGGATTTTGTGTGGCAGTGAGCATTTGAACAACTGGTGATTCAAAAAGAAAAACTCCAGTCCAAGCTCCTCTGATTTGACCAATCACTGTGTAACATTTGCGGCAGACGGGTCTTGACCAGCAGAATGTTCCCAAGAAAGGAACATGGTCTTGGTGTTGATGCCCCATTGGCATGAAGCACACCTCGTAGCATAACCTCGTACGTTAAAAGGGGAAAGAACATAAACTGCCCAGTCGTTTGCGCCCACTTTGCACGACAGAAGTCTGCATCTTCGTGGGAGATCCAGGCTTTGAAAAGGAGTGTGGGCGTTGGGTGTGAGGGACTTCCCGTTCGTGCACTGACAATTCCTTCTCGGCATCATCACTGAAGGCGATTGCCAACCACGGGAGAGGTGCGAGGCGCAAATTCAAAGTGCACATTGACTTAAATTGCTCGCAGCCAGAGAAGAAGGCCCGTGGGTCCCTTGGATCCACAGAAACCCAGGGACAGCTTGGGTAGCAACACAAGAAGCAACAGATGACAACCTTTCTTCGTGTACCTTTATTTAATTTAAAATATACTGTAACATTCGGTGATATATTGTCAACATTTGTTTGTGTGATGTACATTTATACAATAGAATTTACATGGCTATGTATACTCTATGTATAGTTTGTACAATATCTTGACGACCCTCAGTTTCTAATGTACTTGCTTGCTACTCACATCAGGACTTTTCACAAGGACTGTACACAGATCACACAATTTTACAATTTGTCTCCAAATGCTATTGTCTGCTTCTTCAAGTCATGCAAGACGAAATACGAACAGTGCACAGAGCAACTCTAAAAATCTTTTCGGATTTCGGGATTTTCAAAATCTACTGAGGATGCAGCGATGGCTGCTTGAGCAGGGCACGCCCTGCACTCTGTCCTTGCCTGAAACTTCAGCAAGTGAACACCAACCAACAAGGTGAATGAACTTATCCATTCAAGATAGCAATCTATATTCACAAGAACTCGTATGTACAGAGCATATTCGTCTTCATTAGAATGGAAAAAGTAATTTTACAAGGCAATTAACTCAGGAATGTGCCTCTTGCGTCACGCCTCATACGTCACGCCAGAGAAAGATTTTGCTCGAAGCTGTCAAGAAAAGTTGGGAAAAAGTTTTTGCTTCCACTTCCTGTGGTCTCGATTGTTTAGAAATTTCATCCTGGAAATGAAAATGAAAGTTGCGGAAGATGTTGCTCTGGTGCAGAAGTGCCTTCATCTTGTCCAAAGGCAAAAGTTATTTTGGTTTACTTGCTGACTATTTTGCAAAGGCCTGCAAAAGCACTAGACATTCATTACCACACGGCAGTACAATGGATTAACAAGCGCACGATTGCAGGTTTTTATCAGCCGTAACTTCGTCAGAAAAAGAGCCACAAAACGAAATGGAACAAAGGAGACCTTTCTCACAAAGTTTTTCGCCGATAGAAATCTTTTGGAAGCTAACAGTTGTTGGAAAAAACATCAAACACTGGTGCTTCTTGGCTATTGGATCGGATGGGAAAAACAAATAACCACAATTTGTTTCTAGAATAAGGTCTGTAGTTGTTGTTTGTCTGCCCCAAAGTCATCCTGTCGCTTACGAATGAATCCTTTCTTCACTTGGCACTTGCAGCCCGACGCGACCCGGATGTGATCCAGGTGGAACATTTCCTCGAACTTGCCGAATGTCCGCCCAATGGCGTAGACGTAGGAATACTGCTGCGTGCAGCGACTCGCGTACGCGATGCGAGGGTCGATGAACTGACACGGCCGATTCTTGATGGCGGGGTGACAGATGGTCTCGTAGAAAGTCTGAGTGTAGTTCTCGTTGGTGAGGAGCTCGAGCACGAGCCCTTGTTTGTTGATGCCGGTGTAGCGACCTGCGTACTCGCTGATCGTCGGGCAGCATTCAAGTTCGGGGTTGGAGTGGAAAAGTTTGTGTTCGCGCAGGTCGATGCTCGATCTCTTGACGAGCTCTCGGAAGTCGAGGCTGTTGCGCACATCTCGGCGGTGTTGCAATCTGCAACAGGAGCCGTGACAATAACAAGTCGTAATTGCAGCGAAGGAGGCGCGCAAATGCCACGCGCAATCAGCTCATTCCTGACGCGCGCGGTGAACACCCGTGAATGACAACCATGCAGCGTTTGGGTCCGACATTTTCCCAAATCTCCCGTGTCTATGTCTCTGGAAAATGAGCGCTTTCATCATCTGTCTTCTGAAGGAAGTCTGGCAAATCATGCCCGTTTGCTGAACGCCCAACAGGCGTTATTTTTGGAAGAGGCAGCCCAAGACCAATCCATTTGCGCAGAAAATTCTAAATCTGAACGGGTTGGTTATTTTTGCAGCAGACGTCTCGACAGCAAAAGACGCGTTGGGTGCGACCCACGCAGGGATTCCCACGAATGCTGCAGGAATGCCCCTCTGGGTCAACGTGTGGGACCCAGTTTGAGTGTTGGCTGTGGAACACCTTGCCTGGTTTCACAAAGCAAAACACAGAGTGCCTCACTCACAAAGCAAAATGTGTTCGTCTTCTGCTTCCAAGGGGGATTTGACTCAAGCAAGAACTTATTTCTTCGGCCAGAACGCTCCTTCAGGCATTCTAAAACCAAAATCGCAGTACCAGGCTGCCCCACATTTGCGTTTGGAGGTTCTCGTTCAAAGCAGAAAAGAAAAGCCGATCTACAAGGGGTTTCTGCAACTTTTGAGATGAATGAACAAGTGTGATTGAACAAGAAAGATTCTCTCACCAAATTTCGAAAATCATTGAATTAGTTTTTGAGGACATACAGTTTATTGAGCCTTATGAATTGAGGGGATGATGTGAAAAATTCCGAAGTCATTTCCGTGGATAGGGGGAATGCTACAGACAAACAACACCGACATATTTCGACACATTAATTATTCTGGTCTGGACCCCCCCCCCCCCCAACTCCCACCCCCGCAAAAAATTATGTTGCTGCGGCGTGGTTTCTTATTTGGAAGAATGTACTCACTTTTGCTTGGTTCGCAGCATATTTACAAGTCTGGAATGTATCAAGCTAAGACTTCCGTCGGCGAAGGTCAGTTTGCAGCAGCACAAGGTGAACAGCAGTGCCTGGAAGAAGATGAAAAGCGTCTATTGTTAAAGAATCACCGTTGTTCCAGACAAACGACAAAGAACCGCATTTTATCTGAGATGCGCGGTTGTGGTTCGGGTGAAAACACGGACTTATTCTCCAAGTCACATTTTTACTCAGTGAAAAGCAAAAATATTTGAAGACTGGTCACACCCCACAAAGAGACACAAACAACACTTTCCCAGGAGTCAGGCTTGTCGTGGTACCCTTGAGATCAACTGCCCAACCCTCCAAACTGCATGTGATGTGAGCAGTTCACAAGTTGGTGGCACAACAAGAGCGCGTCGAGTCCACTCAACTCGACACAATAATTTCCAGGAAAATTGCGTCCGCTTTGGAGGTGACAGGTTGAAAAGCAACTGTGGACTCCGCAATGATAACGCTCGACAAAATGTGTTGGGTAAAAGACAAAGCAATTTCATTCACGTTTTCCTGTGCTCCACTGTTTCAATGACAAGAAACCCTGGCCGTCCGACATTGGCGAAAAGCGTTTTGGATCAAATGGGATCCAAATGCAATTGGTTTGGAGTTGTCCACGAATTGTTTGAACAGGCTTCAGGCGCGTTATTCCTGGCTTCGTACCAAGTCAGAAAGCAGCGACATGTCACACACTCAAGCAGCAAACCTCCAGAAACAGTACGAGAAAACAAAGGTTTGCTTCGGGTCCCGTGTACCATGACACCATTCTCACCCTTTCTTTCTTTTCCTGCTTGGTTCTATTTTTTGCTTGGAACATGCAGGACGGGTTACCCGTGTACAGTATTCGAGGCAAGGTCTCAGAGCGTCTGAAGAAAGGCAGTGTGAAGTGCAAAGCAAGGTGAATCGTAAGGCGATGTTTTTGTCCTCCTGGCTTCTCGGATTCCCAAAATAGACATTACTCCACAGAAGGAGATTTGCAGAAAGGCCACTTGAAACTGAAAGAACTGCCTCTGCAAACGCAGCATGTATCACAACGGCTTTGCGAGTGCCTTTTCCACCTTCTGTGTGTCCTCAAGGTTGAGCAGTGCATGATGTTCCTCAATGGGCACACGAACAACGGAGACGCTTTCGGAAAGCGAGCCAAAATGGCAACGCCTTTCTTGTCAGCTGTCGCAAATCTTGGGTCTCGACAAAGTGAAATAGTTTGGTGCGATCTAAAATTAGCCGAACGACTGGTGTATAAATGTGCTGCGTGACCATCAATTTCGCGACGATTTGCAGCCCTTGGGAGGTCCTGTCTTCAAACAGCCACAAATAGCTCAGGTTTGGAGTCGCCCGCAATCAGCAGAACCAGCGCACCAAGTTGCAGGTGACACTGGACGAGGGAACCTGGTGGAGAAGGAGCGCGGCTCCAGTGCTTCTGCCTCAACTGGGCAACACTCTCAGCCTTCAACCTTCAACTCATTGCATTCCACACAAGTGAGACAAGAAGTCCTTCTCACTCCACATCACCGATCGAAACAATGAATTAGTCAGACCCCTTCCCAGGAATAACACGGGAGCTTTGGTCGCACTCGGTGCTGCGCGTGACAGACGCACAGAAGAGGAAACGCGACTTGTCAACACTGAGATGGATGCGCCTCGAGAAGACGAAGCTGTCTCCTGAAATATTAACGTGTTGCTAAAAATATGCACCCCGGAACTTCAAATCTCGCGCAAGTAGTGCAAAGAAAGGCAATTACCTTCATCACTACCGGCACTCGACTTTTTTTGTCACTTTCTTTTCAAGAAAACAGTGCCACGTCGGACGAGCCAATTCATTTTGCGGGCTTTTTTGAACAAACTTGACCTTCACCGCTACAATTCAGACTGGCGCTTTCTCAACGGTTCTGCTTATCACAAGACACTTCTGCTCAAAGGCGAGCAGGAAATGATACCCTTGTCTGTTTCACGTTTGGTTGTTGCGTGGGTTGATGTTCCTTCACTGAAGTCGCGCGTGTTTCAAACCACAATGCAACAGAAGCACACACGCTCGAATCACGCGGGGGCCGTGTGCGCAGCCCTGGTCCTGGGACCTGGGACAGCTTCCAGCGCTCGCAACTTTCAAATTTCCTTTCAAGCTCATTTCCCTTGGATCCAACCCAAATTTAGCCAGCAAGCAAGTTCAGTGTCAGGGGAAAAAGGAAACAAAAGCTTTTGTATCAACCTGGCACGCTAAAAATAGACCAGCGAAGTTTTCAATCTGTTTGCATGAGCATTACATATCTATAAAAGGAACATACAAAATGCTTTGTCAAATATTTACACAGCACCGATATTTCCGCATTTTCCTAATGGCTTCCGAAACAAACACTGCGTAATTTCATTGGTGCGATGCAAAGTTCGACGATTGTGAATAAAGATAGCGACCACACCTCTGACTTCCTTGCAGGCGCAGCTTTTGTTTCCTCACATTGACCAAATTTGGCGCCCAGAGGTTGTTGACATTTACGAAATTTTGCTGTGGTCATTGTGTTTGTGTTGGAAACAAAAGCTTGCTCTTGAGGCAAATCAGATTCATACCACGCCAGCCGATTACCGTGGTCTTTGTGCAACGCGAGTTTCAAATGTCACACGCCATTAGCCACTGCGCCCATGGACTGGGCACTTGTCGCAGCCCGCTCAAACTTTGACGACACGCTCACGTAAGCAACCTTCCCTCTGGACAGAGACGCCTGAACCAGGACGTGGAGACCAGACCAAACGAGTTCCCAGCCTTTCCGAGTGCAAGAAGATCGCAATGTTGAATCCAGGTGCAGAAAAGAGATTCAAAGGTGACCTTGACAAACGACGGCAAAACAGATGTGCGCACGTGTGCACGTACGGACGCACACACGCGCGCACATACACGCGCCTGCTCACACACAATTTCTTCTCGGAGGAGGAATGAAAGGAGGATTCGCTCCGTTTGGCTCAGTTTTTATTTCAGAAACATTTCGCTTGTGTTACGGATGCTTTTCCCCTGACCTTCGTCCCGCCATTGACGCAGAGAAAAACACGCACGTGACCCAACGAACGTCGAACAGCTCCCCCTACCGGAGCGCGGCGGACGGACGGACGCTCGTCGCGCTCCCACTTCAAAATGTCAAAAAAAAAACCCACAAAATTGTCCAAAGATAGAGGGTGCGAAGGCAAGCTGCACGTCGCACCCAAATGAAGTCCACAGGAACAAGTAAGAAAAGTGACTTCCATAAGATACAAGCACCCCCGTACCCAGACCTTTTTTTCTGATTTCCCCCTCAAACATTGCACGGAGAGGCTCTGTTGAGGAGAGGCAAAATCAGAACAACCAGGAAGCAGTCGCACCGGCGCCTCCATGCAGACAGCATGGACGTGGAGAAGCACAAATCGGGATGTCTATGCTCTGCCCAGAGGTTTCAGATTGGAAAGTTTGTACATTGAAAAAAATCCAAAGCCACCCCGGCCTGCAGATTCGAGCAATGTGTCTTTCTTGACATACGAAACTCGGGCAGCGACAGCACTGCAATTACGTGCGGATCACTCCCACAACAATAAGCTGCGTCTTTGTCCTGAAAATGTCAGAGTCCCTCATGACTGACAACTGATAGGAACCTTTTTGGACTGTGACCAGGGATTTCCATGTTACATGAACTCAAGTTTCAAAAATCAGCCCAGCTGACGTCATCAGGCCACTCCTCACTCCGTCTGACCGGACCAAGTGGACCAGGGTCTCCCGCTTCACAGCGGTGTGAACATTGGCAAGTACGAGCCCTAAACTGCAGCGAACGCACAAAGAAAACGTCCAAAACTGTTCAAGGTGCACACTGTATGCTGACGAGGTTTTCTCCTGTCTCCATCCAATATTTTGTGTGCCTCCGAATTTTGTTTCTCTGTGCTGCCTCAGTTGACGTATGGACTGGAACTGTTGGAACCCGAATTCCAATCCTGGATCCGTTAGGATTCTTGGACATGACCCATCTAAACCCTTCGCGGTCCCAACTGCTGTTGATCACTTTTCTTCACCACAAAAACGGATACACGTCATCCAACAAGTTCTGGAACTGTCACGTTTGGGTCACTCAACTTTCTTTGAGTCACGTATGCAAGCCATGATCGACAACATTGAGGACACTTTCTTGACTCATGGCCGGATTCAACTTCAGACTTGCGGGGGCGTCCTTTGTCAATGGAAGATTAAGAAAGGTCGCAGTTTGCTCTCGTTTTCCGGCCCGCCGTAAAGAGATCCACTTCCACTTCCAGGGCAATATCCGACCGACATGTGGTTCAAGCGACGGCATCTGTCCGTCTGCCAGTGCTGCTGCTAGTACCTGTGGTCGGCATTCAGGGGACTGAGGACAAAATTCGCTGCACTGGAAGAATTGCCACCGAGGAAGTTACGCAAGCTTTTGTCACAGAACAGAGATGCAAGCGAACTATATTGAAGTGTTTTTCTTGCAGAATCTGCACTGACACTGCCACACAATGCGAAACAAACTTCGACTTCACAGCAGTCAATGATGGGGAGTGAACACATTCTGCAGTGACTGCCCAGTTTCTGTTGATTCTCCTTCATAAATCCCATCTCTCTCGGCAAAAGAACACAAGGTTCAGAACATGTCCAAACACAGTCGCAGTGAAATGAGAAACAACAGAAAAAGCGGCATCTCTTGACACCAAGAAAGACAAATCTCGTAACCCCAGTGAGAAACAAGTTGCAGACAGAGCAGGAAAATAAGCTGTCAGTGAAACATGAAGGCACACAATGCAATCACATATGTAATCTAAGATATTGCCTGTGTGGTGAGTCTCGGGACCAGTCCAGGGTTTGGCCCATGCAGTATCGATGTTTCTGTTTTTAGCATCCACCTACACACGTATACCAGAGCTGTCGAAAGCTCCTGGGTTCGGCTGGATCGGCGATAATTTAACAATAAATCATGGCCGGTGCGCTGAATTTCATTTATCTTGGGTGCAGAGCTTCGAGTCCTGAGCGACCGATGGATACAAATTTCCTGTTCATGGATCGAGCGTTAGAAACCTGCGCCGCACAGACCCTCTTTCATGCTGCATTTTATGTTCCACAAAAGATCATTTTGATAGGTTTTGTTCGAGACTGTTTGCAAATAAAATTGTCTGAACAGCCCTGTTATGACCCAAAGTCTTTTTTGCTCTGTTCTGCAACACAAAGGTTCCTGGATTGATCAGATCCTGGAGCGCGAGGGCCGGCTTTGCACATTGGCGAGAACGTGGCTGTTGGATGAAATTGCTTTTGGCCTCGAACAACAAAGCACTGCTTCGTGGAATTAAGAATCCACTGAAAACGCATCAAACCAACTTGCTTTGCCATCTTTCTCGCAACCTCAAGCAAGCATTAGGTTCTCCGTGGTTTGAAGCTTTCAGATCCTCTTGCAAAATTTGTTGTCTTTCACGGGCCTTTTCGCTGCAATTGTCTCTTTTCCCTGCACGTTGAAGGGAAAAGGGACATCAAGGTCCTGTCGCTGGCCCAACAGTTTCTGGAGCACTGCAGAGAAACTGCATGAGATTGGCGAGAGGGAATCGGGTTTCGTGTGTTCCCCTGTCCGCAGAATGTCTGCAACCAAAACTACAGTGTATTTTGCCAGCAGATTTTCCACCAACAACAGCAGTAGATGCTTTTCCTTCCTCGTGGACGTGTCCCAACGATCACACCAAACGTTACGGACCTCTTCCGCACGTTTCGCCTCCAATGTGAGCCCACCCAGAGTGCGGAAGTTCGCAGTCGACCCAGGTCCGTTGCAAGTCGCAACTGGTGAGAGAGAGAGCAAAGCTGGTTATTTTTAGAGTCCAGGAGACAAACGATAAATGAGAGATTTTCGCTGATGCTTCAAACCACGTAACAAACTACGTTTGTTCGAGCAGTGCTATCCATCTGCAAAGCCCGAAGTGGCGTCAGAGCCTTCAGCAGATTGTGACAATACCGCGCGACAAAGTCGGAAAAGTCATTACTGGTGCTCGCAGTCGCGAAGGTTTAGGTTGATGAATAGTTTCCCGGTCAGTTCCTGGTGTACGTCACGGTGTGACGCTTTTTCACGTGAATTTCCTCTTCTGGAAACAAAAGATTTATTTTGTTCAACTCGGGTGATTTGTTCCTCGGACTTTTGCTGCGTAGTGGCCAAAAGTTTCTGCTCTTGGAAAAGAGTTACACGGAGTCGGGCGATTTCCGTCTTTGGCTGTTCAAAAGGCGGAGAAGAAGAGGAGGAAAAAATCAGGCGAAAAGAAAGAAGGAAACAAAACACCTCCCACCACAAAAAGGTTTCAAAGTGCAAATTGTGTGCGCTGATCCTACCAACGAGACGATCATATGCTTTTTTCACTGGAGACTACAATTCTCCCATTGGATTCCGTGTGAACAAAAACAAAGAACCAAGGCAACTCAAGAAAGAACGGACGAACAGAAAACATTTTTCTCAGGAAAAGGAAAATTGCTGGGTTAATTGTTGTTTTTGTTCTTGTTGTGGACGTGTTTTCAAACCACAACGCGCTGTTTCCACATATTGAAGCTGCGAGTTCTTGTTTGCGTCGGGTACTGTGCGCTTGTGGCCGGAACTTCAGCAATGACAGTGTAGCTTGTCAAGAAAGATGCAGATAGTCTTGAGTCTTCTTGGTCCTGTTTTCCTTTGGTGAACCACTGGAGTGGCTGTCCACTTGGACAGTCACGCACACGAGCAAACCTGTGTACGTGCTCGTACAGAAGACACACGAACACATCGGATTACGACAGCAATGTCAGTTAAGCGGCTGAAGCTTCTTCGTTCTCTCTCTCTCTCTCTCTCTCTGTCTCTCTCTGTCTCTCTCTGTCTCTCTCGCTTTCTTTCTGTCACAGAATGAAACGAAAAACACATGCACCCACATGTACTAACAGACAGGCACACTGACACACAGACAGACACACAAACACACAAAAAGACAAACACACACACTTCCACCACAGCCTCAGCTTTTGCGGCGAGCTTCTTGGTGAATTGGGGTAATTTTGTGAATAACATCCTCTACTTGAAGAACACTGAAACTTTGAACACCGACGTCAATCGCACGCGTTTGTTTTACCGGTCTTGTAACTGGTCTGGGGAGCTGTTTGCAACTGTTTTCCGCAAAGCTATGGGAACTTTCTTCTCGAAACCACAAGGGCCTCTTCTGGGTGGGGATCGATGTATCGACGCTCCGCGAATAGCATCCTCCCCCGCCCTCCGTACAGCAAATTTGACCACAATGCCGCCGTGATTGGCGACGGACTCGTGCACGAGATCACAGATTCACCAGTGCCAAAAAGCACCGCAGTCCAAGTGCAGGTTCGTGCAGCGTCGGCTGCGAGCAGCGCTGTTGCTTTGGACAACCGGAGCTGGAGCCTTGTGAACTGATGCAGCAAACACGCGAAGGGACGTTCCATTTTTGTTTGGCCTTCAACATCAAAAGTTGAGTTTAACTGTTGTACTTGTTTAGATTTTTGTCATTTGATCCTTAATTTGTAGACCAAATTCAATTTTGAAGTCGTGCGCACGTTTTGTTGTGTCAATTGTGCGACGCGCGCAAAAAGCCAGGTCCTTTGTCACAACACACAAGAACTGGGATATTGCCGTCACGACACGGAAAGTGAAACTTTTGGACTGTGTCGTGCTGGAAAACCTACAAAGACCAGGTGGTCTTCTTTTTTTGCAGGGGAAATTCCCAACATGTGATCTGCTTCTATTTTGCCTTTGTGAATTATCCTCAGGACTCAAAGCATCTTCAGGTTACACTGCAGCGGAAAAATCCGCTGGAGAACATTGGAAAAGCTCCTCGTTCCTGGAGGTGCAGACGACTGAGTCCTTCATTGGTGAACTGAACTGAGTTGGCGTTTGCAACTTCTCCGTGGGATGAATATGCTGATTCCACAGTGTTGATGCGATTTCACAAATCCTGAGTTCATCATTATAAAGCTCTCGTGGAGCGGAAACGAATAAATTCTCCCGTTGCTTTTTGTGAGAAGCTTACCCCACGTCCAGTCAGTTTAGCGGGGGCTGTCTTTAGCCCAAACGAGATGTACTCAAAATAGGCAAAATCTCATTTATGACTGTAAACGTTGTCCAGAAACAAGCAAAGGCCAATCCAGGGGAACACAAACAAGCGCCATGGGATAGGACGGGCTGCAGACAGACTGAGCGAGCAATTTGGTGCAGAATGTTGCGAGTGAAACACAGCGAGGAACTCCAGCTGAGTACGACTCGAGCACGCGAGGCTCCAAATGCCGATTGCATGCCGTCCGTGTGTTCACAGCACTTTTCCACACAGACGTAGGTGTGGCACATTGTGTTTGTACACCTGTGACAAAGAATTGAAAACCTCACGAAACGCCCCACGCAGAAAAGGAGAGAAGTCTTCCCTGAGGCGCGCTTGTTTGGGAGTGGGTAGGCCTATTGCAAGCGGTTGCAAGCACCAGTGTGCCAAAATCACCAAAACAAAAAAAACCCCACACTTTTGGTGGTTCACCACGCAAAACTGGTTTCCGATGACGTTCACGGTCCTTCGCGGTCTCCCGGCAGCTGACTCGTGGGCGCGCGACTCTCGCGTTTCTGACCTCACAGCGTCTCCACAACAGAGTGGACGAACTTGGCCACAGATACCTTATTGCAACGACCGTCAAGTGCCAATTGTCGTGCTCGGTGATAATTTCATCTCATCTTGTGTTTGGTGCTTGAGACCCAAGCGTCATTCACCTTCGTCTGTTGTGGTCCGAGAAAAAATAATAATCAAATACCCAGAATGGAGTTTCCCGATTGTCAACGTTTGGTTATTTTCTTGTTCTGGTTCATTCGACATTTCTGACTCGGGCTCGGGCTTCGGAGCGTGCATCGAAGACAGCAGCCTGGCCAACCCGTTCAAGTTACAAAACAAAGTCAAATTCCACATCTGGCCCCGAATGACTTCAAATTATCCATCTTTTCCGACTGTTGTGCGAAAATTTGTGCTGAAGGGGGTGTATTCAAAGCGGATAATGATTTCGCCACTTTTCAAGTTTAAGCCCAATTGCTCAATCCTGTCCGCCGTTTGTACAGATCTGTGTTCCAGGGAAAAATATTTGCGTCACAAGTTCACGAACAAGTTCAGGGTCCACATTTGGTCTCGAACGACTTCAATTTGTGCGGATTTGCGGCAAAGAACAAGGACAATGAGCCGCCTCCAGATCCAAGGAGAACTGGGGTCGCGTTGCAAACATGCGCAAAAGTACGTATTTGGAATTGCTGAAACCTATGTTCTCGAAAGAGAAAAAACAAAGGACCTTTGTCTCAAACTTTGGAACTTGAGGTTTTTTATTTTTTGAGAGCTGTTGAGAAAGGCAGATGGGAAGAGGGTTCCCAAGGTCAGAAGTAAAAGTGAAAATCACCAAAAGCGGAACGGGTAAAAAAGTTGTCACTTGTTCCGAGAACAAGAACTACCACCACTCTGCGAATATGTTGCAGTATTCTCGCACAAGCAATTGTTTGTCCACTTCGTGGATTTTACAGCACTGTGTTGAAACAACACCGCTGCGTAAACCCGGGCCACACGTTCACCACACCACCTGGACCAAATCGCCCAGACACTCGCAGAACACATGCTGAACGTTGCAAAACCACTGGTGAGGTTTTGGCACATCCGTCCGGTCCTTTTCCGATGTGCCTCAATTGCCAGATCGGTGAGACAGAAACTATTTGGTCACTTGTCATTGGTTCTCAGTGCAAGTTCAGGGTAAGTTTGGCGACCTATGGCACCGTTCTGGCAATTGTGGCACCGCGCGTTTGGAATTTACGGCCGTGCTAAACCTCCCCACTGTCTCATGCTGGCCCTTGAGTGGTTCCTTTCTGACTAAAGAACGAACAAGAACAAGGCGCAAGTTCCCGTGGTTCCCGCTTCACTTTTCAAGTGCGACGCTCTTTTGTTGAAAAAAAACCCCGTTGCACACAGCTTGACACACTGCTCAAAAGCAACCCTCGATCAGCTGCACAAAATCATCTGTCCAGAGGAAAAGTTCAAAAAATTAATACTCACAATGCCTTGAATGAAGATGTTCATTTCTAGTCATCTATGACCTGAAGGCATCAGATGTCCCCGGAAGATTCTCCACGTCCTGATGACGGCGACACGCAACACACAGAGGCACCTCGCGCGGCGCAGGCGACGACAACAGTCTCTGTTCGGCTCGCTGGGAGGAGGAGGAGGAACGACGACTACGTCGGCGCCGAGTCACCCACACATCACTTCACTTGGTCGGCATGAACACGCGTGCGCAGCACACTGCAGTCTTAAGGCATCGTCCGCCGCGCCGCTCAAGCTCACTTCAACTCGACAGTCCGCAGAGATGAAAGATAACATGTCATGTCAGCGCTGCAGAAACAATGGGACGAGGTCGAGCTGGGAAGTCGGGAAGTGAAGCCTCACCCGCCCATCACAACACGATGTGACCATGAGCATATGCGCGCCGCACTTTATAAGGATTCAATCAAACAGCTTCAAAGAATATACTGCACGCAGGGTATGCGAGCCAACTTTTCGACACTGACAACAAATAATGAAGCTGTTTGCACAAGAACGGCGACGGAAAGTGCAACTCAAGTGTCTTGAGTTACGTCGGCTGTTCCGTTGGATTGATTTTAGCGAAGCGTTTGAACAGTTCTCTCCAAACCCAGATCAGAAGAACAATACCAACAAATTACCATACATTGTGCATTCTACTTATAACATCCAAAAGAGTGCAGGAAATGTCGTGTTGACCTCAGCGTTAGAAGTGGGTGAACTTTTATTTGGTTCGAACAAAAACAGCAAAGTTTGAGATTGGCGAAACACTGGACGAACATTGGTGCGTGCTTGTCTTTGCGGTCAACGGTGGTCAGTGGTGGGCGGTGGTCAGCACTGCTGAGTCTTCTTCGGTGTCAGTGAGGTTCTGTCTCCCAACGCCTCTGCGAGAAACGTGGCGTCGATGTTTCCACGTCCAGTTGTGCTGCAGCGCCGTCCTCGCGGGAGGCAAAGTGGCTGCACACAACACAATTACGGCTTGCTTTGGTTGGAGCTGCACCCACATGACAAGGACAAAATTCTTCCGTGATCATTTGCTTCCCACACTGGGTTTGCAGTTCTGGTCATCTGGATGTTGTGCATGCAGGACAGGACAGATTCAGGTTCTTTGGCACCTACTCTGGCTCCAAGAAAGACAACGTTGCTTTTTTTGTTGTGCCATCAAAACAAACTGATCATTTCAACGTGGATGGCCAACCCTTGTCCCAGCTGCGAGGACGGTTCTGTATCTTCAGCGTGAAGACGTGACTCAGAGAAACAGGTGCGCGCTCTGACTAATAAGGCGTTGTATCACTGCAAAATGACCAACTCGTTCTGCCGGAGAAACTCCCGGCGCATCTAAATTGGAAAGCTTCAAAAGGACAAACCGAGCACTTACATACGTTGCTGCCAGTTTATTTTGGGAAGGCTGGAAAGCTTTTGATAAAATCTGTGTAAGTAGCATCGGTAGATTTGACACAACGAGTCAACAAAGGCTGCATTTATGAGTCCAAAACAAAACAATGTTCTCGTATTTCTTCAAGTCATCCCGGCGACAATCTCGCAATGTGTAACGATTCTGCACACGTGAAGGTCGAGGCATTTCCACTTTTCCACACAACAATGCTGGACTCCTTTGGAAGCAGCAGTCATTCAGCCTCCAATCTTTGATACAGATAGTCGTGGGAGGGAGGTGGGGGCGACATTACAGCACAAGGACAGTTCCGGGACCACAAGTGGACTGCGCAATCCTAAACGTAGCTTCATCAAGGAGACGATCTTGTTTGCAAATCCTGAAAAGAGGCACTTGCCACAAACAGCCGTTTGCCCACACATGTGGGATTTTGTGTTAACTTCACCACTTGTCCGCGTATTGAACACTGTCTATTAATAGTCCCACATCTATTGACCCAGCTCTCTTCTCGTAATTGAAAAATCCGTCTTGTTCTGGTTTGTGTTTCTTTTCTCCAGCCGTGGTCACCAGAAATCAAAAATGAATTTCATCGCGAGAACACAAGGAATTCTGAGCGCGTGAATTCAGATGGGAATCCTGTGTCGTGGGTCGAACAATTCGCTCAGCTTGATAAAAACGAGCTGTTGGACTTGAAATTGGCTCCTGTGTGCAGAGTTCACTTCAGCTCCTCACTTCCACTTCATTCACGTACATTGAAGCTCTTGACCAGACAGGAGGCAAATATCCAAACAAAAACTTTCCCACACATCATTATCGTGAACAAATAAATTCTTGAAACAATAACACCATTCGTGAAACAACAAGCAGACTTGAACAAAGTGTGTGTGGACGCAGCCGAAGCATCCGAAATGGCACAAGCTCTGAGTGTCCTCCAACGCGAGTACAAGCTTTCGCTTCTGCGCATGCAGAAAACAGCTCTTCCCGTGATGAAAGCGAACACAGGCAGAAACTCAAAGCTCGCAGTCTTTGTTCAAACTTCGACAAAACCTGCTCTGTGTATCAAAATAGAAATCCGTATCCTTTCAAGTTTGATGCACAAACGTTCAGTGGTACCCGTACTGCTTATGGAGTGTGCTTTCCCATACGACACCGATGTGTCGCCGTGCCAACAGGTATTTTCCTCAAGTCGAAAAACGAGTGAGTGTGCATGAGTGCCCGCCTCCCACTGTCCCTCAGAAAAAGTTTGTCCTCCCTTTTTGCGCCAGTTTCTTGTTCACTGTCCGAATCAGTTCTTTGCGTGGTGGCCCTCGGACTAGATCCGATGGGGCGCCCAGGCCCTTCACACACAAGCACACACACACACACACACACACACACACACACACACGGACCCCTTGAAGGCGGAGGTCGGGGACTGGTCGGGCTCTTGCCTCCCAGCGGAATCCTGGATCCCCCAGAGCACGACGAACACGGAGTTGGAGTGCACGGAGGCTGTGAGAATCTGAGTGGGTGAGCTTCTCTCGCAGTTGAGATCGTAATCGCGTCGTGAATCCGGGTTAGAATAATCCCCTCGAGCGGGAAGGATGAACTTCCTTTTGCGCAGGCCACAAAGTGTCGTCGTCTCTTTCAAATTGAAACTGCACGTAGTTGGTGTGGATCAAAGCTGTCGTCATTTTGCGCGTATCACAAGCAAGTTGTTGCAAGCTGAGAGCTGTTTCTGACAGAATAATCACGATATTTAACCCATTTTACTTTGTGTGAGAGTTGTTCAAAAGGAGCACAAGGTATTAGCCTCCAACAGAGACAAAAGAAACTTCATCCCTTTTGTTGAGAAACTGAAGTTGATCCAACCGATCCTGTTGTCTCTTGAACACAATGGGTTGATCGGAGAGACGTACTGTGTGCATTGACAGAACTGGTAAAAACAATACCTTCTGCACAACAACCGGGTTCGTGAATTTTCCTTTCCCCCAAAATGTAAAAGCCTGAACATCTTGCTTTCCTGCACAAGAAAATTGATCTGATAGCAATGAAAGGGTCAGTGCTGGTGAAGTTACCCTGTATTGTTCACACTCTGTCGTGTTTGAGTTTGAATGCAATACCTTCTGGGGCCATTGAACTTGGTGGTCCTTGAACAAGTACAACTGCAAGTTGATTTTAAGGGCAAAAAAGGTCTGAATGATGGTCAGTCAACATCTGTGACTGAAGGTCACACAGTTCAAGACATTTTGAGCACGTTTCAGGTCATTAGATAAATTTTCCTCAGTATTGCTGCTTGCGAGGTCATCTGTGGTGAATTGACTACATGCAGTAGCCCAGTTTGGATCCTGTGTTGCTGTTTGTTCACTTCTTTGCGTATCTGGGTGAAGGATTTTTGTTTGCGTCAGATTGTCCTCATTCGTTCCTGTTGTTCAGTCAAGGAATTGATACTTCTGAAAAACAGCTTCGTATCAGTCCAGCTGTCATAACCCAGTCCAGCTGCACCTGCAGATGTGTCTGTTGAATCCTACAGAGTCATCTGATCTCCGGAAGATGGTTCAACACTAGGAGTTCAATACTGGGAACCACTGCAGGGACCTCTGACACCCGCCCCCGCTTCATGTGTTTGAACCTCCAGCTGTTCTCATTGAACTTCTTTCACATGCACTGTTTTCATTCCAGCCCCCAAACAAAGCCCTCTTGTTTTTGATAGATGGTTTATGTGTGGGTTTCATGTGTTTGTACAGCAATTCCATAACAAACTGTCTCTATCGAACGGGAACTATTTTCGTCGCAGCTTCACCTGTTCACATCATTCCCTCACGAAACATACAATCTGCGACAAAGGTTCGTTTCTTCATATCAATTAAGCAAAAGAAGCAAAGCTCTTTGTGGAGGGATGTTGGCAACACTGAACTCACTGCACACTGCATCTGCGCCCAATTTCCGCTGCACGAATGAGTATCTGGGATGAAGTACCGCCTCTGAACCTCAGGAGTGTCACAGTACTCGAAACACTGTCTTGTCTTGGTACACCAAATCCTTTCTTTTTTGTTCCAGATTTCCTTCCAGAAATGCGTTGGAGTTTGCAAAATGGATTGGCGAGGGAAAGCACCAACAAAAAATGCATTGTCAAGCCCGCAAAAAATTATGAAAAGATTAATTATGGATCATTGTTGCATTGTAAATATTTTAGCTTCCCAAAATACCCCCAAGTGAAATGGGGACTATTTTCGGTGTGCCAAGTAAATAATATATATTTGTAAACAGTCGCGTTTCATCCTTTGCTCAACAAGGCAGAACCTTGAATAAATAATTTATTGCGCTTCCAAGGACCAAAGCTCTGATTGCTGACGTCTCCTGCCAAAAACGTGCCACTCTGAGTTGATTCAAGTAATTGGCAAATTTTGCGTTCAAAAAGTGTGGGAGGAGAAAGTTAAACGCAATTTCCCGGTGTGATTGAGGGAGTGCGGCGGGGCGGCGGGCGGCGGGGCGGGCGGGCGCGGGAGCTGCTCCGCAGCCTCGGGATGGCATCGTCCCGGTCGGTGCGTCGGATCAGCAGGGGTAACCTCCAACTCCGAGATCGCAAGCATGCAGTCACTCAGTTCAATTGCATGGCGCTCATCGTTGTCTGCTGTGCTCTGCATGTTTGAGAAAAAGTTAGGTATTTCCATGCAGACGAGAAGTGGAATCTCATCAAGCGCCGTTTTTCTTCAGCCAGACCGTTGAGGCCTGGGAGTTTTGATTGCCCTGTTGGGATTGGGTTTTAATTTCATCAAAGTGCAGTCTCTTTGTTCAACATCGGCTTTGCACGACATACATCAGCCGCCATTATCAGATTTCCAGATTGTTCATGTAAAATACAGCAGATACTGAGGGGCGCCCAACCGTGGCCAAATATCACAAATACGAGGAGGACGGAACGCGCTGATGGATTCCGTGGGAGGTTCATGAAACTTGCATCATTATGAGGGGAAAGGTGCGCGCACGAAAGTAGATATTGTTATGCATACCCAATTGTTTGTTTGGCGAATGAGCCTTTTTTCCAGAAAAAAAAGTCTCATCCAAGTTGCAAAGTGTGCGGTACTGTTTGATGAATGCGAACACCACGGGGAAATATGTTTCTCCGACATATGTCCCTTGTGCGTGGGAGAGATGAAGGAATTCTTAATGCGTCAACTGAACCGCGCAGACACAGACCATTCGTCTCAACGTTGCCTCCTCAAAGACAACACCTTTTTCAGCTTTTGTGAGAATTTGTGGGAAGTTTGTCCCCAATGCTGCATGCATGGCCACACCGAAGTGGGCAAGAATAATCCAACAGAACCAAGTCACAGCTGAATGAAAAAAAGTCACAAAATCTGTCCGTCACCAGTTTTCTTTTCCGCGAACGTTTTGAACGCAGACCTTTCAGAACCCACTGTCTCAGCGTCGGAACACGACAGCGAGCCGGGAAGAGCCAGGAAGCTGCACAGGACATCGCGCCCCGCAACAGGAACAGCTACGAACTTTTCAAGGAGCAAGTCTTTCAGCGAACTCCTTTTTCTCGACTTGCGTCAATGGTGAATAATTGATCACCCGAGCAGACCTCTTTACTTACATCCATCGTGAATATTTCATCCGAGTATGTTCCAGGGTAACTATCGATGTGCGTGTGCACCTCAAACAAAAACCTTAATTGCTTCTGTTTGCTGTTGCTCATATTTCTCCGAAAATGTACATGTCTTTGCGTCCAAACGCTTGACATTTCACCCACAATGTTTGAATTTCATGTCATGGAACTATCAAACACCAGTTTCTGCAATGAACACGAAACATCTGCGCAAATCACAATGTCAATATTTCTCACAGGTTGCGAAATTTGTGTAGAGATTGACAACGTGGCAAGAAGAGAAAACAATCTGTTGGGCCTGCTTCAACCCAATCGTTTTCTCTTCTCCAACCAGGTTTGTCTTTTTTCTGTCCTCCCGTTGTCCTGACACTTTCACTTCACGCTTATAGACACTTTTTTGGCCTTGTCCCAAATTTTGGTTCTCGTTGCAGGTCGGACGGTGAAGCACAAAACTTATCAACAACGAAAGAAGTGGCCTGCAGCGTATACCTGATTAAATTTGACAATTTTTTCCAGTACACTGCAGATGAACAATGACAAATCCAAACATTTTGCACGAAGTTGCAGTCGAATCATCCCACGACCAAGTGTTCACAGGACTAAATTTAGCGCAGACTGTCGAACTCAGACAGAACCGAAGTGCTGAACACAGGTGCGTTCGCGCGACAACTTCTGCACAAATGTGACATTTCCTTCCCACCAGAAAACATTTTTGACACTTGAAATCCGCTTGTTTGTCTCTCTCTTGTCATCCACAGAACCGGTGAGCCGTTATGCAACGTGCAAAACAAGCAGAAAACATTTTTAGGACGCTGCAAATAGCCAAGAACAAAGACCGGATACAATACTTTGCGCTGACAGTCTTTTGTCTTGAGCACTTCGCGTTGATCGCACCGGAAGTGAGCCAAAATATCCTGGCCTGCAGATCTTGGGTGATTCCCTGCCCGTGGGCAGTGAGACCAAATTAAATTGCTTCTGAGTTGAGTCACAAGTTCCACAATGCAATTGCAAAGCTTTGGACATTTTACAAGGTTGCCATTTGGACAGAATGACCGTTGACGTTTCTGTTGGAAAATTCCATTCCGATTTATGGATCCTGGGCAATAATCCGTTGAAACTCTCTTGACCTTTTCAGCGATGCGGCCGCCACTCAGACATACGTCCACAGAGGGATGTAAATGGGATGATGGTTCGGAGCACCTCGGGCGCTGATCCTCCACCCACACCCCATTATTAGCGCCTCGGCTCCACCGAGACGGAGGCGCATATTACTCGAGGCCCGCACCTAACACACAGACATATTTGTATTTGCCCCCATGGCAGTGATTTCTTGAAGTGAGTCTTGCGTCTACGGGACCACAGCTTGCAAATTTTGCTTTTGGTTCAGATACGTGCAAGTCAATCCTGTTCTGGGTGCAACAAGTCTTTTTCACGCCTCAGTTTTTCACTGCACATTGAGCACAAGTTTGAAGTGCCTTGTGAGGCTGGGAGCACACTCCCATGGAGCGACGCGGCAACCAGCGACGCGACCATCGCGTCGCTGCATTTGGGTCAGCATTTGCGTCACCCCACAAGAGCTCAAGTTTCTGGCCACCACAAGAAGATACAGTACAAATCAGAAAACTGGATATAAAGCCTGGACCAGACAGCAACGTTCTATGCCTTTTGAAACGTGTGCGTGATGCGTTCACGGGTTCCACTTGTACAACATCGCGCACACGGAATCTGTTGAAAGAAACTGATCGAAGTTCCAATCTCTTGCAACATTACGGATGTATAGCAAACGTGTCCGGTCCTTTTCCGGTGAACCCAAATTGTCAGATCGGTGAGATAGATACCATTTGTTTCGTTGTCATTGGCTCTTGGTGCACGCAAGAGTTTTCTGGACCACCGAACTGGCAATTGGGCACCGCACGTACGAAAATAAAGGGTGTGCCAAACCTGCTCGTGCCAAGAAAACTTTGTTTTGGCCACAGATTATCAAAACGGAGAATGTAGGCGCAGTCTTTCCGTTCTTTGCGAGCTGCATGCCATGATGCATGAGAGAACGACGCAATTGGGGGCGAAGGATCAATGCCCTGTCAATTAAAATAAATGTCAACAAATAAGTTACGAAAATAATTCACTTCGGAAACAAACGACAAAGAAAAGGATGTAACTCGTCTCTCACTCTCTCGAGATGAGCTCAGACACTCCCTGCGGCAAGGAAGAGAATAAGCTTGATGAGGATAAAAAATTAACCACTTCAGGTGTCCCGCTCGTATCTGTGACAGAGCGGAGGTGAGAATACTCCGAGGTGTCTTTCCTGCAGCTGATCGAGATGGGTGACCGGTCACTGACCCGGATTTGATTGCAGTTTGGGGCCGAAGGTGGCCTGAACATTTGACTTGTGAAAAGTAGATCTACTCGTACACTCGTACAGTCTTACACCTGACGGGACAAATGCAATCAGGGGATTGAGCCCACCATTCCTTGGCCCCTGGATCCGCCAGAGTACTGTGGTTGGGTGAGAATCCATGCTGCAATGCGTGTCATCGACAAAAAAGCTTCAGCGAGATCCTTGCACCAAGGGATCCCATTACCGCGTGTTTCTAACTTTGGAAACCAGCAAAAACCCTGAATTTAAGATGTGTGATTGTGCATTCTCTTTCCTCTCCGCCTACACTTTTTCACGACAGCACCTTCAGGCAGAGTCAGAGGCATCAAATATCAACGCACCATTGTCTCGACACGCGGCGTGGTTGTCATTTTACAGAAACCTGGGGTATTTCATTCCCAAAAGAGAGAACATAGCAGTCCTCAAATTTTGAAAAAACTTTTGAACGTGAGACTTCCTCTTGAGTTCCACACAAAATCAATGCCATACAAGTTGCCCCAGAAATGGGACAATGTGGCTGTTTGAAAAAACTTCTCAAAGACCTAAGAAAAAGACTTCACTCTGCAAGAACCCATCACTGTAGTCTCATTTGTGAGGAATGTCGCGAGGCTTGTGCTGAGACAGAACCCACCTGAAATTCTATCAGACTGGGGCGTTGTTCCTACCCAATACAGTGTGGGCCCTACCCTGCAAAAATCTACTGGGAGTAGAACCTGCTTTCTTTCCCCTGCAGGTAGGCCCTGCACCGTTCCCAAATTCTATGAACATTGGGGCTTGGACCCACCCAAATTTGGGTTGGTGCTCCATTTCTCTCTTGGACGATCAGTGGGTTCTATCCTGCCCCCTTGAACATCAAACCTCTGGCAAATCGTACAACACAGGCTCGAACAGACACGGCACAAAAAACGTGGTGGTCCAGCACTCACGCGGAACAAATGGTGATTCAAATTCTGAGTGGATCTGGCGCTTGCCCAACATGTAGTTGGTTCTTGGAGTATCCTCCATGAATTCAGGGGCCCCGTGGAGCGTGGGCTCCTGGACACTGGTCGTGAACCCCCTGAACCCAGCAGAATCGAAGTTGTGAACTTGAGCGCGAACATGCACTGGCACCTCTCAATAACTTAGGTCCACGCCATGCAGGCTCGCAGGTCTCTCTGCCAACCCCGAAACAAAATGAAACGAAGAGGCTGCCCGGAATCAACGGGCCTCAGGCCTGTGACCTGCTTTTAGGGTCACACTGCGCGTGGTTCTCCAAAACCTGCAGAAAAATATTTGGCCTCTTCCTCACCAGAATGAAGTCCGGAAATACTTCACAAACCACAACTCCGACAGCTTTCTGAAAGCTTTAATCTCGTTCAGCGCGAATCTCGTGTTCTGGACTTTCTTCTGCACGGTTGTTGAACCAGCGCTGAAAAAGAAACCAAGCGTTGAGCATTTCCCCCGAAAATCACAGGCAGAGACGTTTCTCACAAACACAGTGTGTGTGTGTGTGTGTGTGTGTGTGTGTGTGTGTGCGGGATTTGTGTGTGTGTGTGTGTGTTTTGTGTGTGTGTGTGTTTTTGTGCGTGTGTGTGTTTGTGTTCCAAATCAGACAGACATGTGTGGGAACGAATACAGTTCTGCGTGACGACAAAACAGGAACAAACTGCAGGTGTTCTTTTTTCAAAAAAAAAGAGAAAAGTTTTCAAAGTGGCCCATGCCCCATTTTCTCTGGAGGTTGAGGAGAAGGAGGAGAAGGAGGAGAAGGAGGAGGAGGAGGAGAAGAGGGCCGACGGAGCTGTGGATCCGCACCCCGCAACACGTGTTTCCCGTCTGCACTCGCGCGAGATCAGCAGTTGAGATTATTGGAAGCAAACACACAAAGTGCTCGACAACTATCACTCGCCAACAGACACAACACACATTTGCAACATATTCGAGACAATGCGCGGCGGGTAACTAGTAACTAAGGAGCTTTTCAACGAAATTTCTTCCAGAGAGACAGACGGGTGGAGAGCAGCAGAGTGGGTTTGCCCGGAGGCGAATCAGCTGTTTGTGGCGCAACAAGGATTCTCAACACAACATCCTCAAGTTCTGCACACAAGGCTCGTACAACTGCATTGCACCCGTCGTCGTGCTCGTACAATTTCAGGCTGAAAACTGATGTGGAGACAATTGATACGTACGCCAACCAAGGTGAAAGGAGAAAAATGGAGAATTAAGTGATGAAGACTCCAAATGCGGACGGAGTACTCGGAACACAGCGCACACACAGCAGGGAGAGTGGGAGACGACGCCGACTGCACCGGGTCCGAATTCATCCGACTCAACTCACATTCCACATGTTCAGAAAGATAAACGGCGTTTTGTGCTCAGGAAACAATGCTGCATGGACAAAAAGTGAGGATCTGGGTCGGGGCATTTGAACCGGTTTCTTGCCAGGGCGATCTGTAAGAGCGCTCCTAATCATTACCAGCCCGCTGAGCTGAGAATTGAGAGATATTTAGCCTGCTGGGAACAAGCACACTATCAGTTAGCGAGCACTTTACTTGTGCTAACTTGTCGAGTGAATCAGGAGTATCTTTCTTCGCGCACTTGTTCCCTTGTTATTGTGGCGCAGGAAATGCACCCGAGGTCTACAAAGAGACCTGCAGTGGGGATAACTATCATGCCAACTCTCTTGCGAAAGTTTCTTTGCGTTGCACTGTGGATGTCACTTGTAATTGGGCCACAAACACTCGAGGGACAGAATGCCAGTCAGGACCGACGGAGACAGAGCCAGAGGACGACGAAGGGGCGGATGGATCAGCGGAATCACCTGAAGGGGTGCGTACCATCATTTGTTTGAAAAGTACACGCGTTTGATTGACTGGCATTCACGAAGGGTAACTTCGAGTGTGTCATGTTCTTTGAGTGGGGTTCGCAACCAGGCGACTGGTTTTTGAGGTTCGACTACATTCCGTGGCCTTTGTGCCAGGCAATAGAAAACGTGCGATGTTTCTGTTTCACCCGTGCAGTTGATTGGAAGACCAATACAGTGTGCTGAGGCTGTTCCAGGCAATGTTCTCGTTTGGAACAAATTCGCACAATTTGAACCTCGTCAATCACCAGGCGAAACAGAACGCCGCTGCTTTCGGTTTGGTTCCACATGTTGAACATTCCAATTCAAGTCACAAGTATCAAAATTCTGAGACAATCATTTGATGGAATCATTATGTTGCCCGACGAGTGCTCACCCAATCACTGTTCAAGTTTCCAAGTCATTTCCAAGTCAGTAATGGGCCCCATTGGAAGCCCCTGGTGACTTCACTAATTCTTCGCTCGTGTGTTGAAGTGCAACAAATTGAACTCACAATCCTCTGTTTTGTCAACAATGACAAATGAACCGGAGCTTTGGATCCAAGAAGCTGCTGGAGTCTTTCTTCTTGTTGTGAAGCGTGAGGCGATCTCTGACGAGAGAGTTCCCTCTGAACGAGGCCACCAAATTTGTTTTGTGCATTTCCTGCAACTTCAAACATCCTGTGTAAAATCTTCAGATCTAATAAAAGTTTCTCACTTCGCAGACTGTACGCCATGCACAACGAAACCCAATTTTCAAGCGGGTCAAACAACGTTGGTACCAACCTTCTGTGCATACTGAAAGGAGGATGAAAGTGACTCGCGGGTCAGATACACGTGCGAAGATGAATCAAAACCTGGGACTTTGCATTTTGTGACTCTGAGGACAATAGGCTGTTGTCTCGAATCAACCAATGTCCAAACAGTTCTGGTAACATTGAGGAGAGTATGCAAAGTCCCAGATTTGACCCCTTCGACAGAGACTTGTGGATGCACGAAATAGCCAAACTTTGGACAACTGCCCCAACAACTGCCTTGTATTGTTGTCATCTACGTTGGTGTCTTGGCTGGTGTGTTCCGCAGCCCGAACGTGTGCGGGAGTCACCGGAGCAGAGCCTGCTGCCCTGGATGGACGACGTCCCCGGGAACCGCGCGCTGCATCGTCCGTGAGTTTCGTTCAGTCATTGGGGAGGTTCAGCACACCTTCGTGCGGTGCCCCAATTGCCAGATCAGTGACACAGATACCAAACCAGGTTTCCAAATATACTCTGAATCCAAGTGACCCAAATGGTGTCTGTGTCACTGGTCTGGCTCTTTGGGCAAGTTGGAAAAGGAGCTGACGTGTTTGCTGAACCTCCGTAAAGATCTGGGTTACGCAAAGTGGAGATGTTCGGTTTCTCTCAACTGGACACAGCAAGCGGAACCAAAGGCAAAGTGAAACGCAAACCATAAAACTCCTTTCCGGGGTATTTCCGAGCAACAGACGGCCTTGCTGACAGGATTGAGGTGCATGAACACAGCAAGTGTGTGTTTTTTTCAGCGGTGTGTGTCGGCGGGTGCGGCGAGGGCACCTGTATGCGCCCCAACCTGTGCCTCTGCCCCGACGGAAAGGTCGCCCCGACCTGCCTCCCAAACAACAGTGAGTTGGCTGCTTTTCTGGGCCCAGAGGCGGAGTTCATTCTTCCCCTCTATGTCTCCTCCAACAGAGTTTTGGTCTGACAGGGGCGGACACCGACCGACACGAAGGTCAGTCGTTTGAGCCCGACACCGAACCCGATACTTGATTCGCCCAGAGCTTGACTTGTCCCAATCTATAGGTGGAGCCACTTGAACACCATAGTTCTCGTCGCATTGGTTTTGAGTTCTGAAAAAAACAGATTTCTTTCGAAGGTTTCAGAATCACCCTCAGGGCAAAAGAGAAACAATTCGAAAGATTGCCGATATCCCGAGATAAAATTGACGGAGAGGGTCTGGAGCAGTCTGGCAATTGAAAAGAAACATTCCTTACAGGCAACCAGCAAACATTGCAACAACTTCGCTATCAGCAACGAAACTTGCACCGACAACGGCAGCAGAGCGACCACCAGCAACAGCAGCAACAACAGGAGCAACAACGGCAGCAACAACGGCAGAGACAGCAGCTGTTGGAAAAACAACGGCGGGAGTTGGAACTACAGCAGCGATTGCAGGAACAAAATCGGCAACAGCAGCAACAACGACATGAAGAACAGCAACAACGGAAGCAGCAGCAACAACAGCAGCAACAGCAGCAGCAACACCAAAGAGAGCGGCGCCCGCAACAGGACTCAGCCTCGGCCGTGCCGGCGCCTCGTCGATCGGCGTCCCGCCCACAGCGCCAGGAGCCGGGCGGCGTCCGGCGGCGCGTGGCGCCTCGACCGGCGGCACCTCACGACGGTCCGACCGGGGGACGCGGCAGGGCGGGCCGGGAGCGCGCGCGCCCCTCCGCCTGCGCCGTGCGCTGCATGAACGGCGGGTCGTGCGCCGGGACCCGCTGCGTCTGCGTCGTCGGGTTCACAGGACCCTACTGCGGACAACGTGAGTCGATTGAGATTGACTGTTTGCACAAGTGCAAACGGGCAACAGGAAATGGTTAGCAGAATCATTCAAAAGGTGGAAACGTGGAAAGTCGTTTCGAAAGGACGAAAGAAACTGCTCGTATCTTGTCGTTTTTCTCTGTTTGGTCTCTGCGCTGGGTATCTTGCTGTGTCGCAGACATGTTGCAATTCAGTGCACGCTAACGTTGTCTGATTTCAGCGACGTGTCAGCAGAGCTGTATGAACGGAGGTCGCTGCATCGCGCCCAACCGCTGCGCGTGCGTCTACGGCTTCACCGGGCCCAGATGCGAAGCAGGTACGAGCGAACTCGGTCCGCCACACGTCGACGTGATGCGCGCGACGTGAACGGCGTGCACGTTGCCGGGTAGGAACTCCAATGAACCGTGTCCAGACCGCCAATTGTGACCCAAAACGTGGCCTGACTGTTCCCTGAACCAAAGTAGTGAACGCTCAGTCCACGTCTCAACCCGCAATCTACGTGAAAAAATAGCTCCATGGAGCTCGCGGTGATTTGAGGAAATTTTACTTGCTCTGATTTGGCTTGCTCTGATTTGGCTTGCTCTGATTTGGCTCACTCTGATTTGGCCTGCTCTGATTTGGCTTGCTCTGATTTGGCTCACTCTGATTTGGCTCACTCTGATTTGGCTCGCTCTGATTTGGGTCACTTTTTTTGTCAAAATTCTTACTTTTTTCACTTAATATTCACAACTTGGG
>JAAUXT010121881.1_pt1 | contig 28770 bp, 23 predicted proteins | sample 7278171 | NCBI WGS metagenome assembly JAAUXT01 (sample SAMN14350112, study PRJNA611818) | marine sediment metagenome | isolation source: surface marine sediment (1.8m) | place: French Polynesia: Moorea | collected 2018-08
AGACAATGTCCTGGATCCCCTAACTCAGACATTGTCTGAGTTGCAAAAATTTCCTCAGCAGGAGGGGGGTATCTCAGACATTGTCTGAGATACCCTAACCCGGACAATGTCTGAGATACCCTGCCCCGGACAATGTCTGAGTTGCAAAAATTTGCTAAGCAGGGGGGGGGTATCCCGGACAATGTCCGAGTTAGGGTATCCAGGACATTGTCTGAGATACCCCCCCTGCAATTTTCTTACATATTTTACATTGTTTTTACATTTTTTTACCTTAATTTTCAACCAATCATGTTCTCCTTGCACATGCAGGTAGAGTACCCCTTAGGGTGTCTGCACCCACTGTGACTCCAGTCTGTGATCACTGGAACAGGAGTAAAAATGATGTTTTGTCCCCCCAAGATGGACAGATGCGGATACAGGGGCAAACCAATATCAGCTCGCTACCGCGGCTGATAAATATCTGAGCAATTTCACCATCTCGTTCCCGTCAAAGGCACGAATGTGAAAAGGAATAAAGTTCCGAACGTGAAGGTAAGGTGTGGTACCAATTGGGGGAGAACCAGACAGAAACAACTGCGTGTTGTGTGATGCGCACCAAATTTCCGCTTCTTTAAATGTTCTGAGCTCAAATTACAAAGCAGCGTGCAGCGTGTGCCTCCCAGATATTCTTCAAGTACATGCATTGCGCCGTTTTGTTGTATGTCTCATGGACTTTCGGGGGGTGGGGGTGTCTATATGCAGTGAGCCCACCGAAGGACAGCGAAACGGCAGATGCTGTGTCCCTGCATCGTTTCTCTTTCTGTGACAGGTCCATCAATAGCTTCCTTTCTGCTGCACAACGGGGGCCCTTTCCAACGCGACTGAGTGACTGAGATGAAATATTGTTTCCACATTGAGTCACCTGGCTCAGATGATTCACCTACACAGGCAGAGTTTCACATCCGCGGTGGCTGCACCTGCCTCCGTGTCTGTCGCATCCGGGACGCACCTTCATGTCTTGTCTCCTGCATCTATGATGCCTCAACAAGAGCTGCAGACGATGCATTCGTTTGTGGATGTGTCTGTCTGCAGGGCGCAGTGTGCAATGAGTGAATGGGACCTCTAAACGAACACAAAATGTGATCCATCCCTGAGAATGAACCAACCTTTCGGAGAGTAATCTACATGGCTTCTTTCTTACAAGTACTAATTTGGGTCTGACACGACTCCAGTTTCACACCTGCAGAGCTCGGATCTCTCGGCTGCGCGACGCGCTGCAGACGAAAACCTGTAGACTGCGACTTGTTCTCGAACCCCTTCCCTCTGACGCTTCCCATCTGCATCACCGAAGCTGCAGATCGTCTGTTAAATGATTCTGTTTCATCACATACTGAATGCGTGCGGTCCATTCAATGTTGCATTATTTCCCGGCGAGATGAAGATCGATACACGACGCCGTGTAAAGTAACGATGCGCTGCTATTTGGGATCACGGTTTGTTTACACATGTCGTAACACATGTCACACTCTGTTTGCACATCTGCTACCGAACGCCCCATACTCACGTACATACTAAATGGTGGCCAATAAATCTCAGTTCAACCAATCAATGTGAATTGTTCACAATTTGCTCTGCACAAGATCCGACTGCATCCGGTTGCGCTAATTTCAGAAGAAAACGACCGGCGCTTGCAGCGCACCACCGGACCAGATCCACCGTGAGTTCTAGCAGACGAGTGGTCTATTTTTCCTCAGATCATCACCATAATGGCAGCTTGGTCAGAAACTCAGAAGCACTGAATCGTGCAGCAGCCCTTCCCTCTGATGAGTCTTTAATCACCGAGTCAATGGGCGCGGACTTTATCAGCTCGTTACAAACGACGTGCAATAATCGCGCCTCTGTTCACACGAGAGCGCGCAACATCTGTCGCGCGCAGCGGAACAACCTTCCCGATTGTCCCCGCCTCGTTAGCACTCAGCGCGCCCATTAAACCCCATCAACCAGATCCCAGTATCACACACAGGTCGAGTCATCGCCGGGTTGGCTTTCAGTGACGGTCACAGAATCCAACAAAACTCTAAGAACAAAAGGCAGCTCAGGTGACTTTCAAAGCTGGTTCACTAAACACCTCATGTGGAATCGTAATCATTGGCATTCGTTCAACGTGTGGATCTGCAACAGGGTGACTTCTGACTCAGAAAATTTCTTTCTTCTCGGGCTGGCCTTTGTCAAAGATGTGGAAATCGGACCCCCAGCTTCCATTCTTGTCTGGGAAGCCGCGTGACTTCGTCAATGTGGCGTGCGCACGATTCGGTTCTCTTTGCGTGAGCTCTTTCTGCAGCAAATGCAACTTCCCTTGTGAAAAGTGTTTGTCGAAGCAGCTCAAAAGGGAGAAACACACAAACAATTTGATCCGTAATTGTGCAGCACATTTACCTTGGTGAAGTGCACTGGGCACGAACAAACAACCAGCGATCGACAGAACAGAAACATTTCACACGAGCGTTTCAAATTCCTTTTTGGCTCGTTGGATTCTGCACGGCAGATCGTCTGTTGTTTGTTCTAGCTGGTGTGCTGCTGTATTTTTCATCAGCATGAACGCAAACGAACCAACTTTTGTGAGTCACCGACAACAAAACCTGCAAATAAGGTGAGTAGTACGAGAACGCTGACTGTGCATGGGGCTGACGGAGCGTGACAGAGCAACAGAGCCTGCACCGCCACCCGAGGGAACCTGCAGAGCCGCACAATTCACTGGGTGCCGTTCGTTTTCCTGATCACCCCGTTCCCCATCAATTGGGTTGAATACAATCCGAGTCACTCGGGGCATCGAAGAGAACGGCACACGACCTCATGTTGACATCCTATGTGCCGTCCTCAGATCGAGCGTTGATCAAAATTGTTTCATGAGCTTCAGCCAGATGCACGCACACAGCTAACCAAAAGAATGGATCGGCTTTTCCACCGAATTGGACCTGACCCTACGGCGTATATCCCCCTAAATTTTTCCTCACCAAGACGTCAGAAAGGTGCAGCCGCCGTCACGCTGCAGAGGAAGCTGTGTTGCGCGGCTCATTTGTCGCGGGAAGCGGAGGCGCGACGCTTCCGAGGAACCAGCCGAGCGCGACGGGAGCGTGACGGAGCTGCCGCCTCCACGCTCGTTCGCCGGATATGGATCTGTTCACTCATTGTGACAGCTCTGATGGTTCACGGAGGTGAACCTCACCGAACCAGTTCGTTCGTGTAGTGCATTTGTCTGTATCATGCTATGGATTGAATCTGACCTGTCTGAACGTCGTGGTCCTCAGAAGCTCAGAACGTGCTCAAGTGCACTCTGCTTGACCGACGAATCGCCACCGCTCCTGTTCTCACGGTCGAGTTTCAGTTGTGGGTGGGATGACATGCAGATCAAGTAAACGTGCAAACTCTTCCGCAAACACTCCAGTGTACGTTCAAATCCCTCCCCAAACACTTCAGCATCCCAGGCTCAGTCAAACCAGGGCAATGAGAAAAGAAGAGGACCTGAACTGTGGTGGTTCCGCTCAGCGTCCCTCAAAGTACACGAATTTTGGCAAGAACACTGCGCGTGGCATTGGAGGACGAGAAGCGGACATCTGTTCAACAGATGTGAACAGCCGTACAAAAGAAGACCACCAAATGGCAGTCTTTGGCGAAGGCAACTCGACTTAGAATCTACCTGTCCTTCATGACCTTCCCCAAAGAGCTACTTGTGGGAGAAAATCTTCCTTCCTTCACCCGGTCGTCGGGGGCCTGACGATTTTCCACTGTTGACATCCGCTCGCTGCTTTCTCAGCGTCACGCGCCGCACATACTCAGCCAAACACGACGGTCACATAATACTCCCCAATATGCCTCTGTATTTGCTCACTGCTTCTGTTGATGTGTTTCGGTACACGCACTTATCCACAAAAAACGTGCAAGTTGTACATTGAGCACACAATGTCTTAACGAGGAAGTTTCTCAGGAAATTGGATGTTGGTCGGCTTCACAGTTACTACTTGAACTTCACCCAAACCAAACTTGATGTCAGCGTTCTCGACAAACACACCCAAATAACAAAGCCTTCTGTTTCGTTCCCTCAACCGTTTCTGAGCACATGTTGGTAACACAGCTGTGATGTGTGTGTGTGTGTGTGTGTGTGTGTGTGTGTGTGTGTGTGTGTGTGCTCGTACATGTGTGTGAGTGTGCACGCCATGTACGTGTGCGATTTGTGTGGCTATGTGTGTTCCTGTTTGGAGTCAGTCGTGGGGCACTTCTGATCCTCAAAATTCTCAGCAACACCAACAAAATTTTCACGACAAGCACAAAATTGAACATCTGTGTGCCTCCTCACCGTCCAACCACTGTCAAAAAACAACACCACAGAGGAGGTATGTAAAGGACAAAACTCCGAACTGCACACACAGAGATCAAACAGTACGTTGCAGTGCTCATCCTTGAAAGAACCAGAAAACCCTTTCATGACAGCGATTTCAATGCTCGTACAGTGCAAACCCAATTCGGCGGAAAAATTGCAGCGCTAAATTTCAAAGAAAGTCCCACCAAATGATTCAGGGCAGATTTACAACTCCGCACGAACACCCTCTGCAAAAAACACACTTGGTCTTTTCAGACGGCATCCCTTTCCTTGTTGGTATTCCACCAAACTTGCTGAAGCAACGCCGCCGTGGACTTTCAGAAGCACAACTGACAGAAAAGGGCTTGTCAGATTGGGTTGGTTATCAGATGGGGAAATCTGAAGTGCGCATCTTGCAAGGGATTCGCACCCATTAGTGGGAGTCATCACTGTGACCACACACCTAACCGTCTGTGAAAGTGCGCCACCGCACTTTCAACATTTCCACTCGAGTCGGCTCTTTGAAAGAAAGCACCGAGAATCGCACAACCAAAGAAAAGCCGTCTGGAAATATTCACTGTCATCGTTGAGATGGCCACGAAATATTCACATTGAAGGCTGTAGGGGCCCAAATTTGCAAAGAAATTTCCTCACCAGCTTCCTTCTTGTGTGACCACGTTCATTGGACAAGCTTCGTATGTGGCAGAGAATAACGTCTGAGACGTGAAAATCATGAGAGATCGTTGTAAATGTACGAGTCAGCAACCATGTGTGTGAGAAACAAACACTCTCAACACCATTGGAACAAAGAGACTGCCCTTGTTTTGACGAAGCTGTTTCCAGAAGACAGGGTTCTCACACTGCACAAAAATGGTTCCTGTGAAATCACACAATGACTTTTCGACACCTTTGGTCAGGAACCTTTTTGTGGGGTGAGAACCCATTTCTACGACATGTTTAGAGATCGCAGAGTTGTAGAAGAAGAATTCACAAGCAGTCTGTTCTGATCATTTTTGACACATAGGCATTATTTTGAACAAAGTTGTGCTTCAGTGAGAATCCGCACGATCTGAGCACATCCAGCGGAAACATGGAAAACCTGCCCATTCATCAGCTGATGCCACTGAACGTAGATCACGGTCTTAGTGCGGCAAGACGAGAAGTAGATCCCTCGTTAAGAAGCCACTTCCTGCAAAGGTAATAACCACTGCAGTCACTTGGCAACCTGCTGCCATGGCAACCAGGTCGGAGAGCCTGAATTTATGGGTGTCCAGGGGAACATTTGTTTGGATCCGGTGTCAGAAAGTGTGAGGGTCATACACTGCGACACAAACCTCATTGTAGATCCACACGCAGTTGGCTTGCCACCTAAGTTTCAAATGCATTAATTCTTCCCAACCATTCTATCAGGCACTTTGAAAGCGGGACGGATTTTGGTCACCGTCTACAGAACCGCCTGTTTGCCCATTATTGATGACCACGCGCCCGTGAAGGATCTGTTCTGACAGCGTCGACGCACACTCGCTCGCAGCGCGACGCGCGGGTCGCGGCGCGACGCGACTGGGCGCAGCTGATAGCGCTAATTGGGCGGGCCCGGCGAGGCGGAGCCAGCCGAGGCTCTGTCCAGGCCTCGTCGGGAATGTTTCCCTGATCACTGCTTCTCCTGGCGCAACCATCTGTATGGTTCTGCCTGGCTTTCTTTGCTCCCTGGATCCGCTGCACGAAGTGTCGGACACCGAGTGCAGACTTTACGAGTCCGCCGTGAAGCGACCTGGATTCGACCGCCGGTTGAGTGTGTGGAGACCAGGTTCAAGGTGGAGTTATGATCGGCGCTCACGCACAACGCCCATCAGCCCCGAACACAGCGCGTTCCCGTCATGCGCGCGCACCTGTCAGCGTCTCCCACCCCGCCACCGGCCAACAGGTCACGTTTTCACAAATCTAGTTCAAAGCAGAAGCACAGGTGTGTTGTAAACTTCATAACTTGTCGCAAGTTTTAAACCACCTCAACACCTCGTACCCCGTGACGCCGTCGTTCTTACAATGCTGCATGGGACCAGAGGATATCAACTCACGCATGCATTCATTGTGCACAAGCACACGCGTCCGCAATGTGTGGACCATTTCATGTCAGAACTGCTTCTTCCACAAGAAGCAAAGACTTCAAATGTCCAGCTCACAAAGGCGGTTCCTTCAGGTCAATCTCTTTGTTGAACAAAAAATCAATGCCTGCACATGCCACGACATGTGCGGTTGTTCTGACTGTGCTTGGTCGTTTTTAGAAGGTGCCAACTGTGACTTGATCATCAGTTAGTTTCATCCCAGTGTTTCTGTGCCTTTTGCAGGGAATGAGTTTGTTCGCAACGGACACTCATTTGTCAACTCACTTCCATCCAAACCAGTTCACACTTTCCGGGCAGACAAATTCGTCTCAGAGGTTTCGCAAAATGGAACGATGAGAATTGTTTCTGCAGGCGCGTCAGGTTTGTTGGGTGATGGAAATGGTCGGCGTCTCGGCGACAAGGCGCTGTCGGGAAACGCCGCTCCATCAGTGATGCTCGCTGCGCACCGCTTCGCACATCATAAACCGCTTGTATCTGGGAAACAACAGCTCCGTGGGGGTCAATCCGATTTCGACCGACAGTCCAGGAGTTGGCGTGGCGCGACTAGCATGAGAGACCTCGTTAAGCAGCGACTTGTCATTACGGAGCCGTATTGAACTCTGATTGGACCATAAATCTGCAGAGCTAATGGCCATCACCGCTTTAATGCGCGCGACATGGACTGCAGTGACCTGTGCAGAATGGAACAGTGATCATCGTTAAAACTCGATCGGTCGATCCCCAGGAGCGTCCTGCTCTGGAGGCTCGGTCTGCTCACTCAGCTGAAGCGGCTCGTGCACGCAGGGAGAGGGAGCCCAGTCTCCTGCAGGTTTTCTTGCTGCACGGACAACTTTTGTCTCAGAAATTGCGTTGGAATGTCCGACAACAAGGCCTTTTGTGCAAAAGCCAACCACTCCAAAGAGGCAAGGACACGTTCTTTCCACGGCAGTTTCATGGTCACTCAGTGCTCCGGAAAAAGCCGGGACACCAACAAAAACTGCCGCCAACAGCAGAAACCTTTTCGCGCAAGGTCGCTGTACTTGCACTTTGAAAAAGTACCGGGTTGTACAACTGCCTTACGGTGGTGCGTACCATTCAAGAGAACAGTTTGGTGTTCGAATAGATCATGAGCAAAAGCCCACAACTGAGCGTGTCACATACATTAAAGCCCAACATAACCCGAGATGTGACATACATCGTTGTCATTGTGTCGAGGTTTTGAGGAATTCAGACAAAAAGTATGAAGAAGCTTGGCAACGGATCAAAGTACACACACCTGTGTCTGGGCACCGATACAGAAAGAATTGCGAGAATGGGCATCCAGCAGCGCTACATGACTGAACAGATTTCAATGCGTTTTGACTGCGCGCCTGTCGGTCGGGAATCTCATCAAAGTCGTGTTTGCTTCTTCAGCAGACGACTGAGCATTCATGACCCTCCTAAGATTTATTCTCCTGCACTGAGCGTCTGTTTCTTTTCCCACAAAAATTCAAGTCAAACATTCACTTCAAGAGGGAAGACACCAGTATTCACCTGATTGGGCAAATTGTAACGGACGCCTATTTTTCTGCGTACTGACACAAGTCAAGTGAACACGTCGCACAATGTAGAAAGACCCGTTTTACTTGTGTGCTTCAACACACGAGAAACACGTGTTGTTGCTCAATCGTCTCAAAATGGCCTTTGGACTGAACTTCTTCCCTTGACCAAATTCCCTTGACCACAGCGTGCAATTGCAGGTCAAATCCTGAAGATCCACCAACTGAGATGGCCGATTGCAGTTTTTCAGACTGGATACGTCGAGACGACGCCCTCTGCGCTGAGTGGCTCTTTCCGGACACTTGGTTTATCTGACGGAAATCTACCTCTGCGCGATACGCTTCAGCGACACGTGATGCAAAAGCCCTTCTGGCCGAGTCCTTAAAAACTCCCGAGGGAGGCTGAATGCCCTGCGGTGGAAGCCCAACACTTGCTGCAGATGACCCCCGAGAAAAGCGACGTCAACAAAGAGATAAGCAAACCAAACAGCCAGATCAGCCTGGGATAATCTGCGCGAGAGTGTCAGTGAATATCTTCACAGATTCTAATATTGGAGCAAACAAATATCTCAGCGGGAGCTTGGCGTTGCTCTCCCTCCAGGCTTCAAAGTTTGTAACTTGTCAAAACTGACGAATATCGCAAAGGAACAAGATCTCTCAATCTGCAAGTTTGTTAAGGACCGAATTGCAGTGGTGTGATCAACAAGACTCAAACACTTCACGAGTTTCTCGTTCTCAGAATTTTTCAGGGTCTCCTCACCACAAGACGTTGTTGTCATTGAGATGTTTTCGCTGTGTCCGCGGGCGTTGCGTCCGGCGCGACACTTGGCGCCGCCCGCAGGGTTCGACGCTCCCCCGCGGGCCGCCTCCTCCCTCGCCGCCGGCCTCGGGCGAGAGACCTCCCGCTGAGACAGCAGATCTCATCGCAACCCTGAGGCCAAGAATCCATCAGGTTGGGTCCGGTCAACCCGCCTGTCATTTCATTCTTGCGAAGCCGTCGCTTGGTGGACCTCAGTACAACCAAGGAGGGACAAACGGCAACAATTTAGTCACTTGTGATTGCACAATCTGCTCTTGTGTTGATGTTTGGGCAGCTTCACATGTGCCACACGCCACGAAGAGAAAAGTTCTTTTCACAGAAAATCACAATTTTGTGCCCATTCATCTTCAAACACTTGGCACAGAACTGCAAAACACATCCATTTTCGGCTGAGGACGTGTTAAAAAGTTGTCACACTGTGGACAAGTCGTGTCTGCTGTTGGTGAGTGCCGTGTCGAGATGAATGAGCTTGTCGAGTCCACGAGGCAATTGGCAGCGAGAACAGGGCAACGCGCCGCAATACGCCTGCAGGCTCATGAGCATTTGAGCCGTCTCCAGACAGGTTGGCCGAATCGTTTTGACACAAGCCTAACGTGCGCTGGGAGGGAGTTTGGTGTCCATTTGAGGAAAAGTTAGCCAGTGTGTGAGCGAACTCATTGATCGCAAAACGAGCACTTGAAATCTCGTGTTTCGTCAACCCAAAAGCATTGTTGTGCAACATGTCTCTCCTCAACTTATTCAATTGCTGGACTTAGGTCATCACAGGAAGAGCATTAGCCACCAGAATCTTTATCTCATTTTAATGGGTGTTGGGACGTCGTGTCAGAGGTCTATTAATTCGCCGTCACACTCGTACATGCATTCGCAATTCAAATTGGTTGTGTCACGGGTGAAGGACTCTCCTGTCGTTTACCTGTGCTGTCCCTGTCCATATGTATGAGTGTTGCCCACGAGCGTTCTCGTTGCGCAAAAACAAGCAAAAACTTGCAAATGCTGTATTCTCACAGGTGTCAAGATGTCTGCTGTTCTTTTGCAAAATTTTGAAGTATGTTTTACAGACGAGAAGTGGAGACCGGTTGACATGCAGTGTTTTTGGCCGGAGTGACATCTCCATCTCGATGTCTGCAGGTAATCAATTTCCCAGGCATTCAATGCCACGCCGCGGCACCAGCACGCAACGTGTCACCTTGTTTCTTTTTGCCATCTCTGCGCACCTGCCATAAGTACACGTGCATGCTGTGAAAATCAAATGTTGTACATGTAATTGTGACAACCACTATACTTCTGGGAGAAATGTTGAAAAACACTTTCACATGCACGGGAACTTCAACGTTTTCTTGGTCAGCAGTGAACAAAGAGAAAACCTTGCAATAAAACCTGAAGGCCTCGAAATGATACAACTGAGTCCAACAGCATCTTGTTCGCACCGTTTTCCATTACAACCTTGGCAGTATGGCATGAAAACCACCGGCAAAACATTGCCGTTCAGATTTTCAGCAGTGTTTGGAGAATCAGAGGCACAACACCTCGCGCTGCTGCACGCGCACAGCGGCGTCGCTGCAAATGCATCTCCGCGCAAACTTGCATAGATTGATTTTGTGATAAATCAGTGATAATGGCCTTTGAGTTGTCATCACCCGCATCCGCAGACAACAATATGATCCCATGTCATCGTGCAGGCTGCGAGGTCTGTACAGCCTCAATTAGAAGCGTGGGGTGCGCGTGTCACCCGTATGAGCTGGGAACAGCATCTGAGGGCCGAGGAGTCGGAAAGACCATCCTTGCCTGCACGTGTGCGATTGTAAGTTCGGTTGTGCAACACTTTTAACCCATATAAGATGCACAGAACCTGGATGCCCTTGGAACAACTTTGTTGTCTGCCGCAAGCTGACTAAACCGGATCCACGGTTGAAGAGTTCACAACGCAAGAAAACACGCCTGTCACAGCATCTTCGCCCTTTTTTGATAAAAACCTTGTCATTCTGGACCAGTTTTTCAGCAGACACCTCGGATCAATCTGTCTGTGCAGGTCTGTTTTTGTCGGTGAGACACTTGGAAAGAAATATGCAGTCTCTGTGTCTTTTGTTTCGCACAAAACGACACGCCCAAGACAACAAGGTCGGGCGCGACCGATTGATTTTGACATCAGCGCTGCAGTGCGCGGCTGTTTCTCAGCTGATGGGCTCCTTCTCTCTCGAGGAGCACGTTTTGATGACAGTTGAGCACGCGACCATCCACTGAGTTGTTTTGCTGCAGGAAGGACGTTCGATTTGTCATGACAATAGGTCAGGTAGTTCTAGGTTTGGGGTGTATGTTGAGAACAACAAGCAGTTCAAAGCGATTGGGTGTGAGTATCACTCTTCAAGCTGAAGTGCAGTGGAACACATGCACAGAATTTTTACAGACGCTTACGTTGCTCTTCGACTCGGAAGGTACCTTGAGTCTGGTGCCCTGAGGACAAGTTAAGGCTCAACATTCGATGACGCTCCACTCTGCCGCATCCGGTGCGCTCAGGCTCTGGAATGTGACAGCCACGGAGTGAGCCCTGACTTCCTGTGCTTCACTCCTCATCCTCATCCATCTTTCACTGCTGAGCGCGCGACAACACCAAATCCTGCGACACATCCCAACTTAGCTATACGACTCTGACATCCTCGGAACCTGAACAAATAGTGGTGGCAGTTCGAGTGTCTCCAACCCATTACTTGGGTAACTCAATCTGTACTATTGCGCACCTCCTAGTGAATGGCGGGGTGAGACCTCCCTGACGTTGGGGCAACAACCAAATGACTTTAACTGTCTCAGGTGCGCGGGTCGTGGAGAGAAGGGATTCAGGTAAGGAGAAACCGAGAGTACAACCCACACCGAGGTTTGTTTACTGGAGATGAGAAGGGACTGAGTTGGCATCATCGTGTCAAGTGGACGCGGCGCGGCGTCGACGTCTCGCACAGGCTTGACAGGCAAGTTGAGGCCAAGTCACAGGGGGGCTGCACACCGTTTCTTTGGTGGATCTTCATTTCCTATCAGCTCACCGAAAATTGATCACTGATCAACGCTCGAGAATCAAGACTCATCCTTTTTTGGAGTTTCATTTTTCAAACGACAAAAATCTACAAGATTATGACGAAATTCTTACAGCTGTCGGACTTTGAGACTCACCGGTACCATTTCTATCGTTTCACTGGGGCGGTTCTCAAAAACTTGTCTTCATATTCAGCGTGGTGCTTGGCAGCGCAGTCTTCTGACCTGGCCACGGGGCGGCGGGAGCCACCTGGACCCGACCCTGCGCTGCGAGTCTCGCCTCGGGCCTCGCGACGCACAAAGGCGCAGGTATGAGATTGGACCCCGGAGATTAAACCCATTATGCCCCGTTCTCCGCCGACCTTCCGACCAAAGGTCACGAGACGCGTTCATCAGCGCGACTCGTCGAGCCCTTTGATGCCTCGACGCAGAAAAGCTTTTCCACCATCGCATTCTTCACATTCCTGAAAAACTTGTGACCAAACAAAGAAGCGAGCAATCTGACAATTGTTGGTGTTTATTCTTTTCTGGATACAACCTGCAGTTGCCCCGAGGCAAAGACGGACCAATGGATCTTCGGACCTGACCAACAGGGCTTCGCTCCTCACATCTCGACTTTTTCTCTTGATAACATTTCAAATTCCACAGGATTCAGTGAAAGCAATGTACGACTCTCGGTCTGTTGGCCAACCGTTTCTTTTCTGCAAGGATTTTTAAAACAATGCAGGGTTTGGTCAAGGGGGTGGGAACCCTCGGGGGGTGTAATGTGGGGCATTTTTGGTGGTAGAAGTTGTGGCTCGGGCCTGGACCCCTGGATCCGCCCAGAAACTTTGTGTGCACGAGGTCCAACGCGTGATGAAAAATTGGACTGAACACAAACAGTTGGTGTGAGTAAAAATCTTGTGACACTAATTGGTTTCATTAGAACATGAATCCTGTCAACATCGAGCTCTGTACGGAAACCCCAACATTCCGTGTTTTGCTTGCTGTGGTGTCAGCAAATACCAAAACAGTTCACACGCCCTGTGCAAATTCACACTCAATTGAGAACTGACAACTCTGATTGCCATGGAAAGGCACAAAGCCTCATTGAGGCGCTGCCCCATCACCTGTTGATTGGGGGTTCTGTGCAGTATCGTGATCATCAGGGCGATAGCGCTGCGGCCAGACTCTCAATCTGTGCTGACCACCTGCCACGGTGCCGCGTGTGGAGGTTCCCGCGCGGGTGTGTAGGTGTGTGTGTGTGGGGGGGGGGAGTTTGAAAAACGTATTTTGTCGGGGAGGAGCAATGTTTCAGGCGCGACATTTGTTGGCAGATCAGCAAGACTGCAGTGTGTCAGGTGCCACCACATCCAAAATCTTCTGGACATTCTTCAGCCAAAGTTGCTGCGCAGCCCTTGCCTAGGTCAAGCTTTTCCCTGGCTCAGCCTCTTGACCACAGGTCAGCAGCGCTGCCCCCGGCTGAGCGCGGCGTGTTGTTGACCACACGGTGATTAGCGCTCAGGAGGGGGGCGCGCCGCTCAGCTGCCGTTACGCAAACTTCCTTCTCGCGCTGCATGTCATCAGACCGCTGCTCGGCACAATGCGCGAGAAATGCTGCCACGGCTGGCAGAGAAGAAAAAGTGCATTTCATTGGGAGGAAACTTTGGCAACGCCAATTGACAAAGCTGCAAAGGTTTACACTGTCCACAAAAATCATGGACATCTTAAGCAAGCTGCTCGAAAGGGGTGAGAGACCTGAGAAACAGCATGATTCCTGCAGCATTTGCAGAAGCAAGTGACAACAATACTCGAGTGCAGCACACTCAGGTGAGTGAATGATGCACACGGCAGAGCTCGCATCAGACACGAGTAATTATCGCAGAGCGAGCTCGCTGCTCGTGCAGTGAAACTAATGAACGACATGCTGCTGCAAATGCATTTTCCATTTGACACGACCTTTTGTTGGTTTCCTGCAACCAAACGGTGACTGGCAAGATCCATCTTCTGCTGGAACGTCCATCATCCAGAAGAAATCCCGGAGCATGTTTTTCTTCGCTGCTTTTGTCGTCAAACATGACGGTCGCAAGCCACAACCACATTCTTCCAACACATCTGAAGTGCAAATGTTGAGTTTGCACTGAAGCTCTATTTGGCAAATGAAGCCCCATTCTGATGGAGGGTCCTACACGTGAAAGGTCCTTGAGCCATTAGAGCGCACAAAGCTTCTAACAGTACCCGGGCCCCTCCCGCCGCGCTGCCCCATTCACAGGAACCGCAGCCTCTTCACGACACTCACCCAATTCCGCGGTGAGGTACGCTTCGACAGTACTTTGGGAGGTGAAAATGCATCATTCTCGCAACACTCACCGACTTTTGGGCAAGGAACAAAGCTGCAGAATCTTTGGCTGAACCAGACAACAGAAGAAGGAACGGAGCGCGTTCATCAACATCTGACCGTTTTCTCCACAAACCCCCACTTTGGCAAAATTGAGCGCACGACACCAAAAACTGGATGGTCGTTGCACACCAGACCACAATGCTTTCACATGAATTGCAGAAGACAAAGCGTGCCACGGTGCGTGCATTGTGCGACTTGTGATTGCAGTGTTGTTCACCGACCACAGGCACGCAACATCGAAGTGTCACTGTCAATGATGTATTCAGTGATGTGGCACTCAACACAATTCAGACAACCAAAATTGAGAAATATTTGAGCACATTGTATTTCCTCAGGAGATGCTGGATGGAAAGAAGAACGGACTTTACTCGCAAGGTTTTATGCTCACTTTTCCAACAGGTTTGCTCCCACAACCTTCTCTCTGGCTCCGCTTGTCACCCGGCCCCTTGAGGGAGAAGAAAATTCGAGCCTCATTTCTCCACCCACCCAATATTTTTCTCTGCAATAATCGTTGTCGGTTCAGGTCAGACACCATAATCAGGCATCCAAATTGCTTGCAAGTTGTCTTTTGTACTTATCGCAGCAGTGCGTTTCAATTTTTGGCCTCACTACACTGTAAGCTATTGCAATTCATTGTAAATTCTTTTCTCCGACAACGAAATCCAACTCAGTGAGGTGGACAAAGCTTTTCAGGACTGAATTTGACAGCGAACTCCCCCATGCACTGCCTGTTGGCTTCGCCTTTTTTGTGATGTTACCCAAAACCGATGACTGCATTTTTGCCACCAAAAAGGATTTTGCATCTTTCGGAACAAATTATCCAAAAAAATTCTGCCAGTGCCACAATTTGTCAATCGTGTGAGAGTGTAATCGGACCTCTCCTGCACAGGCACCTGAATATTTTGTTTCTGGCATCATTCACAAATGTCAGTTTGGTTGGTGGGGGCTTGTAACATATTTACCCCACACGATTCTTCACAGTGGTAAAGAACACTAAATTATACTTCAATTTGATGCTCTGCTGAAGTACACAAATCTGTGAAGTCACAATGAAGGTCCCACTTTTTGCCAGCACTGAAATTCTTGCACTTCGCGTGAGGAGACCTGACGCTTATGTTTCAGTTTCTTCGACTTGGAGTGACACGGGACACAATCTTGGCTGTGCATGTGTAGATCAGTGGGTCACTGATACCGAATCTGATAACACTTTATCTGAACCGACTTGATGCACTCGCTAAACAGCATTGCTCAGTTTACATAGCCTCTCCACATGCGATCAATCTTCCGCGTTCAAAAATGCATTTTCCCAGATCTATTCCAAGCATGTTTGAATGAAGCAGACACACCTGAGAATGGAACACACACACGTACGCACGCACACAGATGCAGAACGATACACACGCACAAAAGGTACACACACACACGCACACACGCACGCACGCACACACACACACACACACACACACACACACACACACACACACAGAGCTGATAAATGATTCTGGTTGATAGGGCGGGTTCTGCCCCTTGGTTTCACACAAAAATAGTGCCTTACCTGAACTGCACAGCAGAAAAGTCAGCAGGAATTTCAGCAAAGTTCCGGTGGAATATCCCATGTTTTGAGGCTATGTTCTCGTCGATCCAACTGGTCTATCCACTCGCTTGCAAATTTCTTGCAAATTTCTTTGGTTCAAGACAAACTTGTTTGGAATGTACAGATGCTTTGCACAAAAACGACGAACAAGATGTCATCGGGGTCCGCGCCCCGGCCGCTCGTGTTCAGGGCCGCGGCGCCTCCTGCTTGGCCGTCCGCGAACTCACCTCACCGCCTCCAGCCGCAGTGCCTCTCGTCAAATTGTTCTCCGCCCAGATCAGCCTCAAAACGGCCTTTCCCTGTCCAAACTGTACGCATGTCTTCTGCTCAACTCAAATTCATATTTCAAATGTTGAGTATCCCCAATGGAATTTGCTTTCTCACTTAATATGAACATTTTTTGAGCAACAAAGAAGAATACATGCTTCCTTGCCGCGCGTCTGACTGCCAATGAACTCTGTGCCGCGAAACATTCGCTTCACGGGGACGTTGTGGACGTTTCGCCGCTCGAGGCGCCGCCCGATGTTTGCGGAGGAAAATGAAGGTCAGGACCGCAGCGAATATCCGAGGCGCCTCAGTTTGCCCAGAGTCTGGACATCTTGATTCCACGTAATTTCTGACAACAGGTCACTCGTCATGCCTTTTTATGTGCACACGGTTGCGGTGAGATAAGTTCAGAATGTTCAGTGACGTCTTGTTCACGAAACAAGGTGGTTGTCAGCGAGCGGGACTGCTGCGCTGCGCTTAGACTGGAGGAACAGCGAAGCACCCGACACTTTGAAGATTTCGGCATCGGAGGAAAGCTGTCAAATGTCTTCGTCGCAGATGGTTTTGGACTCTTTACTCGCTGCAAACAGAATGTGAACAGAACAACGAACGCGGAAAATATTTCTGAATGAACGAAGTTCACAGTTGGAGCTGTCTCGGGGTCAGACCATTGCTGCTGCAGTTCAGCTGAGAAGCCAAGTCCACCATTGGTCACAGATAAATGGGACAAATCTTCCGTCGTATGCAGGTAAAAATACGGTCTGGACTCAGTGTTGAGGAATAATTTGTGATTCAGAAGACGCAATTTACAGTCGGGAAGTTTTCTCAACATCAAGCATTGAAACACCTGTCCGTGCCGAATTGGTTCACACAAGACCACTTCATCACAGGTTTGTCACGTATTTTGGGCTCTCACAAATTTTAATTGTTGTTGGACTTTGCTGCAGGAATTGGAAGAGGAGCTGACGGAGTTGACTGGGCGAGGGCGGGGTCGCGGCGCCGCCACCACGACCGACGGCGGCGGCCCCGATGAGCCGCGCCGCTGGGTGAGCAAGAAGTTCCCGGACCTGATGCGGCTGCCGCCCGAGCTGAGCCTCCTGATCCTGTCCAAACTCAACGCCACCGATCTCTACCTCGCATCGTGCGTCTGGCACGACCTGGCGAGCGATGAGGTGCTCTGGCAGGGGTGCGTGGAGTTGTTTTTCACAATTTTGTGGCTTTCGCGTTTTTGACGGCGAAAACTTCCTTCAGTGTCACGCTTTGTACCATTCAGTTCGTTTTGGGTTCATGTGTGGGTGGTTCATTTTACCCAGGCTATGCTACAGCGAATGGGCATACTGTTCGGCCTACAAACGAAAAGGAACCGACAACTTCTCGTTCAAGCGACTCTACCTGAAGCTGGATGAAGCGACCGTCAGCTTCAATGGGGATTACGAACTGGTGCGTGAGCGGTGCAGGCTATGGGGTATCAACAGTGAAATATTGAAAATACAAATTTCATGACGTGTTGCATTCGCGAAATTGCAAACCGTGCCTTCACTATCACTTGCGGTTGAGAAAGTGGTAAAGTCTGGTGAATTTTGCAGCACTGGACATTTGACTTGCAGGGTGTTCGGTACTTGCTGGAGAACGACCTGATCGAGAACGATTCACTGGAGATCGCTAAATTCCTGCATGGTGCGCGTCGTATCAACTGGGAGAATCGACGCCAGTTCCTGGACACTCGGTGCGTGTAGTTTCGTCAAAGAATAGAAACACATAATACTGACCACTGGTCTTGTGAGCTTGTAAAGGGCAACCGTCGTGCAAAATTTCATTTCTCCTCGTTGAAACGTTGCAGACGCGACGTACTGGAGAAATTGGTGGCGCTGCAGAACTTCGAGAATCAGTTCCTGCCGAACGCGCTGCGCCGCTTCTTCACGCACACGCACCCGCCGAACGACCGCGGCTCCTACCTGCAGTGCCTCGTCGAGCAGTTCTCCACCCGCTTCTGCCAGTGCAACCCACAGCTTGGCCTGTCGAAAGGTGACACTGACATCCATTTGTCGCTGGGGCGAAGGGCAACCCAGGCACGTATTTCCTTCAGCAAACCTGCATCTCTGGTGCTTTCAGACACGGTGTACGTGGTGTGCTTCAGTCTCATCATGTTGTCTGTGGACCTGACGAGTCCGCACATCAAGAACAAGATGTCAAAGCGCGAGTTCATCCGCAACACGCGTCGCGCGGCCGAGGGCGTCAACGACGACTTCGCCGGGCACCTGTACGACAACATCTACCTGCGCGGACACATCGTGCCGAAGGTGTAGCGGCGCTCGGGAGGCGCGACCCCTGCCAAAACAAACTCTTTTCGTTGGTCACATGCTCTGGTGAAATCCTGCAGAAAGACGTTGCGCCCAGTATGTAGACTGCCCGTGGGCTTGTGTGTTCGGGTGACTCGAAGCGTGTGTGAAGTATTTGCGAAAAACGCTGACTGACAGAGCATGCCTGTGGCTGCGAGTGGTGTGTCCTTTTTATTTTGTTTCGGTGAGTGACAGATTCTTGCTCAGCTTTTGTTATTGCGCAGCAGTCTTTCAGCTCCAATATGACAATCAGTGTTCAAGAGCTGTACTTGTGCCGCAGCATCCACACAACGGATAACTTGCAGTTCGGTGTGCACCAAAATGTTCAGTGTGGCGTCCATGTAAATTTGCGTCTGCGAAGAACAAGACAACCTGCAGTGGTTATCAGCCGCTTGTCGGATTCTATTGGTTTTCCCCTGTATCCCACCGACTGGCAGTCTGGGTGATGAACTGGCATTTTCCGGACATCCCCCCCCCCTCCGATGCAACAATTCAGAAACCAACAAATGTCAGATTTTCAAGATTTCCAGTTTTCTGAACAACCCCGCTCGCCCCGCTTGTGTACAAAAATTCAGAAACCTGGAATTTTCTGGATTTCTAATTTTCTGGATTACTGAATTTGTGAATTAATCCCCCCTCCCACTGTGTGTGCAAAAAAGTCAGCTCAAAAATCAGACATTTCCAGATTTCTGGTTTTCTCGGTCCCCTCCCTTGCATGCAAATTTGCGAGACGATCTTGCATACAGCCGATGTATGCTCAAAGCGGCTGATATTTCCGCTTGAAAGTCTGGTTTCCTTTCTGCCGAGTCCTCGAAATGCAGTTTTCAGGATGTTGAACAAGACAAGCACATTCTTCACGGAGAGCTGACGAATCATGCTCAAGGCAAACTGTAACGCCAGCGTACAAATCCGGCACGGAGTGCTTTTGCGTTTCGTTTCAGCGATTGTTGGGGCATGTATCTCTGGGTTGTCCAAGCACAAATCAGTGTGTGTGCCTGGTCCTCTAAAGCTAGTGCAGGTATCGGTAATCACCTGAGATTCGTGTGGTTGCTTTTCTACTGTGTCGTTTGGTTTCGTAATTGTGAAGACTCGTGTATGAAGCATTGTGTGTTTGTCAAATACTGCACCAAAATGCTGCATTGGACTGAGCAATTTATTGAGTTTTGGGAACCTCAGTTGCTGTAAGTGGTGGCTTCTGGTCTCATAATGTCAGCATCTCTCAAACAGCAGCAATGTCGAACCACAGTTCACTGTGTCACTATTACGCGACCCTACAGGCAGATTTGTTGGTCACGGCACAAAACTGTATTGGGGAGCAACAGTCCCCAAAACCCACGCCATCCTCTTCTGTACGAAGAAATGTGATTGAAGACCAAGTTGCAACGGAGAACATCTTTGTCACATTATATTGGCGGGAAAATCATGAAAATTCGTCAGGTGGTGTGAGCAAGCTGAACATTTCTTCGTGAACACACGACCGAAATCCGAATCACGCTACGAAAAACGAAGTTTGGTTGATTTTTGTGTATCCGACGGTGCTATTCATGTTGTAAATTTTCCTTGTAGTCAATGAACAGACAACAGGAGCGCCGCATTGGCTGTTGTTGCCACAAAAGAAATATGTGGGGTTTTTTTTGCGCAGTTCAAACATTTTGCGAAGACGCCCGGACACAACACGGTTCTGACCCTCCCCCCCCCCCATTGGTTTTCAACCCGCTTTGTGAACGGTGGGTATTAGGTATGAATTGATGACAACGCGCGCCCACACTCGGATGTTTTCAGACGGACTGACTCCAGAAACTATCACTGCCAATTAATCAATAGTTGGTCGGCGAGCAGCGCACAGAGTGTCAAACGAGTGAGTTTGAGGCCAACAGGAGACCAGTGTGACCGACTCAAAATTGTGTGCGTCAGAAGTGAGAATTGGGAATGCTCCCCGCGGAATGCTACCCGCGATGCCAACGGAGAGCCTGTGTCGCGTAGTTGGACTTAGAGGCTTTTGAATTTTTTTGCTTTGAGTGCGTTATTTGATTAGAACAGAAAATGGGGAAAAAGTCCAAAACACATGTGCCTCCCACGCGAAGACACGACTTTTCGAAGAAGTATGGTGGCGTTCCAGAAAGGTATGTGGTGTTTTATGGCAGCTAACTTCATTATCGCTCACTGGTCCAATCTTCGCTGCGCTAAGTTGGTGACCGCACATCGTATTGCAGGAGGCTATTGACGAGAGGAGACGCCCCCAAACCGTGGCACGACGGCTTCTCGACAGCATGCAGTGTAGCGATGGCGCTGTTCGTTCTGTACGTGCGAACTCTGCACCCGTCCGTCCCCGGCGGAGACTCCGGTCAGTTCGATTCGACACTTCCTGTGTCTCGCGGTTGTTCCAGGCTGTACTCGTGCCTCACACAAATTCTCAAAAACACAGATTGAACTGGACCTCTCCTCTTTTTCTCCCAGGTGAACTAATTGTTGCGGCCAACGAGCTTGGGGTGAGTGCGTGAGAAACTTTGCGCGATTGAAAGTCCTGTATCTTGAAAACGATGTAGATTCACTTTCATGTCTGTCAGGAAACAAAAGCGACAGTGTCAGTGTAATCGTTTCAGGTTGCTCACCCACCTGGATATCCTTTGTTTACCATTCTGGGAAAGCTTGCCATTGTCATCATTCCGTTCGGTCAGCCCGCATGGCGGGTGAACCTGCTGAACGCTGCTCTGTCTGCTGCAGCCGGGGGCCTCTTGCAGCTCACCGTTGCCAGGTACATTTGTGATATTCTTGAACTTTATCTGACAAGTAAAAGAACTACCTTTTCGTCTGAGCTTCATTTCACTGACCTTTTCCATTTGTTATTTGCAGACTGACTGGCTGTTTGGCGAGCAGTCTGGTGACTGTTGCTTTGTTCGGCTTGAGTCCCCTCGCTTGGTCGTGGTCGGTCACCGCGGAAGTGTTTGGTCTCAACAACTTCTTTCTTGCATTCATCATGTACCTGACAGTTTTGTTTGAAGAAACCGATTGTCCCAATAACAAAATCAGGGTATGCTGCAAATTTCCAAGTTCATTTGTTTACGCAAGGATTTGTTCCAAACATGGCATTGCGTGTGTAATGGTGGATGATTCATTTCTTTTCCTTGAAGAACTTGACTGATCCGTGACCATTGTGTTGTGTCTTGCAGCTGGCATACGCTGGATCGTTTGTCAGCGGCTTGTCACTTTGCAATCAACACACGATCGTCTTGTATGTGGGCATCATTGCGGCTTGGGTTCTGAGATCGCTGAACAGTACTTGGGTAAATTTTGTTGTCCCTTCGTTTGGCGTGTTCGTTTCGGTTCCACAAAGCATTCAGATAATTTTCGAATTTTCCAGGTGTTGACTTTCAACAATTTGTGCAAAATCGGTTTGTATTTTGGACTGGGATTGTTGCCGTACGTCTACCTTCCGATTTCGGCCACTGTGAACACAGCGAGGTGGACATGGGGAGACCAGACAACCGTCGTGGGATTTCTCACCCACCTCCTCAGAGCCGAGTGGGTTAAGATACCAACACCAATTGAGAACACCACAGTCAAGACATTTTTTTGTTTGCTGCACAACGTTGAGCTGATTGCAAGTGATTTTGGAAGAGAAAACATATCAACGCAACTGTGACTACAATGTCTGCCTTTACGTTTCAGATACGGCACTTTTGATCTCGGAAAAGATCAGCAAGGTCAAGGATTCGTGTACGGCATGACGTCGTACCTCACTCACCTGGTCACTGATCTCACCTTCGTCTGCTCCGCGCTTTGCATTCCGGGCCTCATAGCAGCTGTGAGACTGTGGCCCAACAACAAGGCACCGGGATTATTCATTTTCATGTCGACAGCTTACGCGTGCTTCTTCTCTTGGAGAGCAAATTTGGACATGAACAACCCTTTGCTCAAGGGAGTTGTGGAACGATTCTGGATGCAAAGTGACATTGTTGTTGTCGTCATTGCCGGATTTGGACTGGATGCCGCGGTAAAGTTCATCACAAAATCCCACACTTCGAAGTACGCTGGGTATTGGAGGAAATTTGCTTTGTTACTGGCAGTCGTGGTGACTGCTGCACAACTCAAGAACTTTCAATTGTGTGATCAAAGTGCAAACTACGTTGTCAGAGATTTCGCTAAATCTCTCATGAACAGCATGCCGAAAAATGCCCTTGTACTGACCAAGGGAGACTTGCCAACAAACAGTATGAGATACCTTCACTTGTGTGAAAACATGCGCCGGGATTTGGACATCCTTGATGTGGAAATTATGAGGTGAGTAAGCACAATCTATCACTTGTCCCAGTTCGTCTTTGCGACTCGAAAAGAAAGCCGCGTCTTTGTTGCACTGCAGTTAGCGCTCCCATCCTGAATTCTTCTCGGAGCCAGGTGTACAGCAATGATAGTGTTGTGTTCAGGTGTCGATCGCTTGGAAACGGAAGGTTGGGTACTCTCTGTCAAGTGCTCTGGTTTTATTCCCACCAGCTACAAGTGGTCCCTTCCAATGGTTCGAAAGTTCTACTCGAGAGTGACATTTCCTGGCGATCAGTGGTACCTGCGGGACACCGTGCTGCCGGACGGAAAGAAGACATTTTCCTTCAAATCATTCCTCGCCGCAAATGTTGAGAAGTAAGTACAGCTGTATGTAGTCCTTTGCAACATATCGAAGAAATTCCAACAACGTTCACGTATTTTCCTCAACCCTAGATTTGATGATTAGTCTTGTGGTGGGACTTGCAATAACTTCTTGCCACTGCGGTCGAAATCTCGTTGAATATGTTGCATCTCTCTGCAGGAGGCCGGTGTTTGTGTGCATCGGCATGCAGGAGAAAGACGAATCGTGGAAGCGCGAATTCACGATGTTGCCGCACGGCGTGTGTCACCAAATCGTCCCTTTCAACAAACCATTCGACGCGACCAGGTGGTCGGACGCCACGGCCTCTTTGGCGGACAACTGGAATTATCCCCATGATGGCTTCTCTGCCACTTCTTGGGAGAAGGTCGCCAATGACGAAATGTGGAACGCCAAGATATCCTCAGCGTTCTTCTTGTATCAGCAGGGTGTCGCCAGCGATTCTCAATCACAACTCGTCAGTTCTCAGACGAGAACTCCACTTCTTGTCAAATCGTACGAACTGTACACAAAGGCTGTCGCCCAGCATAAACAATATCCCATTTTCTGGCATAAAAACTTAGCTCTTGCAGCCGAGAAGCTTATGCATATGGAAGGTCACAAATACAGCCAGAAGGAAATGTGTGAACAAAGTATCAAACATTTCGAGCGTTACTTGGAGGTGGATTCGGGAGATCAGGACAGGGCGAGCATAGAAGCCGCCGTGAACACACTGAAGGGACGCCTGAAAGTGATGGACTCGTTGGATAAAGTGTCAGAGACAACTGAAAACATGCTGAAACGTAATCTTCCGTGAGCAGTCCCCAAAGTGTTCAATGTTCATGTCAATGACGCACGAACTAGAGATAGCTGTAGACTTGAGATGTTTGTTCCAAGAAAACAATGATATCAAGGCGAACTCAGGCAGCAGTCTTCCAAGCTACGTTGAGTCAGTTCATCGTCTTGGTCGAGTGAAAACTGACAAGCAAAATGTTTGTATCCCATGAAGCCCTTTATTGCATGATCTGTTACAGAGCATGTTGACTAGCGCTTCGATCGAGCAGACTCGCAGCGGCGTACGGCGTCTGCAGTATCGCTCGCCACAGAGACCCGCCAAGCTAACGAAACGAAATTCCAACTTCAATCCTCGAATATAAACCGCGATTCACGTTTAAATGCAATGAACATTGTCATTGTTGCATTGGAATCGAAAGAGTACCAAAATAGAATCTAAAATCACGAGATTGCCTTCAGCATTTGTGTTCCAGTTGTGTTTTCGTCCCCAGCAAATCTGTAAGCTACCAGTGCAACAATGAGAACGTTTTCAAAAGATGACTGCTTGAAAACTTCGGTAGATCTGACGACCAAGACACAATACGTGCAATACCCTTGACACACGATGTTCACACCAATAACAATGCTGATAGAATAGAACGAAAATGTGACAGGATGAAATTCCTTCTACGAAGTCGGTTCTATCACAGAGTTTACCGTGTATTTTCGCCATTCTTTTTTTTCTCCACGCGCCACATTCTAAAAGCTAAATTTTCTAAGAGACAACGTGGTAAACCATTGTGCGTGAAGTCTGATGGCTGTTGCTGTTGGGGCGTGGCGTCGCGGGCTCGAGCACTGAGAAGGTTACAGATTTGCTGCAGGGAGTCACTCGCCGCACACTTCGATGGCGGCATTGCGCTCCTCGACCAGCTCCCTGGTCGTCGTCTCCATGCGCGCGCGCGCCACGTCGCTGATCGCCAGGCCAGGCACGATCGTCACTTTCCTGAGAACAACCGCAAGGATGACTTCTGGTCAAGCGTGAGGAACACCACACAAATCTTTGAAATGGTCGACAAGACAAGATGAAACAGCGCCGTTCTATTGTGTCGCACCTGTCAGGCCCGATTGTGACCGGGAAACTGAACATCAGGTTGGGCTCGACGCCGTACGGCCTGCTCTCGTCGGTGATGCGACCCATGGACACCCACTCATCCTGTACGAACACACATTCAATCTTCAACAGCGTGAACAGTTTGAGGCGAAAAGCTTTCTGAGCAAAGTCGGGAATGTCTCCTGAGAAGTTTCTGAACTCTTCCATGTGCCACACTCACCGGTCCGGTGCCGAACCACCAGTCGCGCATGTGGTCGCAAATTGCCTTCGCGGCCGACATGGCGCTGGACAACTTGCGCAGAGCGATCACCTGACCGCCTCGCTGCTGCACACACTGAAAGAGCATAGTTTGCAACAGTTTGAAGAACAGAACAGTCTCCGAAAAGTGCATCGATTTCAAGCGCGTATTTGATGTGCTGCACTCACCGACACGAAGTCGTTGTTGGCCCAAGCGTCGTCCTGAATGACGAGCGGCGCCGGCTGAAAGCTGCCGCCCTTCATGACCTGCGCGTGCGCGAGGTCCGGATACTGCGTCGACGAGTGGTTGCCCCAGATAATCACGTTTCTCACTTCCGTCGAAGAGACGCCCGCCTTTGCTGCCACCTGTGAACCGTACAGTACGCTGATGGTTGTGCGCGACATGAACAGCCAATGGACATCTCAAGAAGTTTTTGATTTACCTGAGCACGAGCTCGATTTTGATCCAGCCTTGTCAAGCAAGAGAAGTTTTCCGCCGGAATTGATGGTGCATACTTCTTGCAGATCAGTGCGTTGGTGTTCGCAGGGTTTCCGACGACAAGAACCTGGAAAACAGAAATGTTTGCAGATTATCAACTCACTTGAAGTGTCACCGAGAAATTTGTTCAGCACAGCGAACAACCAGCGAGTATTTTCGGTTGTAAGTGATGACATCCAGGTTTGGACCGCTCACCTTGACACTCTTCTTGGCATGTTGATCAAGGGCCTCTCCCTGAGATTTGAAGATTTTGACGTTGGCCTTAAGTAGATCCTTGCGCTCCATTCCCTCCTTCCGGGGCATTGCACCCACAAGAATTGCAACGTCGACGTCTTTGAATGCCGCCACGGGATCACTTGTGGAAAGGACATCTGAAAAAGATGGCACACAAGAATATTGATTGTGCTTCTTCAAAAGATATCAGAGAAACAGCACAAATCAAACTCTCGCTACTCACCCTGGAGCAGCGGGAGCGCGCAGTCCTGCATCTCCATGACAACGCCTTCGAGCACCTTCATCATGGCGTCGATGTCGAGCAGGCGCAAGATGATCGGCTGTGATATTTCCAGAGAACATTGAAGTGAAACCGTTGAAGCAATGAAAGTTGTGGACGGGCAAAACTGCGTTGTTCAGACTGTTGCTTTGAATCGAACGTTGGTCACCGAACCTGATTCGGACCGAAGACATCGCCCTTGCCGACGGAATAGAGCAGCGAGTAGGCGATCTGACCCGCAGCACCTGTGATGACGACTCGCAGCGGTTCCGCCTGAAACATGATGAATTGAACCACTGATAAGATTAGATTGTTCCAGTCTTCATGATTTTGTTGTCCACAGTCCACGAAGTTGCTTTGTTGAAAAAACAAGCACTGTCCAGATTTTTCTGGTTCTCGATCATTTTTCACGACGAAAGTCTCTGTTCTGTTTTGAACTCTCGCACAACCGAAATAATTACGAAGTAGAATCAAAGTATTCTGACAGTTAACATGGTTTCAGCAACACCATTTGGTCACAGTTGAGCACACATGAATAATGACAAACAAAGGGCCTGACTAATTTGGTCGATCGGTCGCACACCGCAGAGATCATGTCAACTGTCAGAATACTTTGATTCTACCTCGTACAAACTGATCCGCCTTACAATGTGCAATATTTCCATCTGTCCCTGCATATCCATTTCTGGAAAGTCACTGAGTAAGGCGAGATTTGTCCCGCCAAGTAAGACAACTCAACCCGAGTTCCGCGATGACGCTTCGAGTCTCCGCGGAAGAAACAAACGGATTCGTTCCGAACTTGAATGTCATGGATTTTGCGTTGTCAAGGTGAACTCAACCTTCCACCCCTCAGTCATTTCCCACACACCCGAGTTCAATCGCAAAATGTTGGAAGGCCCAGTGTGGCTTCAAAATATCAGACCCCTCCGTCGGTGAGACTCCATACTTCACTTCCATTTGTCAACTTTTGAATTAAAATTCTGTTTGTCACTTTTTGTGTTTAGAATCTTTGTCAACAACTGGCATCAGACAATGCCAGTTTCGTCCAAAGTGACAACCCATCGAACATCGACCGAACTCCTCGATACAAAAGCTCAACAGCTGTTGTTTGAAAACGTATGCACTAAATCACCCGTACACCTTCGTACACTCAATAAAATAACTGGATACCATGTTGTTGGTGATGTCTTGCCCTTGCCGGTTATCGACCTTGACCTCAGACATGCACTCCTTCCAAAATATAGTTTAAAAATAAACTTCTCTCTGAATTTTGTTCAAAACAAAGTAGATTTCTATGGTTGCACATTGCCAATTCCAAATATAAAAAGATTGGGAGTTATCGTCAGAAAAGCTTCGATGGTTTCACATGTAAAATTTAAAAACTAGAGATTGTCAATTGTCAATTGTGACATGTGTGATGGAAAGTGGTCAGTCAAAATTAGATCTACTGAAACAATCGACACAGAATTTACAAACAAGCTTTTTAAAGAATAAACTGGAACTATATGTAGATCTACTTCATATGATGTCGTTTGAAAGTTTGTGTCAGTACAAATTTTGCTATTGATCAAGCACCGACCGCTGTCAAATGATTGACGGGTAACGTACCAAGACTAAAAGTTGACAAGTTTTCTCTTGTTGTGTGTTTGCGGGGCAAAAATATTTTCGATGCAAGTTTTGTTGTTCAACGTTGATCAATTGAAGAGACATCGAGGGAGCAGTGAATAGTCCTGCTCGTGTGGCGCAATGGTCACTTGCATGGGACAAGTCCATTTGTGGACACTGAAAAATCACACAACTGTTCCAGGTGAGACCATTTGCACGGGGCGCCCGGTAAGCTTGCGACCAATAGAGTCTAAAATCTAATCCCTTGGAAGGGGAGTTGGACCCACCTCAAAAATGAGGTCCGGGAATTTACTCCTGGCTGAGTCGGGTCGGACCTTCCTGACTGATGAAGGCACAACTAGAGATGAGGACCCACCTCTGAACCTGAAGAGAATGAGGTGGGTCATTCCTGGCTTTGCTGGAGGTCTTGCCAAAGAGGAAAGGGGGTGGGGGTGAGGGGTCTCATGACTGGGTGGGTCCTTCTGCACCTGTGACGCACCTGTGTTCAAAAGCACTGGTTTCCTGTTTCCTCCAGTGGACGGGCGTAGAACCATTCCTGACTTCGTCCCTCGGGTGGTAACTCTAACTTGGAAACCTTTGAAGTCGTTATTTCTTGAAGTTGGGAGCTGCTAATTCGAAACCCGTCCTATCAAGGGGTACTGGCCGACTCCTGTAAAAGTTCATGTTGCAAAACGTCAGGGTACTCGTGTTCTACAAGAGTATTCTGTCATGGTTATGGGTCTGGACTTGTGTGACAAAATATAAGGAAAGGAAAAAATAGCTCCATGGAGCTCGCGGTGATTTGAGGAAATTTCAGTTGCTCTGATTTGGCTTGCTCTGATTTGGCTTACTCTGATTTGGCTCACTCTGATTTGGCTTGCTCTGATTTGGCTCATTCTGATTTGGCTCACTCTGATTTGGGTCACTTTTTTGTCAAAATTCTTACTTTTTAAGCGTGTGGTCGCCCGGAGGGCCGTGTACCACACGCTTAATGTAATCACCATCAGTCTGTATGTCCGTCCATCTGTATGTGTAG
>JAAUXT010025407.1_pt1 | contig 28751 bp, 33 predicted proteins | sample 7278171 | NCBI WGS metagenome assembly JAAUXT01 (sample SAMN14350112, study PRJNA611818) | marine sediment metagenome | isolation source: surface marine sediment (1.8m) | place: French Polynesia: Moorea | collected 2018-08
AATTTTTTATCAAAAAAATGACTTTTCAACCCTAACTTTAGGCCCACCTAAAAACCATATAAAAATTTTCAAAAATCAAAAATCAAATGTTACTACTCAAACCCCATACAATATACTACATTTCATCAATATACTTCTTTCACCAAATATTTGTACCTTCTGAGATACAGAGACATTTCTACATCCATACCCCATATTTTCCACACTTCCAAATTTAACCTTTTTGACCTCAGAAACCCAAAAATTTAAATTTGACAAATTCCTTCCTCGCACATTATCCCCAACTTAAAATGAATCAAAAGAGCCCAAAAGATCCCAAATCAATCCTCATCTTGACCATGAAACTGCTGTAGACATACTTTTGGATGACGCTGCCTATAGGTGATTTGATTTGGCTTGCTCCAATTTCACTCACTTTTTCCAAAAGCTCACAAATTGGACCAGCTCCTCAAATCACCCAAAAACCACGAGACTGACCTTAAATTGAGTGCGCCAAGCACCAAACCAAAGTGTTGAAGATGCCGTGCGGTGCAGGCCCCACATTGAAATATCGCACAACAGCCTGCACCACCCTCGGGTCAGTCTCCTTCAGGCCCTGCCATGTGGCCTCCTCACAAATCTTTCTCACTATATTCTGATGCAGAAAGGATAGTAATTTGATTTTTTCATTTGTGATATTCCTCTCATTGGTGGCCATTTTGAAAAGGAAAACCTCAAGGGGTCACGTGATCACATGATACCCCCATGGGGGGAGGAATGCAGGCTAAAAATCCAGGAAAATAGTCATATTGTGCTATCATGTGTCTATTTTCTATCAAATTAATTATTATAAAAATATTCAGAATATTAAAAATTGTTAGGCACTGCCAATACCCCCTACTGGGGGAGGAGTATGGTGTGACACACCAGTCTCAATGTTAGAACTACCACTCACCAGATGGTGTGATTGGAAGAAGGTCAATAAATACGGAGGTTCCCGCCCTTGGGGACAGTCTCTCCTGAGATACCAACCAGCGTGTTTGTGATATCACTACACGTGTGTGTGTGTGTATGTATGTGTGTGTGTGTGTGTGTGTGTGTGTGTGTGGAATGGGGTGTGAGCAGACCAGGGGATGGGGGTGGCAATTCACCAAAGTTGCCCATTCCCGATACTTCTGTGTTCAACAAAACAATTTTGTTGTCATTTAATTCGTGTGTGGATGACCGAGCTTGTTTGGTGAAAACGAAAAACTTGTGCTAACTTTTGCTTGAAAGCAAAATGTTCTGCTCCAGCTTTGCAGCAAACATATCAGAGATTGGTAGTACGTATCAACACGAATGTCAATTGGTGTCTCTTTTTTATGGTTGCGTGTTTTTTGTTGCGTCAAGGACTCAAGTTTTGCTGCGCACATTTTGTTGGTCTCTCCTCACAGGGACCATGGAAGGACAGTTTGGTGTCGCGTTGTTTGGTTTGGGGAGGGCTGGCTCCATTCACATTGAAAACCTGCGCAAAAACTACCGATGTCGACTTCTGTACGTCGTGGAGCTGGAGGTGAACCGAGCCTTGGAGATGGTGGAGCGGCAACACATGAAGGAAACCAGAGTCATCGAGCCCAAAGACGCAGAGGAGGTGTACCACGATCCAGAGTGAGTCACTTTACAGAGCTACACAAGAGAACTTGAGTGCGTAAAGTTTGCGTGTTGTCAACAAATAAATCAAGAATGCCCTTTGTTCTTTTGTCATCTTTTATCAAGTCGTTCTAATTTTGAAAGCAAAGTCAACCTGTTTAGTTCTTGGGAAGTTCGAAGGTCGTACATGTGGAAAGGCGGAACAATTCTGAAACGCAGAGTATATTTTTTCGGACACATGGGAATTTTTTGCTTGTTCAGCAGTCAGAGTTTCGCCTTTCCCTTTCCTGCTTTTTTTTGGTGGCATTCAACTTTTGTATTGTAGTGTCCACGCAGTCGTCGTTTGCTCTCCGACCTTTTCTCATGAAGATATTGTGAGGAACGCCCTGAACAATGGTAGATTGACACAATTGACAATGTGCGTTTGGTGTGGCTCACTGACCTGGGAGAACGTCTCTTCTTCCTGGAGCTTTTTGTGTTTTCTCTTTGCTTCGTGTTTGAAACCCAACGAATGCTATTGATCGTAAGTTCACTTGTTCTTTGTGTGGAGGTGTTTGCAGAAACAAGAGTGCGTTTGGCTGAAAAATGCAGGTGACGCTTATCTTTTCTGCAATGCAAACTTGCGGACAAAGCGTCGTGACGGCAGGTGACAGGCTCAGCTGTTTAGATGACGCAAAAAGAGCCGCTTGTCACGACCATTGCTGCGTCGCTTGGTGAAAATGGATTCTAGTAACCCACTTTTCACACAGGTGTGTCCTTTGGAGCGAGCCTCTGTTGTGCACTGGCATTTTCTGGACGCATGTCGCTCTGAGGGTAGTGGTAACACCCAACCAACCCAAAGTGCAGATCCAAGCCCCGTAGTTTGAATTTTGAATCCTTGGGGGTGGGGGTGGGAGAAATCCTGGGGACCTCGGGATTCGCCGGTGTTCAAAGCGCTGCTTTGTTGTTTTGACGATCTCTCTTTGTCCCACAGGAAAAGCAGTGTTTTGCGAGAAACCCATCTCAGAAAGCACGGAGGGGACCAAGGCGTGCTACGAGGCGGCGGAGAGCGCCAACAAACCGCTGCTCTGCTCCTTCAACAGGTGGCGCCCCCGTTCCGCGTGGCTGCTCAGAATTTACGGACTGCCTGTCGCTTTGACAACACGATTTCAACAATCGGAGGGGGAGGTTGATTTTGTGAGTTTCTTGTGAATTGATTCGGGTTTGAACGTTGTTGGCAGGAGGTTTGACCCCGGGTTGAGGCAGCTGAGGAAACGGGTAAAAGCAGGAGAGTGTGGCAAGGTGCACGTGGTGAAGACTTGTGCGAGGGACCACCCGCTGCCTCCGCTCAGCTACCTCAAGATATCCGGTACGCATCTATTGTTGAACGCGTGTCTACACTGCTCAGTATTTGTTTCGGGTTGGCTGTGTGCAGTCTGGAATTCATTGTGGAGCTGATCACAAAAAGTGAAAGCAGTTTGGAATTCACCTTTGCAGGCGGGTTCTACCACGACTGCGCTGTGCACGACATCGACCTCGTGTGCTGGATCCTAGACGAGTTTCCGATGCGCGTCTTCGCCGAGGGCGTCGCGCACAACAAGGACATCCGGGCTCTCGGCGACGTGGACACGACGCTCATCACGCTCACGTTCCCGAGCGGCGTCATCGCCAGCATCGACCTCAGCAGAAACGCCACCTACGGCTACGACCAGAGATGCGAGGTGTGTGTGTGTGTGTGTGTGTGTGTGTGTGTGTGTGTGTGTGTGTGTGTGTGTGTGTGAGTGAGTGTTTGCTTGATTGCTTGCATATTTTTGCCCGTGAAGGCTCAGGTGTCAAAAGGAAGAAAAAGGGAATAAAATACACGGAAGAAACGCTTGGGAACAGAGTTGGAGGTTGGGGGTGGGGGACAAGATCATACCATTGTGGGCCACTTCAGAAAGTGTTGTTGAAATTTGGTGCACAATATTCAAATCGTTTTTCCTGTGTCGCCTTATGAACAAAACACCGCCATCTCTTCTCAGTGGCCAACAACAGAACATCACTGACAAGAAGTTCACACTGGAGTTTCATCTCCTTACATTTCTTTGCGTGACAGGTGTTCGGAGACGACGGAATGATTGTCTCTGAAAATCAGCGCCCGACTGATCTACAGCTGTACGACCGTAACGGGACTCACCAGGACCTGCTCAAGTGGTCGTTCCCGCAGAGATACGCCGACAGCTACGTCGAGGCTCTCAACCATTTCTTCGATGTTCTCGAAGGTGAACAGGGGGGGGGAGAGGTTTTCATTACAACTGTGGCTTTCGCACATCTGAAAGTTGTGCACAACTGTCAACAAAATGAAATTTTGTGGCAATGTCGACGTCCAGCTGTCGATTTGCGGTGAAGGTGCCACCTGGTGGTGATGTGAAGAAAACTGGTCATTGGGTGGCAGTGCAAGAAATCAAGCCTTGGTTGTCGCTTGCAGGGAAAGAAGATGTCGAGGTGACCAAAACGCAAACGCTCAGCATCAGCCGAATCGCGTCGGCATGCGAGGAATCCCTCAAGGAAGGCAAACCGATAGAGCTGCCGTTGTGAGTTGTCAACAACATCGGAAACAGGAGAAAAACAGGTGTTTTTACACTTGTACAGTAGTCAGTTCAGGGATGTTGGTTGTGCGTGCATGCAGATCTGAAATTTTGTTCCAACACTTTGGAAGCTCGTTGGCTTGGTCGTTTTGAAACAATTTCTCTGGCACTGACGCTGGTTAGATCTATTATGAAAGCTGTTATGAACTTGTTCTTGGTTGCGAAAACGACAAAGACACCAAAACATTTTTTTTCACTTGGGGAGGGACGTTTCTCCCAACTTGACGTCACCTTTCTGAGCGGTTCCACACTGCAGTCGGACGTGAACTAAATTCAAGCGACTTATCATCCTCCGCTTAATCTGTTGGCTTTAGGGTGGAAACTGGTTCTTTAGAAATGTGCCCAGCGTCGTTTCGCTGTCTTGGCGGTTGGTTGTGGTTTTCTGGATGACTGCGAACCGTTCAGCGTTTTGTGTGGTCCCCAAGGTCGCGATGCGTTTGCTGATACTTGTCCGATTTGTATGCTTCATCAGCTGAAGTTGTTTTGGATTCTGGTCACTTGTTGATGAGCACTTTTTGTACGTTTTTCTGCGTTAACCCAAGTGAAATAACCATTTTCGAACGTTCTCCAAAGGCTAATTTGTGGTATGTGTTGCGTGGAGAGTGCAGAAACTGCGGAGTGACTGCACGTGATACAAGATGCACTGCGAGTTGAGTGACGACCAACCAAAATCTTCTGGTTTTCTCCAGTCCGTAGTTCGTCGACTTTGCTTGTTGCGTAGACGTGATTATCTTTTGCCTGGTTCACATTGGTTCGTTCGATTGACAAGCGTGTTCGTTCGACTTGTTTTTTATGGTGAACTCGATTCCAGAACAGGTTGTTGGAATGTGGTTCTTGACCCTGGAGTCGTGGGGGTCGTTTCGGTTGTGTCGGACCCAGTGCGCTGTGTTGAGACGGCGCGGCTTTGTTCAGGTTGCGCCCAAGAGCCAAGACGAGGCTCTTCAGCGTCAAAATTTGTCTTCAGAGTCTGAACAGTGTGGGTCCGTGTATTCTCAGAACGTCGGGATAATTGACGCACTGATTCGTCGAGGCTTTTGTGTTTTCACCCGTTCTAATCACGTTTACGTTGCCAGGCAGCGTCTTGAGGATCAAAGCTCGTGACATTCCCAATCCTCTGTGTCTGGCGTGATCTTTACGCTGAAATTTATGGTCGTGAGGAGCGCACTGAGGTAACACGGAATCCCCCACACGTGCTGAGAAGGCTGAAGTTTCTCAACTTCTGTGCGCTGCGTCGAATCTGCGTGGGGCAAACCCAGGATTTGGTCAAGGAGGCGACCGCCTTTGAGGCCAAGTTGCAAGTGAAAACAATTGCACCTGTGACGAAAGCGTGTTGGGGTGGGGCAAAAAACAAAGACATGACGTTTTTGGTCTTCAGGTGAGGCACGTCGAGTGTTGCAGGATTTGAACGAAATGTTTGAAAAGGGACAAGAGTCACTCTATGGCAACAACCGGAGAAAGGTCGTGGAAAGTAATGGTGCACTGCACGAGTGGTTTGTTTGTTTCTCGTTGTTTTCTCAACCAAGATTCAGTGGGACACTGAGGTTGTGGTGTGTGTGCGTGTGTGTGTGTGCGTGTGTGTGTCCACCAAGGAGGATTTGTTCGGAGAGGCGTTTGAGCCTTTGTGTACAGTGCTCTAGATTTGTCTGCTGCGGTGGGTTAAATTCAAAGTGGATGCAGCGGTAGATCTCCAGCCCCTGGGGGGAGATCTGGCAAGATGCTGCAGCTGTGATCTGGGCCTCGATAAGGGAAGATTTCTCCCACCTCGGGGATCTGAAGCCGCCACGGTTGGGCAGATTCCGCCTACAGCTGCACTGCAGAGCTCCGGGTGCGTGCGCCTTGAGATCCTGCATCCACGGCAGTGGCCCTCAACTTACAGGGACCATGTTCGATCCTTTTGGATTGATGGAACGTCGGCACATTTGCGACCTTCAACTGAACACTTGAGCAGATTGATCACGTGCCAAACGCGTTTGATTTTCGCGTGGGGGAGGGAGACAAATGTTTGAAGCCTCACACGCATTTCGAGGGCTTTTGACAGCACTTTTCTGCAGAAGCGTATCCCAGTGCAGGAAGCATCAAATGCCGTGAGAATTTTACCTGAAGCTGGATGCAAGCACGGCGCGCGCGGTGTTGTCTTGTTGTGTGATACTGTGACAGATGGGTTTGTTGTCCCGGCTGCGCTGAGCTCGCATCGACGTTGTTGACAGAGCCTGGGAGAGTGGTCCGGCCCCGCGCGGGTCTGTGTTGAACACTCGCGGGTCAAGAGTCCGGGCGGACCGCTGTAAACATGCCACTTCTGCGTAATGAAGATAAAGAGCGTATCAACCGCTGCATTTCAAATGCCATGCCATACACAGCGTTCAGTGTCGACATTCAAAAATGGACTGATGGCGCCTTGTCCCGACAATGTTGGTTTTCACCAGTCAAAGTTGGTGCTTCAGCGGACACAAAGAATTCGTTTTGGCTCACCATGTGCGAGTACTGTTCCGCAATCAATTTTTGGATCTGTTTCAAACGTCTTCACGCGTTGAGACTTGAATCCCTTCCATGTACGATGCTGTTGCGTAGACACCCTGGAAATGACGGGTACGTTTACTCAGGTGGCAGGGCAGGGGGTTCTCTGGAGGGGCTACGTTGTGCACCTCTCACCTGTACCTGTAAATGGGAATTCGACTCAGCAAGCCATTCCTGTGATTCCTTGATGATGTGATGCAAATTTCAAATGAATGTTATTTGGGTTTCTGAATGCATTGATTTGGTTCCTGTATGGAATTGCATTTGTCGGGGTGCAAACAGGAGAACAAGTGGGGTTTAACTTTGCTTTCTCAACACGCCCCAAAGAAGGCTGGAATTCTCAGATATCTCGAGCGCGTATCAACATTGAGAAGCGTTCTTGTTGACGGAAGTCCTCATGCACTGTGTCAAAATCGATGCACGGAGAGTCTGTTGAGAGCCGTGACGAATTCTTCTTTCACTCCAAGGTCAAAATTCGTTGAGTAATTTCGATTCGGCGTGGCTGCTGTTTGTGCGTTGCGTTGAGTACAATTTGGTTCAGGTTTTGTGCGTGACCACCCAGCAAAATCGCAGTTTTCGGAAGTTGTTGTGTGGTGCAAAGGAAGGTTCCCTGCGGACAAAAGTGGAATGTTGCACTGCCTTCTTAGAAAATGGAAGTGATTGAAACAGACTGGAAAACATATCCTGGAAAAGTTGGGGTGGGACATTGTTCTTTCCAGACCGAAGAGGACCTCAACATGCAAGTAGTTCCTCGTTATGCAGAGAAAGAGAGATTGAGTTTCTTCGAATTTTCACGGAATGTTTGAAGATGAAAGACGTTCAGGGTACCCACTCGACCTGGAAAACCTGAAAAATTACAGCAAACCTGGAAAAACAGGGGTTTTTCAGCAAAAACCTGGAAAAATATTTTGAAACCTGGGAAAATATTTGTTTTGCAGCTGTAGTTTTTGGTATGTATTTTTGTGGTGTACCATATCATGGCTAAGTGCCCAATGTGGGAACCCACCACTTCTGGTATGGCTAGAAGGAGAGGCTTTACTTTTGGATTGTGTGGATGGAAGTAAAGATTGACTTGACCAAAATATAATTGGAGGCCATACAACAAAAAGAACAAAGAAAATACCTGGAAATTTCTTGGGAAACCTGGAAAAATCATGGGATCATGTCACTTTGCTTTGGTGGGAACCCTGAACGATGCAATTCGTGCAGGTGCGTGCGAGCGACTTCTGGTTTCGCTGGTGTTTCTGTTCCTCGTGTGTCACTTACGACGCCATGACGGCGAAGCGCAACGCACTGCATGGGAAACGAAAATGAAGGTTTGTTGCGAAGAAGATTGCCTCAGTCGCAGCAACAAATATGATATTCAGCTTGAAAGAGAATTCTGTCCGGGGTAGAAAATTGATGCCATTGTCTGACGCAGGTGCTTATCACGTCATTAACATCGCAAAATGTCACATTACTTCCCAGGAAATTCTCTTTAATCAATTAGTCTGAATAGTCCCCAGCCGGCCCAGGACCTTCACAATTTACGGCGAGGGCGATAAATTGTGTTGCCGTGAAGTGCACCTGCATATTCATGATCTGAATGGAGTACCTGTCACCCTGAAAATCCTTCGTAAATCCTCAGAACATATTTTTCAGGGTTTAAAATCAATGGGAGAATCTTGTTTGTGTGTTCTGTGCGGTTTTCTGGTGGTGCGGTTCGGTGTCGGGGGACCGGGCGCAGAGTCCCCTGAAGAAACCATGTGCACAGGCTGTGCGGCGAACCCCGGGATCAGCGTGTTACTCACATTTTTCTCTGTGGTTCCTCACCATACATGAGGGCGTCAACAGGTTCTGGCTCGGAGCGTGAGCCAGTTTGTGAATCCCTAATGAAGAGGCACTGCCGGAAGGTCTGGTGCGTGGATGAAGGGTAGGTGGGGCTCAGGGACCCACCCCTCTCCCGTGAACAACCTGAAAAGCTGCGAAATAAAATATTATTCCATTGAAATTGAGGAGTGTGGTTCCTCGTTGTTCTGACCAAGGTTGTTGTCCACATCGCAACCTGCATCGACAATCATCCATGGTGCTCTGATCAGGTGGAGCGACACGATTGTGTTCAACCCACACAAGATTGTTGTTCATGCCGGGATGGTTTCAGGCATTGAGATTCTCCAGCAAATTGAACTTTTCCCTCTCATGAACAAACAAAGTTCTGAAACTGCTAAAAATTCAAAACCACAAGGGGACCCCACTGCGGACCGAGACGACCGAAGAGATCTGTCAAGTCGTCAGATGACGGGGTTAACTCGGCCCGCACAGCCTGAATGCTGAGGAGGAAATAATGTGAAGCGTAAATGTATATTTCACGAGCAGATGATCGATTCCTTACATCCACTGATATCCTGCGTTTTGACAGGGGGAAAATAGGCTCCGGCGGAGCCAGACTTTCTCCACAGCTGAAAACGAACGCCTATTGGAGAGTTGTTTCTTTTCAGGAGCATCTGCTACTCCATGGGAACATTGACATGCCTCCTGAATCAGAAGTGTCAATACAGATGCATGCGCGTCTGGTGCCTCTCCTGAATCACACACCATTCAGCCCAGACTTACAAGGTTCATCCAGTGTTTGAGAGAATGATGGGATTTGGGCAGCCCTGCAGGGTTGGCGTGCGCACATGGAATGTGGTAATAGCTACAATCAATACAACACAAGAAGGGTGGCCGTTCAGAAGTTGATCTCAAGGCCCAAAGTATTCACGAAATGTGTTCTTATCCCCGAGATTACAGGCGAAATCACTCCGGCCAGCCTGCCTTGTTAAATGCATAAGAGTCACGAGAGCAAGGGCATTGTGAAAAAGCAGCCTCGCGCCTGTTCTCACGTTGTTCACCACAATCTTGAGCAAGATGATGGTGCTGGGTGCAGATGGCAAAACTCAGCGTGATGAATCTCGACGTCTCGACGCTTCTTCCCCCGCGCACAGACGGTTCTGTGCGTCTTGCCCCTGCGTCGTGTGCCTGTAGCTGAAACATGTCGATTCCCCGGACTGCCATCAGTCGGTTCTGCTGTCAACCAGCAAGAGAGACATGCAGGACGCAAAAAAGAACAAGTGCACGCAAAAAAAAAAGTTGCCAAACTTCCATGGAGCTGGTCCCGAGGTCTGACGCTGACCGTCCGGCTCTTTCAGGCTGAATACGAGGCTGCATTTTTAAGTTTTGACTCCACCGTCATTCTGAGGCGGTCAAAACTTTCAAATTTTTTTTTTTTTTGGACACACACCGAGATAACCTTCCTGTGCATCGATTTCCACCCAAACATTTGTGTCTGGCGATCAAGATCGAGTGATTCAATGGGGTCAAACATGTCACTGCACCAAGATAGTGCCGACGCGATTTCCGTGCTGATCAGTGCATGTGAGTAAGAAGTGTTGCGTTTGTCTGGGAATTCTCAGTTTTTGATCAATGTTTTCAAACTTTGGCTTGGTTTTATGGACACTTGCGTTCACCATGGCAGCCCGAGGGATGAAGAGCAACCTTGAGCAGAGAACTAACTTGAAGTTTCTGGTGGGCCAAGGCAAGACTCCGAAGGTGTGTTGGAACGAGTTGCAGACAGTGTTTGGAGAGGAGACCATGAGCATTGAGAGTGTGCGACATTGGCACCGGCGGTTCAGAACAGGGGATGGCCACACCCCAGTGACAGACATGCTCCGCAGCGGACGCCCTCGCACCCAGACCACTCCCGAGAAAATCCAGGAAGTCTCAACTGTCATCCAAGAGAATGGGAGGAAGACCATTTCAACAGTTGCCTCCGAGGTGGGTGTGTCTTGGTCATCTGCGAGGACCATTTTGCGCAAGGAACTCCAACTGAAACGCAAGGTTGCCAAATTTGTCCTGCGCATCCTCACAGATGAACAGAAGAGAATGAGGGCCCAAATCTCCAAGGACAACCTGGAAAGACTGAAGGCAGACCCCTACCTGTTGGACAAGTTGGTGTGTGGAGATGAGTCCCCTTTTATTTGATGGATCTGGAGAACAAATTTGAGTCATCAGTGTGGTTGCCAACAGGAGCAGAGCGACCCATCAAGGCACTCCAGAGCAGGTCTCAAAAGCGCACAATGCTCACATGTTTTTTTGACTCATGCAGCCCCATCCTTGTGGAATTCACAGAGACCACAATTGACTCTGATTCTTACATCAAAACACTCAGGAAATTGCGTGAGCGGATTAGAAAGAAATGCCCAGGCATGTGGAGGGGCGGGGTCGATGGAAACACAGACAGAGAATTCATCATTCAGCACGACAACGCAAGCCCCCACACCTCCAATCTCACCCTTGGCTACATCTTCGACCAGGACCTCCTTGCTCACCCTCCATACAGTCCCGACCTCACCCCTTGTGATTTTTTTCTTTTCCCCTACCTCAAAGAATGCCTCCGGGGCATCAAGCATCGCAACTTGCCATAAGTGAAGGCTGCTGTGAGGAGGGAGATCAACAACATTCCTGCTGAGAAGTTCCAAGAAGCCCTGACCAAACTGCCCATGCACTGGAGAAAATGCGCTCAAGTGGGCGGTGAGTACTTCGAGGGGTGTGGTGTGGTCCCAGAATTTGACCCCTACTTTGACCAAGCAGCAGAGACTTCCTCTGAGTCTTCTGATGAAGGACAAAACTGACTGTCCCTGAATTCTGATGTCCATGAAGCTTTGACAATTTTCAGCACTGTTTGCCTTCTTTGAATTTTATTGAGTACATTTCCATACTTGTTCAGCTCTTTTGGCATGTTTTTGGCATTGCAGTTTATCAGTTGGCATGTTTTGTTGGCATATTAAAAGTTTCGTTGCAGCAGAAGGCAAAGACTTTGTCGTTATTGCGGTGGAGTCAAAACTTAAAAATGCAGCCTCGTAGAAAGCGTAACTAATGCATGTTTACGAAAATATGTCAGCTGCGCACAAGCCTGTCATCACCGCTCCGTTGAGGAGAGGTCTCGTCGCAACGGCATAGATCACTAATGAGATCCTTAAGACTACACGGGAAAGGCGGAGAGACTTCGGGTCTGGAGGACGACGCATACAGTCTTTAGTGTGGACGTCAGGAGATTCGCAAGTGCCGCCGTCCGTCTGTCTCCCATCAAAGTCTGACCCTTGAGTGCAATCAGAACATGCAGAAGTGAAGAAGGCAAAGGGACGAGCCCTCAAAATCTCACTCAGCTCCGAGTTCATATCCGTCCATTGTACCAGCCATTCATCAGGGGCTAAAACCATCCATCATGCGGCCGCACCTCTTATCACGTAATGACCGAGCCTGTTGACGAGGCTCCGAGCACCCGTGTCATCTCGAAGGCCAAGCCACTGCTCGTGTCTTCCGAGGAGGAGGGGGAGACTCTAAAAATGGCCAACGTCAGGATGATTCTCCATGCACTGCAGTGCAAAAAATCGAGGCACACAAACCTCAGAAACGTCCTGAGGCGACAGCTGTCATGCATTGTCCAAAACAGTGTGAGAAGCTTCGTGTCCCATTACTCTTTGTCAAGAAAAGTACATTTGGTGAAATGGCCTGGACACGGAATGAAAACGAACAAAAGAGCCAGGCCTCACTCACGCAGTCGTCTGGGAAAAAATACTGATGAAAAGAATTCACAAAATCCAATTGTGAAAAGCGCATTTGCAGCAAATCCCTGTTTGGACACAGGTGCTGTTTGTCGCATTTCTGTGTCAAACTGATGCATAAAGCAGCTTACTGTGTGCGCACCCCATTTAAAGTCTCTCTATTTTTTTTCCAAAATGTTATTTACGCACATTTCAGGCGTCAGTCTTGGAACTTTATGTGCCAACCTCGCGTGTTTTGCTTCCAAGCCGAGTTTGGATGAAGGCGGCGAGGCCTTGCACAAGTTCAGATCCCGCGATGCAAGTTGCAGCTAAGTTGCCGAGGCGTTTGTGACCATAGCTGCTGCTGCTCAAGGACATTGGAATCAGCTCTACCAGTTCGCCTCAGTCGCAGTGCGTCATGACACAGTCTGGGAGAACAAGGCAAGGGGCGGGGAGGCAGGGCCAATTCAGTCGTTGATGTGGACGCCCGCTTGTTGTCCACAACTTCCTGTGAGTCGACAGGCTCTGTTGCCATTTCCAGCAACCGTGAGCCCTGACGCTGACCCAGCGGGTCGCTTCTTTGTTCCTGGCTTGTCTTGATTGACTTGAAATGAAAATGAATTGCCTTTCTGCTGAGAATTCTTTTCAGTCCTAAATGAGACTGATATCCTGCGAAAACAACACGCTTTCCAGGGAAAACACGAACACTTATTTCTCAATTGCATTTATTAGTCCTGCCGGGCAGCCTGGTCTGGATGACGTGCGCTGTGAGCTCAATCACCCAAAGCTATGGAAAGGAGCGCAAAAGTGCACAGACTCTTGATTTTCTCAGCCTGGAGCGCCCGAAAACAAGAATAATCAAGTGTAAGCTGGGATCATTCTCAGGGATACAGCCACACGAAGGTTGCAATTTCTTGGACAAATGGAACCTGTTTCTCGGAGCCAATATCTGCAATATTTTACTGGGCGAGTCCCGCAGGCGGAGGGCGTCCTGTCATGCGTGCATACGTCGCAGGACGCCCAGTTTTGAAGAATGATTGTATTATTGGAGTTAACATGCACGAACCAAATGCTGCAGGAACTTCACCCCACTCCTGCGTACACAACGGCCAAGGAAATCTGCCAAGAACTACAAACACTGCTCGGGTCATTTAGCCAATCGAGCGCAATGTACGAAGGACTCAAGACAATAAAATGGTCTCCACTTTGATTCTGCACTTGTTTGCAGTGTTTTATGCAGCCATAAACTGCCACACTGTGACTGATGCCGTGCGTGGCAGCGCTTTTGTTCGTAGTGTCTGCCTGGTACAAAGGAAGGGTGGAGAAGTAGTGATGGGCTCCTGTAGGATTTTGAAAGCTTTGCGTCTGTCATTATTGCGTGCACACCAAGTCTTGCCAAAGTACCATCAGGTCTTCCTCGATGGTTTCAAAATTCAACTTGATGCTTTTAATCTGTCAAAGTATGTTGTGTTTCCGAAATGCTTTTGTTCGTTGCCGCAGGCGTCAGATTCCACCATTTTGGTGATGGAGCGGAATAATGAATTTATTTCTGAAATGAGCTTGGAGTAAATTCTGAGCCGTCAGAAGTTTTAGGTACATTGAGGCTGAAGACATTGTTTGCTTGCTTAGTGGAAAGAGGGAAGCAAGCAGGGAGTGATGTTTGCATGAGTTCTGTTGTAATGACCTCGGCTCGTGCCGGGTGGTCCTCGGTGTTGACCCGTTTCGAGGTGGTTCCTCCCCACAGTGGCTCAGAAGAGCCTGTGCGCCTGGTGTTGCACACGCGGCGTGTGTGCATGCGGGTTAATTCGAGTGACAGGGCCCGAGGAGTCTCCGTGAGCTTTATTTCTATCGAGGGACGTGTGCTGCTTTTCCTCTGTTCCAACGAAACAAATCACAATGACACGACTCCACAATTCTGTGGTTACAATACTTGACCCTGCGTGCTCTCGTCATCATGGAAATGGGCTCGCACCCGACAAAATGGTTTTGTTCAACCACACGCACAATGTTTTTATTGGCCAAAGGTCTTTAAAGTTGTGTGATTTCAGAGGAAATAAAAAGTGTTTGTCCGCGGAGTCTCAGAACGCTGCCCACACCACCTGGTTCGCAGATTCGCTCACCGGATTTCTATTTGTTGCCTGCTCTTCTGCAGACGACGCTGCGACCAGCTCTCACATTGACGTATCGGTAACTGCTAAAAATTCAAACTGTCAACCATGATTCCCCACCTTGACGTCCATTGTCTCACATACATGTCGTTTTGTCCGGATGGATCCAGCCGGAAACAAAAATGAACATCCTGCAGTGGGAGCGATAAATCAGGCTCCGCAGACCGGGAGAGAATTGACCATGGCCGCGGCGCATGTTAAAGCCACACAATTGAGGCTCCGGCCACAAAACACCAAGGTGAACCCATTAGGGCACAATCGATCGAAGAATGTCAATTGTTGGTCGGAACTGCGACGCGGATTGACGTTCAGCTGAAGCGAAGCATGTGAACCACATATCAGGAGCGGATCTCTGGGTGAGCGGGGAGGGCGGGGGGGTACATGGAAAAAACAAAATAATTCCACCAATTTTTGTGCTGGAGGGCGCTAAACTTTACAATTTTTGAAACTTCAGGTTGGGCCCCTAAAAGGGGCCAGTCCCTCCCCTTTGACCAGACCAAGATCCACCACCGCAGATTTAAACTCTGAATCTCTGTTGTGACTTGTTCTTTTGGTCACTGGTGTCAGTTGCCATACTCGCTAATGTACGTACAAGGTTAATTTCACTCTCACCTACTTGTGTTTTGTCCACAAGTACAATGAGGAACGGTGATTCGTGCCTGACGTGCACGTGACTTCAACTGCTGCTGATTCTGGTTTTCCAGCTTCGATTCCTGCAGCATTGGAAGTGAGGAATTACTTCTTGTTCTTGATGGTATTGAAACTTTATGCTGAAAGTGCGGTATTCAATAGGCTCGTACGGAAATTTGTCCCTGCTGCTTTTCATGTCCAAAGTGGTGAGCGCCCAGCAGAACTTGAAGAGACGCATTGTCTGGTGAGGAAACAAAACCGGCGCAGGCTTCAACACCTGCAGTGAAGACAAATTGACGCGTGAAGACAGACGCTGCTGGAACTGGAAAAGGAACACCCGTATTGGTGTACAAACAAACCGCCGCACATGTATGTGCTCCCTCTGCCATGGGACGTTCAGCTGAATGTGGGAACAATCGTATTCTCGTTCGAAAGTCTTCGGTTGGTCCACCGAATAAGAGGGTGAAACAGGCCTTGCATTTGCATTGTATTACCAACCTGCAATACAAAGGCAGAGCAGTGTTCTGCAATATCAACAGTGCACAATGCGAATGAGTTTTGCAAGGTGCGCGGAATTTGGTGAGCATATATTGAGACAAGACAAGACCAAGGAACCTGAGGACCGGGACTTTGCGTCAGCATGCACCTTGTGTGTCACTCGGAGAAAGAAGAAACGTGACTCCAGTGTATGAGCGCTGACTGACATGAAATCTGAGTCCCTCACTTTCAAATGAAATGTGTTTTCCCATTTAAACTGCAACCTATTTTCATGCAGGCTGCTAGCAAATTGGTGAGCAGGATATTTTGTGTGAAATGGCATAATATTATCCCCCATCATCCAGTCTGTGGAAGTTTTGTCACGGACGGGACCTGGGAAGCGCATTGAGGTGTTATGAATATCCAGTGTTTGCCCGGGCTTCAAACCAGACAGGAAGACCAGAGAAGCCTCCTGATTAAATGTACAGCTGCACAGAAGTGGACGACGTCTGCGAGGTGTGGATGAAGTTGCCTCGCACTGTCCGCCGGACCTGAAGGCGTCAGACTTCCTTCTTGGTCAGAGACCTGATTGAACTTTGGCACCACGTGTCGAAGAATTGAAACATCACATGCAGCTGAGTGCACCTGTAATTCTTGGAGACCAAGCCTCGAGTGTTTGCCTTTCTCTGCTGTCTTACGTCAATGGATCTGTTCTGTTTTTGTGCACAAATGATTGCATGTCTCCCCACCATTTTGCTCTCAAAACCAGGCAAAGTGGGCGGAACTTGGTTGGCTGTAAAATTCTGCTCAAGAAAGCATAGACACGGAGCAAATTTGTCTTGGATGAACGCTTTGGTCAATCTGAAACCGGAGGATTTGGAATGTGGCGTAGATCCCCCGGTTGGGAAATACCCCGTAAAACCTAACAATCGCACCTTTAAGCGGGATGCATGGACCCGTGAAACCAGATTGGATAGCGACTGGTTATCTGTGTTGTGCAGCTGAGGCTCTCGATGTTTTCTGGGGACACGTCTGCGGGGACTCGGGGCGGCCGTCGAGAGCCAGAGGCCCATTTAGCGCTTCGCTCGGTGGACGCACACAATGCATTTTCTCTTCAACCAAATTGATGGAGCTGTTCAGTTGCGAAGGGCATTTGAATTTCTCAACCTAATCTGCAGTTGCAGTGCATGGCCTTTGATACATCCAGCAAACGGGTGTCAGTGTCAGTGTCAGTGTCACCTTGTGTTTTGAGCTTGCTGTTTTGAAGACGCGAGTGCTTTTGTTTTTGGTTTCCTGTACCCAGAGCCAGGTTGTGTGCAGCACGAGAATGTGAAAAACATGATACAACTCCGACGTGAACAACACACATCCGACGACATCAATTTCGAACATTTTCGTTCGTAAAAATCTCTCAGGAAAAGGTGCTTGCTTCAGTTGTGCCTGCACACATGTCTCCTTGGAACGACATGCGGTGGAAGTGAAAGGCAAAAGGCAATTCACATCTTATGAAGACGCATTGAGATCTCAAATGGAGACATCAGGGTAATTTTGTTATTGACTGCGAAATTGCAAAGAGGCCTTTACAGCGACGACACTGCACTCAACGAGACGTGATTTGCAACCCTATGTTGGCCCGGAGAGTGCCGGAGTGGTTTATTGAAGCCCAACATCTGTCTTTTGGCAACTTGAGCCATGGCGGCCCAACAGGTCAGGTTCCTTCCGTTCTGTCTCCCAGTAAAAACCTGTCACCAGCTCAGATGTTAGAGAACTCCGAATTTGGCAAATTTGTCGTACGTGCAAAAACAGACAAGGTTTTTGTTCGTCTGTCGAGAAAGGAAATGGTTTCCTGTGTGGCAGCGCAGGTTTCGGAACAGATATCTGAAGATCAGGTCTTACCGTATCCATCCGTGTGTGTTCGACGCATCTTTTTGTCTCAGAATTGAGCACCAAAAGTCAGGGTGCGTCTTGTGCGTTGGGTATGAGAGGACTTTTGCTTCAACGGAACCTGAACCAGAAAACAAGACAAAGTTTGGGGTGCATCTTGTGCTTGGGTGCGACTTGTCCTGGGTGAACACGGTACTTTCAGCAGGCTGCAAGAGGAATCGCACCCTGCTCACGGAAATTACCTTTCTCCACAGGACTCACCCGATCATCCTCTGAGCCGACTCCACTGTGCCGTGTACCACGGTGGTTCTCTTTGGAGCCGTGAATGTTGCTATTGTGCTTCCTTATCGATTTCATTTCGGCTGCATGCATGCGGGTTATTGTGGTGGTGCGTGGCCACTGAACTTCAGGCTGCATGCCCAACTTCACTGATTGTTGTGGGAACACGCAGTTGTGTGCCACCTGCACCTGCATATGATTTGAGGTTTTCACTTGTGCGAATATGCACAGGCACGTTGTTTTCATTTCCCCAGGCCCTGCGGCATTCCCAGCAGGGACCCTGTGTCAAATGCAGAAAAATAATGAAAAAGACAGCTTGCACTGCGCAGTGTTTCTTCTGTGTGTGTGTAATTATGACATGCATATTTCAAGAGCACCTCACCGTTAATACATTTCATTCTCTCGTGGCACCATTGCAAGCAGGCGCGCGTTCGAGTGTGCACCAGTTCCACAGCGTCGTGACGCCGCTGCCGCTGGAAGCGAAAACGCCGAGCTGCCAGTTTCGGAGTTCACACTATATATTGTGCAGCTACTGCGGGGCTGCCTGCAGTCCACGACAAACACGTTTCATAGCTGCTGCAATCCCGTAGTTGTCACGACGGCGTGTGTGCGGAAGGGTGCAGGGCAACAGGAGGCCTGGAGCGGGATGAATGAAGCTCCTGTGTGCAGCACACACACACACACACACAATACCTTAACTTGTGGTGTTTCTTCAACGCCTGAAACTGGGGATAAAACAGACACCTTGACAATGATGGAATGCGTCTCAGCCAGCGTATCATGTCATTCGTGAAGGATTATTGTGGTTTCGGAAAACGGGATTTTGTTCGCCAGGCTGTCATTTGAAGTGGTAAGTGAGACGGAGAGGCAGTTGTGCAGCATCGTTTTGAACTTGATCACTTTTCTTGTCTTGTCGAGTCCCATTGTTCTCAGGATGCCGTCCTTTGTCTTCGCCATTGCGACGTCAGTGGAATTGGGATGAAACATTGAAGGTTTTGGAGATAAGCACACGTGCACGAACACCAGTTACGCACACATCTCTCATCGCAGTCGTAACGTCAGTGAAATTGGGAATGTAAAAGGGAAGGTTCGGTGACAAAGCACGCAGAAGTGAAGTTGAAGGATGCCTGCAAATGTGCACAAAAACTCTTGAGGAGCCTTCTTCTTGAAAATGTGTCAGGTTTTTACCTGACGTTTTTCCTGTGGCATTTGTCTCTGATACGTAGCTTGATACAATGTTCTCTCAGGCGTAGGAGAATATTCTGGAAGATAGAGTACAGCCACACACGAGAATCACCAGTCCCTCCCAGCGTACAACTTACGATTGACTGTGAGCAGGTGAGCAAATTTCTGGAATCAAACTGCTCCCCAAACCCAGGTGCAAGGCAGTACTGAGGAAGAAATCCTTTGTATGCACGCAGAAACACGAAAAGAAATCACACAGAAATGTGAGTGCGGTGAACGACTACAATGAGAAGAACCTGTGGGGGAGAACCAAGTGTTTGTGTGTGTTCTTGGTGTCGTGGTCTTTTCGCGTGTGTTTGAGTGTCACAAACCAAACATCTAACGGATCAAGGTGACACTGGATCAAGGTTACGTCGAGCAATGAAACAACAAGTTTTGTTGAGGGAAGAACTTTTCGAACATCAGGACCCTCGACCTCTGACCTCCTTGGATCCTGGTGCAAATCATCTTCTCGCTTTTTCGGCGAAAGATGCAAATTCAAGCACTCTTGTCCATTCGACAGGGCACGTTGTCAACTTTTCCAGCCAGGAAACCTTGTGAGGTGCAGCAGCACCTGCTGGGAACGAACCTCCTCTGAGAGTGTAGCCAAGCAGAGTTCAGACTGAGAAGGCTCTTTCTTCACATAAGTTGACTGAGAACAGAATATTGCATTTCTGTCAACTCCAAACTTGGCCCCACATTTGTTCTGGCCTGCGTTGTGTTTGTGTTTGGAGCAGGACCTGTTGTGTCTGGGTGTTGAATCTTTCCGTGCTACGAAAGGGTGCCGCATCTGTTGTGTTGGCCCAGGGGCCAGGGGGGTACACACTGTTGGATTTTGGGGGATTGTTGTCACAGCTTTGGGCCAGACGGGAAGATTCTCTCTGCATGGTTTGTCAGTTCAGCAAAATTCGTGAAACCCCTGCAACAAGGAATTTTCGATGTGCAAAATATGTCATTTTCTGTGCAGCACAGTCGGTTTCAATGCGATGTGAATCAATAATTTCAATGTCATGTCAATTTTTCAGGTTTCTCCTGAGCCAAAAATATGTCGGATACAGGAAAACGAGTCTGTTGAGAAAAACTTTGTTCCTGGCGGAGCGAATAAAATCTACTCGAAAACAATGCCAGCTGCAGGAAGAGGTGGAGCAGCTTGATGAACATTCCTGACAAGTTGAGCCCAGAATCTATTTTGCGCAGGAACTGAGTTGAGATGAGTTTAATCTGTTGGGATTGTTGTTGTAATTAACCAGATGAGAAAGTGGTCGAAGGGCTCAGTCCCAGATTGCGCGACCTCGTTTACCTGTCCAACCAATTAGGCTCCGTTATTGGGGAATTGAATCTCAGCTTCAGCGCTGGTCTCGGTTCGGATACAGGAGCGAGAACGGAAGTGACAGGCTGTACTCAAGCGTGCACACACAAGGGGTTCCTTGTGGACACACTGGAGAAGAGTCGTCTGTAAGACACAATTAATATTTTCGTAAACTGTATGGTTCGGATCAGAATGCACAAGAAAACGAAGGACGGAACACCCAATCACGAAGCGATTGTTCTCCGTCCGTCCGGGCAAAATGTTCATCCCAATGATCCACCCAAGAAAATTGTCAGGAAATCACTATTGATCCAACATAAACTTTATCATTTGGTGGGATTCAATACTTCATAAAAAAGTGGCATGAACTTTTCGATCAATACGAGGGGCGTCCAAAGACTTCTTTTCGCCGCGTTTCTGCACAAGTTTGGATCAACCAATTTCAACCAAAATTGGACATTGTGCCTTACAGGTCCAGAGCCTCTTGCAGCCAAAGTTTGCCTCTGCTGTGACTATTTGGTCCTGACTATTGCAGGACTTTTGTATGTCGGTTGACACGAACTTTGCAGACCTGCTGCGATTTCGCTATCTCGAGGCAGTCAGTGCGAGTTGTGCGGCACACAGAAAGGGACTTGGTGAACACACAATTGTTGCAGACTGTGCATGAGTGTGAGCAAAGACTCTTTGGACTTGGAATTCTCAGTGGCAGAGACTGTTTGAATGGACAACTTTTGGTTTCTGTGCAAAATGTTCAAGAGTGGCAAACAAGGGAAAACTGATCAATGGGTGGTGATCAGGTTTCTGCACCAACAAGGCATCACTCCAGTGCATATTTGGGAGCAACTCCAACATGTCCATGGCCCAACTGCATTGTGCAAGCAGAGTGTGAGAGCCTGGGTGAGGCGTTTCGACGATGATCCAGACTGTTCCTGTCTTGACTGCCCAAGGTCTGGTGGACCCAGAAGCACCTGAAATGCGTCTATCATCAAGAAAGTCAAGGCCCTGCTTGCTGTCGACCAGAGGCTGATTGTCCGTGCTCTTTCAGCTCAATGCGGAGTGAGTACTGGTAGTGTCCATAACATCCTGAAAAAGGATTTGGCCCTGACAAAGATTTCTGCTAAGTTTGTACCCAAAATTCTCACTGATGACCAATGTCAAAGGCGAGTTGAGGCTGCTCAAAAGTGTACTGACATGGTTGCGGAAGATGCCACTGTCCTTCAGCAAATAGTCACAGGTGATGAGAGTTGGATTTGTTTGTATGATTCTGAAACAAAGCACAAAAGTCAGGAGTGGGTTTCAAGGCACCAGGGTCAACCAACCAAAGCTGTGCGTGCCTGGTCCCAGAAAAAGACGATGTTGGTTGTGTTTTTCAATGACTCCGGGGTGATTCATTTTGAGTTTGTACAAGGAACTGTGAACAGGTTTGTCTACTGCCAAATCCTCGGTCAACTCAGGGAAGCAGTGAGGAAAAGGAGGCCAACCATGTGGGCTGCCCCTCCCAACAGTGAGAGGACTCATCAGCTGTATCTGCACCAAGACAACGTGCCCGCCCACAATGCCCTCATGACTTAAGCAAGGCTCATGGAATGTGGCATTGACCTCCTCCCATACCCCCCATACAGCCCTGACATGGCCCCTTCAGACTATTTTCTTTTCCCTCGCCTGAAGAGGGAATAGCATTTCCCAAATTTGGCTGCGCTCAAAGGTGAAGTTTCCAGAATCCTGCTTGATGACATCACGCCTGAGGAGTACGAAAAGGCCATCCTGGAACTCCCTGATCGCTGGAGGAAGTGTGTGTTGGCAGACAGACAGTACTTTGAGGGCATCAGGAAAATGAGGCCCGACAACCCTGAAGTTGACCAGTGACTGGCTGTTCAAAGAGTCTTGACATTATGGGGATGTTTGTCCAAACTGTGCTTTTCTGTCATCAAAATTGGTCGCTTTCTTGCACTCAGAATTGTCCATTCAATGAGTCGTTCCAGCAAGTCATTTGCCATCGCTGGCTACCCATGACAGCAGCAACTTCGCAAAGCAATTGTTAGATGACAAGGAAAAAATTAATTTCTGATATGTTCCCTGTTGTTGGCAAAATCACAAACATTGTTGGCATACTGTTGGCATACTTGTGGTAGAGTAAAACATAGTTGTTGGCATCTGGATCGTTCTGTTTCACCGAAAAAACGTGGCGAAAAGAAGTCTTTCGACGCCCCTCGTATGAATGTGTCAGTTTTGGGATTGCAAAAGAACAATGGATACAAAATTGAATTCTTGTGAAAAAGTGGTGATTGTCCCAGGTCGGAGCCTTTGTCATTCGTTTCATATGTTGACCATGATCTCAGTGTGGAAAGTTGAATGTGCTGCTGTGTGTTGGTTTGGAGTCTCACTGAATCGTAGAAAGTCATTCTCATTGGTGTTTCCTGAAAATCAAATATTGCCCCAGATCAACGTGAAAGTCGAAGACACAGCGGATGCATGTTCTGCAAGGCGTTGCTTGTGGGCGCCGACCCCAGCATTGGCATTGGTGTGAGAGCTTATAGCGTTGGTGTGAGAGTGAGTGTCGTACATCCGTGGTGAAAGACACGTGTATCTGCAGACAATGGATGGAATGACACGGCTTCACTGAGCTTTGAGCACAGGGCTTCGAAATCTCCCGGCTTATCGCAACGTAAATCTGAACACCAAATGTGCAGGGACGTCCAGCTTGTGCGGTGTGATGCACAGTTATGATTCCCTTATTCCCCAGATAAATGGAAATTGGAGCTGTCGCTCTCCGTCCGTGAAATAGAATATCGTATCTGTCTTTCCAAAAGCGAAAGCAAAAGTACAAACCTTTTTGTTGATGTATGAAGATCCTTTTTACACACAACAGGCACGCATACATACACACACGCACTTTCGAGTACACGTGCTTTTACCTGGATGAGGCGTGCAGAATTACTTGCGGTGAGATTTTCGTACATGTACGACTTTCACTGCAGTTATGGCATGAGATTCACCTCGTACGACGTGAAATGACAGTGGCATCCGCATCTTCAGAGAGCAGCCTGAGCAATTTTCTTTCTTTCGTGTCTGGGCAAAGGTGGTACTCAGCCACGAGAAGCACAGGTGCACTTGGGCCCACGACAGCAGCCAGCGTTGGTGGCCTTGGTCTGGGGCTCGATCCATGCAGAACTGCATGGCCGCCGTTTTTCAGCGACCAAATTTGATTTGGCTATTGACAGACTCTCACCATCATCACATTGGTGTCAAATGCCATGAGGCCTTGACTTTGTTGGGTTCTTTGACATTCTCGTATAGATTGGCTCTGAACTTGAGTTCAGCAAAGCAGCCTCGTGCGTGCGCAAGGGAAGATGAAAACCTTGTTGTTGTTGCGTGGTTTCAGAGTGTTTATGTTCAAGGCGCTTAACATTTCATGTCAAATTTATCGCTTTCAAAGCTGTTTTTCTTGTGTTTGACAACAACAGAAAATTAATTATTGAACCAGCGTTTACGGCTGTTTTGCCTTTTACGTGCTGTGCTTGATCAATCTGTGGTGGAAATCTGAACACAGAGGTCGTTTCGTTGCTGTCACAAAACAGCACAACAAAAGGATTTCGCGTTTTTCGTTCCGAAAGCAAAAGAAAACATGGGATTGTGAGGATTTTCTTTCACTGCGGTGAGTGCGCTCTGCTGCCACACGGACACGCAGGTTGTGACACACAAGTCACTATCAATAGACTCAGATGTGTAAATCCTGATTACCTTCAGTCAATACAATCCGCAGGTTCCATAACAAGAAATCTGGAGGTTGTGAAGTGAACTCCTGACGGAGAAAAGGGAACTCAGGACCGGTGGCAGAAAGAGGTGGTGCAGAGGCAAATTCAATCTCAATCAGGACTCGGCAACACTTTCACCTGATCCCGATTAACTCTGCCTCACGGAGAATATTTCAACAGGATAAAGGTGTGCATGTGAACAACCATCTCCCCAGGGGTGTTTCACTGAACATACGGAAGTGTGGGTGAGTTATTTGTGTGAGAAAACGCACACTTGAATTCAGCAGTGTATACGTTTGTGTGTCAGTGTGTGTCAGACAGCGCTTGACCACTGAAAGCAACCAAATGTGTGTGAGTGAGGTTATGATTCAAAGCTCAGTTCAAGAATGGTCCAAACTGCAAAGAGAAGAACCTGAGGTCAAGTATGTACTTGCAGAAGTGAAAATCACCAAACACAGGTTGAAACTCGGAACAGCTTCATTTTGAGAACGGAGGAAAATTGTTGTGACAATGAACTATGGATTGCCACAAGACGTTCCTCATCCTCTGCAGAATTTGGTCAGGTGTCACACGTGATGTCACTCCACCTGTCTGCTGCAGGAGAAGAAAACCAGAGGTGTGATGCCCACGGCACCGTGTATCAGAGAGAGCGCATGTATATTTGCTGTGCACGGTTGCAATGCATGGGAATGGCGCTGCAAGGGAACGCCCAGGGAGATGTCGCACCAAAAACACCCACCTGCACAATTATTCGTCTTCAAGTTTCAGTTTTATTTGAAGAAGAGGACAGAGTGAGAGAATTGGCCCGAGGTGAAGCCGAGGATCAAATATATTCGCGATGCCCTGCTCATGACTTGGAAACACAAGTCATTTTGCTACGAAGTGCAAAGAGGTTCAAAGTGACAATTTCTGTGACAACGGCATTGCTTTAATCTCAAAAAGTTGACAGCCTTGAAAAAGACTCGAAGGTGATGAATCTCAACAGAAGAAACAGGAACTTTCACCAGAGAAAAGGCATTTCTGACCTGACGTGGTCGGGATAGGGTGGACGTAAAAACCTCAAAACCTGGATCAAGAAAGGTGTTTTGTGTTTCAACTTTGAAAAACACTGTCGCAGCTGATTTTCTTTATGGCAGCTGCACGCAACATGTGTACAGGCGATCGCGCAAAAACACATAATAAATACAAGTATGAGAGACTCCCAGAGCGACACAGGTGAATATTGCGCCTGTGTTCATTCAATTTGTGGCTGTATTTGTTTCGCCTCCCGTTGTTGCCCGAAGACGCTTCGCTCCCGCGCCGCTGCAGTGATTGATCTGCGCCGGGACTCCATCATATCTACATGTAAAACACAAATTGCGCAAATGAAACTGGTGTCTTGAGAGGCTATGGTGCATCCATCAGGCGTCCCGGAAACCACTGTCCTTGAGTCGCAATTACGTACATATAACCAGAGATAGCCCAGCCACTGAGCTGACCATCCGTCTCTGTTTCTGTCGTCTCTGTGGTGGAGGCAATGGATGGCAACAGAAAAGTCAACTTCAGTGCCAAAGTGTCCATGGGAGGAGGACCGATGAGCAAATACGTGGAGTTTCGCCAGTCGTACAATTGGATTCAAAGTGAGAAAGGCGGGTTGGGAATTCCATTGGCGCGGCGGGCCCCTGCAGTCTGTATGGGAACCGAAGATCGCCTTTGAATAGAAACCTTCCGCTTTCAAATTTGCAGCTTTTGTGTCGCTTGTGCAACAGAACGTCATCAATCTTGATTTGTTAGGAGACAAGAAAGATCAGACATCGCGCTTGCATTATGTATGGGAATGTATGGCGACAACTTTGAATGCACAGATGTGAATTTGCACTCAAGACGCGCGCATCTTTCTTCTGAATGTCACCTTGTCTGCCTCGCAGCTTCACATATATATAGATCTACCTTGCAATTTCTGCTCCGAACAATTTTCCTGTTTTTCTCTCTGCGAAACTGCAAATTTTGGCTTCCGCGTAAGAACGTGCGCACTTCCATTGGACTACGAGAATTTTTGAGGTCTTCTGTTGGCGCTTTCGGTTTCGAAAAAAAAAAAAACAAAACGCGTGAAAAGTTTTTCTGCAACTCGGTGGCCCTTGGTGCCCTCATCGTTGGAGTGAAGGGTTTTTTACCCCCAGGACAAAAAGGGGTCTTGTTCAATCATACAACTTGACAAATGGTCTCAAAAAGTTGTTTTTAATCTCACAAGAACCAAAAACTGTGTTGCATTTGCAGTGTGGGAACTCAATGGGGTTGGTTGAAGTGTGTATAGAGTTGAGAACACAGGTACAGAATGCCCAACGCTGCCCTGGTCGTAACCAGGATTCGGTCAGATTGCAGAGACTAATTTCCTTGTCTCGGCTCTATTTTCCTGAAAGTGCACTTTCGCTGCATGTGACATGCCTTTTGGCCAAAACGCCTTGTGACAGTGTGGTTTGGGCCCGTGAGGCAAAATGTCACGCCCCTGTGTGTGACCCCCCACGTGTGACCTCCTTGGGACATCGCACCTACTTTTGCCTGGTGTACGAACTGCTTCTTGTTTTTGCCGACACAATTGCACCTGCTGGTGTGTGCGGATTCATTTTTTGCCAACATCCAACATTTTAATTATCGGTTGTGGAACCAAAGACGTCGCTCACTCCCACGTCGTCATGACACCCATTGTTGGTTCCAAGTGCAAAAGAAACCTCTTGTGTTTGAAATTCGTCCGAACTTCCCGAGGATAAAAGGGAAAAAGTGAGGTAACTAGAGACCTCACTGCTCGAGGCGTATGTGCACGAGTTGATCCATGGGTCCATTCGGTTCAGGAGAACGCGAACAAACACCACGCACTGGTTCACACGCCAACAAAAATTCTGCAACAAAACGAACGCTTTGTTTGGCTTGAACACCACCAAGCTGCCAGCGACGGCGCAAGTTTCATGTTGAGCACAAAAGGTGGAAAGGTTGACACACGTGTGTCCTTGGAGTGTTTTTGCTGACTTGGACCAGATCTGGATTTGGGTGAATCTTCCACCTTCCCGAGGTCCTGCCACTGCATTTATGTCTGAGGAGAGCGTCTGCTGCTGACAAAAGAAACAAGTTGCAAGTTTTTTTACACAACCACGCAAAGAATTGGACCACTGCATTTGTGTCTAAGAAGAGGGTCTACCTGCTGCCAAAAAGAAACAAGTTGCACGCAGCAAAGTCTGTTCAAGCCCTGTCTGTCTGCAAGCTGTGATTGGCTGCAGGGTGAGACGGGAGCCACTGGAGGTCGCATCTCAAGTGTTCGGGGGATTGCGTCGTGTGACGTGGAACTGACTTGTTGATTTCGCCCCAGTGTTGCAGCCACAGTTTGCATTGGCATCAAGCCTTGGGAGAGTATTGCAGAGAGACGCCTGAGAAAAAAACGAGTGGTATTCATAGGGTCGCCATGGTGATATAGGTGAGAGAAAACGTGCTGCCAAAGTATCGATAGGCAACTCAACTGAACAGCGAATTAAAGTTTTGTTGCGGTGCGTGTGTGACTTTGAGGACGCCACACAGAAACTGTCAGGTTACAATCAAGGCACAGGTACGAACGGACCTGACAACGCCTTCGTGCCTGACGCCATGCCAAGAGCATGGCGACAGCGAGCATGCATTCTGCAGCGAGTTCTCATTAAGTCAAGTTCCTTTGGCTTCTGCATGCTCAGACTCGAGATGCGTTGTCTGAAAGCCGCGCGTCTATGGCAGTCACTTTCTTGTCCGGTCTGTGTGCAGTGCAAATTCTGCAGGTGCAAATCCCCAAACAGGGGTGCGGGTTGCAGACCCCAAAAACCCTCTGCAAAACAATTGTCGACGCACCGAGTACGTTTTTTCTGACCAAACAAGAGGCGAGACACCCACCCCCGAAGAGAATTTGGCCTGCCATTGCAGAAGAATGTGTGTGTCGAGGTTTCTGCCTGTCCGCATATATTTTTGGCACGATACAATTACGTTTGACGAGCGTTGAAGTTTGAAGTGAGATCACCCCCAAAAAAGGAAACCTTGACACCCTTTGCACCCACTCCCTGGTTCAGAAAGACTTCACAGGGCGTGCAACGGCAGTTTCTCCCGAATCGACCACACAGAGAGACGCGTCTTCAACACGTGCGTGTTCTTGTTCTTCGAGCAACCCAGAAATCAGCTGTTGTTTCCTTGTCAGGAAATTAAAGTTTCCCCATGGCAGGCTGACATTCACCCAGATTCTGACGGGTCGACCATTGCAACCGAACAGAGATTCAAACTCATTCAAAACGGAACCTTCTGCAAAAAGTTTGAGAGGTTTCTCCACGACTGGAGAGAGAGAGATAATGAGGCACTGTGAAGGTGAGTCGAGTCTCCGCAGCGAGTTTGAGATGCGCGGTCAGGATCTTGTGTCTGTGGTTTTATCGAAGGACAAATCCTCCCGTCATGTCTAAGATTCTGGATTGAGTGAGTTTTGAATATCTATCAATCCCAATATCCAAGTTCTAATGGCAGGTATTTCTCAAGTCATGTAGTTGGAGTTGGTCACAAATGGTATTCTATCTAGCATCTGCAGGCAACCCCAAATTACATGTCCTCAAGTAATAAGATCTTACATTTGGTTCTGTAGCAAGATGGATTCAGTAGACTTCTACTTACACTGCGAAGGTTTTCTGCTAGGGCCGTGAATAACCTGCAAATTGGGGGGTGCCTTGACTAGGATAATTTATAATGGCGTACTTCTGTCC